>Ga0070698_100007401_pt1 | contig 11878 bp, 6 predicted proteins | sample KBSK1502metaG_FD_65477 | JGI IMG/M metagenome (GOLD analysis project Ga0070698, IMG submission 65477) | Corn, switchgrass and miscanthus rhizosphere microbial communities from Kellogg Biological Station, Michigan, USA - KBS K1-50-2 metaG | ecosystem: Host-associated > Plants > Roots >...
TCCAAGGCTTTGACTATTCGAATGAGTTCGCGAGTCTCACCTTGAGCTTCGTGGACATCTTTGGCGTTCTCACCGATATAGTCGATAGCAACTCCAAGTCCCCGGATCTTCTGGGCCGCGGCAAGGCAGTCATCCAAAGTGGCACCGCCAACAAAACGAGATGCCACTTGCTGGCAAGTTTCAATGGGGCGGGTGTCGTGAGTTTCCCTATTGAAAGAATCATCGGCCGTAATTTGTCGCAGCAAAGTGTCGGCCCGGAATTCAAATCTGCTTTTAGTCATTGCATCTGATCATTTTGCACTGCGCTAGCAATTGTGATCCCTGTCTGAAACTAAAGAGGTGGGGAGCGTCAAGGCTATGTTCTAGAACTTAATGCTGACTGATATAGATACAAGTGCCACTTCTCCGGAATTTGTGCAGTCCATTTACTTAGCAACCGGGGCTACGGATTGACTGGATGGGAGTTTCGACTGAATGGCACTAAACCCTGCGGTTGGAATGGCACTGGAGTTTTCGGTAATTAGTACTAAGCTCAAATTACCGTTCTCAGTTGTTGTACCGATCATGTTGGCAAGAATGCGGCAAAAAGATGGGCTGCTACTTTGGTTAACCGGCAGGAGCCTCGTCATTTTCGTCCTTGGTCTGCTCTTTGTGGTCGGCCCGCAGTCGGTTCATTCATACGATAAAACTCTTAACGAGGCCAAGTGTGCCCTACGCGGTGGCGAATATGAGCGCGCGGAAAGGCTGTTTCGCGAGCGCTTGGCGAAGAATGCGCGCGACGTTGAAGCTCAACTCGGTTTGAGCTACACCTTGCTGAAGCGTCGGAAGTTTCTTGGTGCATATGAAAGCGCCCGGCAAGTCCTTTCCGAAGATCGGCACTCAGCGCGGGCATACGCTCTTATAGGTTCTGCGTTACTTGCGACGGGCGACTTTCAGCAATCGGTCGCAGCGTTCCAGTCTTCACTGAGTCTTAAGGATAACGAGCCCCTGGCAACTGCTGGATTGGCGATGATTGAGTTTTATGAGAATCGTTTAAGTACAAGTCTGAAGGGATTGCGGCGCGCGGTTGCTTTCGACCCGAAAGAACCCGATTTCCTCTTTAGCCTCGCACAAGCGGCTACGCGCGCTGAACGTTTTGATGAAGCGGCCGACTCTTACGAACGATTTCTTGAGGTCGCACCGCTTACTGAAGAGGACAGACGCGCGCGAATTCGAGGCCTTGTAGAACTCTTACATTACCTCGCCGGCATAAAGAAACTGTATCTTGTGAGCGGGGCAGAACGCATAACCATACCGTTTGTTCTTGTCAATGGGCGGCCAATCATTCAAGTTACGGTTAACGATTCAGGTGAGCCTTTGCGGTTTGTTTTGGATACGGGTTCAGCCATGTGCGTCATTTCAAAAAACACCGCGGATCGTTTACGCCTAAAGCCTGTAGCGCGAGGTGGCACATCGCGCGCTGTGGGCGGTATTGGGCGCTTTGAAATTGTTTATGCCTACCTTTCGTCATTACGGATCGGAGAAATACGCATCGAGAACGTGCCGGTCTATTTGAGACATTTTTTGGAGAATGAGAGAACGGTCGATGGTTATATTGGGCTGGCCGCTATCGACAAACACCTCGTGACTATTGATTATGGCGCGCGCACTCTCACTTTGGTGCGTCAACAAGCTGATCCTGGCAAGCAACGACCGCTGAGCAGTGCAGAGGCCATGATTCGCAGAACGTCAAGCGGTTTTATTAGTGGTGAGGTTCAAGTCGAAGGAGTTAATGGGGTGTCCAATTTCATCCTGGATACGGGAGCGAGTGTTTCAGTGGTTTCCGCTAATCTAATCTCGCAAGAGAATATGGATCGGTTCGCCGTTGGCCCTCGGGCTCGGATCTATGGTGCAGCAGGAATCGCCGAAGACGTCAAAGCGTTGCGCTTGCCTCGGGTTACCTTTGGCAATCAGAGGCTTGAGGCACTCTACGCAGTTGTGCTTGATCTTGAGTCGATCAATGAAACAACAGGGTTCTCCCAAAGCGGAATCTTGGGAGGGAATTTTTTGAGTAACTTTCGGGTCACTATCGATTTTAGAAGGGGTGCAATCTATCTTGAGCCTCTCACCGGGCCCCCAAGAGCTGATCAGTTTCATGGGGCGCGGCTTACCCCTCTTGAAAGTACAGAAGAACAGTATGCGGCGCCCCTTGGACCGATCCGAACAAGCACTCGTGGCCGCCATTCGGAGTCTAAGGCCAGAGCAACTCGATGAACTCGCTCCGCAAAAACCCTGCACAATCTATGTCATGCTCAGGTGTGACGCCGTACGACCAATACGATGCCGGCCAGGTCATGATCTTGAGGGAAGGCGTCCGGTGTCCATTGGCTCCAGATCTGCCCTAAGTAGCTGCGCTCGCCGCTATTGCCGTCTTGTGGTCCGGCTCACTTCATTAACAAATCGCAGCTAACTAACGATTGGCCCTCTGTATAAAGAGCAAAGTGGCTCTTTCCCTATCCGCCTTCCCTCGCTATGGTTTTCTTTACAGAATTAGAGTCAATAAACGGAAATCGTCGAGGCTAGGCGAGCATTACGCTCCTCTCGGATGCCGGGAGAGATACCCATTCCGTTTACTCTCCCCAGACTAACATCACCGGCGGCGCTTGATTCGAGAGCGATCTACAACCTTAATCAAATATCTTGGTAAAAAAGAGGAGTTTGCTAATGTCCACAATTCAGCGGATGTCGTTCGTTGTTCTGTTAGTTCTTGCTGCCATCACGATTGCTGTAGGGCAGTCAACCGTGACTGGAGCCATCGGCGGCGTTGTTTCAAACCCGAATGGAGAAGTTGTTCCAAACGCAGCCGTGACGGTGCGCAACACCGAAACGAATAAGGAAGACAACGCCACCACTGATGATCAAGGGCGGTTCAAAGTTGCCGGACTGCAACCCGGGAGCTATTCCCTCAGCATTAATGGACAGGGTTTCAGTGTGTACACCCAGGATAGAGTGACGGTGGAAATCGGCCGTGAAACAACGGTGAATGTGGCTCTATCCATTGGCCCGATTTCTGGCAACACGGTCGAAGTGACTTCAGACGCACCGGTCATCAACACATCGCAACAGGACTTCTCAAGCAACATCAATCAGACCTCAATCAGTAACCTGCCCATTAACGGGCGCCGCTGGTCGAACTTCGCACTGCTAACGCCGGGTGCCGTCCCCGACGGTACCTTCGGCCTGATCTCATTCCGCGGCATCTCGGGCTTGCTCAATAACAACACGATTGACGGTGGCGACAACAATCAGGCCTTCTTCGCTGAGGAGCGCGGCCGCACTCGCATCAGTTACTCGATATCGCAGTCGGCAATACGGGAGTTTCAGGTCAACACCTCGAGTTACTCGGCCGAGTATGGCCGTTCCGCTGGCGGAGTCGTCAATGCCGTAACCAAGTCGGGCACCAACGAGTTCCACGGCGAGGCATTCTACTTTCAGCGAAACAACAAGTGGGGCGCGCGCAACCCCCTCGCGACCAACACTGTTCTAGTCTCGGCCGGGCCGCCCGCGGTCTTCGACGTCGTCGGGATCAAGCCCAAGGACGTGCGTCACCAGTTTGGCGGCGCCATAGGCGGCCCCATTGTCAAAGACAAGGCGTTCTTCTTCTTCTCCTACGATCAGCAGAAGCGCAACTTCCCTGGCCTCGCGCGCTTCAGCCAGCCCAACTTCTTAAACACAGCGAGCAGCAGCACGCTCACTGCTCGCGGGCTCAGCTCCGCGCAGATAAGCGACGCGCTCACGTTCCTTCGGAGCACTACCGGCGAGGTGCCACGCAAGGGTGACCAGAGGCTCTTCTTACCGAAGGTTGATTGGAACATCAATAGCAAGAACGCGTTCAGCGTGACCTTCAACAGCCTGCGATGGGCTTCACCAAACGGCATTCAGACACAGGCGACTAACACGCGCGCCAGAGACAACTTCGGCGACGACTTCGTGGACATCGACTGGTTGACGCTGCGTCTGAACTCGACACTTTCAAGCAGGCTTATCAACGAGGCGCGCTTCCAGTGGGGCCGCGACAAGGAGACGCAATTCAGCACGCCGCCGACGGCCGGCGAGCCGACCAACTCTGTCAACGGGCGTTCGCCGCAGACTAACCTCGGGGGCGGGAGCGCCTGCTTCGGTCCGATTATCTGCTTCGGCATACCCGAGTTCCTGGAGCGCGCGGCGTTCCCCAATGAGACGCGTAACCAATTCGCCGACACAGTGACGTACATCTCGGGTACGCACACTTTCAAGTGGGGCGGCGACATCAACTTCGTTAAGGACGACATCAACAACCTTCGCTTCGCAGGGGGCGAGTTCATTTATTCCGGCGCGCAGGTCCTGAACGATTTCATCATTGACTACGAGAACTTTCGTACGAACGGCGCCATTCGTGGGTTGATCGGCGGCACAAATGGACAGTGCGCCAGCTCGACGCGACGCGCAGGTCAGTGCTACGGCGGTAACTTCCTCCAAGGCATCGGGCCGCTTGGTCTCGTGATGAAGACTACAGACTTGAACTACTTCGTCCAGGACGATTGGCGCGTGTCGCCGCGGCTGACGCTTAACCTCGGCGTGCGCTACGAGTATCAGCGCAATCCGGAACCCGTTGCGGTTAATTCGTTGCTGCCACAAACAGCCAACCGAGTCGATGACCGAAACAATATTGGGCCTCGTGTCGGGTTTGCTTACGCTCTTAACGGTGACGGCAAGACTTCTCTGCGTGGCGGCTGGGGTATGTACTACGGACGCGTCATCAACTCGACCGTCTACAACGCGCTCATCAACACGGGCCTCGGGCCCGACCGAACTCAGCAGCAGTTGAGTATCTCGGCGACTAACCTGCCCGCGGGGTGCACGGCAGCTGCCTGCCTACCGATCTACCCGAACTTGCTCGTGCCCATCGGCTCAACGACGACGAACGTAGTGGTGCGGCCTGCCGTTCAATACTTCGCGAAGGGCTTCCAATTGCCGCTCATCCACCAGTTCGACCTCGTCTTTGAGAGAGAGATCAGCCGCAATACCGTGGTATCGATCTCCTACCTGGGGAGCTTCGGCAAGAACCTGCCGAACTTCGTTGATACCAACCTTCCGCCAGCTGCGACCTTCGTGAACCTGAGCGTCTCGGGTGGCCCTTTCGACGGTCAGGTCTACCGCACGCCGCTGTTCATCGGGGCGAGACCCAATGCTAACTTCGCGCAGATCACGGAAATTCGCAGCGACGTCTTCTCGAAGTACCACGCGCTCGTTCTTCAGGCGAACCGCCGCCTGACCGATGGCCTCCAGTTCCAGTTCAACTACACGCTCTCGCGCGCCTACGACAACGGGCAAGCCTCAGTTACGTTCACCTCGAGCAACCTGCCCTTCAACGCCTTCGACCAGCAGGGCGAGAACGCCCTTTCGGCCTTCGACCGCCGGCACAAGTTCGTCGCGAGCCTCGTCTACAACACAGACTTCCGGAGCCTAAAAGGCAACAAGGTCGGCCGCGCGATCTTCAACGGCTGGACGGTCGCTCCGATTCTCAACTCCTTCTCGGGCGCGCGCTACACGGGCGCTATCTCGGGCTCCATCGCACCCGCGTCCTTTGGCCTGAGCGGCAGCACGCCGGGCGGTGGCGTCAACGGCTCGGGCGGCTCGTCGCGCTTCGCGCTCGCGCCTCGCAACTTCTTCAAGCAGCCAAAAATCTGGTACTTGGACATGCGCCTCTCGCGGCGCTTCCACATCAAGGAGAACATGAACCTGGAACTGCTGGCTGAGGGTTTCAACGTCTTCAACCGCACGCAGGTCACGGGAGTGAACGGTACTCTATACAACCTATCGGGCACGACTCTTAGCTACAATGCGACCTTCGGGACGACCGCCACGGCCGACAGCACGTTGTTCCGCGAGCGGCAGGTTCAGTTAGCTGCGCGGTTCCAGTTCTGAGTCCAATCGGCTTTGTTGGGTCAATATGGGCTTCGGGGAAGGAACTCGCTGTTAATTCCGAGCCGACACGCAGTTTTCGACTGCTGAGATTTTTTCCTCTTCGTGCGGGAAACAAAGAGCTCTGTGGATTCATAAAGTTTCACTAGATTTGAGACCACTCTAAGGACTTCAAATGAATCATTAAGCTATCTTCCGGCAGTCGGCGATGAGCTTCAGAAGCAAAACTTTATGGTGAGGGGGTTGCCTACTTATTTGATTCAGTCGTCTTCGTAAAGAAAACTCTATCGAAAGTGAAATCTTTAAGGGGTGATTCGAACGAACGGCATTCGGCTTGCCCAGAAAGGCCCAGGCCAATTTGGGTGGAACGGGGGGAGCCCTTGGGGGTCGCCTAGGAACTCGCCGACTCCCCCCGTATATTCACTCATTGGTTGGATGTCAAAAGTTTGAAGCGAACGCAGTCACCGCTCTCACCGCGACGACTGCTCTCCATAAGACGAACCGCACAGTAGATAGAGCGAAATTGTAAGTGTCACGACTGCAACCACCGGTCGATTGAATTGTTTCCCCAGAAAGTAAATTCGGAGAAAAGGTCATGTTTGCCTTGAACTGTCAGCATTTTACTGGAATGGGCTTCGTTACAGCTCTCTTGCTGATTGGGTATTTGCTCTGCCCAGGTCTAGCTTCCGCTCAAAAGCGCGACGTCACGTCCGCACGACTTTTTGCCTATCAGCGATCTTTAACTTTTGATCTCAAAGAGACATCTTCAAAGGAGCAAGATGGCGTCATCGTGCGCGATGTCAACTACGCTGCCTGTGATCCGCGCCACAAACGTATCGACGCTTATGTCGTCCGGCCTCATGGAAAAGGCCGTTTCGCAGGTGTCGTGTTCTTTCATTGGCTTGGCAACGTCAAATCAGATCGAACCGAATTCCTCGACGAGGCGGTGGCGTTGGCAAAACAAGGAACCGTTTCGCTCTTGATCCAGGGCTATTTCCCCTGGTTGGAAGAGCCGAGCGAAGCACAGAACGACCGCCGTCAAGTCATTGATCAAACCATTGAGGTGCGCAGAGCGATCGATCTGCTTCTTTCATTACCACAAGTGGACTCAAAGCGCATCGCCTTCGTTGGCCATGATTACGGCGCCATTTTCGGCGGCATCGTTGCGGGTCTGGAAAAGCGTGTGAAGACCTATGTCCTGATGGCAGGTATGGGCAACTTCAGCGATTGGTCGCTCAAGTATTGGCCGGTCACTGCCACCAAAGGTGAGGACATTTATCGGCAGACCATGAGTTCGGTAGACCCTATAAACTACATACCCAGAGCCTCGCCGGCCACTCTTCTGTTTCAGTTCTCAAACAACGACAAGTTTATTTCCCGAACGACAGCGACCGAGTACTTTGACGCAGCCAGCAAGCCAAAACAGATCAAGTGGTACGACGCTATTCATTATTTGAATGTTGAAGCGGCCCTGAAAGATCGGCGTGAGTGGCTAACGCAGCAGATTGGTCTGGCACCTCCCAAGTAGAAGCGATTTAGTGATGAGAAACTTCATGGCGAGGACGTGGTAGCGCCATGTGTTTGGATGATAGTGATTGTATTTGGCCGCAGATGAGCGGTCGAAGGCGCGTGACTGACAACGATGGAAAGCCATCTAAAATAATGGTGAGAGGAAAGTTTCAATGGGAAAACTAATTCCGATGTTGCTAGCAATACTTTGCTTGGCGGTACCCAGTTTATCTCAAGACAGCAAATTGCCTCGCGCTCAACGGGAGCTGGTTGAAGCGGAGCGAGCTTTCGCCAAGTACTGCGTGGCGAATGGAATACGAGACGCATGGTTAGAGTTCTTCACAGACGACGGCGTGATTTTCCAACCTGGCCCCATGAACGCAAAGGAATTTCATGGCAAACGTCCACCCACAATTAAACCTCTCAAATTCATTCTCGATTGGGAGCCCAGATGGGGCGACGTTTCGCGGGCCGGTGACCTGGGATACAACATTGGTCCCTGGAATATCGTAGACAACACCCCCGCGAAAGAGCCAGATGTACACGGTTATTACATGTCCATCTGGAGAAAAGAAGCCGACGGCAAGTGGAAAGTTGTCCTGGATTTTGGCACCGGCGGAGGTATGGCCGCTACGAGTGATCATGTCTTCGGAAAACCCTTCCAGCCGGCGCGGCCTTCCAAGAGCAAAGTGCCGGCAGGCAGTGACTCGGCCAAAGCGTTGCAGGGTCTAACCGAGATCGAGAGAGGGTTCTTCAATAAGGCACAATCCGCCGGAGCGCTCGACACATACTTGGCGCAGTTTTCTGACGACGTGAAGGTGATGAGGGCCGGTCTGCCACCCGCTGGCAAGGAAATAGTGGAGTCCTATATTCCAGCTGGGAAGAATGTCTCACTCACTTTCGTCCCGGCTGGCGGGGGAGTGGCTAAGTCAAATGACTTTGGTTACACCTATGGAAGTTATGAGTTGCAGCAAAATGGCCAAACGAAAGAGAAAGGTTACTACTCTCACATCTGGAAGCGGGACGAGAAGGGCAATTGGCGAATAGTGGCAAGCAACATTGAGGAAGTAAAACCACGGAAAGCATCATAACGATGCGCGACTAAGCTAGATTTTTACAAAGGGACCGTCATGAGAGGACAGATGCCAAAACCAATACTACTCCTTCTTTCATCTTTGATTCTTGCCGGCGGGGCTCTGGCTCAGGATGCAAAGATGTCACGAACCCAACGCGAAGTCGTGGAAGCTGAAAGGGCGTTCGCAAAGTACTCAGTCGAAAATGGACAGCCCGAGGCCTGGCTTGAGTTCTTTAGTGACGACGGTCTCATCTTTAAAGGCGGACCAGTTAACGCCAAGGAATTCAATCGCAAACTGGTTCCTACAGCCAGACCGTTTGTGGGAGTGCTGAATTGGGAGCCGAGGTACGGCGACATTGCTCAAGCAGGTGACATGGGCTACAACTTTGGGCCATGGATCTACCTCTCTAATGTCGAACCCAAAGGCATTGCAGCCGCAGGCTATTTCATTACCATTTGGAAAAAACAGGCTGACGGCACGTGGAAGGAGTCTTTTGATTTCGGCACTCCTATGTCGAAGCCCTCTGCCGATCATGCGTTGGGCCAACCATTCGTACCCGCCAGGCAATACAAGATCCAAGTACCCCAGGGTGGAAGCCCTGCCGAAGAGCTACAGAGGTTGACGGAAATAGAGAAAGCTTTCGCAGCGAACGCCGCTGCCAATGGCGTTCTGGATACTTATCTGGGGCAAATCGCTGAGGAAGCAAAAGTGCTGCGAATCGCCATGTTGCCGGGAGATAAGTCAGCGCTGCGCTCGTTCATTCCGGCGGGGAAAGACGGTGCTCTGGTATTTGCGCCGATTGGAGGGGATGTCGCGAAATCTAAGGATCTCGGCTACACCTACGGAAAGTATGAGTTAACACAGAGTGATTCCAAGAAGGAGACCGGCTATTACACTCATGTGTGGAAACGCTCCGAAATGGGTAAGTGGGTAATAGTAATGGCCGGATTTCGTCCTAACCAATATGCCAGACAAAAATAGCTGAGCTATCGGAGGAATCTTCAATGAAAAAGACTATTAGCTTAATCGTATTTGTTCTTATCAACATTGGCTTCGCGCCCGCTCAGGGTGCAAAAGAAAAGGCGGATGATGCCCGAAAGACCGAACAGATAATCCTTGGACTTGAGAGCCAGGGCCGAGACGCAACTCTGAAGAATGATGTTGAGGCGAACGATCGTTTACTGGCCGACAATTGGATGAACATAAATCCCGATGGGTCGGTGACCACCAAATCCAAGCTGATGGAGCTCCTCAAAGACGGTTCATTCAAGATCATGTCCATTGACGTTGACGAAGTAGTTGTGCGGCTATTTGGCGATGCGGCCGTGGTTACAGGGCGGTCGACAACCAAGCGGGCAGGCCAGGGTAGCGAAGTTATAGCCAGGCAAGTTCGGTTTACGAGGGTGTACGCCAAGAACAAAGGAAAATGGCAAGTTGTCTCTGCTCAAAACACGCTCATTAGACAGCCACAGACCTGAAGCATTCAACAGTTAGTGTTGCCGAGAACCGTTGAGACGCTCGTTTTCATGAAAACACATTGGGAGCTCGAGATGTCAGGTAATCTGAAACTCGTCGGTGTTCTAGCGTTGCTGTTTGCGATGGCCGGAGACTGGAGCGGACTTCAGGCTCAAACTAGTGGCCCTCTGACCGTCGAGAGGTTCATGAACATGCGCTGGATTTCGTCAGTGCAGATTTCGCCGGACGGCTCCCGAGTGATTTATACAGTCGACGTGTTTGACCGTGGTCAAAACGTTGTCACGTCCAGTCTCTTCAGCATCAGTTCCAGCAGCGGTGAACCGCGTAAGGTGGCTGGTGATGTTTCCCCGATTCCGGTCCCAGAGCGCACTGGACCGATGTGGTCACCCGACGGAAAGCAGATTGCTTACCTCACCAGGTGCGAGGAAGGGAATCAGATTTGGCTGGTGAAGGATGGAGATGTTACTTCGCAGCGGCTAACTTCAGCGCAGGCTGACATCACTTTTTTCAGATGGTCTCCAAACGGTAGACAGATAGCATATATCGCGCCCATCCCGCCGGCAGGCGTGCCGAATGGCAAGCTCGCGCCGCAAGTGGATAGTGAATCACCTCCGGCTACGGCGCATATCTTCATTGTGGATCTGGATTCTCGCAAGACCACTCAGCTCACGGAAAAAGAGTACTCGCCAGTTGTGTTGTCTTGGTCGCCTGACGGTAGTCAGATTGCCTTCTCATCGGGTGGCGTATTCAAAGCGAACCTAAGTAACCGGAAAATAACGAAGCTAGTGTCACGTCCGGGCACCAACGGTAATCCGCTCTGGTCGCCGGACGGTACCACTTTAGCATTCGTTTCAAATCACGGTGACCCAACGAGGCAAGTTGGTCTGAGTATCGTTCCGGCCGAGGGCGGTGCTCCCCGCGAGCTTGAGCAAGGATTCGACGCGGTTCACAGTGGCTCGCCTCCTAGATATATTGCCTGGTCCGCCGACAGCAAGACTCTGTTTTTTACTGGACTCGCTCGAATGAGAGGCCATCTCTATGCTCTAAACATCTCGAATGGTCAGATACGACCCGTTACATCCGGATCGAACGTCTGCTATCCGTTCAGTCTCTCGGCTGATTCGCGCACGGTGGCGTTTGTAAGATCGGATCCGCGAACACCTGGTGAGGTTTACATTTCTAAAGTCAACGATTTTCAGCCGAGACAGCTCACCCAGAACAGCGCCGGATTGAGTTCGGTTACCTTCGGTGAAGTTGAAGAAGTTCACTGGAAAAGCACCGACGGGTTAGAGCTTGAAGGCCTGCTGGCAAAACCGGTCGGCTACCAAAGCGGGAAGAAGTATCCGCTGCTAGTCTTGATGGAGGGAACGTTCGGCTCATTCGATATGTCTTTTTCGGGGCGCGTGAGCTCTGATCTAATCAATTGGTTTCCTTATCAGCAGCAGGTGTTTGCGGGTGCGGGGTACGCCGTTTTCATGCCCAACCTGCGCGGCAGTTGGGGATATGGCGAAGCCTTAGCGAGAAGCGGCTTGACTGATTTTGGAGTTGGTCCATACAACGACCTCATGTCTGGGATTGATAGTCTGGTGGCGGTGGGAATCGCAGACCCAGAACGTCTCGGTATTATGGGAAGCGGATCATTTGACGCCAATCGCGTCGCCTACGCTTTCACGCATACTGATCGTTTTAAGGTGGCTAGTGTTGGTCCCGTGCCTGTCTTCAATATCTCGAGCTGGTATGGACAAACGGGGGCGTCAGGCTTTTTTGACAGAATCTTCGGTGGCCCTCCATGGAAAGTTCCTGAGCGCTATCATTCCATCTCTCCATTAGGCGCCGCTGACAAGCTTGCAACTCCCACACTAATCTTCAGCACT
>Ga0070698_100007402_pt1 | contig 11878 bp, 6 predicted proteins | sample KBSK1502metaG_FD_65477 | JGI IMG/M metagenome (GOLD analysis project Ga0070698, IMG submission 65477) | Corn, switchgrass and miscanthus rhizosphere microbial communities from Kellogg Biological Station, Michigan, USA - KBS K1-50-2 metaG | ecosystem: Host-associated > Plants > Roots >...
GTCGGGATCTCGCGGGTCCGTGGGTCCTTGCGCAGCTCCCGGACGAGCGCCGGCGCGCCGCTGGGTGGCAGCTGGCCGTCGATCAGGATGGCCAGCGGCTGGAGATGCGACGCCTTCTCGAGGGCGCGCGGACCGTTCTCGACATAGACGACCTCATACCCGGCGCGCTTCAGGAACGGCTCGATCCGCTGGCGCGATGTCGCGTCGTTGTCGGCGACCAGGATGTCCGGCGGCCGCCGATCGCGGTCGACGACCGGCGCGGTGGAGTCCGGGTTTGCCGCCCGGCCGCCCGTCATGGCCCGCACGGTCTCACCGAGCTTCACGGCGCTGTCGTGGAGGTACTTGAGATACTCGCGGCGCTCTTCGGCGGTCAGCGCGTGCGACCGCTCGTCAAGGAGCACGCTGGAGAATCCGACGAGCGTGTTCAGCCGCGAGTTGATCAAATGGCTCTGCTCGCTGCTTGCCGTCGCGGCAACGAGGTTGACCTGGCTGGCGCCGACCACCCGGCGTTCGCGGTCCTGGCTCTCGAGCATGGCCTTGCGAACCTGCTCCATCTCCTCGTTTTGGGCCGCGATCTCCGCCGCGAGCGCCTGGCGGCGGGCCTGCCAATCGGCGGCCACTTTGTGCGATTGCTCGGTGAGCTCGGCATGGCGAGCCTGGAGCGCCTGGTGCTGGGTTCGTTCGGTCGCGATGTCGGCCTCCAGGCTGGAGACCCGCTCTTTCAGACGGCCCTGCTCCGCGAGCAGTTGCTCCCGATCGAGACCCCACTGGATCTGGTCGGTCTGTAAGGCGTCGCGGTCTTTCGTGACCATCGCCAGCTGCTCGCGGATTCGGCTGAGGTCGGCCGTGGCCGCGGCTACCTCGGCCTTGGCCGCCTCCTGGGCCGCGGCCAGCTCTCGCTCGGCGGCGTCCTTCGCCTGGCGGGCCTGGTCGCGATCAGCTGTGACCTGGTCTCGCTCCTGCCCGACCCGGTGCACAGCCTGCCGGAGCTCGGCGAGCGTCCCGTTGAGCGCGTCGACCTGCCCCCGGAGCCGCTCGACCTCGTCCCTGGCGGTCTGTCGCTCAGCGGCCCACGCTCGGCTCGCCTTCTCGTGCTCCTCGAGCTCGGCGGAGATGGCGCCCGCCAGCGACTCCACGTGCGCGAGGAACTGGCGACCCTGGGTGACGGTCTCACCGAGCGCGCTGGACAGGTTCGGCAGGTCCGGCACGCCCCTATAACGGTCGCTGGGCGGCGGGCTGGCGCCTCGGTTGGTTTTTCGCCCCGGGCCTGCTAGCCCGAGATGATCTCCGTCGGGACCAGGTGGCCCGGGCTCGATGGTCGATCCGGCGGTTCAGGCGGTCCGGGCAGGTCGGCCCGGACCTCGTGAGCCAGGATCTCGTTGCAGAGCGCCACGCACAGGTGGCAGATGTAGACGTCGGACGGGCCGGCGACCAGGCGCACTTCACCCTGCGGCTTCCCGCAGAAGGAGCACCGCCGAACGCTGCGATCCACGGCTGGATTATCTCAAAGGATCTCTTTGATGGCGACCGCCACCGGTCGGGTGATGCCTTTGACCGCCATCAGCTCCTCGACGCTGGCGTTGCGGATGTTCTCGATGCCGCCGAACTGGCGCAGCAGCGCCCGCCGCCGGACCGGGCCGAGGCCGCTGATGCCGTCCAGCACCGACGCGAAGGCGTCCCGCTTGCGGACCACCCGATGGAAGGTGATGGCAAACCGGTGCGCCTCGTCCCGGATCCGCTGGACCAGGAACAGCGCCTCGGAATCGAGCGGCAGCCGCAGCGGGTCGCTCTCGCCCGGCCGAAAGAGCTCCTCGTGCTCCTTGGCCAGACCAAACGTCGGCACGGCGTCCAGCCCCATCGATTCCATCACCTCGCGCGCCGCCGAGAGCTGGCCCTTGCCCCCGTCGACCAGGACGAGGTCGGGCAGGCGGCTGAAGCTCGGCTCCTCGGGCATGCCCTCCTCCGAGCGCGCCACCCGTCCGAAGCGCCGGCGCAGCACCTCCTGCAGCATGGCGAAGTCATTGGCACCCTGCACGCTCTTGATCCGGAAGTGACGATAATGGGCGGGTTTCGGACGCCCGTCCTCGAAGACCACCATCGACCCGACCGGGTACTTGCCCTGAATGTTGGAGATGTCGTAGCACTCGATCCGGACGGGGAGCGCAGGCAGCTCGAGCCTGGCTTGCAGGTCGTTGAGCAGTGAGGCCGTGCGCTCCGCGTCGTAGTCGAGCTTGATGCGCATCTGGCGCATCGTTTCCTGGGCGTTGGCGGCGGCTTGCTGCAGCAGCTCGCGCTGCTTGCCTCGCTGCGGCACCCGGACCGTCACGAGGCTTCCGCGTCGCTCGGTCAGCCATTGCTCGATCAGCTCGCGGTCGGGGAGTACTTCGGGAACAAAGATCTCTTTCGGGATGTGCGTCGCACTGGCGTAGTACTGACTGACGAACGCGTTGAGGATGTCGGCATTCGACTGGTCTTTGCCCAGGCCCACCAGATCGAAGTTCTCCGAGCCGGAGAGCCGGCCCTCGCGCACACTGAACACCCGCACGGATCCCTGGCCATCGGTTCGGGCCAGGCCAAAGAGGTCCTGGTCGTAGCGGCCCATCGCGAGGACTTTTTGCCGCTCCGCCATTCGTTCCATCGCCTCCAGCCGGTTCCGGTAGCGAGCCGCGGCTTCGTACTCGAGCTTGTCGGCCGCTTCCTGCATCTGCTTCTTGAGGCGCTTCGCCACATGGTCGGAGCGGCCGTCGAGGAAACTCGCCACCTGGTTCAGCTGCTCGTGGTAATCCTCGCGGTTGATGAAGCCGGCGCAGGGCGCCGGACAGAGATTGAGGTGGTAGTAAAAGCAGGGACGGCCGAGCGCGAACTCGGAGTCCTTGCAACTGCGGTAGGGGATGACGCGCCGCACCGTTTTCAGCGTGGTGCGGAGCGCGATGGCATGGGTATAGGGCCCCCAGTAGCGCGCACCGTCGGAACCGGGACGACGGACCAGCGTGATACGCGGGAAGTCTTCGTTGAGCGGCAGCTTGATGTACAGGTAGTTCTTGTCGTCGCGCAGCCGGATGTTGAAGCGGGGACGATGCCGCTTGATCATCGTCTGCTCGAGCACGAGCGCCTCTTTCTCGGTCGCCGTCGTGATCACCTCGAAGTCGTAGACCCGCGCGACCATGGCGGCGATGTGTTCCGGCAACACGCTGGAGGCCTGGAAATAGTTCGGCACCCGGTTGCGCAGGCTGAGCGCCTTGCCGGCATAGATGACGCGTCCCTGCGCATCGCGCATCAGGTAGACGCCCGGCGTTTCCGGCAACGCCTTGAGCCGCTCCCGAAGATAGTCCGGCCGCTCCGTGATCGGAGTGGCTCTGGTCGCCATCGAACTCAGGCTATCGCGAGCTCGGTGTCGAGGACCCGCTTGAGATACTGCCCGGTATACGAGCGGCGGTTCCGGACGATCTCCTCCGGGGTGCCGGCCGCTACCACCTCGCCGCCCTTGTCGCCGCCCTCCGGCCCCAGATCGATGATGTGGTCGGCGGTCTTGAGCACGTCGAGGTTGTGTTCGATGACGACCACCGTGTTGCCGGCGTCGACCAGCCGGTGCAGCACGTTGAGCAGCCGCTCGATGTCGGCGAAGTGCAGGCCGGTGGTCGGCTCATCGAGAATGTAGAACGTTCGGCCGGTGTCACGCCGGCTGAGCTCTTCCGTCAACTTGACCCGCTGCGCCTCGCCGCCCGAGAGTTGCGTCGCCGGCTGTCCTAGCCGGATGTAGCCGAGGCCGACCTCACAGAGCGTCTGCAGCTTGCGCTTGATCCGAGGGATGCGGTCGAAAAACTCCGTCGCTTCCTCGACACTCATGTCGAGCACGTCGGCGATCGATTTGCCCCGGTAGGTGACTTCGAGGGCTTCCTTGTTGTAGCGCTTGCCCTTGCAGACCTCGCACGGCACGTAGACGTCCGGCAGGAAGTGCATCTCGATCTTGATGATCCCGTCGCCCTCACAGTTCTCGCAGCGGCCGCCCTTGACGTTGAAGCTGAAGCGGCCTGGCTTGTAGCCGCGGACGCGCGCCTCGGGCATCTCGGCGAACAGCTCGCGGATGTAGGTGAAGACGCCGGTGTAAGTCGCAGGGTTCGAGCGCGGGGTGCGGCCGATCGGCGACTGGTCGACGTTGATCACCTTGTCGATGAAGCCGATCCCGGAAACCTCGCGGGCGGCGCCGGGACGATCCTTGGCCCGGTAGAAGTGCTGGGCCAGCCGGCGGTACAGGATGTCGCTGACCAGCGTGCTCTTGCCCGAGCCGCTGACGCCCGAAACGCAGATGAGCTTGCCCAGTGGGAAATAGACGTCGATGTTCTTCAGGTTGTTCTCGGTCGCCCCCCGAACGACCAGCATGTGTCCGTTCCCCTTCCGCCGCCGCGCCGGCAGGGGAATCGACCGCTCACCTCGTAGGAACGCACCCGTGATCGACTCCGGCGACTTCAGGATATCGTCGAATGTGCCGGTGGCGACTACCCGACCGCCGTGCTCGCCGGCACCCGGGCCGATGTCGGCGATGAAATCGGCGCTCCGCATCGTCTCTTCATCGTGTTCGATGACGACCACGGTGTTACCGATGTCGCGGAGGGCCAGGAGCGTGTTGATCAGCTTGCGGTTATCCCGCTGATGGAGGCCGATCGAGGGCTCATCGAGGATGTACAGCACCCCCATCAATTTGGAGCCGATCTGCGTGGCGAGCCGGATCCGCTGCGCCTCACCGCCGGAGAGCGAGTCGGCCGCGCGGGCCAGGCTCAGGTAATCGAGACCGACGTCCACCAGGAACTGGAGTCGCTCCCGGATCTCTTTCAAGATGTTGCGGGCGATCAGCGTCTCGCGCTCCGGCAGCCGGAGCTTCAGAAACCAGTCCTGCGCGGCGGTGATGGACAGTTCACATACGTCCATGATCGAGCGATCGGCGACCGTCACCGCGAGGTATTCCGGCTTGAGCCGCTTCCCTTTGCAGACGGGACACGGCCGCGGCGTCATCAGCCGCTCGATCTCGGCACGAATGAACTCGGACTCGGTTTCCCGATGGCGCCGCTCGAGATTCGGGATGATCCCTTCGTACGAGGTCTCGTACCAGCGGCGCTGCCCCTCGCTGTTGAAGTACTTCACCCGCAGTGGGTCGCCGTTGTTGCCGTAGAGGATGATCTGCCGTTCTTTGACCGTCAGCTTGCCGAACGGCTTGTCCATCGGGATTTTGTAGCGGCGGGCGACGGCCTCCACGAGATCGTTGTAGAAATAAGACGAGCGGCCCCAGGTGCGGATCGCGCCATCGCCCAGCGCCCGGTCCTTGTCTGGGATGACGAGGTCGGGATCGATCTCGAGCTTGCTGCCCAGCCCGGTGCATGACGGACACGCGCCGTGCGGATTATTGAAAGAAAAGTTCCGCGGCGCCAGCTCTTCCATCGAGAAGCCGTCGTACGGGCAGGCGAAGTTCTGGCTGAAGAGCAGCTCCTCGCCTTTCCCGTCGGCGGGGACCACCAGCACCAGGCCGTTGGCCATCTTCGCCGCAGTCTCGACGGATTCGCGCAGCCGGCTGATGCCTTGCGGCTCAATAATCAGACGGTCGACGACGATCTCGACGTTGTGCTTTCGGTTCTTGTCCAGCGAGATCCGCTCGGTGAGCTCGTAAAGGTTGCCGTCGACCCGGGCGCGCACGAAGCCGGCCTTGCGCGCTTCCGCCAGCACCTCGTGGTGTTCGCCTTTGCGATCGCGCACGATGGGCGCGAGGATCATCACCCGGCTGCCCGCGGGCAGCTCCATCACCTTGTCGGCGATCTGCTCGGTGGTCTGGCGGGTGATCTCGTGCCCGCTGAGCGGGCAATGCGGGTGGCCGATCCGGGCGTACATCAGGCGCAAGTAGTCGTAGATCTCCGTCACCGTGCCGACCGTCGATCGCGGGTTGTGGCTCGCGCCCTTTTGATCGATCGAGATGGCGGGCGACAGCCCGTCGATCTGGTCGACGTCCGGCTTGTCCATCTGGCCGAGGAACTGGCGAGCGTACGACGAGAGCGACTCGACGTAGCGCCGCTGCCCCTCTGCGTAGATCGTGTCGAAGGCCAGCGACGATTTCCCCGACCCCGACAGTCCGGTAAAGACGACGAGCTTGTCGCGCGGGATCGTGAGATCGATGTCTTTCAGGTTGTGCTCGCGGGCTCCGCGGATGACGATCTCGGTGTGCTGCCCCGGGCTTTGCCGAATGTCACCCATGGATCCTTGCCCTCATTCGGCTGGTCTTCGGCTTCCGCCACATCCCTGACTCGGCGGCGGCGGCGGGCGGCAGCGACTCGCGATACTCCATCGCATCACGCCGCAAGCCGACCAGCCGGTCGCGCAACTCGGCGGCGCGTTCGAACTGCAGGTCCCGAGCCGCTTTTTTCATTTGACGTTCTAAGTCCTTGATCAGGCGCTCGATCTCATCCGGCGGAAGGCCGGACGCCAGCGTCGCGATGGTTTCTTCCACGGCCTTCTCTTGCTGCCGCTCGAGGTTGTACACGGCTTTCACGATGGTCGCCGGGGTAATGCCGTGTTCCTCGTTATAGGCGATCTGGATGTTCCGGCGGCGATCGGTCTCGCCGATGGCGCGCTCCATCGAGCCGGTCATGTTGTCGGCATACAGGATGACATGCCCCTCGACGTTGCGGGCGGTCCGGCCGATCGTCTGGATCAGCGAGCGCGCGTCGCGGAGATAGCTTTCCTTATCGGCATCGAGGATGGCGATGAATGCCACTTCCGGCAGGTCGAGCCCTTCGCGAAGCAGGTTGATGCCGACCAGCACATCGAAGACGCCGAGCCGCAGGTCTCGCAAAATCTCGACCCGCTCCAGCGTGTCGACGTCGGAGTGAAGATAGTTCACCTTGACGCCCATCTCGCGCAGGTAATCGGTCAGGTCCTCCGCCATTTTTTTGGTCAGCACCGTGATCAGCGTGCGCTGCTTTTTGTCGACGCGTTTTTTGATCTCTCCCAGCAGGTCATCGATCTGGCCCTTGGTCGGCCGGACTTCGACGGTGGGATCGACCAGCCCCGTCGGCCGGATGATGACCTCGATCGTCTGCTGCGAGCGCTGTTCCTCGTAGGGGCCTGGGGTGGCCGAGACGTAGACCACTTGTTGTACCTTGCGCTCCCATTCCGCAAACGTCAGCGGTCGGTTGTCGAGCGCCGACGGCAGCCGGAAGCCGTAGTCGACCAGCGGGATCTTCCGCGACCGGTCGCCGCCGTACATGCCGCCGATCTGCGGGACCCCGACGTGCGACTCGTCGACTACGACCAGGGTGTCCTCCGGCAGGAAGTCCATCAGGGTGTAGGGTTCCTGGCCGGGCCGTCGGCCGGTGAGATGGCGGGAATAGTTCTCGATGCCGGCGCAGCTCCCGGTTTCGCGCATCATCTCCATATCGAACAGGGTGCGCTGCCGGAGCCGCTGCGCCTCCAGCAGCTTGCCCTGGCTCTCGAACCACGCCACGCGCTCTTCGAGCTCCTCGTTGATCGCGTCCAGCGCGTGGAGCAGCTTCTGCCGCGGCGTGACGTAGTGGGTCGCCGGGAAGACCTGAAACGTCTCCAGGTCGCCGATCAGCTCACCCGTCAGCGGATCGATCTGGACGATCCGTTCCACCTCGTCGCCGTTGAACTGCACCCGCGTCGCGATCTGATCGTAGGATGGCTGGACGTCCACGGTATCGCCGCGGACCCGGAAGCGGGACCGCCCGAAGTCGACGTCGTTGCGCTGGAACTGGAGGTTGGTCAGCTTGCGCAAGAAGATGTCGCGCCGGAACCCCTCGCCGGCGTGGATCTCGACCGACTCGCCGAGGTAGTCTTCCGGCGATCCGACGCCATAGATGCAGGACACGCTGGCCACCACGATGACGTCGCGCCGCGTGAGCAACGCCCGGGTGGCGGACTGGCGCAACCGGTCGATCTCGTCGTTGCGGGACGAGTCCTTTTCGATGTAGGTGTCGGTGCGGGGGATGTAGGCCTCCGGCTGGTAGTAGTCGTAGTAGCTGACGAAGTACTCGACCGCGTTGGTGGGGAAAAACGACCGGAACTCGCTGCACAGCTGCGCCGCCAGGGTCTTGTTCGGCGACATGACGAGCGTGGGCCGCTGGATCTCCTGGATCATCTGGGCCACGACCATCGTTTTGCCGGAGCCGGTCACGCCGAGCAGGACCTGGTGCTTCAGGCTCTTGTCGACCCCTTCGGCAAGCTTTTGGATGGCCTCCGGCTGGCCGCCGGCGGGCGAAAAGTCAGCCGTGAACGCGAATCTGGGCACGGTCTAATTGTAGGTTTGCGCCGCCTGAAACAAACGTTGCCGAAGCCCCGTTAGTGCCTGTGGATGCGGCGCACCGTCGCCCTCGTAGCGATCGGGGTTGGAAGCCTGGTCGTGCTCGGCGTACTCGGCTGGGTTGGCTACAGCCGGGTCGCGTTCGGCACCTGGGATCCTCTCGCCCAGCCCACCCGAATCGATTACTGTGACCGCCGTTATTACGCCGGCTCGCACTTCACCCGAGCCCAGATCGCCACGAGGGGGAACGGCCTAGGCGTCTTTCCCTTCCGACAGGTCGGTACGACGGCCGGTGGAGCGCAGTTCTACGCGAAGCCCCTTCCGGACAGCATGCGCCAGCCGACACAGTATTCCGGGCGGCTGCCGGGCGCTATGACGGTCTACCTCGAGGTCGGAGCAGATGACTATCTGGCCTACCGGATCAGCGGCGGACCTTAGCCAGGGCAACCAACTACCGAGGATTTCGCCCATTCGTCTTCGCATCAGCCGGATCTATTCCGGGCGACGACCCTCCGCGGGCGGGATCGCCCCGAATCGTCCGCCCTGGCGATGAAGGGTCCAGCCCTCCTCGTGCACCATGAGGGCGGCCGATCGCATCCCGGGAAAACACAATGCTGATCCCTGGCCACCAACGCCCGCCTGGTGGCTGGCGGGATGCTGCGACCGACATGCCTGACCTCGGCGTCTAATTCGCTGCGGCCGGTGATGCGGGTGATCGCCGAAGCTCTCGCTTTGTCACGCGCAGTCGGTCACGGTGGCAGCCCGTATCGTCCCGCCCCACTCGAGCTCGCCCGCTGGAGCTCCTGGGGTGCCGGCCAACGTCTCGAGGCTTGCTCTGATGATCAGCTGCGGGCGAGGTCCAGCGCCATCGGCTCGCTGGCTGCCGCCAAGACACGCCTCAATGAGCGCGTCAGCCGCTCGCTGGCCCAACGTCCGCTGGTCGTCTTTCATGGGCTTCATGAAGGGATTCATCGCCGTGATGAGCGGGCGTAACTAAGCGAGAGCTTCGACATCGAGCAGGCCGTCAATCCGCGCCACCCAGCGATAAGGCTGGCGCGCGACTATGTTGAGGCCGTGGACAGGTCAGAGCTGGGCGAAGTCCTTATCCTCAATCGTGAACCACGTCTGCGACAGCTGTCTGTCGCGATTTTGGGACGACAAAGAATCTCAGTCTGCGAGTCGAGGCCTGCGCGCCGTCCCCCTGAGCTGAGGTCGCTCAGTCGGCCAGTTCGGCGTGGCCTGGATTCACCGTACGCTTGCGCTCCAGGTAGGCGATCAGCCCGAATAGCAATGTGAGCCCGAGCAGCGCGCCGCCGAGCGCGTCGGATAGCCAGTGCCAACCGAGGTAGACGACCCCGTAGCCAACGAAGAACACCACGAGGACAAGAATCGGGCTGAGGCGCGAGCTGTCCCGGCCGAAGAGCTCCCATCGCTCCGCCAGGTACAAGACCAGGCCGTACGTGAGGGCAGCCCGCAACACGTGGCCGCTGGGGTACGAGTAGCCCCCGACATCATGGTGGATGATCGGCAAGATGTCCGGAAATCGCTGGAATGCTTTGCCCGGGGCGACGATGGGCAGAAGGTGCTTGCCGAGAAATTCCAGCCCTGAACCCAACAGGACGAAGGCCACCGGCAGCACTGCGAGCAGCCGCAGTCCACGAAAAAGCGCCAGACCAAGCAGGGCGGCAATCACGGTCGTCACCTCGATGCTGCCCAGGTAGGAGAAGATCCCCAGGCCCAGATCCTGGCCGTAGCTGCCGCGGTTCTGGAGATAGTGAGTGAGCCGCAGGTTCGTACGGTCGAAGGCGCCCGCCGCGACGAGCACCGTGATCACCACGAACGCCGCAAAGAAGACACCAGCCGTGATCATCAGGCGGCGACTGACTCGAGGCCAGCGGGGCCGCGTCAGCGCTGGCACTTGCGGCAGTAGACCGTGCCGCGCCCGGCCAGCCGAGTGCCCTGCAATGGCGTCCCGCATATCAGGCAGGGCTCGCCGGCACGCCCATAGACGAGCAGCTTCTCCTGGTTGGAGCCGCGCAGCCCAAAGGCGTCGACATAGTTGATGACCGACGAGCCTCGCGCCGCAATGCTGTTCTCGAGAACCTCCTGGATCGCCGAGTAGAGCGCCCGCCGTTCACGGAGAGTCAACCGATGCGTCCACCGGCTAGGACGGATTCCCGCCCGAAAGCATGCCTCGTCGGCGTAGATATTCCCCACCCCCGCGAGAAACGATTGATCCAATAGGGCCGATTTCACCGGCCGGCGGCGGGCCCGGATAAGGGTTTCGAACTCGCCTTCAGTCAGGTCGCCGTGGATCGGCTCCGGGCCCAGGCGGGCGGGGAACGCCCTGGCGGCGATCAGCTCCTCCTGCTCGCCGAGCAAGAGCCGACCGAACTGGCGCTGGTCGTCATAACGCAACTCCAGGCCGCTATCGAGCTCTGCGCGAAAGTGGGTGTGTTTGACGGCCGCCTCTTCCGGCTCCCAGACCCGCAGATGGCCCGTCATCCCCAGGTGGACGACCAGGCGCTCAGACGTCTCAAACGCTCCGTTGGCACTGAAGCGCTCGTCGCGTGGGGCGACGCCCCGCTGATCCAGGGGCATGACGATGTACTTGCCCCGTCGCTCGACGGTTCGGATGGTTCGGCCCGTGAGCCTCTGCACGAACTGTCGCGACGACGGGTAGCGGATCAGGCGGCCACGGATCACGGGGTCACGCGTGAGGTGGACGGACTGGACCTTCCGGCCGCTCAGCTGGGGCCGCAGGTCACGAACCACCGTCTCGACTTCCGGGAGCTCCGGCATTCCGCCGCCTCAGGCTTGCGCCGCCACCAGGCGGACCCGCTCCATATCCTGCCAGTTGGGACCCAATTTCAGGTCCACCTGTAGCGGCACGTTGAGTGGGTACGCCGTCGCCATCAGATCGGGGACGACCTCGATCAGACGATCGCGTTCAGCGGGTGGGACTTCAAAGACCAGCTCGTCGTGCACGGTCAAAATCATTCGGCTGGCGAGCCGCTCTTCGCCCAAATATTGTTGAAGCCGGATCATCGCCAGCTTCATGATGTCGGCCGCCGATCCCTGCACCGGCATGTTGATCGCGATCCGCTCGGCGGCCTGCCGCAACGCCCGGTTCGGCGAGCGGATGTCCTGGATGTAACGCCGGCGCTGCAGCAGGGTCTCGACGTAGCCCTGCTCGCGGGCCTGGATCTTGATCCCTTCCAGAAATTCGCGCACCCGGTTGTAGGCGCGAAAGTACGCATCGAAAAATACCCGGGCGTCCTCCGTCGACATGCCGGTGTCGCGGGCGAGGCCAAAGTCGCTAAGGCCGTAAAACAGCCCGAAGTTCACCACCTTGGCGAGGCGGCGCTGGTTGGCCGTCACCTCGGCCTGTGGAATGCCGAAGACCTCGGCAGCCGTGCGCGCGTGAATGTCCTCGCCCCGGGCAAAGGCGTCGACCAGCACCGGGTCATCCGTCATATGCGCCAGCACGCGCAGCTCGATCTGCGAATAGTCGGCGGAAAGCAACAAATCGCCGGACCGGCCGGGAATGAAGGCCCGCCGCACTTTCTGGCCTAC
>Ga0070698_100007404_pt1 | contig 11878 bp, 11 predicted proteins | sample KBSK1502metaG_FD_65477 | JGI IMG/M metagenome (GOLD analysis project Ga0070698, IMG submission 65477) | Corn, switchgrass and miscanthus rhizosphere microbial communities from Kellogg Biological Station, Michigan, USA - KBS K1-50-2 metaG | ecosystem: Host-associated > Plants > Roots >...
CTAGTGCGTTTCTTCATCGTTAAGAAATGCCGACAGCAGGCGGCGAAACAAAGGTCACCCACCTGTCACTCAGGTTCAATCACGACTTCGGAACGGCCCGGCGGTTTTCCCTCTCGCCAATCCAAGTCGTAAATCGTAAATGGTAAATCGTGAATACCGGTTCTCTATTCACGGTTTCAAGGTTTATGATTTACGGCTTTTGTCTATTCACGATTCACGATTTACCATTCACGGTTCTTATGAAGCTTCTCTTAATCGGCGATGTTGTGGGCAAGCCCGGCCGCGCGGCTTTGCTGGATCGTTTGCAGGACTTGAAAGAGCAACACGCGATCGATTTCACCCTGATGAATGCCGAAAATGTCGCCGGCGGCTTCTCCATCACCGCGGCCATCGCCGATCTGCTCTTCTCGTCCGGCATCGATGTGATGACCTCAGGCAATCACATCTTTGACAAGCACGAAGTCATCGATTACATCCGCAAACAACCTCGGCTGTTGCGCCCGGCAAACTATCCGCCGGATACGCCCGGCAACGGGCTTTGGGTTGGTAACGTGAACGGTGTCGGCGTGGCGGTGATGAACTTTCTGGGTCGGGTTTTCATGCAGCCGGCCGATGATCCGTTTCGGATTGCTAACGAGTTGGTGGCCTCTTTGCCCACGGAAGTTAAGGTGCGAATTGTCGACATGCACGCCGAAGCGACGTCTGAAAAAATGGCCATGGGCTGGTTTCTGGACGGTCGCGTCACTGCCGTTGTCGGCACGCACACCCACGTGCAGACCGCGGACGAAAGAATCCTACACGAAGGCACTGCTTACCTGACCGACCTGGGTATGACGGGAAGCTATGGCGGCGTCATTGGCATGAAGAAGGGCGACATTATCGCTCGCTTTACCTCGCCGCTTCGGCGTAAGCCGGATCATTCGAGGAGTGAGGTCCGCATCTGTGGCGCGGTTGTTGATGTTGACGAAGAGACGGGGCGGGCGCGATCAATTGAACGAATTAACTTGAGTCACACCTCATAATAGTGAGCAGTGGGCAGTGGGCAGTGGGCAGTGAGCTGTAGACCCCCTCTGTACTAATGAGCAAGCCTGTCTAACGATCTAACGCAATAACCTTATCTTTCCAGGGAAGCTATCAAGCCATTGAGTAGTCTGCCGACTTCACCCGCAAGATTCATCACTCCCTCAAGTCTCCCTTGAGTAATGTATTTCAATCTCCGAGCGATTAGAATCTGCGTCTCAACTTCACGGAGCGAGCCATAAGCAATCGACAAATGACGAAGAAAGTCGGAGGTGGTCCTTCTTCCCTGGCCCTCGGCAATGTTCGAAGGAATTGAGACTGATGCCCGCCTAATCTGGCTCGTCAGGCCATAGATCTCTTCACGCGGAAAGTCCCTTGAAGACTTGTAAACTTCTTCGACGAGATCCATCGACTTTTGCCACACGATTAGCTCCTGGTAGTTCTTGACTTTCATAAGGGCTCTCCTTTGCGTTTGGGGTGAAAGGAAAGGATGAGAACCTAGCTTCTTGCTGTTACTGCCCACCGCCCACTGCTCACAGCCCACTGATTTCAGCCCGGCCCCTCGTCCTGAGGAACCAACTCGCCTGTCGAATCTGAATCCGTCGGCGACGAAAGCAGCAGTTCGGCAAAACCAGATGGCAAAGAGCGCACGCGGCCGTTGCCGTCCGTCACCACGTGACCAGTTTCGCCTTCGGCAATCACGGTCCCATCCGGGACACGGATGATCTCATAGCCAAACCGCAAAGACCTGCGCCGCAGTTCGGTGATGTGGGTCCTGACGACCAGCTCGTCGTCATAGTAAGCGGGCGCTTTATAGCGGCAATAACTTTCCGCGACCACCAGAAAAGAGTTCTCATTCTCTTCCATGTCGCGATAGGAAAAGCCCCGGGCGCGGCAAAACTCTGTGCGGCCAATTTCGAACCAGATCAGATAGTTCGCGTGATAGACCACGCCCATCTTGTCGGTTTCGGCATAGCGAACGCGTAGCAGCGCCTCGTGCCACTCGTCTAAGACTTCGTCGTCGTCCGGATTCATCAACTAAATATTGTCCCCTCGGGACTGATTTCCACCCGCGGTTACGGATAGATCGGATTACTTCTGCTGTTGAATTGCTGATCGTTTTAGCGGACTATAAGAGCGAAAGATGAGGATGTCAAAGCAAATTCGAAGAGGAGCTTTGCGCTGGAGCGCGGACATCCCTATCCGCCTGAGCGAACAGCGTGAACAAGGCGGCCCTGCGAAACGCCGGCGGGCTGGCCCTGTGCTTGCGGCGTCATTCTGCTTTTTGGCGATCTTCGTTGCCGACCTCACAGGCTTAGCGGAGCGCGCTCCCCAATCTCCGGCCACAACCGCCGCGTCCCGTAACGCTGCACTCATCGCCGCGACCGCCGAGGTTCTGAAAGAAACGAGCGAGATTCGCCAGCTCCCAATCCTGCGTCCGGTGCAAAGCTCGACCCAGTCACGCGCCGAAATAGAGCGCATGCTGATTAAGAATCTTGACGAAGAAACAACTCCCGCACAGATTCACGCCACCGAAGTCACTTTGAAAAAGCTCGGTCTGGCGCCCGCGGATTTTCAGTATAGGGCTTTGATGCTGCGTCTACTCACCGAACAGGTGGCCGGATATTACGATCCAAAAGTGCAGCAGTTTCATCTGGCCGACTGGATCGATCTCGACGGCCAGAAGCCGGTGATGGCGCACGAACTGACCCACGCGCTCCAGGATCAGCATTTCAATCTGCGCCGGTTTGAGCATTGGCCCAAAGGCGACTCCGACGCTGAGTTGGCTGCGCATGCCTTAATCGAAGGCGATGCAACGCTGGCGATGACACTCTATGTGACGAGAAATCCGCTGCGCGCGCTGGCGTTTCTGAAATCGCTCGGTGCGAGCGGGATGCCTTCGGATGAACTCGACCATGCGCCGCGGGCGTTGCGTGAAACGCTTTTGTTTCCTTATCAGGAGGGTATTCTCTGGACGCGCAATCTTTATCAACGTGGGGGCTGGAATGAAGTTTCGCAGGCTTTCACTACGTTGCCGCAATCGACCGAGCAGATTATGCACCCGGAAAAATACTTCGCGCACGAAGCACCGGTGAAAGTTGCGCTGCCGGATATTACGCCGCTGCTCAATGGCAGAGGTCGAAGGTCAGAGGTCAGAAGTCCGAGGTCAGAGGTCAGTAGATTTGCTGCGAGTGCGAGCCTCTCGCTGAGGTCTGGGCGCGCCGCAGTGAGGTCACTACCGTCCGCGGTAGCGGGTGGGTTCAACCATTCAGTTAACGCGCAAGCTCCGCGTGCCGCTTGGAAAAAGTTAGACTCCGATGTAAACGGCGAGTGGGGCCTCTACCTAATCCTCGATCAATTTCTCAAGTCACCGGCAGAGTCACATCGCGCCGCCGCGGGCTGGGGAGGAGATCGCTACTCGATTTACGAAGGCCCGAAAGGCGAAGTGCTCTACATTTCACTCTCGACCTGGGACACAGAAAACGACGCCCGCGAATTCTTCGAAGCCTATGTCAGGCGCACCGAACATCGCTACGCGAGCGTGGTATTGACCGAGCCGGCACCCAACACCGAATCCCTCTCAAGAACCTTTCGCACCTCCCAAGGCACGGTTCTGATCGAGCGTCGCGGCGCGCGTGTGCTGGTCCTGGAGGGGATTCCCGACCAGATGAATTCGAACTTATTGCTAAAGACTGTCTGGCAAGGATGAACAGGCGAGAAACTGGCACGCATTTAGACAGTACTTGTCCTCCCGCCAACCTTGTGAAAAAGAATAGCCGGCACAAAGGAAGAATCGTTGACATCGCCACCCCACTCTGCTATCAAATGCGCGTAGTCATAAATCGGTTTGAGCCTCCCGATCCTCCGATCCCTAGGCTCTAAACCGAAAATCAAAACCTTAGCAGTTCACAGAAAAACTAAGAAGCGAACCGTCGGTTGTAATGACGGGTTTGTGTGATTTCATGGAGAGTCTTCGTGAAGCATGACCGCGCTCTAGTAAATAGCGGGCAGCATCGTGATGCCCAGTCATATTCATTCTGTGGGCGTGTTTGCTTGGTCGCATTTCTGCGTTCGAAAAGTCAGAGTTTATTACGTCAAGATCGCCGAATCTGGGCGTGAGGAGGAGATAGAATGAAGAAAATAATCAGCGCCATTCGGAAGATTCGGCTGAGGGTTTTTTGGGCGGTAGTTGGAGCAATAGTTCTGGTCATCGTCTATTCGCTGTACTCTGATGCTTCCAGCAACCGGATTCAATGCGGAACGAATCAAGGTGTAATGTCTTACCTGGTGCTTAGATCGATCGAGCCTGCCCCAAACCAAATCAAATCAGGTTTGTCGATCATGCCATTCAACCCCAAAGATGACAGTTTGGAGGTAGACACTGTCACGAGAGGGCCCTCATCTAATATTCTATATTACGATTCCGTTTTTATTGCTCCAAGTAGTGGGAAAGAGGTGGAGGCTGGCAACTCATCAAATCAGCCCTGGAAAATCAATCTGTGGTATTCATCACATCCCTTCTGGTATCCATTCGAGGAGTATCTGATGAATGTAAAGATTGATTTTAGAAAAAATGGCAGAGTGGCCACCTTGAACTTGACCGCGTTCGATCGTGTAGATCAGGCGACCATCGCAAAATGCACTCACGGCTATTCATTTGATGGCGCCTCGACCGATCCGAACGGCTTTACGCTGGTCTTGCGTCGGCATCTATTCATCAGATTTACCGCCATAATTCTTTATGCCGTAGCAGTTCTTTTCCTCTTCTACATTTGGAAAAGAGAGAACGCAAGTCAGTTATTTGCAAGTAGTCTCGGTTACGTGGTTGCCCTCTGGGGAATTAGAGGCGTCATCGTGGGTCCTACAAATCTCTTTCCCACGATTATCGATTTTCTTACTCTGATTCTCTACTTAGCCGTAGTTGCCATCCTGATTCATAGATGGCTAATCGACCTTGATCGTCCCGAGCATCAGAATCCCAACCTGGTTGAGCAATAGGAGAAGAATCGGGAGGCCTTGCGTCTAAACTAGTTGTGTCTCCTAAAGAACAGCCTATATTGTCCCACTTCGCTTACCTGTGATACTTTTTTGCTAGCTTAATCAACGAAGATAGAAGTCAGGAGTCAGAAGCGACAAGACGTGGCTGAGATGAAGACTGAAGTTTTACCGGCTTCGGGAGTCACGGTTCGACCTTTGTCCAAGGGAACGAGCGATGAGAGTCGGGGCGCTTCAACTTCCCGTCTGCGAGAGCTGACCAAAGAGCTTCACCAACTCGAAGCGAAGCTGCGGCTTGGTGGCGGCGCCGAGAAAATCGAGAAGCAGCACAAGCAGGGCAAGCTGACGGCGCGAGAGCGAATTGAGTTACTGCTGGACAAGGATTCGTTCCAGCAGGAAATCGGGTTGCTGGTCGCGTATGATCAATATCTCGCGGAAGACCGAAGACCGAAGACCGAGGACCGGGAAAAGAAAGAAAACATCGGCGGCGCACCGGCCGCGGGAGTTGTGACGACGGTCGGTTTGGTGAATGGACGCGAAGTTGTTGTGGTCGCGAACGACGCCACAGTAAAAGCCGGATCGTGGTGGCCTGAGACGATTAAGAAAATTCTGCGCGCCCAGGAGATTGCCATGCGCTCGCATGTGCCAATCATCTATCTCGTAGACTCGGCAGGCGTGAATCTGCCTTATCAAGGCGGTGTCTTTCCCGGACAGTATGGCGCATCGCGGATCTTCTATTACAACTCGATCATGCGGCGCTATCTCAAGGTGCCGCAGATCGCCGCGGTGATGGGGCCGTGTATCGCCGGCGGCGCTTACCTGCCGGCGCTCTCAGACATCATTATCATGGTCGAAGGCACGTCGTTCATGGGGTTGGGCGGCGCGAACCTGGTCAAAGGTGCGACTGGTCAGACGATTGATAATGAAACTCTCGGCGGCGCCCGCGCGCATAATGAACTTTCAGGAGTTGCACACTATCGCGTTAAAAATGATGAAGAGGCCATCGCAAAGATTCGCGAGTTTGTTTCGGAGCTGCCTATGAGGAATATCGGCACAGGTGCCGAGTCAAGACAGAGTTCGAAAATAGAGAGGGGAAGTGAACCAAAAACTCCTGAAGAAGAACTCTACAAAATTATTCCCGAAGATCATCGTCAGCCTTACAACGTACGGGAGCTTTTGGATTGTCTGTTGGACGATGGACATCTGGACGAATTTCAAGCGGACTATGCGAAAGAAGTCATCACCGGGCACGCGCGGATCCGCGGGATCCAGGTCGGAGTGATAGCGAACAACCGCGGCATGTTTCGCGATCCGGCTGGTGGCTCGCCAAAATTTGGCGGGATCATCTATACCGAATCGGCAGAAAAGGTTGCGTACTTCATCGAGACCTGCAATCGACATCAGACGCCGCTTGTCTTTATTCAGGATGTTTCCGGATTTATGGTCGGAGCACAGGCGGAGCATTCCGGAATCATTCGCGCGGGCGCGCGCTTTGTTGAAGCCATGGCCACGGCGATAGTGCCGAAAATCGTCTTGACGATAAATCATGCTTCGGGCGCCGGTTATTATGCGATGGCCGGACAGGGCTTCGATCCGGACTTCATTTTCAGTTGGCCAACCGGTCGCATGGGCGTGATGGAGGGCGAGTCGGCAGTACAGGCAGTTTTCGGAAGTCAATTGGAAAAGTTAAGAGCCAGGGGCGAAGAGCCTGACGAAGCACTCAATGCTGAAATGGATCGAGTGAAAGAGACCTATGAGAAGGAATTGGACGCGAAGTATGCTGCGGCGCGGGGGTTTGTCGATGCGGTAATCGCCCCGGAAGGGACAAGGGCCGTGCTAGAGCTTGCATTGCGCGTGAGTTTGAATTATTCAGGACCGCATCTCGGGCAGTTTGTATTACCGGCGGGATTGGCGTAGTTTGTTGGCCACAGAGACACGGAGACACAGAGTCTGAGAAAGACGAAATAGATTCGGAAGCTTTTCTGATTATTTCTGATTTGTATTCCTCTGTGACTCAGTGCCTCTGTGGCTCATCTTGAGCGCGTCTCATAGCTTGACGAGGTGCGCGAACACACAAAAGGAGAACACTCGTGAGAAAGAGCACCATCTATCTTTTCGTCCTGGGATTCGCTGTTGTTATCGTGACGGCGCTGGCCAGCGCGGGTCTGGTCGTATCCGCGCAGAACACGAACTCGTCAACGACGATGGCGAATACCAACAGCGGCAAGACGCACAAGCCGCGCAAACCCAAAACGAAGTCAACCTGGACCGGACGCTGCGATCCCACTAAGCAGGAGCAGGCCGATCTTTCCGGCGACTATACCGGTAAAGTGAATTATCCGGATGCTTCTTTGACGGGCGACGCAACGCTAAATATTGCCGGAAACGATTTTACGCTGACGGCCGGAGCGACGACGCAGAAGGGTCGAATAACCGCAGTGACTACCTGCGGTTACACTGGGGCCACGATGATGTTCGGCGACTTGACTCCGCCGACCCCCAGCCACAACCCACCGCCCGCTTTGCCGGCAGTATCTCTGCGCGTGCGAAAAGTGGGTACTGGGGTGACGCTGATGACGGTCCCCGGCGAGAAGAGATCCTTCTCGTTTGGCACGGCCGGAACCGGCAAACCCAAGCCGCGGAAGCACAAGAGCAAGAGCAAGACGACTACGGCAACAGCCCCGACAACTTCGACGACGCCTCCGGCGACGACTACAACGAAAAAGCCCGCCAAGGGCAAGCCGAAAGCAAAGCCCGGCAATACCAACATGAAAATGGACTGATCCTTTCCAGGGGCAGTTGGGATTCGGACTCGGGCGCGAAGTCGCGGGACACGGGGAACACGGCGAAATAGATACGAGAACGTTGCCTGACGTGGCAACGCGTCGCGTGCTGTTCGCTCAGCGGTTTCTCGTGTCTTCTTCTATAGACAAGACTTTTTTGAGATCGGCAGCATGAAGTCGAAGATTCGAATCGCAGCGGGGCAGGGATTCTGGGGCGATCTGCCTGACGCCCCTTTGCGCCAGGTGGAAGGTGGACCCATCGACTATCTGATGCTCGACTATCTGGCCGAGGTCACGATGTCGATCATGCAGAAGCAGAAGGCGCGCGATCCGAGAGCCGGTTACGCGCGCGACTTTGTGCCGCTGATGAAGCAAATTCTCCCGGCTTGTGTTGAACGGGATATCCGCGTAACTGCGAATGCCGGCGGAGTCAATGTTGCAGGATGCGCTGCGGCCGTACGCGATGCGGCGCGTGACCTGGGGCTTGCGGGCAAGTTGAAGATCGGAATCGTGACCGGTGATGACATTCTCGATCAGATCGACGATCTGCTGGCCCGAGGGATCGAGTTGCGTAACATGGACACGGACGAGCCGCTCCAGAGCGTGCGCGACCGAATTCAAAGTGCGAACGTCTATCTCGGCGCGGCCCCAATTGTTGAAGCGCTCAATCACGGCGCGCGGGTCGTAATCACAGGTCGCGCGACCGATACGGGATTGACACTGGCGCCGATGATTCATGAGTTTGGTTGGGCGAGCGATGATTGGGACAAGCTGGCTGCCGGAACGATCGCAGGCCACATCATTGAATGCGGCGCGCAATGCTCTGGTGGCAATTGCCAGTATGAATGGCAAAGCATTCCGGACCTCGCGAACGTGGGCTTTCCGATTGCCGAAGCATCGGCCGACGCAACATTTGTGATCACCAAGCACGATGGCACCGGCGGTCGCGTGAATGTGCAATCGGTCAAAGAGCAATTGGTTTACGAAATGGGTGACCCGCACGAATACATCACGCCTGATTGCGTCGCAGACTTTACGACGATCCGAGTGGCTGATGACGGAACAGATCGCGTGCGTGTGTTTGGCATCAAGGGCCGGCCGGCAACCGAGTTTCTGAAAGTTTCGATCAGTTATTCGGCGGGTTACAAAGCGGTCGGGACCCTGGTTTACTCCTGGCCGGATGCTGATGCGAAGGCTCAGGCGGCCGACAAGATTTTGCGCGCGCGTCTCGAACGACTTGGCCTGCGCTTCGATCAGATTCTGACTGAATTTGTGGGCGCGAATGCGACGCACGGTCGGCTGGCGGGTGAGCCATCTCCCGATCTGGCGGAAGTCCAATTGCGCGTGGGCGTGCGCGGCGACGATCGCAATGCGATTGAGAGATTCACCAAAGAGATCGCGCCCTTGATCCTAACCGGGCCGCCAGGAGTCACTGGTTTCGCCGGCGGCCGGCCAAAGGTTGAGGAGATAGTCGCTTACTGGCCGGCGCTGATTCCGAAGAGTGAGATTGAGCCGCGAGTTGATGTAATCGAAGTGTGATGGATGCGGATTCTTCTTCCCCTCTCCCTTTTGGGAGAGGGGCAAGGGGAGAGGGTGCAAAGCTTAGGGGGGATTTTTTTTGAACATACAGGCGTGTTTACCCTAGGACAACGGTGGATTAGGGGGCCACTTGTCGCTCAGGCCCTCTCCCTAACCCTCTCCCAGAGGGAGAGGGAGAATCCCAAAATAAAACATGCGAGTCCAACTCTTAAAACTTGCCCACGCACGATCAGGCGATAAAGGCGATACAGCCAACGTTGGCCTGATCGCGTTTCGTGAAGCGTACTATCCGGTCCTCGTGCGCGAAGTCACCGCGGCGCGCGTTAAAGAACATTTCAGAGGCATTTGCCAGGGCGAGGTTGAACGTTTCGAATTGCCGAATCTCGGAGCGCTTAACTTCCTTTTGCACGAAAGTCTCGGCGGGGGCGGCACGCTTTCGCTGATGACCGACGCGCAAGGGAAGACGTTTTCGACCGCGCTGCTGCGAATGGAGATTGATGTCCCGGACGACGAAGCGCGCGGGCTCGAGTTGTAGCGCGTGGGGATTGTGGCGAGGCGTAGCCTCGCCGGTCCAAAGGGTGACTGACCGGAAAGGCAGAGCCTTTCCGCACTGTGCGGCGGCAAAGCCGCTAATCCCAAAGCTCTGGCGATAAGCCCTCTTCATGAAGCCTGAACGCAAATTGGCGATTAATCATGCCTATGCCGACGTTAGTGGCATTCGCTTGCACTATGCCGAATGTGGAACAGGAGATGAGCTGGTTATCCTTCTTCATGGTTTCCCGGAGTTCTGGTATTCATGGCGACACCAGTTGCCGGTGCTCGCTGAACGGTATCACGTAGTAGCGCCGGACATGCGTGGCTTTAACTTGAGTGACAAGCCTGCCGGGATCAAGAACTATCGGATCGATTTGCTCGTCGAAGACGTGCTTGGCCTGATCAAATATTTCGGAAAAGAAAAAGCTGCGATTGTCGCGCATGATTGGGGCGCCGGCGTCGCCTGGGCGCTAGCTCATAGACACCCGGAAGCGGTCTCGAAGTTGGTGGCCATGCAGGTGCCTCCACCCGCTGCGTGGCGGGCGAACTTCACGCTTCGCCAATTGCGACGCAGTTGGTACATGTTCTTCTTTCAGTTGCCGCGTTTGCCGGAGTGGTGGGCGAGTGCGAATGATTTCTCGAGAGTCGAGAAAATGTATCGCGAGACCAGTGTCAGGCCGGATGCCTTTACGGATTCGGATATTGCTGTGTATAAGGAAGCTTTGCGGCAACCGGACGCGCTTAGTTCCTCGCTTAATTACTATCGGGCTAATGTGCTCAAATCTCTGTTCCGCGGTGGCGGCGGCGAGACCCCCAACGAACGCAAAGGGCGCATTCGCGTGTCGACGCTTTTCATCTATGGTGAACAAGACGTGGCCATCATTCCCGAGACAGTCCGCGGAGTTGACAGGTTTGTCGACGCGCCATATCGCGAACTCCGCATTCCCGATAGCGGACATTGGGTGCAGAACGAAGCGGTCGAGGAAGTGAACGCTGCTCTGCTTGATTTTCTAACAGACGAGTCGTTAACTGCGAACTGATTATGGCGAAAGATTACCCAACCGTCCTCTATGATGTTGACGGCGTGGTTGCGCGCATCACACTGAACCGGCCGGAGAAACGCAACGCGTTGAATGATGAGCTGATCGCGGCGCTCAAGGAGGCTCTCCGGCGCGCCCATGATGAAGAGGATGTGCGCGTCGTTGTTGTCTCAGGCGGGGGTGATGATTTTTGTTCTGGCGCCGATCTGGCGGCGCTGCAGAGAGTCGCGTCGGCTACGATAGCCGAAAATCTTGAAGACGCGCGATCGTTGATGGAATTATTCGTGTTGGTTCGCGAACTGCGAATGCCGGTGATTGCGGCGGTGAGGGGGCGGGCGTTGGCGGGTGGATTTGGTTTAGCGTTAGCCTGCGACATGGTGCTCGCCGGGCGTTCGGCGCGATTTGGTTTTCCCGAGGTGAGGATTGGATTCGTGCCGGCGATGGTCATGGCAATCCTGCGGCGCAACACTTCCGAGAAGCGGGCTTTCGAGCTTTTAGCTCTGGGCACAGAGATTGGCGCTGATGAGGCCGCGGCGTTTGGTCTGGTCAACAGAGTGCTGGATGACGAGGCCTTTGATGACGAAGTCGATGTGTTTGCCCGGCAATTGGAAAGGGTCAGTGGTTCGGCTGTCAGCTTATCCAAACGGCTTTTCTATGAGGGCGATGCGATGACTTTCAGCGATGCGTTGGAATGTGGCGTCGACATCAATGTAATAGCTCGGATGAGCAAAGACTGTCAGAAAGGAGTTGCTCGTTTTTTGAAAAAGGAGTAGCCGAACCGCCCGGGAAACCCGAAAAAGAGGATAATCATTCAAAATTTCGGATTCTGCTAGTCGAGAGCTAACTAAGGCCACGACGTCTTAACGAAATTTCCGCCGCAAATCGCGAGTTAACAACAAACCGCGGATCTAGAACGATGTTTGCCTGAATTAAAAGCAGATTCCAATTTAACGTGGCCATGCCAAA
>Ga0070698_100007405_pt1 | contig 11878 bp, 14 predicted proteins | sample KBSK1502metaG_FD_65477 | JGI IMG/M metagenome (GOLD analysis project Ga0070698, IMG submission 65477) | Corn, switchgrass and miscanthus rhizosphere microbial communities from Kellogg Biological Station, Michigan, USA - KBS K1-50-2 metaG | ecosystem: Host-associated > Plants > Roots >...
CCTGCGCGAACTGCAGATCGTGCTCGCCGTCATCCTCGGCGCCTGCCCCCTGTGCTGCCAGCCCGTCACCCTTGGACGGCTCGCCGCGGCCCTCACTCCAACCTAACAAAGTACTACTAGCGGGCGGTTGAAAAAGGCTCACTCCGCCGGGGCAGGCAGCTGACTCAGCCGGTGGTCGGGGGTAAACAGGCGCCGGATGAGGCCCAGGGCGATCACCACGGTGGTGGTGGCCGTGGCGGCCAGGACGAGGAACATGACGACAGCCTGGACCAGGACGGCCTGGAGCGGGGCGGTCCCGGCGAGGATGAGGCCGGTCATCGCGCCGGGCAGGAACACCAGGCCGGTGGCCTTGGTGGTCTCGATCTGCGGGGTCAGCGCGGCCCGCAGCGCCGCGCGGACGTAGGGGGTGGCGGCCTGCCGGGACGGCTGGCCCAGCGCGAGCCGGGCCTCGACCTCGTCGCGCTTGTCGTGCAGTTCGTCGGTGAGCCGCCGCCCGGCCAGCACGGTCGCGGTCATCGAGTTCCCGATCATCATCCCGGCGATGGGCACCAGCGTCCGGCCGGTGAGCGGGAAGACGTGCAGCCCGAACAGGACGCCCAGCGTGACCACGGCGGCCGCGGTGAAGGAGGCCAGCGCCAGGGTGAGCAGGCGGGGGACGTCGGGGGCCCGGCGGCGCGCGACGGTGGCCGCGTAGCCGAGCATCGCGGCCACCCATGCCCACGACCACCAGATCGACCGCCCGCGGCTGACGATCAGGGTGAGCGCGGCGCCGACCAGCAGCAACTGGCCCAGGGCCCGGGCGGCGGCGACCAGGATCTGGCGATGCAGGCCGAGGCGCTGCCACCAGGAGATCCCGGCTGCGACCGCGACCAGCAGCAGCGACAGGCCCAGCCCCACCCAGCTGACCGTGGCGTTCATGGTCGTCCTGCCTCCCTCACGTTGATCCCGGACAGGTGCCCGTCGCGCAGCCGGTAGACGCGATCGGCGACGCGGCGGGCCTGTGTGTCGTCGTGGGTGACCCACACGATCGTGATGCCGCGGTCCGCCAGGTCGCGCGCGGTGCGTTCGAAGACCAGCTTGGGCTGCTCGTCCAGCGCGGAGGTGGGCTCGTCAAGCAGCAGGGTCTCCGGGCTGGTGACGAGCGTGCGGGCCAGGCACATGCGCTGCAGCTCACCGCCGGACAGCGTGAGTGCCTCCCGCCCGAGCAGGGCGGGATCCAGCGCCGCCCGTTCGAGCGCCGCTCCCATCTCATCGCTGGTCGCGCCCGGGCTGGCCACGGCCAGGTTGGCGGCCACGCTGCCGGGGAACGGGGCGGGCCGCTGGAACACCATGCCCACCCGGCGGCGCAGCACGAGCGGATCCAGGTCGTCCAACGGCCGGCCCCCGTACCGGATCGTGCCGGCGCTGGGCACGTCCAGCCGGTTGCACAGCCGCAGCATGGTCGTCTTGCCGGCCCCCGACGGCCCGGTGACCACGGTGATGCCGGCCGCCGGGATCGACGCGGTGACCTCGTCCAGGACCCGCCGGCCCGCCCGCGTGACCGTCACGCGCTCGAACTCGAACACCGCCGGGTGCCGCCGGTTCACCCGGCGATCGTATTCCGCGGCCCCGCCGGCCGGGCCGCCGTACGATCACACTAGAAGGGGGGCTGACGTGACATCGTGGCGGCCGTCTCCCGATCCGCCGCCGCCGCTGCCGCGGGCGCGGCGGCGATCACGCGGCCGCAGGCTCTGGATATCCCTGATCATCCTCGTCGTGCTGGCGGCTCTCGCGGTGGCCGCCGATTTCATCACGAAGCACGTGGCGCAGGACAAGATCGCGTCCGAGATACAGCAGCACGGCTTCCCGGCGAAGCCGTCGGTGACGATCGAGGGATTCCCGTTCCTGACGCAGGTGCTCAGCCACGACATTCACCAGATCCAGGTCAGCGCGCACGATGTTCCCGAGGGATCCCTGCGGATCTCGAGGGTCAGCGCGGTCATGACCGGCATCCACCTCAACGCCGGCTTCAGCAGCGGAACCGTCGACAACCTGTCCGGCTCGCTGCTCGTCACGTTCCCGGCGCTCGCGCGCGCGCTCACGTCGCAGATCGGCCCGCTGGGCTCCGTCGTCGGGTCGGGGGGACTGACCCTGTCGGCGGCCGGGCGGCACGAGGTCAGGACGAGCCTGAACCTGGTGGTCGTGTCCGGCTCGGCCACCTGGCGGGTCACGCGGCTGAACGGCCGGGAGCTCGGCGTCGCGCTCGTCGCCAGCAACGGCCTGCCGTCCTCCCTGCTGGGTTCCATCAAGAACATCACGATCGGGATCCCCCGGCTCCCGCTCGGCGTGAAGATCGACAGCGTCACCGTCACGCCGACCGGCGTCGCGGGCAGCATCAGCGGTCATCACCTGCCGTTCGGCAGCAGCGCCCCCGCGCCCTGACGGCCCTCAACACCCCCTCGCCCTGACGGCCCTCGTTGCTGCTACGCGATGACCAGGCGGACGAAGGCGCCGTAGCCGGCCAGGAACAGAAGCAGCAGCAGCATGAACCACACGAGGACCGTGAACCACGCGCCGTAGTCCTTCACCGGCACGTGGCACTCGGAAATCCAGGCGTAGCGCTCGCGCACGACCGGCGGCAACGGCCACCGCGGCCGGTGCTTGGTGGCGACGGCCTGCTCGACGAAGAACAGCTGGACGGTGTTGCCGACCGGCGCGTAGATCCGGTGGATCATGTGCGCGGCGACGAAGCCGATGATGATCGCCTGGTACCTGACCAGCCAGCCGGGCACGCCGAGGTTCAGGATGTCCACCAGCCAGATGCCGAGCGTGATGATCGGGAACGCCGCCACGAAGATCACCAGGGGGGAGGTGACCAGCCGCAGCCAGCCGACCCGGTGGCCCCAGTACTTCTTCGAGGCGATGATCGACCTGATGAACAGCGTGGCGAACACGGCCTCGTAGCAGTCGCGGTAGTCGTGCCGGGCCGCTCTCCACCAGGAGTAGGACAGCAGGTGATCCCAGCCCGGCTTGAGGTACAGGGCGGTGTGCCCGGCCGTGCCCGGCCACTTCACCTCGACGGCGAGGTAGTAGACCGCCGACACCATGTAGGCGCCGATCGCGGCGCCGGCGGCGGACCAGACGAGCTGCTGGAGCCAGCGGAGGTGGATCCGCTTGCCGTTGACCTTGATGCGCCTGGGCGGGCGCTGCTCGGTGGGTGCCTCGATCGTGGTCAGAAGATCCCCCCTCTTCCCGTCCCATCGCTGGGTGCGGCCTCATGCCCCGGGACGATGCGATCCGGCCGAGGGCTTAGCGGAACCGTAGAGGGACCGGGGCAACCGGGTCAACCGGGTCAATATCGTGACATTGCCGGTCAGCGGCACGTCACTGACACATGTCCCGGGTGCGGCGGCGGCGGCGGTGGGAAGATCCGCTGCGACGCGGTGGGCGCCTGCGGGGCGGAGCCGTTGATGGCCGCAGTGGTCGCCGCCGGGGGTCGCGGATCCGGTGCAGCGGCTTGTTCCGGCAGCAATCTCAATATGTGAGACGGGCTTGAGTGATTTCCCGGCGACGTGAAGAGGTGGTATTGCCCTGGCGATACCAAGGATTCGCGTTCACGGATGGGGCGTCGCCTGGCATGCTGGGCAGCCGAATCGTCTCAGAATGCGAGACAAGCGGCTACTTTGCGTAGCACACCGACTCCGCCCCGGCGTATCGCCATGTTGGGTTGGTCGATGTGAACCATGAAGCGCGGCAAGGTTGATAGTCAGGTTTCGCGTTAGCCAGCCGGTCGTCCGGGAGTGAGTGATGCGTCTGCCGGTGCCGGTGGTGTGGAGCCAGGACTGCTTGCGGCACGAGCGTCACCGGGAAGATCCAGGTGGGGGAGGAGCCGGGCGACTCCGCCCAGGTGATCGTGCCGGGGTGCGGCGTCCCGCTGGCCGGTGGGACCGACCCGAAGGCGCCGGTGGTGCCGGCCACCGAGCCGGCCGAGTTGTTCTTGGAGCACGCCACGAGGGCCAACGCGCCCGCCGCCGCGCACGCCGCCAGCGCCATCGCTCGCCGCCGCCCGGTGACTGCCGAGCCCGGCCGCAGACGCGATGGCGCTGCCCGCCGGCCGCCCGCGCGCGGCCCGGTTCCCGGTTGCACGTTTCGGCGAGTATAGGAACCGCCATGCCACGATTTCGGGCGAGAAATATCACAAATGGTTACCAATGTGAGGGGGTCCTCGAGCTGCGGGATCCCGGTCGGTCCCGCCCGGTTTCCGCCCGGAACCAGCGCCCGCGACCAGGCGATTCCCGCGCCGTTCCCCGATCGGCCGGATTTATTCCCCGCTGGGCTGCCCGCGCTCCGCGGCGGGGGCGCCGGTCTCCGGTGGCCCGCAGGGGTTTGGACATACGGCCTGGTTCGGGTTAGCGTGTCCGCTGCAGCACCGGATGATCACTGAGGAGCGAGTAAATGACTACTGGGGGTGAGCGCGCGTCCGTCGCTGAGTAGACCAAGTGGCCCCGACCAAACGTGATTACAGCACGCGGCCGGGGCCTTTTCATGGCAACGAACCTCGGAGGAACAAGCCATGACACTGCCAAGTATGACAGTTGGCGGAGTCGCCAAGACCATGATCGCGGTCACGATTTCGCTGCATCCTTCGGCGGCCCACCACGGCAGCCGCTACGTCACCGTCAAGCCCGGTGACACGCTCAGCTCGATCAGCAAGCAGGTGTACGGCAGCGCAGCCGACTGGCCCGCCCTGTGGTGGGTCAACCGGCAGGCCGTGCCCAACCCGGGCCAGATCGCCGTGGGGCAGCGCCTGCGGCTGTCGCGGCGCTCGGTGCGGCACCTGCTCGCCCGCGCCGCGCAGGCGGCCGCGCCGCAGCAGACCGCGACGACGACCGTGACCACCGCGGCGCCGGCCGCGGTCTCGCCCTCAGCGGTGTACGGCGGGGCGCCGGGCAGCTTCCAGGCCTGCGTGATCGCGGCCGAGAGCGGCGGCAACGCCTCGGCGGTCAACCCCTACAGCGGCGCCGCCGGCCTGTACGGCTTCCTGCCGTCCACCTGGCAGGCGCTCGGGTTCTCCGGCCTGCCGCAGAACGCGTCGGTGGCCACGCAGAACGCCGCCTTCGCCAAGGAGTACGCGCAGTCGGGCGGCGGCGCCTGGGCGCCCTACGACGGCTGCTAGTCCCAGTCCGTCGGCGCAGTGCCCCCGGTCCGTGCGGACCGGGGGCACTGTCGCGCCCGGCCGGTGGCCGAAGGCCGGTGGCCGAAGGCCGGTGGCTGAAAGCCAGAGGCCCGAGCGCTAGAACTCCTGCGGCGGGTTCAGGAAGCTGGCGCGCTCCTTGGCGAGCCAGTCCTCGATCGGGCGGGGATCGTCCCCGGTGACCTCGCGCACGGTCCCGGTGACCGTGTCGGCGCCGCCGTGGCGGATCCAGTCGAACCACTCGACGTAGCCGTCGGCCTCCCAGCGGCCGAGCCCGCTGGCGAGCAGGGCCTTCCGCGCCTGCCCGGCCGTCTGCTTCTCGTAGTCCACCTGCCGCCCGAACACCGCCGAGATCCGTTCCGCCACGTCCGCGTAGCCAAGCGCCGCGGGCCCGGTCAGCACGTACGTCGCGTCCTCGTGCCCGGGGCCGGTGAGAACCCGGGCCGCGACGGCGCCGACGTCGCTGGCCGCCACGAGCCCGGCCCGGCCCCGGCCCGCGGGCGCGGAGATCACGCCGTCCTCGCGGATGGTCTCGGCGGCGGCGAGCAGGTTCTCCATGTACATGGCCGGGGCGAGGTAGGTCACCGGAAGGCCGACCGCGTCCAGGTGCGCGGCGACCTGCCGGTGGCTGCGCATGAAGCGCACCTCGCAGCCGGGATCCTGGAACCCGTCCGCCGCGATCTTGACGACGTGCGGGCGGTGGCCGGCGGCCACGAGCGCGTCGATGAACACGGTCTCGAGCACGGGCTGTTCCTCGATCGCCGGGCTCAGCAGGAAGACGTGGTCGAAGCCGCGCAGGACCTCGGCGGGCGGCGGGTCGTCGAAGGTCGCCACCACGTGCTGCGGCGCGCCCGGCAGGTCGGCCGCTCGCGCCTCGACCCGCACCATCGCGGTCGCCTCCGCGCCGGCGTCGGCCAGCGCCTCCATCAGGTGGTAGCCCACCCGCCCGGTTGCTCCGGTCACCAGAATCACGCCGCTCTCCCCTCCAGCTCACCGCCGTCATCCGCCGCTGGAAAACTCCCAGGAGCCGCGGGAGTCATCCCCACCTGACCCTAGCCCCGAGCCGGCGCGCCGCGAGGCTCGGTGACGGCGACTCGCAATACGCTACTCGAGTTGCGTAATCCGCCGTCCCGCGCTACAGTCGATTCCGCTACTCAAGTAGCGAAATCGAGGGAGCCACGGATGACCCAGAACACCGCGAGCCGCCGCGGCCGCCCGCGCGACGCCGACGTGGACCGGCGGGTGCTGGACGCCGCGTGGGACCTGCTGCACGGCGGCGGGTACGCGGCGCTGAACATGGACGAGGTGGCCGAGCGCGCCGGCGTGGCCAAGACCACGCTGTACCGGCGGTGGCCGACCAAGGATCACCTGGCGATCGCCGTGGCCGCCCGGATACTCGGCGAGGTGCCGATCCCCGACACCGGCGACGTGCGCCGCGACCTGACGGACTTCATCGCGGCCCAGGCCGCGAGCCTGGGCAGGCTCCGGCTGGCGGGCAACCCGGACGGCGCCGGCTCGGCCGGCCTCGTCGCCGAGCTGGCCGCCGCCGCGGCGCGCCACCCCGACATCGGCGCGCTGGTCCGCGGTCTCTTCGCACGGCGGCACGACCTCGCCCGGGCCCGGCTGCGGCGCGCCAGCGAGCGCGAGGGACTGCGCCGGGACATCGACCACGAAGTCATGATCGACCAGCTCGTCGGGCCGGTCTGGTACCAGATCCTGGTCACCGGCGGCCCGGCCGACCGCAGTTACGCCGAGCGGCTCGTCGAGGCGGTACTCGACGGCGCCTTCACCCCCAGCACGCAGAGGAGCAAGTCATGAGCGACACCACATCCGTTTTTCCTTCCGAACGGGCACAGCCCGGACCCGTCCCCGACGCGACGCCCGGACGGTCGCGCCGCAAGAGGCGCCGCCGCGCGCTGCTCGCCGCGGCAGCGGTCATCGTCGCGCTGCTGGCCGGCTACGCCGCCTGGACCAACACCCAGCCGTACACGCTCCAGGCGTCGGTCCAGATCAGCGCCAGCCCGCAGCGGGTCTGGGCGATCCTGACCGACCTGCGCGGCTACCCCCGGTGGAACCCGTTCATCATCTCCTCCCGCGGGCACGTCAGGGTCGGCGCCACGCTGACCAACGTGATGCACGACGCCGCCGGCAACACCACGTTCACCCCCACCGTCCAGGTGGTCGAGCCCGGCCGCGAGCTGCGCTGGATCGGCCGGGTCGGACCGGGCGGCATCTTCGACGGCCAGCACACCTTCACGATCAAGCCGCTCGGGCCGGGCCGCGTGCTGTTCACCCAGCGGGAGGACTTCACCGGCGTGGCCGTGCCGTTCTACGAGGGCCGACTGCACGCCGACACGCTGCCGCAGTTCCGCGCCATGAACGCCGCGCTGGCCCAGGTGGCCGGCGGCTGATGTCCGCCCGGTACTACAGTCCCGGTTTGTTACATGACGTCCTCTTTTCTTCCGGCGATGGTTGTTGACGGCACGTTCATCTGGACACCAAGCATGATCAACGGCCACGCTCTTTCTGCATCGCTCCTTCATGGCTGCGGTCCCTGTCGGCCGCAGTCGCGGTCCATCGCTGGCGGCCGTCTGGAGTTGCTGGAGACGACGACCACGGTCACGGAATGTGACTGGATGCGGAGCTACGGCCGCGCCTGATCCGCCGTTATGCGCGGCAGGAGCCGGTGGCACGGTGGAGAGCCTGGTCTGTTCTCGCGGTCCCTGCGCGGGCCCGCGCCCTGGCCGGCGTCCGGCGTTGCGCGGGGGTTCACGTCGGGCGCCCGTGTGGTCACCGCTTTCGCGCGGCCGGCCGGCCCGGGAAACCTGACGCGGCGGCGGCCGCGGGGTCGCCGCCGGGCAGGGTGTCACCGGCCGGCCCCGGGGCCGCGGCGGGCTCGTCTCGTGGCCAGGTCGGCGGGGAGGCCGGTTCGAAGAGCAGCACCGCGACGTCGTGGCCGGGGCTGCGCCCGGTGTGGGCCAGGAGCCGGCCAAGCAGCTCGCCGGCGGCTGCCTGCAGGTCGGTGCGGCGCAGCGTGTCGCGGCAGTCTTCCAGCCGGAAGTAGCGGCCGGCCCGGTCGCGCGCCTCGAGCAGGCCGCTGGTGTAGAAGACCAGCCGGTCGCCCGCGCCCACCGAGAACGTGGACGGCCGGATGACGGGGTGCAGGCCCAGCGGTGTCGCGTACGCGGCTGGGGTCAGCGCCTGCAGGTCGCCGTCGCCGGTCAGCCGCAGCCCCGCGGCGGCAGCGGCCGGGACCTCGCGCAGCAGGGCGCCGTGCGCCACCCGGGCCGCGCCCTCGCCGCTGCTTGTGGCACGCCCGGCGGGGGGCTGTGTAGTGCTCATGGGGTCTCCTTGTCAGGGCGTACGGGTCCGCGCCCGGGGCGGTGATGCCACCTGCGGGCGATCGGGGAAGGGAAGAGAAGCGCCGCGACCCGGCGCTGCGGCATCCTCGGCGTCCGTCAGCTGCCCGGCGAACGCGTGCAGCGCCAGCGCGCGCGGCCGCGGGAAACAGGTAACGGGCACCACGACGGCGGCCTGGCCGCCGAGGCGGATCACTTCATGCGGTCCGGTGTCCGGCCGCCCGGGCTGGCCGCCGGAGGGCTGCCCGGGCTCGGCGCCGGGGCGCCAGAGGTTGCCGGACGGCTTGTCGCAGTAGTCGCGGCCGGTGTCGTCGTCCTCGCCGGACCACGGATCTGCCGGTGCCATCGGTGTCTCCTGGTTTCGGGCAGCCGCGGGATGCGGGGCAGGCTGTGGCCGGGGCCTTCGGCTCCCGGCTCTGGGCTGCGCCTGTTCGCCGCGTCCCGCTTCGGGCCCCGCCCGGCCCGGCCCGGCCGGCGGACGCAGATGAGGCAGAGCCCCGGGGTCGCGGACCTTGGCCAGCGGCCCGTGCGGTGCGGGCTGGTCCGGTGAGCGCTGCCAGGGCCGGAACGCCGTCCTGGCCCCGGTCAATGCAGCCCGCTGGCTACTGGGGAGCTTCGCCGCCGGTCCGCGGCTGCGGCGGCGGGCGCTGGCCGGCGCGGTGGCCCCGTCCGTCGCGCCGGCGCCGCCGGTGGCCGGGCCGGCCATCGCGCTGATGGTCTCGCGGACCGGGCTGTAGGAGGCCGGCTGGAGGAGGCCGGCGATGAGGTAGGCCCCGGTCAGCAGGACCGGCGCCAGGCCGGCCGACACCATCGCCCACCGGCGGGCCGCCGGGCCGGGGCGCGCCGGCCAGGCCGCCGGGACCGGCAGCCGGCCCCCCTGCCAGTGCGCGGTGCTCACCGCGGCCCACCCGGCCCGGGCCGGCGATCCGGGCGGCCGCCGGCTCCCCGGCCGCGGCCGGTGCGCTCGGGCCCGGGTGCCGGCAGGCGGTGGCCGTGACACGCGGCGGCGGCGGCGATGACCAGGGCGAGGACCGCCCTGAGCAACAGGACGAGAGCTTCGGCCACGACGATGGTCGCCGCCACGATCAGCGCGGCCGCCCGCCGGATGCCGTTCCGCCTGGAGGGCACCTGCTCCCAGGCGGGCATGACCTGCCCCGCCGAGAGCCTGCCGGATATGCCCAGCATCGCGGTGAGCTAGGGGTCGGACCGGAGCAGGCCGGTCTCGATGCGGCGAAGCTGGTGCTGCTGGCGGTGGCTAAGGCTCATGACGTGCTCCTGAGCTGTCGATCTGCTGCGGGTGCCGGCGCGGGACGTAAGTCGCGGACCTTGTCGTGCCGGGCACCGGGGCGGAGGAGCGCCGGCGGAAGATCAGGCTGGCCGCTGCGACCGCGCCCAGCGTGGCGATCGCCGCACAGTAGACCAGCGCCGTGTGGCGCAGGCCGAAGTGGGTGGTGGCCACGCCGGCGATCAGGGCGGGGATGCTGAACCCCAGGTAGGAGACGATGAAGACGGCGGCGACGAGACTGGCGCGCTGGGCGGGAGCGGCCAGCGCGCTGACGGTGCGGAAGGCGGCCGGGAACCCCGTCCCCAAGCCCACGCCCGCTATCGCGGTGCCGGTGAGGAAGGCGGCCGCCGACGCCGTTTGGATCGCCGCGAGTGTCATCACGGCGCCGGCGAGCAGGGCTAGGCAGCCGGCCAGCATCGCCGTCGGCGGGCTGACGCCACGGAACTGGAACGCGGCAGCGCTGGCGGCCGCGATCCCGGTGAACAGGAAGATCACCAGGCCGCCCCACAGCAGGTTCGGCGAGCGAAGTACCTGCGCGGCCAGCGAAGGTCCCAGGGACAGGTAAAAGCCGGCGAGCGCCCACACCGCGATCACGATCGGCAGAGCCACCGCGAACGTTCCCCGGGCCTGCCGCGGCACCGCCACCCGCGGCCGGAGCGAGGCCAGGGCACCGGGCCGCCCTGGCGCGGTCTCCGGCATCGCCACTACGGCGGCGGCGGCCGCCAGGCTAACGCCGAGCAGCAGCCACCAGACCAGATGGGTAGGCGCCGGGCCGTACTGAACCAGCGCGCTGGTGCCCAGCGCCCCGGCGGCCAGGCCCAGGAAACCTGCGGCGCTGGTAACAACCGGCGCGAGTCCGCTTCCCTCGGGCTGCAGGTCGATCAACGCCGCGCCGAGCGCGCCGGTGGCGGTGCCGACGGCCGCGCCCTGCAGAGCCCGGGCGGCGAACAGCAGCCCGGCACCGTGTGCCGCGAGGAACAACCCGCACGCGCCCGCGGCAGCCGCCAGGGCCACCATGATGAAGCGACGGCGGCCCAGGTAGTCCGACAACGATCCGAAGACCAGCAAGGTGACCAGCAGGACGAGGGCGTAGACGGCGAAGACGGCCGTCAGCGTGGTTGCCGAGAACCGCCACTGAGCTTGGTAGACGCCGTACAGCGGCGAGGGGGCCGCCGCGCCGAAGAGCAACATGAAGAGTATCCCGGCCGCCAGCCAGAAGCCGGCCCTCCGCGGCAGCGCCGCCCGTCGTGCACGCCCGCCGGCAGCCGCCGTCACCGGCCGGCGATCCGGTTCCGCTTCGCTTCCTGCGCGTTCGCGGCCGGTGTTGGTGCGGGGGACAGTCATCGCCGGTCCCTTCTTCAGATCCCTTGGTCGCGATGTCCCTCGCGCGGTCATCGCCGGCCTCCTTCGGCCGGCGCTGCCCGGTGGTTCGCGGCGTGTGCGAGCTCACTGGCGAGTTCGCCGACCAGGGCGGCGTGATTGAGCTCGGTGTCGGTGTCGGCGCCCCAGCCGCGCTCTTCCATCAGGTGGATGCGAGCTTGTGCGGCCGGCCAGCTGATCGCGTCGGAAATCGCCCGGAACGACTGCAGCAGGTCCACGCGCAGTTCCGGGTCTGCCTGCATGCGGTCCACCAGGCGGCGGAGCTCGGCGTAGACGTCCGGGTCGAACAGGTTGATGGGGGGATTGGCGATCGTGAACCGCAGCAGGGCGGGGCTGTGCTCGGTGAGGCCTGCGGGCGCACGGTACCTGGAGGTGTCGTATCGGTGAGTGGTTGCGGTGCTCATTGCTCTCCTCTGAGTGTGGTCGTTGCGTTCAGCACGCGAAGATCGGGCGGGCGGTGCCGGGCCGGCCGCCGCCGGGTCCGATCGCTGTGCCATGGTCAGCAGGATCGCCGGGCTAGGGTCGGCTTCGCTTCCGGGAGCGCCCTAGCCACGGACGGCAACGCCGCACCAGCATGCCGCCGGGGAGTTCCGCCCGGCGCCGTGTACCTGGTCACGGCGCGCTCTCGTGACTCGTATGCTCATCCGGCCGGAGCGCCGGCGAGGCGGATCCAGGCGGCCC
>Ga0070698_100007406_pt1 | contig 11876 bp, 8 predicted proteins | sample KBSK1502metaG_FD_65477 | JGI IMG/M metagenome (GOLD analysis project Ga0070698, IMG submission 65477) | Corn, switchgrass and miscanthus rhizosphere microbial communities from Kellogg Biological Station, Michigan, USA - KBS K1-50-2 metaG | ecosystem: Host-associated > Plants > Roots >...
GTGTATGAATATGTTGACGAAGGACGCCTTCCAAGTACATGGGCGGCTGACGTGATCATGATCCCCTTACATGAGGTCAAAAAGTTTAAAAGACGGGGTTCCGGACGCCCACGCACAAGTGTTCCTTCATGGCGTATCTCATCGGGAGAAAACATACAGGTTGTCACCTCGATAGCTGTACAGATCCGGCCAGGCCAACAGCAGGCCCTGATCCAAAGACTAGAAGAGATAAGGAGGAGTGGGCAACACACGCTTTCAGGGACGATTGGACGGTTCATTGTAGAAAGCGAAACCATTCCGGGGCAAGTGGACATGCTCTTCGTTTGGAGAAGAGCAGTGATGCCAAATGAGGCCGAACGGGAACAAGCCTTGGCAGCATTTCGACAGGCAACGCTTGATGTGCTGGATTGGGATTCAGCCACGTATAACCACGGTAAGATGTTGATGCATACATAAATTCACTAAACGAACCATCTGGTATAGCCTCGCAGAAATTCCCCAGGAGTCCACAACGGCGTGCCAAAGTACCGTGTACGGTAAATAGGATGCTTAGACTTATCGGTGATTTTCAGGTCTAATTTAGGGAGAGAGGATACAATGAGGTGAAAAGAGAAGTTGCCCTGTCTGGAGTATAACTGTTGATGCCCCCGCGGGCTTCCAGAAAGGAGTTGGCTATGATCTCATCCAAGATGACATCACCCAAGCGATGGTCTCTCTCACCATAGCTCGCCTGTGGCCTCCTCGTTCTTCTCCTGCTCACTGCCTGCTCTACTGGGCAGGGGTCGTCCTCCGCCACGCCCAGGTGAGGCAAGAGCCCAGGCAGCAAATCTCGTCAGGCTCTTCTCCGGTAGCGCTGCAACACACTATCGGTGGGATATTCCAGAGAGTTGAAAGCCATACCGGTGCGTTCATTGCAGATGTGTCGGCAATCTGAGCAATGGAACGTCCGATAGCCTAAATGCTTCCAAATAATGTCTGCGGAAATGTGATAGAATGGAAGGAAAATGACGGGGGCGAAAAGTGAAAGGGACAGCTTTTTCTGCTAAAAAGTGACATCAGCAACTTGCCAAATGGTCTCCTTCCTAGTCGTCACCTGTCGTATTGTTCATAAAGGGAGGATATTCTCCCTCTCACCTCACATCAGAGCCAGAAACGAGATCAAGAAGGAATGGGTACATTGCGTCATCTCGAACCAAACGATTACTCTCCGATTATTCGTGTCGCCAATGAGTGGTGGGGAGGACGCCCGGTGGCAGGAATCCTGCTGAGAGTCTTTTTTGAGCATTTTCGGCCCACCAGTTTTGTTCTGGAACAAGACGGTGCCATCCAGGGGTTTCTGATTGGATTTCGTTCTCAAACCAATCCTGCCCACGCCTACATTCATGCCGTGGGAACTGATCCCCATCACCGAGGGCAGGGAATGGGTCGCCATCTTTACGAACACTTTTTTACGGTGGTCAGTCGCTTAGGATGCACTGAAGTTTTCTCTATCACCTCTCCGGTCAACAAGGGGTCCATTGCATTCCATACCCAGATGGGCTTTGAGATCCTTCCCGGAGATGCGGAAATCGATGGGGTAGCAGTTACTACCACCTATGACGGACGAGACGGTGCTCGCGTTTTATTTCGGCGTCGTTTGGAAAGAGAGACCCAAGGAAGAACAATATGACGGTTCCTTTCAGATTGCCTCCCTTGGATGAACAGATGCAGGTTGAACTGCGGCATAGCTACCAGCAAACCCACGATGCGGAAACCCGTACGCGTTATCAGATGCTCTTGCTTGCTCTCGATGGCCGGACCTCCACACAAATTGCTCACCTGGTTTGCCGCAGCCAGGACACGGTGGTTCGTGTCCTCAAACGGTTTGTCCACGGAGGGCTGGGGGCTGTTCCTCGGCGCACTGCTCCAGGTCGACGGCGCACAATCACGAGCGCATGGGAAGCGGAGTTGCTTCGGGTGATTGAACTGGACCCGCATGAGGTTGGTGTGGCCAGCGCGAACTGGACGACCCAGTTGCTCGCCGACTACCTGGGTGAGAAAACCGAGATCATGGTCACGGAAGAAACGGTGCGTCTCTACTTGCACGCCCATGGCTATGTTTGTAAGCGTCCTACCTGGACGCTCAAGCGCAAGGCCGAAGAGCAAACTGCTTATGTGGGAAACGCCTGCGGGTAGAGGTTCTACTGGCTGGTGCCACAGCACCCGAACCTCTACCCGTCAAAGATCTCGTCGAAGCTGATCTGTGGGATCAGCTTCCTGCCGACCTGCCAGACCTGCTTGCTCGTCTGCCTCAAGCTGACCTCTATTTGCAAGATGAGGTGCAGTTTGCCTTTCATCCGACGCTCACGCGCGTTTGGAGCCGCAGAGGACGACGAGGACAACGCTTCGTCGAGGCTCCTGGAGATAACCGGAAAGTGTATGGCTTTGGCTTAGTTGACTGGCGCGATGGCTGGTTCGATGGGAGGATCGCTCCGGGACGAACGGCAGATGTGTTCTGTGAACAAGTGCGAGTCGCTGCTCTTCGCTCGCAGCAGCGCGGGCGTGTCGCCATCGTGATTGCCGATAACCTCAAAACGCACACGCCTGCCGGTTCTCTCCTTGTGCGCAGCTTGCTTGCCGAGTTCAAGGAGCAGTTGTATCTGGTGTACACGCCTGCCTATGATCCAGACGCCAATCGTATCGAGTGGCTCTGGCGGATCTCGCGACGCGCGGTTACCCATAATCATCAGCGCTGTTCGTTTGAGGTGTTGCTTGCGGATGCCAAAGCGCATTTTCAAACGCTTGCCAAGGCTCCTGCCGATGTGCTTCGTCATATCGGGAGTCCTTTTGCACCAGACAAAGATACTCCTCAGCAGGAGGTTCACGCCGCATAATCAATTTGGAAGCATTTAGTGCGGTTTTCTTAGTTCGTTCTTTGGTTGTTAGTTGCGGCTGAAGCACAGTATGGGCAGTTCATGATTCCCTGTAACTACTTAGGTATCCTTAGACCCTGGTGCTGCCAGGATTTCGAGGCGATTCCATCCTAAATATAATCACGCTCATGATCATCGAGCGCATTGATTGCATCGGAGCGCCGATCCCGTTCCTGCCGACGCTCATAGCAAGCTAATGGTGAAGGTGCCGCCTCGCTACTAAAGCGTATATGAATAGCTGATCTGTAGCGCACGAGCCCAGACCTAATCTGGATTTGTATCCCTTAAGAGGTACCTGAGTAGTTACGATTCCCTTTCTTGAAGATGTTCTCAATGACCCTCAGTCTATCAGAAGAAGTCGCTCCACACGGAATCTTGTTCCCGTTCTGACGCTTCAATTCTATATGATATACCCTCTTTCTAAACTTTCCACCTGAATACTGATCTTTCCGCTACATCACCTCTCTCATTCTTAACATCGCTTTTAGTATTGCCTGAAATAAATTATAAAGGGCAATATGTATATAATCTACATCACAACTTAATATCAATTATAGATAACTGTAATGATTAAATAATAGAATAGATCCTCAAATCAGAGTAAGATTTTTTATAACTACCTAGATACCCACTTCAAGCTCCTTCCAAAGCCTAATTAGTCTATGTCTACACAAGACGTTGTGCCTTCTGATCTGTCCTAAGATCCGGCTTCATCACTGATCCTACCTGAACAGTAGTAGAATGTGAACACATCTGTGGAGATGTATTAGACAGATCAAACGATTTAAACTTTTCAAACTTTTCAAACAGTTTAACACTATTGTAATGAGTAATATTGCTTTTTATTTGAAAAACAGAAATATTTATAGTATTATTTATTTGATAGTTAAGATGATAGTGTGAGGGGTTCCCTCACGACATACTGAAAGGAAATCCAAATTGACAGAAAGACTTCACTTATCACGATCTATCCGTCCATCCAAGAGAGTGGCGAACCCAGACAGAAAAGCAAAGGTATGACGTGGTTGCGAGCATCTACATCCATGATCGGCGCTACTCGTCTCTTCTTGCCGAACTCGATTGCTTAGCGGACTACACCGGTACGGTCAATCCAGGGATACCTCACTGCCTTGAGCTGCTTGGTGAAAGCGGAGTGGGTAAAACGACGCTCGTAAGAACATGGATGCAACAGGCGACACCACTAAACATAGCACCTTCTGAAGAACGGATCGCTCCACATGTGTATGTTTGTCTTCCAGCATCAGCGACGCCAAGGGGAATCATGGTAGCCTGCTTCGCTGCTTTAGGGTGCCAGGATCCTGCACTGCGCGGGGAGACGGAGATGATGCGGCGTCTGCTTGCAGAACTTCGTACATTATCGGTCCGCATGCTCTTCATTGACAATCTGGAGCATCTCATCAACAGAGAAAATCGACGTATACGGTTCGCGTGTCTTGACTGCCTCGAAGACCTCGTCACGCAGGCTGGAATCTCCACGGTCTTCGTTGGGATGCTAGGAGAGGCAGAGTCTGTAGTACGGATGAGCCCGCGGCTAGACTTCCTGACGGGTGCGCCTCGTGTCCTCCAACCGTTTGATTGGGACCCTACAAGACCAGAGACGGTCAGAGAATTCCGTTTGCTTCTCAGAGCCATCGATCACGCCCTTCCATTTGATTCCTCAGGGTTGGATGCAGAAGGGATGGGCTACAACGTCTGGTATGCGACAAACGGCTTGCTAGGGTGGATTATGACGCTTATTCGCCATGCGGCTCTCAGATCCATTCGATCAGGGGAAGTGATAATAAGCAACTCACTTCTGGCCCAGGCTTATGATGCGTGTATTGCAGGGACTCGTATGGGAGAGGGCAAAATCAATCCCTTTTCGGCTCCAGATTCCTGCCAAATAGAGAGGGCACAAAGGCTCGTTACACATGAGCGTTCGCCGTACCGTAAGCCGATCTATCAAGGAATGAAGAGAAAACGAGAAAAAAAATGATGGCTCTATTTTGTAGAATGAGAGACCCTGCAGGGAGAGCATGGAATGTACAAGTATGGATTTTGAGCAACCCATTCACTTCAACCAGAAGCGCTCCCTGCCGAATAATCTCATGCTCGTCTTTTAGCAAACGGGGTCGATTATCTGTAGGGGAGATTGGTGTATTCAAGCTGCTATCCTTTTTTAATAAGACCTCATTGAAGGCGAGATGGGTTTCGGTTTCTTACATGGAGGAAACTATGCCAGTCAGAGATCCATTAAAGCAAGCTGGCCACTATGCCTATGCCGTTCCAACTCAAAAGTTAGAGAGGGTAATGCCGATGGTGCATTGCGAGAGTTGGATTGAGCGAGACTTTGCATATTTGCTTGAATACGATCCGATGGTCGTATCGTATGAAGAGCAGCCCTGCAAAATCTCCTATATTTTCGATCAGAAAGAACACTTCTATATTCCGGATTTTTCCGTCTTTTGGCGTAATCAACAACCAAGCCTGGTGGAATGCAAACCAGCGTCAAAGTTAGATGAGCCCGAGAATCTACGGAAATGGACGGCGGCGCGCCTGTGGTGTGAGCAGAATCACTATACTTTCATGCTGGTAACTGATACAGCGCTCCGCAAGCTTGGCAGCCTGCTATCCAATATTAAGCTCCTTGCAGGTCATGGCCACCAGCGTATCACACCGCAGGCCAAGGAATGCCTCCTCAGAACGGTGCAGGCCGAAAACAGGGCGCTATCTGTGGCAGAACTGGTGGAGCGAGCTAAGGAGCATCTGGCTCCAAACACAGTCAGGACCTGCGTCTGGCATCTGCTCTATACAGGAGAGCTCAGCGCCGATCTTACGAAGCCTCTGAATGTCATGACAACGCTCATCTGGTTTCCTACAAAATGAAGGGAGGTTCCTATGCCGTATGCATTTGAGGCTGGCGTCCAATATGTGCTGAAAGGCATTGGGTATCACATACTGAAAGAGCTCTCAGCAAACCAAATCCTTGTAAGGAATATGATGACGGCAAAAGAGGAGGCGCACAATACAAAAGACCTGAGCAGGGAATGGGAAGAAGGAAGACTGGCGTTTGGAATGTACGGCCGTAATCTGCGCGAAGTGGAGGGCTGTCCTGTCAAGACATCCTACGAGTTTACAGACCTCGATTTCCTGAAAAATGAGCCCCATGGCGCTCAACTCATTCAGGAGACATGGGACAAATACCAGCTCATACGTCGGCTCATTGATCTTTCCCCTAAAGAACGCACAGACACGAAGATCGAGGCGGAGATTAGATTATTCGTAGCCGAGCAGATCCTCCTCAGCCTTTCTGGAAAGAGAAGACAGCCTATTTTCCCGCCGCACTCTGGGAAAGGGCAGAAGAAGACTGCGCAGGAAAATATTGCGGAACCTCTCCCTTCTTCCACACTGAAAGTGATGCTGGAAGATGTCGAGGATAAGGATCATGCTGCGCAACTCCTTGCCTCAGCACCACTCCTGCTTATCAGCGCGCGTCAAGCGCGTCGCTGGGTCGAAGCATATGAGCAGAGCCGCAGAGACATTCGCAGTCTGGTGCCGACATACTACAAGCGTGGGATGAGAGGGGTGCAATTGTCTCCTAGAGTAGAAGAATTATTGCAGGAAGCCGTAGAAACAGTCTACATGACTGAAGAGCGACTTTCTGTGAAAAAGGTGATCGAGAAACTGGAGTTTCTCGTCCTTCAGGAAAACAAGAAACGCCCAGATGATCAGCCAGAGCTCGTGATGCCCAACAAGCGGAAAGTCTATCGTTACATCGACGAACAAGATCCAGTGGAAATCGATACGGCGCGCCTTGGGAAGCAAGCCGCTCAACGCAAGCACGCGCGGAATGGACGCGGTCCCATACCAACACGTCCAAATGAGCGATGGGAGGAGGATGATACACTCGGTGATCTGTTCGTGATAGATGACGACGATGGTTTACCCATCGGACGGCCCTGGTTTACGGCTGCGCGCTGTGCAAAGACTGGCGTTGTCCCTGGCTTTTCGATCAGTTTTACACCACCTTCGGCTGAAACAGTTATGGAATGCCTGTTCTATGCAATTCCTCCAAAAGACCATGTGAAAGAGCTGTTCGGCCTGCGAAACGACTATGTGGGCTATGGCATACCAGAGACACTGGCAATCGACAGGGGATCAGGGTATCTGAATAGGGATCTGGAGCTTGCGTGCGCCCAGCTCAAGATTGAGCTTGATCCCATGCCGGGGAGAAGTCCCTGGTTGAAAGGGAAAATCGAACGATTCATAAAAGAATCTGGCGTGGAGGTCTTTCATCCCAGCCCTGGGACCAGCTTCTCCAACTTTTTGGCACGTGGAGACTACGATCCGGAGAAGCACGCTTGCATCACTCTTAATGGTCTCTGGTATATCCTACACAAGTGGATCGTCGATGTATATACGCGTGACAAACATAAGGGGATAGGAGGAGTCCCTGCCAAACTCTGGGAGCGAGCGCTTGGAAAGGACTTCGTGCCGCGTCTCCCCGCCAGCAGGAATGAGCTCGCGGTTCTATTATCTCGCATTGAAAGCCGCGTGATCCAGAATACTGGTATCGAATTTGAGAATCTGTGGTATCAGGACCCCAGATTGTCAAAACTGCAAGATATCCTCAACGGTGAGCTGGTGTACTTTAAATACAATCCAGGTGACCTATCGCGGATATGGGTGATGTATCCCGGTCAGAAGCGATATCTCGAGGTCCTCGCCGTTGACCAGGAGTACACTTGTGGCCTTTCCCTCTGGAAACACCGTCTGATCAAGCGTTATGTGCATGAGGAGATGGAGCGAGATATCGATCGAGAGTCGCTCATCCTGGCAAAGGAGGAACTCTATCAATTGATGCATAAGGAGTTCCGCTGGGGGAAAAAGTTGGGTGGACGCAAGCGTGGAGCACGTTATCTCGATATCCGGGTGAACGAAATACTCAGCAGAGCTCAAAGAACTGATCCCCAGTCCGCTGAGACCCTGGCTGTTTCGGAGTTCATCGACTTCGATCAACCTGCTATCGCATCGAAGGCCGCTGAGGCCGTGGCTGCTCCGCTTGAACCGCCGCTCCAGGCTTCTCCTGAGGATGCCGGTTTCACCGCCGCGCAGTTAGGAGTTTCATTGCCAGCGATGATAGAAGGGGTAGCCCTCCCAGTGGATGAGGAAACGATGAACGCAGGGGCCCCTTTGTCAGAGCCGAGGGATACCTTGCAAGAACAGACTGGGACTACAGCGAGCGAGGGCCCTGGAACACCTCAAGAGAAGCCGAAGGTGAGTACGGACCCAGACGAGCCGACGCCGTACGGTATTGCGTACAGTTACGGTCGTCATGGCCCCACATAATGCGAAAGGCTGATCGTCAGAGGGGATGTATGCATGGCAGCATGTGCTCATGTAGAGAGCAGCAGTGTTGGAGCAAATTTGATCGACTGAGATATCACCGCAAAAGGGTGCTCGTATGAGGACGTTGCAGCAAGGATATGAGGAGCAGGATACGGGGCGTTGCCATGAGTATCCCGCGTCAATTTGGATTGCGGACCGGGTCAGAAAATGGGAACCGACTTTTCTTCTTAAGATAGTCATGGTAGGAAATGTCTCACAGGATACTGTTGGGTGTGCTTGTCAATTATACCTCTGTAAAAGCGGTAATGCAGAAGGGAGGGGTATTACCAATGAGGACGTAATAGATCATCGGACAGGAGTGTATCCGCACCCCAGGAAAATCGCTTCAGGAATTTCTAGAGTGGACTGGCTTCCGTTCGCTTTTTAAAGGTGAGATCAAAACAAGATAGCGACCTCGTCTAACCCTTGTAGGGGGCAGAGGTACAGCAGAGATGCTCCTGCTCAGGGCGTAGTCTTGCTTACGAAGCCTGGTAAAGAGAGGAGCAAGAAACAGAAAGGAAGGTTCAACATGAGCGCTGTTCTAACACAGGTGGGCTCATTCCGAGATCCAAGTCAATGGCGAAATATGACCAAGGCTCAACGCATTGACATGGTGGAGCATCTTTTGCTCTACCACGTACGGTTCAATGCTCTGCTCGCACGAATTGACTACTGCGCGCGATTTGGCGGGGAGATCGAAACAAAAAATCCCCCTTGTCTCGCTATACTTGGAAATACAGGTGCGGGAAAGACAACACTTATAGATGCATGGCTGGAGAAAGCCCCACTTCGCACCATGGAAACAGCCGAGGGGGTTATCATCCCCTACCTCTATGTCCTGGTGCCATCAAGTCCCAAGAAAAAAGGAGCTGTGTCCGCATTCTTACGTGCGTTGCATGATCCAAATCCCAGCCGCGGCACCGAGTGGGATATGATTAGCCGCGTCCACCGTCTGATCAAACGGTGTAAAGTGCAGGTAATTTTTGTTGATGAGTTTCAGCACCTGAGGGATAAGGACACGCAAAAAGTGGTGCATGCCATTGCAGATTTCTTGAAGGACATCATTAACCAGGCCCATATCCCCATGATCTTGGCTGGAAAGCTTGGGGAGGCTGAATCGATCTTGGTGGCGAATTCCCAGCTTGATCGACGCGTCGGTACCCCCCTGGTGCTGGAACCTTTCGAGTGGGATCGAGGCCGACCCGAAGAGACCATTAAGGAATTCCGCACGCTTATGCGGGAAATAGACCGTGCATTACCGCTCGATCTTTCAGATCTACAGAACGAGGAGACGGCTTTTCGCTTCTTTTACGCTAGTGATGGTTACCTGGGGTGGATTATGGAAATCATCCGGGAAGCGGCCATCCGAGCGATCGATACGGACTGCCATTGCTTGAATACGCCGTTACTCGCGGCAGCATATGAAGCACGTCTCGCCGGAACTGAGATAGGGGAGGGAAAGGTTAATCCTTTCTCTACAATGAAGTTCACCCAGGCAACTGTCGATCGGTTGGGATACGCGACGAAGAAGCCCCGTAAGAGTGCTTCTTCGCCTGGAAACCAGAAGGGGCATGGTAGGGGGACCCGTAGAGGACGGTCGAGCTAATAGAGCGAGAGCAGCGGGAAGAAGCGATGCAGTATTCGCACATTTCGTCTTTAGCACCAATCCCGGCGCGTGTACCCCCTTACTGTTGGGAGGACCTGGCATCATATATTTCCAGGCTTGCCGGGGAGATGGGCTATAAGAATCCTGGATGGATTCTTCATCCAGAAGGAATAGATTCTACTGTGCAGCCGTTCAATCTCTGCCTGTTGCGTCATAAGGCTGATTACCAGTTTCTAGAACGCTTATTGTGTCTTAACGAAGAAACAATGTACCAACTCACGCTGCACCGCTTTGCCCCTTGTCTGCTAGCGCCAGAGGGAGCTCGTCCAAATAGCATAGATGAGATCCCTCTGCCACTCCTTACACGCTACGTCTTCCAGACGTTTTTCAATCCCTACTCGGCGAGCAAAATCTGCTCTGTATGCCTTGCTGAAGAACCCGCATATGGTCGCCTTTACTGGAGTGCTTTGCCCGTCGTCGTGTGTCTCCAGCACAAAGTCTTCCTGACAGATCGGTGCCCAATCTGCCAACGCTCCATCCCACTCCTTCGTCCCTCATTTTCGCACTGTCCGCATTGTAAAAAAGGCGATTATCGGAATGCCGAAGCTGTTCTTATGCCAGAGGATCCCTCATTTTACCTGGGGCAAGCGCTTGTTCTGCGCAATCTGGGGATAGAGAGTACGATACAGGATGCTGAGTCTGATGGCAAAGGACTGTCTCCTCTGCTCGGGTTGCAGCCATGGCAGTATTTTCTCTTCCTAGATGCTTTTCGCTGTATACTCGGCCCTCTGTTCCCTGATGCCCCATTCCTGCAAGTAAGTGCTGATGTGCGCGTTCTGTTACGCCGGCGCTTCCGTCCACAAAGTGAATTGTCCCCTTTGGAGTGGTCTGCCGTAATCGCGACAGTGCATTGGCTTTGTACATCGTGGCCAGACAATTTTTTTTCTTTTCTCGACACCTTCCCTCATGCGAGAAGCGAGAGGAGAAGAATAAGTGATCAGCGGAGGACAACGGGGCTGCACCGTGATTTCGGAGTATTTTACGAAAAGTGGTTGTATAAGCGCCTTGCCCATCCTGCCTTTGCCTTTCTCCACGAGGCGTTTGAGACCTATTTGGGGAAACACTATACGGGAGGAGAAGTCACAAAGCGTCTGCAACCGTTTAAAGGAAAACCCGCGAAGCAGTTACAAGAACGGCCATACCTGACGAAAGCGCAGACGAAAGTCACCATGGGGATCGGTGAAGATGTTCTCCAGGTACTGTTAGCTCAAGGCAGCCTTCGCTACCTGAAAAAGCCCATCGGGCGAGCAGGGAAGCGAACGATGTTTCTAATTGAGAGAGGGAGCGTCGAGACTGTACAACGGGAATGGGCGGGATTACTTCCTCTTGACGCCGTTGCTCGATCCTACCTTGGAGTTACCAAGGGTGTTTTGCTCAGGCTCGAACAGGTCAGGCTTCTTGTGCCAGTACGAGGACCCTTTGTCGATGGGTATAAATTTCGCCTTTATAGCCCAGCAGACATAGAACAATTAGAAAAGGCTTTGCTTCTCCATTCAATTAAGGTTTCTGAATGGTCTACGGATTTTGTTTCTCTGCCGAAATTTTCTGCTATCGTAGGTATGCCACTCGTTGACCTTCTCAAAGAGATATTCGAAGGCCGCTTCACATTGGTGGAGACCGATGTGCATCAACCTCTTCTTCAGCGTCTTGTGCTCTCACGCGCGGAAATACCTAGCTTTCTCAAAGAATTCAAGCAAAGAAGGTGTGAAACACTGGGTTTCTTAACAACACATCAAGTGGCTCTCGAACTAGGTATAAGTGAGAGAGTATTAAAACGATGGACGCAATCCGGCTCATACGCACTTTGTGTGGTGCCTGGATCAAGCTCTGCGGAGGACGCGCGAGCGCAGCAGTTCGAAGCGAGCTCGCCCGTACATCTGTCTTTTCAGCAATTTCAAGCGCGTGATCTG
>Ga0070698_100007407_pt1 | contig 11874 bp, 8 predicted proteins | sample KBSK1502metaG_FD_65477 | JGI IMG/M metagenome (GOLD analysis project Ga0070698, IMG submission 65477) | Corn, switchgrass and miscanthus rhizosphere microbial communities from Kellogg Biological Station, Michigan, USA - KBS K1-50-2 metaG | ecosystem: Host-associated > Plants > Roots >...
TACGTGCACCGCAAGGCGCTCGGCGGGCTCCGCCACGCGCGCAAGGATTCGGTGAACCTCGGCTGGCGGAACGCATCGTTCCGGGGCTACGCCGACTACATGCAGACCGAGGAGTTCGCGCGCGCGCTCGCCGAGCTTGAGCAGATGGCCGAGGCGCGGCGCACCGCGATCATGTGCGCGGAGGCCGTGCCGTGGCGGTGCCATCGTGGCCTGATCGCGGACGCGCTCACCGTGCACGGCCGGCCCGTGCTCCACATCCAGGGCCGCGGCACGCCACCCACGCCCCACCAGCTCACGCCCTTCATGCGGACCGTCGAGGGACGGCCGGTGTATCCCGCTCCCGGACTGACCTAGCGTTGCTCGCGAGCCGGCCCTCGCTGCTGAGAGCCGCCGCCTTGCTGGGCTGGGCGCGGGCGGGCCACTGGGTGAGACTCGGGACCCCGTGACGTGGGGCGCTCCACGCGGCCGCCCGGGTAGAGCCGATTGGCGGGCTCACCGGGGAGCGCGCGTGGCTGCTGGCGCGGCGCCTCGGCGCGCGGCTGCGGCGCGGCGGGCCGCTCCACCGTGCGCGGCTGCGGGGCGGGCGCGACGGGTCGCTCGACCGGGCGCGGCTGGGGGGCAGGAGCCGCGGGCCGCTCCACCGTGCGCGGCTGCGGGGCGGGCGCAGCAGGTCGCTCGACCGGGCGTGGCTGCGGTGCGGATGCCGCGGGCTGCTGCGGGGCGCGGGGCTGGCCACCCGGCTGGTCCATTGTGTCACGCCCCGGCTGGCGCGGGACGTCCGCAGGCGCTCGTCGCCCGGCGCCCGCCTCAGGGGCACGCTGCGCCTCAGGCGCGCGCTGGACTTGGGGCGGCTGCTGAGCCTGCGGTGGCTGCTGAGCCTGCGGCGCTCGGGCCGCGGGCGGCGCGACGTCCGGGCGCTGGTTGCCCTCGAAGCGCGGCGCCCGGGGCGGGCGCGCCCGCTCGAGACGGCTCTGGCCGAGCGGCGGCCGTGAGCCGGCTTGACCCACCTCGTTGGGCCTCGGCGCCGCCACGATGCGCGGCCCCGGCCCGCGGCCGTCCGTTTCGTGCGGCAGCGCGCGGGTCACCGGCGCCCGCGTTGCCACCACCGGCCGCGCCAGCACCGTGTCCGGCGGGCGCACGCCGCGGCCGCCGGCCGCCGCGAAGCTCGCGCGGTCGGGCCGCAGGTCGACGGCCCCGTGCACCGGTTCGAGCTGGCGCGTGTCCACCGAGCGGATACGCGCCTCGCCCACCGGCCCACGTCCGAAGCGATCCGGCCGCACCGCGACCACCGCGTTCCGCACGCTGACGTTGCGGTACACGTTGATGTTGGTCACGTTGACAACCGTGGTGCGATTGATCACCACATTGTTGACCACCCGCGGCCCACCCCAGCCGCCCCACCAGGCGTGCCCGACGAAGCCCGGACGACCCCACCACGGCACACAGGGCTCACCCCAGCCCAGCGCCACCCAGCTGACGAACGGCGCGCCCACCGCCACACGGATGCCGGGCGCACCGAAGAAAGCCACCAGTGCGGGCGCGTAGACGGGACGCACGACCACGGGGCCCGGGGCCCACGCCCACACCGAGTTCAGGTTCACCCAGCGGCCGTAGTGGTACGGGGCCCAGCCCCACGGCGCGACGTCCACCCAGCTCCAGCCGAAGCGCGGATCCCAGATCCAGCGGCCGGTCGTGTACGGCGCCCAGTCCGCCGCGACTCCTTGCGGCACCCACACGGAGCCATACTCGGGGACCACGCGCCACGTGCCGTGCTGATCGAGGTCGTCGATGCCGGAGACGCCCGCGGGCGTGTACCGCGCGCTCACGGTGTCGACGAGCGCCTCGGTCCGCGCGTAGTTCCAGCGGTCCCACACGTCGAGCTCGGGCGCGACGAAGGTCTGCACCGGCGCGGCGCCGCCGTTGACCACCACTTGCTCGCTCGCCACGATGGCGACCGCCTGGCCGCCCGCCGGCGTCATGGTCGCGGTGCCGCCGCGTCGGGTGATGAACGAGGTGCGGTCCGCCGTCACGTCCACCCGGTAGTAGCCGGGCCGGTCGATCGTGAAGGCGGCTCCGGGGGTGTCGATCTCGACCGTCCGCGCCGATTCGATCGCGCGCAAGTCGAGCGAGACGTGACCGGCCGCGACCTTCAGCTGCAGGAAGTCGGGCTCGTGGTTCTCCACGCCGAGCTGGCTGTCGCCCCAGGCGCGCACGAAGCCGCGCGAGTCGATCTGCAGCTCGAGGTTGCCGCGGTTGCCGGTGTAGAGCTGGTCGCCCGGGGCCAGCGGCGTATTTACCTGGGCGGGCGCCCAGTCCTCGCCACCGGGCCGCCAGAACGACACGTCGCCGTCGGTGTAGCTGAGGCGCGGCGGGGTCGGCGCCGTCGCGTCGGCCTGCGCATCGTTTTGACTGCCGTCGGGTCGACTGCCGTCAGGTGCCGCGGCCGGGGCCGCGGGTGGGGGATCGGCGGCCCACGCCCCGGGCGCGGTCCCGATCAGCACCACCAGCGCGAGGAAGCTCGCGATCGATCGTTTGAACGTCGTCATGGCTCGAGCCCTCCAGTGGGCTGCCCGCTTATCGAGATGGTGCCGGAGGAGACGGCACCTGATGGCCTTTCGCGTACATGCATTGCACATAAGCGTTGTCGTAGCGGCGCTGCACCTCCCACGAGGGGGCGTCCATGAAGGCGCCCTTCACCTGCTGGGCCGCCCACTCGCGGCAGACGCTCACGTCGGCCTGGAACTGCTCGAATGGCTTCCCGGTTCCCGGAAGGACGTTCACGCTCGGACCCGCGGGTGCGGTGGCGCAGCCCACGCACAGCATCGTCGCCGCCACCGCCGTCATGCCCCACCGTGCACGCATCGCCGCCTCCTGAGTTCGGGTTCACGCGAGATCAGACGAGGGCCGTCCGCGCCACATTCTCGCGAGACGGCCTTCTGCAGGGAAGAAAGTACCGGGACGTCGTGTAAACGGCCCCGGGCGGGACCGCGTCCGACCTGCCGGCTCAGCCGCCGAGCGCCTTGCGCATCCGCTCGAGGCCTTCGGTCAGGAGCGCGCGCGGCGAGCCGAAGTTCAGGCGCACGAACCCCTGGCCGCCACGGCCGAACAGGGCTCCGTCGTTGAGCGCCACCTTCGCGCGCTCCAGGAAGAACGTGAAGGGGTCGGCGGCGGCGGGCCCGGCGTTGCGACAGTCGAGCCAGGCGAGATAGGTCCCTTCGGGCGGGGTCATGGAGACGCCGGGCAAGCACCGGCGCACATAGTCGGCCAGGAAATCCCGGTTGGCCTCGAGGTAGCGCAGTAATTCGTCGAGCCAGGCCTGGCCGTCGCGGTACGCCGCGAGGGCCGCGGTGTAGCCCATGATGTTCACCGACGCCTGCACGTAGTCGCCGCGCGCCGCCATGAACCGCTCGCGCAGCGCGGCGTTCGGGATCACCGCGACCGAGATCTTGAGCCCGGCCAGGTTGAACGTCTTGCTGGGCGCCATCAGGGTGATCGTGCGCTGCTCGATCTCGGGCGAGAGCGACGCGATCGAGACGTGGCGCCCGCCCTGGAAGAGCAGATCGCAGTGGATCTCGTCGGCGATGATCGGCAGATCGCGCTCGAGACAGATCTTGGCCATGCTCGAGAGCTCCTCTCGAGTGAACACACGCCCGACCGGGTTGTGCGGGTTGCAGAGGAGGAACGCGCGCGTGCGCGCGTGGATGGCGGCGCGGAACGCGTCCAGATCGGCCACGTAGCGGCCGTCGCGCTCGCGCCCGAGCGGGGCCTCGTCGCGCGTGAGGCCGTGGTTGCCGGGGCTACGGTGGATCGGGGGATAGACCGGCACCTGCATCAGGAGTCCGTCGCCCGGTTGGGTGAGGGCACGGCAGGCCACGTTGAAGCCGGGGATCACGCCCGGAACCAGCACCACCGCCTCCGGGGAGACCGTCCAACCGTAGCGCTTCTGCACCCGGTCCACGAAGACCTCGGCGAACTCCGGCCCCTCGAAGCCGTAACCGTACACGCCGTGCTCGGCGCGCTCGCGCAGCGCCCGCACCACCGGCTCGGGCGAGGCGAAGTCCATGTCGGCGACCCAGAGCGGCAGCACGTCGGGGGGGTATTTGCGCCACTTGTTGCTGTTGGTGGAGCCGCGGTCGATGACGCGGTCGAAGTCGTAAGAGGGCATGGAGGTCACGGGAGGGAGCGTCCCCTCTCACCCTGCCCTCTGCCCAGGGGGGAGAGGGCAGGGCGAGGGGGAGGATTCAACGCAGGAGGGCTACAGACAGGACTCGAAGAGGCCCGCGGCGCCCTGGCCGCCACCGATGCACATGGTCACCACGCCGTAGCGCGCCTTGCGCCGCAGCATCTCGTTGGCGATGGTGCCCACCATGCGCGAGCCGGTCATGCCGAAGGGGTGGCCGATCGAGATCGAGCCGCCGTTGACGTTGAGCTTCTCCATCGGGATGCCCAGCTTGTCGCGGCAGTAGACCACCTGCGAGGCGAAGGCCTCGTTCAACTCCCACACGTCGATGTCGTCCATCTTGAGGCCGTTGCGCTTGAGCAGCTTCGGCACCGCGTAGATCGGCCCGATGCCCATCTCGTCCGGCTCGCAGCCGGCCACCGCGAAGCCGCGGAAGATGAGCTTGGGCTTGATGCCGAGCGCCTTGGCCCGGTCCGCCGACATCAGGAGCGTGGCGGAGGCGCCGTCGGAGAGCTGGGACGAGTTGCCCGCGGTGACCGTGCCCTTGCCGCTCGTCTTGTCGAAGTGGGGCTGGAGCGCCAGGAGGCCTTCGAGCGTGGTGTCGGGCCGATTGCACTCGTCCTTGTCCACGTAGAAGTCTTCCTTGCCGGTGATCTCGCCGGTCTTCTTGTCCACGATGCCGCGCACGACCTGGAGCGGCGCCATCTCTTCCTTCAAGAAGCCTTCCTGCTGGGCGCGCGCGGTGCGCTGCTGGCTCACCAGGGAGTACTCGTCCTGCATCTGGCGGGTGACGTTGTAGCGCTTGGCCACCACCTCGGCGGTGTCGCCCATCACCATGTAGATGCCGGGCTTCTTCTCCTTCACCCACGGGTTCGGGTCGCCGTCGCGCTTCATCATGCTGATGGACTCGAGGCCGCCGCCGATCGCCGCGTCCGCGCCGCCCAGGATGATCTGGTGGGCGGCCATCGCGATGGCCTGGAGGCCAGACGAGCAGAAGCGGTTGACCGTCGTGCCCGCGATCGAGACGGGCAGGCCCGCGCGGACCAGCGCCACGCGCGCGACGTTGCTGCCCTGCGCACCGTTGGGCTGGGCGCAGCCCAGGATTACGTCCTCGATCTCGGCGTGATCGAGCTGCGGGGCCTTGCCGAGGACGTCCTTGATGCAGTGGGCGGCGAGGTCATCGGGACGGGTGATGTTGAACGACCCGCGATGGGACTTGGCGAGCGGGGTGCGGGAGCTGGCGACGACGACAGCCTCTCTCATAGGAGCTCCTTTCTCTGGGGGAAGTCGGCAAGGAGTATACCTCAGCGCTGGGCGGTGGGCACCCAGGCCGTGGTGCGACCTCCGACCGTCTCGTGACGGATGCGCTCGCCGCGGACGGTGGTGGCGGGCGAGCCGCCGCGACGGTGGCCCCAGCGCCGGTGGAAGAGCCACCAGCGGGGGAAGCGGTCGCTGTCGGAGCCTTCGCTCACCGCCACGCCGATCACGGATCGGATCTTCGCGCGCAACCGCCGAGCCTCCGCGGCGGAGAGGGTGCTGGCCCGCCGCTTGGGCGCGATGCCGGCCTGGTAGAGCACCTCGTCGGCGATCCAGTTGCCGATGCCGGCCGCGAATGACTGGTCGAGCAGCACCGCCTTGATCGGTGACTTTCGCCCGCGGAGCATCGCGTGCAAGCGCGCGGCAGTCGGGAGCGCCCGCCAGGCGTCGAAGCCGAGCGCGCTGATCGGTGGCTCGGTGGGCGGGTCCCGGCGCAGCCGGATGCGACCGAGCCGGCGGCCGTCGGCCAGGGCCAGCTCGCCGCCGCCCGCGAAGCGCAGGTGGAGCTTGGTGAAGCGCGGCGGCCAGTCCGGCCGGACAGTCGGACTGCTACTGGGGTTTCCGTCCGAGACGAGCCGCACCGCGCGGCCCGCCGGCACGTGGATGCCGCCGGTCATGCCGAAGTGCAGGCACGGCCACGGCCGCCGGTCCAGCTCGAGCCAGAGGTGCTTGCCGTGGCGCCGCACCGCCTTCACGCGGCGGCCGACGAGAGCCCGGCGGATGCGCGCGGGCGCGACGCCTTCGTAGACGATCGGATCTTCCGCGACGTGGGCCTCGACGATGCGACGCCCGGCCGCCACCTTATGGGCCGCGCGCCGCGCCGCCTCGACCTCGGGCAGCTCGGGCATGGGCGGTCAGCCGTCGCCGAGCTGCGGCGCGGCGCCGCCGTCGATCACGATGGTCTCGCCGGTCATGAACGAGGACGCCGCGGAGGCGAGGAAGATGCAGGGGTAGGCGATCTCCTCCACCTTGCCCCAGCGGCCCATGCCCACGCGGCCGGCCACCGTGTCGTAGGCCTTCTTGGCCGCGGCCGGATCCTGCTTGGTGAGCACGCCCAGGTAGCCCTCGGTCTCGACCGGGCCGGGCGCGATGCAGTTCACGCGCACGCCTTTGCGCCCCCAGGCCATGCCGAGCGCGCGGGTGAAGTTGATCACCGCGGCCTTGGAGGCGCCGTAGTGCGACATCATGGTCGAGCCGTAGACGCCCGCGATGGACGAGATGTTGATGATGGAGCCGCCGCTCGGCTGGTCCATCATCTGCTTGCCCGCCCACTTGCAGCCGAAGAAGGTGCCGTTGAGGTTGATCCCGACCACCGTGTTCCAGCCATTGGCCGAGATGTCCTCGACCTTGGCCCGGAACGACGCGCCCGCGTTGTTGACCATGACGTCGAGGCGCCCCATCTCCTTCACGGTGCGCTCCACCAGGCCCTTCACCTGATCCTCCTGGCGGACGTCGAGCGCCACGCAGAAGGAGCGGCGGCCCAGCTTCCGGATCTCGGCGGTGACCGGCTCGAGGTTCTCGAGCTTGCGGCTCGCGATCACGACGTCGGCGCCGGCGCGGGCGAACTCGAGCGCGATGGACTTGCCGATGCCGACGCCGCCGCCGGTGACGATGGCGACCTTGTCTTCGATCGAGAAGGGCGACCCGGCCATGGCTCCTCCAGGGTGAGGGGGATCTGCGACCGCGCGGATTATACCCAGTCGGCCGGCGGCGCGCTCTCGAAGGCGACGGGCTGCTTCGTCACCGGATGCACGAAGCCGAGCCGGGTGGCGTGCAGGCACAGGCGCCCCGCGCGTCCGCGAGGCCCCCCGTGGGTGACGTCGCCGAGGATCGGCCAGCCCGCCTCGGCGAGCTGCACCCGGATCTGGTGCCGGCGCCCGGTGCCCAGCCGCAGCTCGAGCCGGGTGCCCTCGCGCCGTCGCCCGACCACGCGGTAGTGGGTGATGGCGGGACGGCCGCTTTGTGCCGAGCGCACCCGCAGCATCCGATCCTCCGCGAGACGGCTCTCGAGCGTGCCCCGCGCGTGGGACGGACGGCCATCGACCAGAGCCAGGTAGGTGCGCTCGACGCTCCGGGCCTCGAACTGCGCTTGGAGCGCTCGCTTCACCGGCTCGGACTTGGCGAAGACGAGCAGCCCGGACGTCTCCCGGTCCAGCCGGTGGACGATGAACGGGCGCTCGCGGTTCGCGGCGAGGTAGTCCCAGAGCAGGCGATACGCGGTCCGCTCGCGCTCACGGTCGGTCGCGATGGTGAGGAGGCCCGGCGGCTTGACGACGACCAGCAGCGCGTCGTCCTCGTGGATGAGCGTGAGATCACGCGGGAAGGTCGCGACTCGGCTGGTGGTGAGCGCGACCGTATCGGTGGGCCGGAGATCGAGGCGGCCGTCGCGACACGGGCGGCCGTTGAGGGCCACCCGCCCGGTCTCCAGCCACCGCTTGAAGCTCCGGTGAGAGGCCTCCGGGTAAAGCGCGCGCAGCCGCTCGAGCAGGGTCACGCCGGCTCCTCAGAACGTATACTGGAGGCCGGCCAGCACGTTGATGGGCGGAGCCGGCGTCACGAAGCGCACCACCGGCGCGCCGGCCAGGCGCCCGTCCGGCGCGAACGTGCCGAAGGTCGCGTAGCGGTTGTCGAGCAGGTTATTCACCTTCACGAAGGCCTCGAAACCTCGCCACCGCGCGGACGCCCCCGCGTTGACGACCCAGTAGGCGGGCAGTGGGGCCTGGTGATTCGCCTCGTCGCCTCTCAGGCGTTGGGGGCCCACGTAGAGGACGCCGCCCGACAGCGTGGCCCACGCCCACGGATGCCAGGCGAGGCCGGCATTGAGCCGATGCTCGGGCACGAGGGCCAGGGATCGCCCGGCCGTGACGGTCTCACTGCCCGGCGGCACCGGCGTGGTCAGCTCCACCTGTCCGCGGAAGGTAGCCCGGGTGTAGGCGTAGTTGACGAAGGCCTCGATCGGGCCCGTCCGGACACGAGCGCCGATCTCGGCGCCCTCGCGCCGCGTGTCGCCGATGTTCTGGAAGAAGACGCCGAGCGTACCGGTGGGCGACACGCTGTAGATCTCGTCGCTGACGTCGGTGCGGTAGACCGAGACGTCCAGGTCGAGCCAGGGGCGCGGGCGCGCGTAGGCCCCGACCTCGTAGGTCCGCGCCACCACCGGGCTGAGCGGCGGGTCGGGCGCCACCCCCACCTGGAGACCCGGGCACACCGCGCCGGGGCCCGCGCAGGTCAGCTCGAGGAACGCGGGAGCGCGAAAGCCCTCGCCGTAGCTCGCGAAGAATCCCGCACGCTCGCTCAGGTTCAGGTTGACGCCCACGCGCGGGTTGAAGCGCGAGAACGTGAAGTCGCCGCCGCTCGGTCCGCCCAGCCGGTCGTCGATCCGATGGCGGAGGTAGTCCCACCGCCCCGCCACGGTGAGGATCAGGCTCGAGCGCGGCCCCACGAAGTCCCGGAAGAGCGTGAAGGTGTCCTGGATGTAGGCGCCGACCGCATCCTGGGTATCGGCGAGATCGGCGGCCACCGACGGCCCCGCGTCGCCTTCTTCGACGGTGCGGCTGGTGACGTGGCTCCGGGTGTACTCGGCGCCCACGATCAGCACGTTGTCGCGTCCGAGGATCGTCTCTCGATAGCTCGCCTGGAGCCGGCCGCCGGTCGAGAGCGTCCGCGTGGAGAGGCGGGTGTTCTCGGCGATCAGGCTCACGTTGAACTGCTGGGCGTCCAGCGCCCGGACGAAGGCGTTGGCCTCGACCCCGAGCTGTGGGGTCGCCGCGTAGCGGGCGTTGAGGATGGCCAGGTGCATGGTCGGGGCGAAGAAGTCCCCGCTCGTGAAGTTCGTGACCGGCCTCCGGATCGCGTCGAACAGGGGCAGCGAGCCGGCCTGCTCGATCCGGTCGTGGCTGTACTGGTAGGAAAGCCAGGCGTCGAGATCGCCCGCCCGGAGGCCGAGCTTGGTGAACGTCCGCCCGATGCGGCTCTCCGTGTCGTCGCGCCACCCGGCCTCGTGCGCGTAGGCGGCCGAGACGTAGTAGTCGAGTGGGCGCGCGGTGCCGCCCACTCGCAGGCGATAGGCCTGCTGGCCGAAGCTGCCGCCCGAGATCTCCGGCTGGAGCTCGAACCGTTCCGAGCCGCGCCGGGTCACGATGTTCACGGCGGCGCCCAGCGTGTTGCGGCCGAACAGGACGGAGGGACCGCGGATGACCTCGACCAGCTCCGCGTCGTCGAGGGGGATGAGGTCGAAGTTCACCTCTTCCACGGTGGGCTCGTTGAGCCGGACGCCGTCGAGAAAGACGCTGACTCCCTGGGGCAGGCCGGTGACCGGCGAGGCGAAGAACCCCCGCAGCGAGACGCTCGGCTGGTACGGGGCACCCTGCTCGTTCTGGAGGGTCACGCCGGGGAGCCGCTCGAGCGCGTCGGGCAGGACGCGGCCCCGCTCGGCCCGCACGTCCCGGTCCGTGAGGATGTCGACCGCGCCCGGCACCCACTCGCGCGGGAGCGCCTCGGGGAGCGGGGTGGGCGCGGTCACCCGGATGGGCGGGAGGATGAGCGGGGGCGGCTGCTCCTGCGCGCCGGCGGGCCGCACGAGACAAGCCGCCACTACCACGAGGGCTCCGCCGAGATGGCGGCCGGCACGGGGAGACCACCTCACGGCCCGCGATTATACTCAGTCGCCGGGCGGCGCGCCGGATCCTCCGCGCTCACTCGCCTCGGAGAACGCCGAGCGGCTTCCGGCCGAGCAGGCGGCGCGTTCCGAGGAAGCCCACCACCAGCGCGAGCCCGGTGGCGGCCAGGACGCCCGCGACCAGGGTGGCGGGCGCCCACTGCCAGGGCACGTCGAAGGCCCAGCGGAGCACGGCCCAGGCCAGCCCCGCGGCCAGCGCGCTGCCTGCCACGCCGGCGGCCGCGCCGAGCAGGGCGTACTCGATCGCGAACACCCGGGAGACGAAGCCGCGGGTGGCCCCGATCGTCTTCAGGATCACCGACTGGTAGAGCCGCTGCCGGCGCGTGATCGCCAGCGCGCCCGCCATCACGATGAGGCCAGCGCCGATGCTGAAGGCGGCCACCAGCCGGACCGCGAGCGCGATCTGATCGAGGACCGCGGTCACGCGCTCGAGGACCTCCCGGATGGGGATCGCGGTGACGTTCGGGAAGGCCGCCACCACCGCGGACTGCAGCGCGCCCTCCCGCTCGGGACGGGCGCGCACGGTGGCGATGAAGGTCGTCGGCGCGCCCTCGAGCGCGCCCGGCGAGAAGATCACGAAGAAGTTCGAGGTGAAGCTACGCCAGTCCACGTGGCGCAGGCTCGTCACACGGGCCGACACCAGAACGCCCTGGATGTCGAACGTGAGCGTGTCGCCGAGTCCCACCCCGAGCTGGCGGGCGATCTCGTCCTCGACCGAGATCAAGGGCTCGCGCGCGGCCTCCTCGGGGGTCCACCAGCGGCCCGCCACCACCGTGTTGTGGCCCGGCGGCTCCTTCGCCCACGTCAGCACGTACTCGCGCGTGAGATACCAGGCGTCTTCGCGGAGTGCCTTCCCGGTCTGCGCGACCGCCGCCCCGTTCACCGCGGCGAGCCGCGAGCGGACCACCGGGGTGAGCTCGGCGGCCGCGGTCGCGCCGTGGCCTTCGACGAGCCGCGCGAACGGCTCCGCCTGGTCGGGCTGGACGTCGATGAAGAAGAAGGCGGGCGTGCTGCCGGGGCTCCGGTCGACGAGCTGGGAGCGCAGGCTGCGCTCGAGCAGGGCGATGGAGACGATCAGGCTCACGGCGAGGCCGAGCGAGACCAGCACCGGCCCCGCGTGGCTGCCGGGGCGGTGGAGGTTGGCCGCGGCTTGCCGCCAGGCCGGGGAGCGCCAATGGACCCGGCGCGCCAGCGCAACAACGGTCCGCGCGCCCAGGGCCAGCAGCAGGAGCGCGCCCGCGAGCCCGCCCGCGAAGAGCGCGCCGATCTTCCAGGAGCCCGCCTGCCAGAGCGCGAGCGCGGCGAGCCCGGCCGCGATCGGGACGGCGGCCTTCCACGGGCGGCGGCCGTGGAGGCGCGGCTCGACCTCGGAGCGGAGGATCAGGGCGGGGGGCACGCGCCGGATCTGGAGCAGGGGCCAGAGCGCGTAGAGCAGCGTCACTGCGACGCCCATCGCGAGGCCGCCCAGGACGGCGCGCGGCGAGAAGGACAGGGTCAGCTCGATGGGCAGGAGTCGCGTGAGCGCGGGCGCGAGCAGAGGCTGGACCAGGCTGCCGAGGAGGGCGCCGAGCGCGCTGCCCCCGAGGCCGAGCAGCGCCGTCTGCAGCAGATAGGCCGAGAGGAGCACGCGCCAGCCCGCGCCGAGCGCCTTCATCGTCGCGATGGCGGATTGCTTCTCCCTCACGAAGGCGTTCACGCT
>Ga0070698_100007408_pt1 | contig 11874 bp, 12 predicted proteins | sample KBSK1502metaG_FD_65477 | JGI IMG/M metagenome (GOLD analysis project Ga0070698, IMG submission 65477) | Corn, switchgrass and miscanthus rhizosphere microbial communities from Kellogg Biological Station, Michigan, USA - KBS K1-50-2 metaG | ecosystem: Host-associated > Plants > Roots >...
AACCAGGCCGGGGAAATGGACGCAATGCTCTCGCGTCCGCTGATCTGCAGCAGGTTCCACACTCCGAGAAATGTCCCTGGGAATACCATGAAGAGGAGTCCCGTGCTCACAAAAGCCATCAACAACCGCGACAAAGCCTCTTCGCGCGCCCGCGTGATTTCAAAGAGCTGCGCAGGAGAGAGCGAAGGACGCTGGAGGACCTCCGGTGAGGTTACAGCCCGTGTAGGTGGTGTAGCCATATTCCACGCCCGCATCAGACAACCGCGGCCTCCAATTCAACGGCGCGCGGGAAGAGAATGTTGTTCTCCAGATGCACGTGTAGGTGCAGGTCCTCTTCAAACTGCCGAAGTTCCTGGTAGGCCGCCTGATAGCTGGTGCAGGCATCGACGGGGGCCTTGTAGTCATTGCTTGCCTTCCGAATTTGCCGCACCAACTCGCCTGCGGAGTCGTGCTCCTTCATCATGGCATGAATCGGATTGCGGACGGTTTGGAAGAACGGAGGTTCCACCGAGCCATCCCCGTTTGCAGATCGCTCCAAAGCATAGATGTAGCGAAACAGAATCTGCTCTTCCTTCTGCATGTGCGCGGTCATCTCGCGAGCAACGTCCCCGAAGAGTTTTTCAATCTCTTCGAGTTCCCGGTGCCGCTGTCCGTGCTTTTCTCGGATCTTTCCCAGCAGCGCACGGACGCGAGGGATCGAGTCGCGAACATATTGGTGATGGCGCTCTCGAATGTGCTGGGTCAAGTCCGCAAGCGGCGCGCTCTTCCACTCCGTGTCTCCGGGTCGGGCCAGTTCGCTGTTTTGGCGCAGCCGCTCCAGAATTTCATCCGCAGTTACACCCGTATGCAAGCAGGCATCCTGCAGCGATTTGCCACCTCCGCAGCAGTAGTCCACACCCGCATCTTCGAGAACACGCCTTGCCGCCGGATGGGAAAGGGCAATTTCGTTCACTCTGGTTTCCGTACTGAAGTTCATGATGGGCCTCCCTCACGAACCCAGTCTGAATGGATCCCGGGGAGGGGGCAGTGACCAAAGTCACTACGGGGTTGGACAGCTCTTCGATTCCGTTCTTGGGGGCTCTATTCCGCGGCAGCCTGTTCGCGTTTCAGGCCCGGCAGGTCTTTGACCACGATCTTGCGGCCTTCCACGTCCAGGAAGCCTTCCGCATGCAGCCGGCCGAGGTTCCTCGACACCAACTCTCGCACCGTCCCCAATTCCGCCGCCAGATCCTGGTGGCTCTTGGTCAATTCCACGCGAATCCCTTCCTTCGAAGACGTTCCGCTCGCCTGCGCCAGCCGCAGGATCAAAGCGATCAGCCGTTGCCGGACTGTCGTGAACGATAGCTCCTCAATGATCCCGACCAGGCGCCGGAGCCGCGAGCCCACCACGGCAATGACTTTGAGCCCGACGTCGGGATGTTCGCGGCAAAAGTTCTGAAAATCCTTGCGCGAGATGAACAGGACTTCCGTGTCTTCGAGCGCGGAAGCAGCCGCCGGGTAGTTGCCGCCATCGAAAACGGGGAGTTCGGCAAACGAGCTGCCTGGCCCTTCCACGGCGAGAATCTGCTCCCGTCCTGCCGGTGAAAGCTTGAAGATGCAGACCTTCCCTGTGGCCACGAGGAATAACCCCCTGCAGGGGTCGCCCTCCGCGAACAGTTGCTCATCCCGTTGAAAGCGTTTTCTCGAAGTGCGGCTCGCCAGAGCCCGCATCTCGGCGTCCGTTAGGTTTGCGAAAAGCGCCGTCTTCCGGAGGATGGCTTCTGGGTTGTCAGCCATCCTGACGCTCGCGAGAAATACGCGGATTCATGGAGCGCTCCCAAAATGCACCTGAATCTTACAGGCTTTCCCCCAATCGCAAAATGCTCCATTCCCCCCATTTGTCGGACCACGTCCAATTCTGCTCTCAGCGCCACACGCCCACAGGTTCGCCGAATGTATCGAAATCAGAAGTCGATGCTTCAATCGTTCGCGTCACAATTTGATTGCTACCCATGAAGGTGTTAGAAAATCAGAGGAGACTGTTCAAGCCACGCAAACAACGACATGAAACCTTACTTTGACTCTAAATAACCTGACACGCATTCGCCGGAGTACCTTCTAGTAGGAAGAATCAGATACTTAAGCCACCAAGAAGTTCCTGGCAGGCTCCGAGACGGGAAGCTCAGGCCACATCACGTTAACCATCACACCGTATCCTTCCCCGTACTCCAGAGTGAAAACATGTGAGCAGCCCTCGCAGAGCCAATAATGCCTTACACCGTGGATTCCGCGCGGCGAATCAACTTTTGAATCAGTCCCGATTGCCGTGACCGGATCGGCCCGAAATTGGAAGAACTTGCCGCCGTCGGTCCAACACAGTCAGACACGCGGGCTTTGCGGACTTCGGATGGGCTTCCGATAAAAGGGCATTGCTGTCAACGTTTCGCCGTTTGAGTTTGGCTGCTTGCGGTGATCCCTTCGAATAGCCGTCTGCTCTCTTTCTAAAAGCTGGATAAGCGTCCGCAGCCAGGTTCCCACTGTCTCTTCGATCTCGTCAAATATGAGGACCTCCAAGAGGTCGCGCTGATCTTCTTGCATCGTGCACCTCCTGTGCAACTCACTTAGCCGAAACGGACGGTGGAGTGCCGGTTTCACATGGGCACCGACCGCAAAGCGCCAGACGTGCTATGCTGCTGACAACTCCTTGTGAGGGTCCGCGACGGGAAGTTCCGGCCAGAGCACCTTGAGCACGACTCCGTATTCTTCCTCGTACACTAGAGTGAAGACATGTGAGCAACGCTCACACAGCCAATAATGCCTCACGCCGTGGATTCCACGCGGCGAATCAACTTTTGAATCAGTCCCGATTGCCGTGACCGGATGGGGCCGAAATCGGAAGAACTTGCCACCTCCAGTCCAATGAAACGCAGTGGGACACGCCGGGTTTGCACACTTCGGATGCTGCTCCTGGTAGAGAGGCGTTGCTCTCAACGCGTCGCTGCCTGAGCTCGAGTGGCTGTGCTGAACCCTTCGCGGGGCCATCCGCTCTTCTTCCAAACGCTGAATCGTGGTCCGCAACCAGTTTCCAACTGTTTCTTCGGTCTGCTTTTGATCGCCCTGTCGGTAGAGGGAATCTAGCGTTTCTTCCGATACGTTGAACGGGATGTGCCGGCAGGGAACCATTTCGGAGCGGCGCGCGGCTGGCACTAAGTGCATTAGAACGCAATCGCCGCACGGCGCGGGATTCTCTTTGGAATCGTAGTTCATGCAAGTAAGGGAGTCTTCGAAGATATACTGAGGCCTCCAGGGTGTCCTCGGCGAACGCCCATAGCCCCCCTGTTCGAGGAATTCGAGTTCGAATTTCAGAACCTCCAAGAGGTCGCGCTCATCCTTTTGCATCTCGCACCTCCCACGCAATTCAAAATGTGAACTTGGCCAAAAGGGATTGCCGTAACCGCCGTCACGTGTGGGCGTGACGGCCATCACAGCCAGGAAGCTTTGATTCCGATAAAAGCGCGGGAATTGGAAGCCGTGTACCGGGCGGCTACTTATTCGGAGCGGGTTTCGTTTTGTGTCACACAAAAAGAGCCGTATGCGCACGGGCAGTGAGTCCGTACGCGCTCCGTACGGTTTAGAAATCGTTGAAGGCGGTCTGTCCTGCCCCCACCGCGAGGATCAACTGTTCAGCGATCTTCCCCCGGCTGCGGCACAAGCGTTGGCAGCTATCACTTCAACAGCAGTTTATCAGAAGGGGGCGACTCTCTTTGCGGAAGGACAGCCCCCTCGTGGGGTCTTCATCTTGCGCGGCGGAAGAGCTAAGCTCTCGACTTCCTCTGCTGATGGGAAGACTCTGATTCTAAGGATTTCGGACGCAGGGGAAGTTCTGGGCTTGCCCGCCACGATTACCGGCAAAGCCTACGAGCTCACGGCAGAGGTAATCGAACCTGCCGGATTCCCTAAGGAATATTTCTGAGCGAGTGGCTCGGTGGCCAAGGTTTGCCGCAATTCGGACGACTCGCTCTGGGTCGTCGCGGCATTCGGTGATGCAGTGCTCTTCACTCCCGCAGGCGTCGGGGCGGGCAGATGCATCGGCCGCAACCGCTGCATTTTCCTTGCGTCGATTACAGGTACCCATTTCGCTTTCATGGCCGAACCATCGCTCGTTGGCTTCTGGTTCCTATTGAACGATGATCATGCCCTTCATCCAAGGATGCGGAGCGCACTGGAAATGCACGACGCCTCTCTGATCGAACTGCTTTTCAAAGGTGGCGCCGGGTGCCAGCATCGGTGACGCGAACTCTCCTTTTTCGCCGAATACGCTGTGCGCCATGCCCACGTCCGTATTCTTAAAAACGACGGACATGCCCGCCTTGATCGTTACCGTCTTCGGTCCAAACGTCTGCATCGGTCCCTTCTTCCAAATCCCGGAGCCGGGCAGCATTTTGATCGTGACGCTGTTGGAAGATTTCGGCTCCTGCGGCGGAGACGCCATCGCAAGATGCGCGCCGTAATCTTCTGCCGATTTTGTCGCGGGAAGCGCCTCCTGCGAGCCGTGTCCCAGATGGGCATCTTCGCTCATCGGCGCCATGTTTCTTGGCGTCTTGGTTTCAAAAACCTCCGCGTTCTCCTGGCCATGCACATTGATGCTTCTGGCGGCTCCGTGGTGCAGCCGGAAAATCGCATGGTCCACGAGGAGAAACGTGCCCGGGACCGGGGGAGTGAACTCAACCACGGCCGAACCACCTGCTGGAATCAATGTCGTTTGCAGGCTGCGGGCGGGCGCTGATAGGAGGTCTCCTTCCCGGTAAACTTTGTCGAAGATCTGACCGATCACGTGGAACGAGGAGATCAGATTCGGTCCAGCGTTTCCCACATAAATGCGCACGGTCTCATTCTGTGTTGCAATCGGTGCCTGATCTTTCAGCAGCGCCCCAACTGAACCGTTGAAAACGACATACTGCGGGTCGGCCTTATCCGCTCGCACCATGTCGAACGACTTGTGCCCCGGTTTGTCATCGTTCGTGTAGATCTCGCTTTGCACGACGTAGAGCTCGTTGCCCACTGCAGGTAAGCCTTCCTCGGGTTCCACCAGAACGAACCCGTACATTCCGTTCGCGATGTGCATCGGGATGTCGGGTGTCGCGCAATGAAACATGTAGAATCCCGGTGCGGTTGCCCGCGCCTCCAACACCGCTTCTTCACCGGGCGCGACACTCAGTGCGCTCGCACCCCCGCCCGGGCCCATCACGAAATGGAAGTCGATATTGTGTGTGCGAAGACTGTTGAGCGCGTTTCTCAAGTGCACTTCCACAAGGTCGCCCACGCGAACGCGAAGCAGCGGGCCGGGCACGTGCCCTTCGAAACCCCAGGCGTCGTCATAGATCACGCCTGGCGCAATTTCACTTTGTGCTTCCCGAATGGTCCAGTGCACGATCTCCCGGCGCTGTTCACGGCGGCCTATAGGAACGGGAACGTCTGGCGCCAGTGTCCATCGCGCATCCTCACTTGGCAGATGCGCTTTTGGCACGAGTACGAGTTGTTTGTGGTCCTGCTTCGCTCTTTCGTTTTTCTGGTCGGGCAAACTCTTCGCGAGAATGATCCCCAATCCTGTAACCAGTAGCAAAGCAATGGCAATCGTCAGCCTGTGGTAGACTCTGTCACTCATGGCAAGCCTCCATGCTGGTCAGCGTAGGCCTTCATCCCATTGGCGGCAGTGACTTTAGTCACTCGGCAAGCGACGTGTTTCCCGCGCGCCAGAGCTACCGATCGATTCACCGCGCCGGGCAGGTGCCCGGATGCATATTCGGAAGCGGAGCGCACATCCACCCAATTACGCGCGGAGAAGTCCGATCGATGGTGTCCGCAGTTCGGAAGAAGTGACCTTCTTCATGGCGGCTCTCCCTCTATAGGAGAGGAGGGCCTCACGTCGAAAAAGGATTCCGAAATTCCGGATCAGCTAGCGCGGTTATCGTAGAGTTTTCTCTCCGAGACGCCCGACCGCAAGTAGGATTCCGTAGAGGAGAGCTTGCGGCCGTGGGGGACATCCCGGAATGTAGACGTCCACGGGCAAGACCTTGTCAACGCCTCCGAGAGACGCGTAGTTCTCGCCGAAGATACCGCCGCTGATGCCGCAAGCGCCCACCGCGACGACGACCTTCGGTTCCGGCATTGCTCGATATGTTTTCAGCAGGGCAAGCTCCATGTTCCGGGTGACGGGTCCAGTGACCAGAAGCATATCGGCATGACGAGGAGACGCCACGAATTGAATTCCAAACCTTTCGATGTCATGGATGGGATTGTTGAGCGCGACAATTTCCACCTCGCATCCATTGCATGACCCCGCATCCACTTCCCGGATGGCGAGGGAACGCCCCAGGACTTTGTGAATCGTTTCGCGCGCTTTCTGCCCAACACTCTCGGCATCCGCTTCGACGTTGCCGGAACCGCCACGCACCGTTTCCAAGCGCCGATGGGTGCGGTCGGGATTTAACGTGTATCCCGCGGTGAGTATGAGGTTGTGGCGATTCGGAGTGGCCAGTTCAAATTCTTCGGTGATTAGCACGGCTTGGTCGGACGACGCTTCCGCGCATAAGCCGCAGAAGACACACAACCCATAGTCGACAATGACTCGCCGGGAATCACCTTCATCGCGCAGGGAAATCGCTCCGGTTGGGCATACGTCTGCAGCGGGCTGCGCATCCTGCCACCTTTCGAAATCGAAGTGCGGGCGCCCGCGAAAGTGTGCGGAGACTTGTGCCGGCTCGGCTGGGTAGGCCTTCGTTACAATCCCGGTCGCGATCGTTCTCTGGAGGATCTTGAACATGGGCTAGCGATCCGTTCCCGAATAGGACAGATTGAAACTCTTGTTGATGACCGGGAAATCCGCAATGATGTTTCCCTGGACGGCCTCGACCAGGGCTGGCCAGTTGTTCAGCGAGGGATCCTTAACCTTACAGCGTTCGAGGTGATGGTCGGGCCCGGTGCGAATCCAATGGATGATTTCCCCGCGCCATCCCTCGACGGCGCTCAGCGCGCAGCGGTCCGCGGGAATGGGCGGGACTTGCGCACGGAACTCTCCGTGCAGACCCTCATCGGCAGCGCTCCGGATGATACCCAGGGATTCCTTCACCTCGTCGATTCGGACCTGCATTCGGTGACTCACGTCGCCAACCTGATAAATGGGTACGCGGAAGGGATAGCGACCATAGGCGGCATACGGGTGATCGCGCCGAACGTCGAGATCCATCCCTGAGGCGCGGCCAGCCACACCCACGATACCCAGAGCCTTTGCCTTTTCAGGGAGAAGGACTCCGGTCTGTTCCAACCGGTCACGCGTAGATTCGGAGGAGTCAATCAGGACGACGAGGTCCTGAAATTCGCTCGCGAAAGCGTCGAGTGTGGCACGCAGCGAGACCAGTTGCACGGCATTCCAGTTCCTTCGCACCCCACCGACGCAGATCATGCCCCGCAACAGACGATTGCCCGTCAACTGTTCGTTTACGCTGACCAGCATCTCCTTCAAGCGGCTGGCGTGCGCGTTGGCGACGACGAAGCCGACATCGGTCGCGATCGCTCCGATGTCCGCGACATGATTGCAGATTCGTTCGAGCTCCAGAAGGATGGTCCGCATGATCCGAGCCCGCAACGGAACCTCCATCTGCGCCGCGCGTTCGACGGCCTGGCAGAAAGCGGTGCCATGGGAAAAACTCGAATCGCCGGAGATGCTCTCGGCAAGAAACACGGCTTTGTGTACGGGCAGCTTCTCAAAGAGCTTTTCGGTGCCCTTATGGGTATAGAACATGCGAAGCTGCAAATAGAGGATCGGTTCACCCGCCACGGCAAAATTGAAATGCCCGGGCTCAATGGTTCCAGCGTGAACCGGCCCTACCGGCACTTGAAAGACACCTTCCCCCAAAGCCGGCCGGTAGATGTGGCGTTCTCCCTCGAAAGGCGGTAGCACCGTCTCGAGTACGAAGTCCTTGCGCAACGGATGAATATCCGGCCAGTTGTCATGCAGGGCGACCCTGCGAGGATTGGGATGTCCGACGGCTTTTAAGCCAAACCAGTCCTGGATTTCGCGCTCCTGCCAGTTCACGGCGGGCAGCTCTGCGGAAAGCGATGGAAACTCGGGATGGTCGGCACGGACGGGCGTCCGCACAATCAAATACCGAGCGTCGCCCTTCCGCTCAAAAACGTAGTAGTTGTGGAAGACACCCTCCGCGGAACGCCGGTCCTCGGCGAACACGGTAACCAGCCTGGCTTCGAACTCGCCGCGCAGGTATTCGGCAAGAGCCCGAATATCCGGATCAGTTACGAGAAGATAGACTTCCTCGTCGTGCTCCGCAGACATCGATTGAATCAGCGCGGCAAACCTCTGTTGAAGAGTCTCAAAGAATGTAGACATCGCCTGCCTCACCGTCCACTGAACACAATGTCCGCTGCACCCTGGATGAGCCGGAACAACGGAGCGGGTATCCAGAAACCGACGACAATGATCACCAGAGCTACACCCACGACAGAGAACTTCTTCCAGGGGCAATTTTCGGCCGGAGGAAGGCCTCGGTCCGGACCGAGCACCAGGTTAGAAATGTGGATTAGGAATCCGGAGAAAATCGCCACAAGAAACGTGATGAAGAGAATGGCTAGAACGAAATGGCCTCCGCCAAATCCTGCCCGCAGAATGGTGAATTCGCTTAGAAACAGGCTGAAGGGAGGTGCGCCCGTGACCGCGAGGGTCGCCATGAGAAATGCGCCTCCGCTCAGAGGCAACGAATGGATCAACCCCCCTTTCGCCTCTGGGAACAAGTCCGTCTTCATTTGCTGCTGGAGGTTTCCGGCGCAAAAAAAGAGCAGAGGCTTAGTAATCGCATGAAACGTCATGTGAAGAAACATGCCCAGGACGCCCAAGGGACCTCCGAAACCGAGGGCCAGCACCATGATCCCGCTGTGGTCAATGCTGGAATAGGCCAACATTCGTCGGAAGTTTTTCTGGACCAGGATGAAAGGAACGGCTACCCCCATCGACAGCAGTCCAAAAAGAATCAAAAGATGCGACGCAAAGTCCGGGCCCAAGCATTTGGAGGTCAGAATGTAGAATCGCACGAGACCATAGAGAGCGCAGTTGAGGACGCCGGCCGCGAGCATCGCCGCAGCCGGGACCGGTGCTTCACTGTAGGCATCCGGCTTCCAGGTATGCATGGGAGCGATCCCGGCCTTCGTTCCATACCCCAGCAGAATCAGAATGAAGGCCAAGCGCATGGTCGGCTTATCAAACTGCACGGCATTTCCGACGAGGATGGACCAGTTCAGACCCGCCAGTGTGTCCGTTCCGAGGGCTCGATGGGCGGAATAGTAGGTGAGAAGCGTGCCGAACAGAGCCATGGAGAGGCCAACCCCTCCGATGATGGCATACTTCCAGGCAGCTTCCAGGGACGTTTCGCGTCCATAGAACATGACCAGGAACACCGACGCCAGCGTGGTTCCCTCGATGGCCACCCAAAGTATTCCGAGGTTGTTGGCCAGAGCCACCAGAACCATAGAGAAAACAAACAGCGGCGTAAGGGAGTAATACTCCCGCAACTTAGGAACGGCAAGCGCGCTGCGCAGTTCTTTTTTCTCGCGGAAAACCCCGTTCCTCTCATCATGGCGGAAATAGCCGACAGCGTAGATGGAACATACGAGCGCGACGAAGCTCGTCAAGAGAACAACCAACGCGCTGAGAGCGTCGGCGTAGAAGAATTCATCCCAAAGAGAAACGGGACCGCCCCGAAGTACCTGAACCCCCAACGCGGCGGCGAGGCACAGCAGGATGGCGAAGGCGGCGACATTGACCACCTCCATGACGGAACGGGTTCGAGCAAAGAGAGCCGCAAGGCTGGCAGCAAGTGGGACGATCAGCAAGGCGAGCAGGATCATTGGTTTACTTACTCTCGCAATTTCCGAAGCTTGCTGACGTCCATCGAATCGAACGCCTCGCGGATGCGCGAGACGAGAATGCCGAGAATCAATACCGCAACGAGAACATCAAAAAAGATGCCGAGCTCAACGACCAGCGGCATTCCGTACGTCAACGAGATCGCAGCCAGAAAGAGTCCATTCTCCAAAGAAAGGAGCCCGAGGACTTGCGTTAAGGCCTTGCGACGATTCAACATCGTGAAGAAACCGATCAGGAACAGCGCGATCGCGACGGCGAGAGTGTTATGTCCGAGTGCCGCCCGGACCGAAGTCTCTTCCGGATGGTAGAAGGACTGCGCAACGACGTAGCCCACCAGTGTCAGGCAGCCGGCGATGAGAATCGATAGCGGAGCGTTGATCAGCGGTTCAATCTCCCGCCGGATTTCGATTCTTTTGACGAGACGCTCCAGCGCCCAAGGTAGCAGTCCGGCCTTCAAGGACAACGTCAGGAAAGCAGCGATGTAAATATGGCTCGCGTGATTGAAGTACGCGATGATGCCGGCAATCGCCGCTAAGAGAAACGACTGCACCGCGAAGATGCGAATGCTCGAAACCAACCAGCGCTGGCCGACCGCGGCGATCTGCAGCACGAGGACCAGCGCCGCCATCAGGGTGATGACTCTGTCGCCGAACTCGGGATCTTGGAAAAAGCTCACGCGGCGCCTCAGAACAAGAACGTGGAAATGAGCGCAAGCGCGCCAAAGATGAAAGAAACCATGAGCAGTTCCGGCACTCGGAAGAGCCGCAGTTTTGCGTTGGTGGTTTCCACCAGGACAATGAGACACGCCAGCAGAAGCATCTTGCCAAGATAAAAGACCAGGCCCACACCGAGCCCCCGGAGCGTCCAAGTAGAACTCAAACCGAATGGGAAGAACGTGTTGACCACCAACGTCATCAGCACGAGTTGCTTGAGCGAAGCGCCGCACTCCAGTAAAGCCAGGTACGGTCCCGAATACTCGAGCACCATGGCTTCGTGAATCATGGTTAATTCGAGATGTGTTGCGGGGTTGTCCACCGGGATGCGGCCCGTCTCCGCGATCAGCACGATGAAGAGCGCCGCAAAGGCCAACATCTGTGACGGCGCGAGAAATTTCCAGCTTTGGCTCACAGCGACCTTGGCCATTTCGCTCAGGTTCGTGGAACTTGCGGCCAAGGCCACCGTGAAAATCGCGAGCATCATGGCAGGCTCCGCGATCGCCGAAATCGTCATTTCCCGGCTGCTACCCAGTCCGCCGAACGAACTGCCCGCGTCGAGACCACCTAGGGCGAGGAAAAAACGCCCGAGCGCCAGGAGATAGACGACCGCGAGAACACCACCGAACAGGCTGAGCGGAGCTTCTGTCGTAATCACAGGAATCATGAGTCCGACAAGAGCGGCGGTCGCAAAGACGATGTAGGGAGTTGCGAAGAAAATCCACGACGCAGTCTCTGGAATGACCATCCCTTTGCGAAACAACTTGAAGATGTCGCGGTAGGATTGCAGGACGTCGGGCCCGCGGCGTGTCTGCATTCTGGCCTTCAGTGTCTTGATGATGCCGCTGAGGAGCGGCGCAACGAGCAATACCAGCACCAACTGCAGACCGGCCTTGGCTAACAAGCTGGTCACGGTCGGACTCCAAAGAGCAAAAGCAAGACGAGGGTTACAAAGATGTAGGCCAAGTAGGCATGAATGCTTCCGGCCTGAATGGCACGCATTCTGGTGGCGAAACGTAGCAGGAGATCTTTCAGGGGGACGTACAGGCGGTTCTCGAACGTCGGCTCGATCTCACTCTCGAAATGGATCGCTTTCGGAAAATACGGAGAGACATCGAAAACGGCTTGAATCTCACGGCGCGGCTGATACAACACGGAGAAGATCATCCGCAACGGTTTGGAGAAGGCTGTCGCGGTGTACTCATTCTCTTCCGAGAGGCCCAGCAAGCCGCAGTCCCACGCAGGCCC
>Ga0070698_100007409_pt1 | contig 11873 bp, 9 predicted proteins | sample KBSK1502metaG_FD_65477 | JGI IMG/M metagenome (GOLD analysis project Ga0070698, IMG submission 65477) | Corn, switchgrass and miscanthus rhizosphere microbial communities from Kellogg Biological Station, Michigan, USA - KBS K1-50-2 metaG | ecosystem: Host-associated > Plants > Roots >...
CGATCGTTGATCGCAGATGCATTGCTCGTGCGTTGCGTCAACGTCGAGCACATCCTGAGTGCTACCAAGCGCCAGGAACACTCCTTGACGCCTTTCGCTCAAGTTGACGGTTCGGAGATCACTTATCCATCGGAAGGAACACCACAGCTCTTCGGCCACTGATCAAACACGATTCTTACTGCCCGGACTCATCGAATTCACGCATCCAATTGCGATTTTTCAGCACTTCGCGTGGACGCGTGCCGTCTGGCGGCCCCACGATTCCGTCCTTCTCCATCAAATCGATCAGGTGAGCGGCACGACCATAGCCGATGCGTAGCCGCCGCTGCAGCGTCGACGTCGACGCCCGCCCCATCTCGCACACCACGCGCACGGCATCCTGGTACAACTCGTCATCGGCCTCCTCGCTCTCCACCTCTTCAGCTTGCCCCGCTTCCGCCTTCCCGTTTTCGTCTTTCGGAACCTCCAGCAACTGTTCGTTGTATTTTGCCTGCGCCTGCTCGCGCCAAAAATCACACACCTCAGTGATTTCATCCTCGGTAACCAGCGGCCCATGAATCCGGTGCAGCCGCGCCGATCCGGCTGGCAAGTACAGCATGTCGCCCTTGCCCAACAACGATTCCGAGCCATTCGAATCCAGAATCGTGCGCGAATCCACTTTGCTCGCCACGCGGAACGATATGCGGGCAGGGAAATTCGCCTTGATCAATCCCGTGATTACGTCCACCGACGGCCGCTGCGTCGCCAGAATCAGGTGGATGCCCACCGCGCGCGCCATCTGTGCCAGCCGCGTAATCGATTCCTCCACATTGTTTGTATCCACCATCATCAGATCGGCGAGTTCGTCGATCACGATCACCAGGTAGGGAAGCGGCTTGTGCTCGCCATCTTCGGTGCTCTCGAACAACGACAACGATTGCGCCTTCTGGAAAGTCCGGTTGTACTGATCGATGTTGCGCACACCGCGCTGCGCCAGCAGCTTCAGACGATTCTCCATCTCGCGTGTGGCATTGCGCAGCACGTTGGAAGCGACTTTCGGATCGGTCACCACCGGCGCAATCAGATGCGGAATGTTCTCGTACAAGCTCAGCTCGAGGCGCTTCGGATCTACCAGCACCACTTTCACGTCGTCGGGGCTCGCCTTATACAAGATCGACATCATCAGTGAGTTGATGAACACGCTTTTGCCCGTGCCAGTGGATCCGGCGATCAACAAGTGTGGCATCGCTGCCAAATCGGTCACGCGGATGCGCCCATGCAGATCGCGGCCCATCGCCAAAGTCAGCTTGCTCGGCGAATTCGTGAACTCTGACGCTTCGATAATCTCCCGCAACGCGATGGTCTGCCGGTTCAGGTTCGGCACTTCAATTCCGATGGTCGATTTGCCCGGGATGCGCTCGATCAAGATCGATTCCGCTTGCAGTGCCAGGCAGAGATCTTCGGTCAGCGCGATGATGCGGCTGTACTTGATCCCTGCTTCGGGCTTGAACTCAAACGTCGTCACCACCGGGCCTGGATTGATCTGTGTCACCCGACCTTCCACGTCGAACTCCAGGCACTTGTCTTCGATCGCTCGCGCGCGCGCCTTCAGTTCGTCTTCATCCAGTTTTTGACTGCGCTCTCCCTCGCGCAGCAGGGAAATCGGCGGCAATTTATAATGCGCCGCGCCCTTCGCTATTTTCGGCTCCGCCGCTTTCTTCGCCACCGGCTTTTCTGGCTTTTCAGCATCCAGCACAAAAATCGGGGCTTTGTGTGGTTCGCGCTCTTCTTCTTCCTCCTTCTCGGCCTTTTTCCACTCTCTTGTAAATATCTCACTCTCGTCATCTAACAGGATCGTGCTTCCGCGTTCTTCCGTGCGCGGCGCTTCTTCCACGACCTTTCCCGTAGCTTGGCTCACCGGTTTGCGACCGGAGATTCGCACTTCCTGCAATCGCCGCCGCATGCGCTCGTCCTCGCGGACATCGCGCCACGCCTGCCATCGCGCTTGCACCTTCTGCAGTATGCCCAACCTCTCCACCGCTCCGAGCGGGCCTTTCGAGCTGCTCGCCCACGCGTGCGCTCCCGAAAACGAAAAGCTCGTGGTCATGAACAGCGCGGTAATTAACAGCGCCAGCGCCACCAGATTTGCGCCCCACATGTTGAACCCGCTGCGCAGTTCATTCGAAATTACTGTGCCCAGCAATCCGCCCGGAGGAATCGCTCCGCGAATTTCGGGCAAATGCCACAGCGAGAGAACCGACGGCAGGGCCAGCAACAGCAACACATATCCAACGATCGTTGCCGTGTGCGAATCGGTCGCCCGGCTCCGCAGCCAACGCCAGCCCAGCATTGCTATCGCTAAGGGAAGTAGAAAGGCCGCGAATCCCAGCCCTTGAAACAGTAGATCAGCGCCATATGCGCCCACCGGGCCGATCCAATTATGCGCAAGCGGACCGTCAGTTGCCGCAGCGCTTACATTGAGCGCCATATCGTGCGGAGAGTAGGAAATCAGCGCAAGCGCAATGAGTATCGCCAGCGTGATACACAAAAAGCCTATCAGCTCGTTGAGCCGCTTATTTTCCGTAGGGGTTAGAAAGCGCACAGGATTCTCCTCAGCTTACCCGCCCCAGGCGGGCTTGGCCTGCCGCACGCAGGCTTTGGGGAAGGCTGAGTCATGCGGCGGACACGTTGGCGCTGTCGCGCGCCCGCCTGAGAAGCGCAGAACATCGACAAATATACCAAATATTGGCCGCCAAGGACATCGTTTCCACATGCTAGCCTTGCTTGTTTCCAAGCCGGCTTAATCTTCTTACGTCCGCCAGTGTGCTCAAAGGAGGAATCACTCCTGCAAAAAAGCCCCGGCCATTTTCAGGAATTCGGCCCATCTCTCCCCGATGATCGGGCCGTGACCCCCGTTAGGAATGATCCACAAACGCGACTTCGGAATGGCCTTCGCCATCTCCACCGAAAGCTCCACCGGATACAGCGGATCGCGATCGCCCTGAACAAGCAAAGTCCGCGCTTGAATCGTCGACAACAGGGGAGGCGTGAAGTTCATGTCGTCATAAGTCTCCGCAAACGCTTTCGTGCTCGCCATCAGCGCTTTGATCTGTACATCTCCACCCGCATGGCGCTGCCGTAGAACGTCCCACTGCTTTTCGGGCAGAGCGTCGGCGTACGTTCGCATGATCGTGCGCGCTTGTTCGGGGAAGTAAGGCGTCGCGCTAACCAGCACCATCGCCGCAAGTCGCTCTGGTTGTTTCGTGGCCATGTGCAGCAAGGTGTTACCCCCGCCGCTCACTCCGATTCCTTTGCATGCGCCGATACCCAGATGATCGAGCAGCGCAAATATGTCCATCGCCGCGTCCGCGTGCCGGAACACTTTCGTCAGAATGCCGGACCTTCCGTGGCCCCGCAGGTCTGGGACGATGAGCTCGAATTTCCTGGCCAATTCGCTCAGGGATGCTACCCAGTCTTGGCTCGAGCCTGAAAAACCGTGCAGCAACAGGACGGGCTTGCCGGTTCCATGGATTTCGAAATAGATTTGCACGCCATTGAGCGTTTCGATCCGGCCCGGCTGTACGGTTGTCATCTCCTGCTCTCCGTTCCCGCACGCGCTGTGCGCCTCGCTAACGATTTCAAGAAACCGCTATCTGTTTTGGGACTGACTCTCTTACGGGTTGCTTCACCGGACCACAGAAATTTTGTCCCGCGAACATAAACCAACAGCGGAGGCCATTCCCTTGATCTAAGCATCTAAGGCTCATGAAGGAATGTACTCTGGATCGTTATGTTGAAGATACGATCCCGGATATCTCTGGCAAGATCCTGTTATCCGACTGGATCGTCTTATCACTTGTTTTGGCCTTCTCGCTTCTCACGCTGGTAGGTCCGGCTGTCCGTGCGTTTTATCAAGTTGAACTGAATTACAACGAGGGCTGGAACGCTTACAACGCCGAACGCGCCGTCCAACGTATCCCCTTGTATTCCGCAAAATACAGTTGGACCAACACCAACTACCCATCCCTTTCGTTCTTTCTGATCGGCAATCTTGCTCATTTCGTCGGCGACCCCGTTTTGACAGGGCGGCTGGTTTCGCTGCTCTCACTCCTGACGTGCTGCGTCCTTGTCGCCCTGATCATCCAACGGCTGACGGGCCGTTGGGGGGCCGCCATTTTTGGTGCGTCCTTCTGCCTGGCACTGTTCTGTGGCGCAGCTCCTACTTACATTGCCATGAACGACCCGCAGATGCTCGCGCACCCGTTCTTATTGATGGCCTTGTGGCTGTATATCCAAGGTCCGGCGAGTGGCCTAATGCTTTTTGCGATTACCGCCTTATTTGTGATCGGCGGCAACGTTAAGCACAACCCCATCGCTGCTCCGCTGGCCACTTTTTGCGACCTGGTGATGAAGTCCCGCGCGAAAGCCGTGCGGTTCATTCTCTATGCTTTGCTCCTGATCATCGCCTCTGTTGTTCTCAACATCGTAGTGGGAGGTCCATTTTTTATATCGAACGTCTTGATGCCGAGGTCTTACTCCGTATCCAGAGCGCTCGCTTCCTTGTTGATAGGCTTCGGTCTGTTGCAGATTCCTTTGATGGTGTCGTTCTTGTGGTCTTTTTGGCAGTTGCGCCGCGGCCAGTATCGCGTGATTGCCCTCTATTTTCTTGGCTCCCTCGCGATTGGGCTGGCGTTTGCCGGCGGAACTGGCATTGGTCCAAACATCTACTTCGACAGTTTCTTTGCGATGTCCATCATCATGGGGCTTTTTCTCGATTTCGCTTGGCAGTTGCCGATCGCTAATCTGGAAAGAAGCGGAGTCTCGAGGGCGATCGTGGCGCTTTTCCTTTACGGGAGCGTATTCTTTGCCTTTTGGCAAATGCCCTACGGCAATCTGCCCAAATTCCTTTCTCAGTTGCCCTCTCAAGAACGCCAGTTTAGATCCGAGGTGTCCGCTCTCTCGGCCCAGCCGGGACCTGGTCTTTGTCAAAGCCTGCTGCGTTGCTTTTATTCCGGCAAGCCATTCGTCTACGATCCCTTTAACAGCACCAGCCTCGTGAGATTTAGGAAACTCAATCCTCAGGAAATCGTTACGCAGATCGCGGAGCAGAAATTCGGGGCCATCCAAACCTATTCGCCAGAGGTGAATCAGACAACACCCGACTATTTCCCGAAAGAGTTTCTGGCGCCGATTGATCGTTATTACCAGGTTTCTTTCAGAGGTCCCGACTGCATCATTTATGTTCCTCGGGGAGTGGGGCAACATGAGCCCCACTGAGAACATCGCCTGCATCGTCCTGCCAACCTACAACGAGGCAGACAACGTTTGTGTTTTGCTCCCCCGCATATTTCAACAAGCGGCGAAGATCCGCACTCACGAGGTGCACGTACTGGTTGTCGACGACAATTCACCCGATGGCACTGCAATCAGAGTTCGCGAGCGTATGAAGGAGTTTGGCAACCTCCACTTGATAAGCGGGCAGAAGCAGGGTCTTGGAGAGGCCTATAAACGCGGTATGGTTTTTGCCATCCGTGATCTGCGCGCCGATCTCATTTTTGAAATGGATGCGGACCTGCAACACGATCCCGATCTCCTTCCACTATTTGTCTCGCTAGCGAACCACGGATTTAGCCTTGTCATCGGCTCCCGCTTTATTGTCGGCGCGGCGACTCCCAATTTCCCTCTCCACCGCAGATTGATCAGTGTAGCGGGGACTTGGTTGGTGCGTAAGTTTGGCAGACTGCCGGCACTTAGCGATTGCACTTCGGGCTATCGGTGCATCAAATCGGAGGCGCTCAAGAAATGCGATCTGACTGGCCTCGCCAGCCGAGGCTACTCCTTCCAATCGTCCCTTCTTTGTGAACTGATTCGCAATGGAGCTCGGGTAATCGAAGTTCCGATCATCTTCGAAGACCGCAGGCATGGTGTTTCTAAGCTCTCATTTCAGGATCAAACCGAATTCGTCTCCAATTTGATTAACTTGCGTTTTCGAAGGCGAACCGCGCGCAGCAAACAGCCATTCTTCGCTGATCGCCCTTCCGAATTGCAGCCGATTCAACGCGGGCACCGCCCCCACACACACTAGTCGACAAGTCGTCCTGAAATAGACCTTTTCCCACGAGCTGCAAGATCCGCGGCAAGACGATTTTCGCGACAAATGCCGCCGCTTCGGTTTCAGGGGTGCGGGTTTTCTCTCACTCGGGGCGTACGTTCCACCGCGGCGGGTCTCAGTCGCGCGAGAGGGTCACATCCATTTGATAGAACTTGAATGTATTTTCTTCGCCGGGGTGCTCTGCCGCCACATGCTGATAACGATCGAGGACATTGGTGATGAAGGCGAGCCTTTCCTCTTCAGGTATGTGTTGTGTCCACTCGACGAGAGTCACGGAGCTAAGCGCCAAGAATGCCGAGCGAGACCCGAAGTCCCACGACTTGTCCGCTGTATGAATGTGCCGCACATGCAAGCCATTGCGCTCCGCCAATGCTCGGTATTGCTCCGGCGTCAGGTGGAGATAAGGATCATGAAAGTTTATGAAGCAGCGAGCCCAGCGCGATGACTGGCGGGTTTCCTCGACTACCGCTTCAAGACTTTTGCGTGAACCTGTCGGAACCAAACGCAGTTGTGCCATGCCTTCCGGCTTCATCGCGACACGTATCGAGCGAAGCACTTCGTCTTGTTCAGGTATCCAGTGAAGTGCGTTGAAGGAAACGACTAGATCGAATTCTTCGCGAAAAGGTAGATTGCGGGCATTGGCCACTTCAAATCGCAGGTTGCGCTGGACCTCCGAACAGAAGTTTTTCGATGCGAAGGCGATCATGTCCGCCGACGAGTCCACTCCTACAATGCCGCCCTGCGGAACGCGTGCCGCGATCTTGCTTGTGACTTTTCCGTTGCCACATCCCACATCGAGGACGCGCTCGGTTCCCTTGAGCTCGAGAAGCGACAGCACTTCCTGCGCCATCGCGTCCTGCAGTGCTGATAGCCTGGCATATTCCGATGCGTCCCACTCGGTCATGCTTTCCTTACGTCATAGAGCGACTCGTCCACGGTTGTCGGAAGCTTAGCCAAGCAGGCGCGATGCCCACGCAAGAACAGCGGCTCCCAGAATGATGCGGTAAATCGCGAAGGGGACGAAGCCATGCTTCCTCACCCAAGCCAGAAACCACGCTACCGCGCCGTAGGCGACAACAAACGAGACCACAAACCCAATCGCCAGCACAACCCATCCGTGTGGATCGATGTGCGAAACGCCGATCGCGTTCTCGCCCTGGCCGCGCAATGATTTCAGCAACGTGTAACCCGTTGCCACCAGCATGGTCGGCAGGGAAACGAAAAAGGAAAATTCCAGGGCCGAGGCGCGCGACATTCCCGCGAGTTGCCCCGCTGCGATGGTGGCCATCGAGCGCGAAGTTCCCGGAAACACTGCCGACAAGATCTGGCACGCGCCAATCCAAATCGCCTGGCCCAAACTCATGTCTTCCATGCGCCAGGTACGAATCAGAGAATTCGGCGCGGTTGGCCCCATGGCTTCGGATTTTGCATTTCTCGCATCGACGACCCACATCACAATTCCGCCGATGAGCAACGACAAGCCAATGAGCGTCAGACTTTCTAAGTTCTTTCCGATGATCTTCGTCAAGAGATAGGACGGAATCGCCGTCACCACGAACGCAACCATCGTTAGACCAAGCGGGTGCGCCAAAGCCGTGCGGTCGCCACGCTCGCCTCTCGGAAAAGTGGAAAGAAACTTGGCGATGCGCTCCCGAAAGTAGACCGGCAGGCAAAGAATCGCGCCAAGCTGAATCACGATGGTGTACATCTTCCAGTAGCCGCTGCCCAGATCGATATGCAACAGAGCTTCGGAGATCCGAAGATGCGCCGTGGAGCTCACCGGCAGAAATTCCGTTAAACCTTCCACGATTCCGAGCAGTACGGACAAGACGTAGTCGTTCAATGACTCCCTCCCGATGGTGTTGCGCTTGTTTGATTTGTCTTCGGCAGGATTTTGCGCATTTCGTAAGCATCGAGCCGGCCCAGGTAGTAGCGCTTCAACACTGCTTCGATACGATAGCCGTGGCGCTGCCAGAAGGCAACGGCGGCCGAATTTTCAATTGCTGTTTCGAGCAGCACGTGGCGTACTCCACGAAGTATCAGATTCCTCTCGCTCTCCTGCAGAAGCAGTGTGCCGACTCCACGCCGCCGAATGGCTTCCGCGACATCGAGCGTGATGATGTGGGCGAGCGGCGGATTTTCTTCTGTGAGAATAAAGGCGGCGATTCGATCGTTTTCGATCGCGACGATGCAGTCGGCGGAACGCAGGGAAAGAAAATATTTGAGTGTTGTTTTCGAGTAAGAAATCCCGGAAGGGAAGCACGCCTGGTCCAACCGATGAATCGCCGCGAAGTCGTGCGGCTCGTAATTTCGCAGCGTAAAAGTAGCGGACATCATGCTGGTTCTGTGCCCTCTGTGCACTCTGTGGTGAATTCTCTGATTCTCAGCACAGAGCGCCCAGAGCCCAGGGAGAAGAACGGAAGAGCGCAAACACTGGAATGCTTCGGCCGGCGCAAGAATCAACGCGCTCCCGCCGGCATTTTCAATCCCAGAGCCTTTACGGTGACTTCGTCCGGTGTTGCGATGCCATTTTGTTTTGTGACCACGCCGAAGCCGCCGCTGTAATCCCACATAGTCCAACCAATGCCATGCTTTTCCAGCGACTTGCGCACATCGGAAATCCACGCGGCGCGATCCTGGGGATTTGCCGTTTTGCGATAAACGCCAAATTCATTGCAGTTCACGGGAACATTGCCGCGCTTGGCCCATCCGATAACTTGCTCGAATTCCGCGTCGATGCGCGCGGCGTTCCAGTGGCCGGCGCCGTAGCGAATCACGGCGAGACGCCTCACAGGATCGGGTACTTGCTCGGCCACTTTGCGCGCGCTTTCCAAATCGGACGGATAAGGCAAGGCCTTCAGAAAGTGCCAGTAGTTTTCGCCCCAGGTTGCGCCCTGATGCGTGAAGATATGCGGCTCGTAAAAGTGGAAATTGTAGATGACGTTGGGATCGCGCAGCGGCTCGGCAAAAAGCAAATCGTCATCATCGGACCAGCGCGCGCCGGCCGCGATGATGGTGTGCTGCGGAGCGGCCTCACGAATGGCGGCCGCTACGCGCGTCTGAATTCCATACCAGCGGTAACTGTCGCGGGCTTCCGGCTCATTCAAGACCTCAAAGAAAACGAGATTGGGATCGAGATGAGAATAGTGCTGAGCCAAGCCGCGCCAGAAATCCGTAAACTGTTCCACAAAATCGTCGTCAGTGCTGAGTTTTTGCTTGAAGTCGGAATCCGGATGGACATCGATTTCGACAGCCAAACCTTGGTCGAGAATCATTTTGAGCGCGGCATCAAGGTATCTGAGATAGTCCGCAGGAATCTGATCCGCTTGCTTTCGGTGAAACATCGGCTGCGGATTGACACTCAGGCGAACATGATCGAAATCCATGGCCTTGATCAGTGCAATGTCTTGCGCGGTGTTCCAGGTCTCGAAGTGTTCCTTTGTGTAGCCCTTTGGGTCGTGAACTTGCGCGAACCATTCGCTCAAGTTGATGCCGCGGCGCAAATGTTGCGCGTGGCGAAATGGTGTGCTCGGGTCGGGAATGGATTGCGAAAAAGAAGGCGTTGGCACGAGGAGGAATGATAGGAAAAAAAGGGCAATAACAGAACGGGCGGGCCATTTGCCCGCCCGTTCCGCTATTGCTGAAAGAGATTCGCCGGTTGTTTGGCTCATAGCCTCACAGTTTTATGGTGACGGTCTTGACCTCGGTGTAGTTATTGAGACCATATTCGCCGAGCTCGCGGCCGATGCCGGACTGCTTGAAGCCGCCGAAAGGAGCAGCGGCGTCGAAGATGTCAAAGCAATTGACCCAAACCGTTCCGGCGCGGACTTTGTCTGCAATCGCGTGAGCCTTGGTGATGTCCTTGGTCCACACCGCGGCGGCCAAGCCGTACATGGTCTTGTTGGCGCGGTCCACAACTTCGTTGAGGTCTTTAAATTTGAGAATGGTCATAACCGGACCGAAGATCTCCTCTTGCGCGATCTTCATGTTGTCTTGGACATCGGTGAAGACGGTAGGCTCGATGAAGTAGCCTTTGTCACCGACGCGGTTGCCACCGGTCGCCAGCTTCGCTTTTTCTTGCTTGCCGGAGTCGATGTAGCTCATGACTTTGTTGAATTGATCTTGATCGACCTGAGGGCCCTGCTCCGTGTTCTTGTCAAAGGGGCTGCCGACGGTGCGCTTCTTCGCGCGAGCAACGCTCTTTTCCACGAACTCGTCGTAGGCTTTTTCCTCAACGAAGAGACGCGAGCCGGCGCAGCAGCACTGTCCTTGATTGAAGAAGAGGGCCTGATGGGACCCCTCGATGGCTTGATCCATGTCGGCATCGGCGAAGACGATGTTGGGGCTCTTGCCGCCGAGCTCGAGGGTCACGCGCTTCAGGTTGGTCTCCGCGGCAGCTTTCATGATGAGATGTCCAACTTCGGTCGAGCCGGTGAAGGCGACTTTGTCCACGTCCATGTGGCGGGCGATCGCGGCACCGGCTGTGGGGCCGTAGCCAGGAAGAATGTTGACGACTCCGTCTGGAAAGCCTGCTTCGAGAATGAGCTCGCCGACGCGCAATGCGGTGAGTGGCGTTTGCTCAGCAGGCTTCAAAACTACGGTGCAACCCGCAGCGAGCGCCGGGCCGAGCTTCCATGCCTGCATGAGAAGAGGGAAGTTCCAGGGAATGATTTGGCCGACCACGCCAACAGGCTCATGTTTGGTGTAGGAGAAGAAGGGGCCATTGATCGGAATCGTTTTGCCCTGAATCTTGTCGGCCCAGCCAGCGTAGTATCGATAACAGGCGATGGTGAGCGGGAGATCGGCGGCGCGGGCGACATGCGCGGGCTTGCCGTTGTCGTAGGCTTCCAGCTGCGCCAGTTCGTCCGCGTTTTTTTCAATCAAATCCGCGAGTTTGTTCATCAAGTTGCCGCGCTGCGAGGCGCTCATCTTGCGCCATGCGCCCTTCTCGAACGCGGCGCGCGCAGCAGCGACGGCCTTATCGACGTCGGGAGCATCGGCTTCGGCTACTTGAGTGATGACCTCGCCGGTGGTGGGATTGATGGTCGAGAAAGTCTTGCCGGAACTGCTGTCCACCCACTTGCCATTGATCAAGAGTTTGGTTGGACCAATTTTGATATTTGGTTCCATCGCAGGAGTTGCGGTTGCCATTTAGAACCTCCTAGAAGTGTGTTTGCGCGGAAGGGTGCCGGATTGGGCTGACGGTCGGACGCCGGAGCAACGCAAACCAAGGTGCCGGAAGAGAAGGGTATACCGGGAGCGAGAAGGGCGCAAGGGGACGCAGGGGCGGGGAGATAATCGTCGCGCATAAAGGTGGTGCAAGAGTTCCCGAGTGTAAGAGTTCCAGCGCGTAAAGGGTGCAAGGGTGCAAGCGGGTAAGCGGGTAAGCGGTGCTCGTGGCATCTGCGGAGAGACTCATAAAAATCGGGAAGCTCACCGCGGAGGGCGCAGAGAGCACGGAGTCAGCAGAGGAGCGTAAGTTCAGTGAACGCATAGGGGTTTTGGATGAAGGGCGAGGTTGGCGAAGAAGAGACAAAGGCTGGCGAGGCCCGGGGTCGCCGAGTGTTAACGCTTTGAGTGCAGGGAGGGGTACCCCCACCCCTTTTTTATAACGATATGACTCCATGGCACTTAGATCGTACTGCGTCGAAACGATGGGATTGTGAAGGAGATAGCGGCAAAATGACGCCCGGAGTATGTTGGTTCTCCTTCGCAGTGCTCACTCAGGACTGGCACCCTCATCGAATGCTCGGTTTCGCTTGAGCTTCGCCTCCCCCACCCC
>Ga0070698_100007410_pt1 | contig 11872 bp, 11 predicted proteins | sample KBSK1502metaG_FD_65477 | JGI IMG/M metagenome (GOLD analysis project Ga0070698, IMG submission 65477) | Corn, switchgrass and miscanthus rhizosphere microbial communities from Kellogg Biological Station, Michigan, USA - KBS K1-50-2 metaG | ecosystem: Host-associated > Plants > Roots >...
TTATCTTTATCCGCCAGGATGACAATCCGCGCCTTGGGTTGATTCTCATTGGCTGTCATCAGTTCGTTGAGAATGGTAAAGATCTGCGCAGACCAGCCCAGGATGAGGGTATGGTTCGATTCGAGCACTCGCGAGCGTCCCTTACGCAGTCGGGCCATTTGATCTTCGATGCCATTGTTCAGCACACCGATCAAGGCGCTAACAACGAAAATACCTCCCAGGGTAACGAACAACATGATGATACGGAAACCGGTACCTGTATCTCCGCCCATGGTGCCTGAGTCGAGCGTACGCATCAGGCTTTCCCACGCAGCTTCAGGGAAACTCAAGCGCGGCGTCCCACTTTCCTGTACAAAGCCAGTAATGGAAATCACTGCCCCGGCAAGAAACACAACAATTAAGGAAAGCACGAACAACATACCGATCAGGGCAGGCGTGCCGCGTGCCATTAGGTTATCAAACTGATAGCGAAGACGTTGATTAAATGTGGGCTTCATAAAGCCTCCGTAAATTAGAATTTTTAAGATTATAGGGTTTTTTATTCAATCTGCCAACAGACAGTCTTGTTATGTTACTGCTGATTTGGGGAGCTACCGAAGCTAGATTTGACTTTGTAATGATTCTGCCTATACTTGACGAAAAAGGAGGTTCTCATGACGACGAAATTGACCTGGTATGGACATGCGGCCCTTGGGCTGGAGACAAATGGACAGAAAATTATTGTCGATCCCTTCCTGGACGGAAATCCCGTGGCTTCCATCAAGTCGGGAGCGGTGCAGGCAAATTACATCCTCATCAGCCATGGGCATTCTGATCATGTGGGTGATGCGGTCGCGATCGCCAAGCGGACCGGTGCGATGGTGATCAGTGTTAATGAGATTGCGGTCTGGTTCAGCAACCAGGGGCTTAATTCACATGGTCAGCATCTTGGCGGCGGTTATAAGTATCCCTTTGGCTATCTCAAGCTGACGCTGGCTTTGCATGGATCGGAACTACCCGACGGCTCGAGTGGCGGGAATCCGTGCGGCTTTCTGTTAACCACCACGGATGGGAAGAAAATCTACATGGCGCAGGATACGGGTTTATTCGGAGATATGAAGCTAATTGGCGACGAGGGGATCGATCTGGCGCTCGTTCCGATCGGCGATAACTTCACGATGGGTCCGGAAGACGCTTTGCGGGCGGTTAAATTGATCCATCCCAAAGCGGTCATTCCGATTCACTACAACACGTTTGATTTGATCAAACAGGATGCCAACGCCTGGGCGCAACGCGTTCAGCAGGAGGCGGCAGGGACAACGGCTGTTGTGCTGAAGCCGGGAGAAAGTTATTCTTTATAAAATATGAGTACGGAAAAGTCCCAGGTCATGGCCTGGGACTTTTTATTCGCCAAAATATAGATTTGCTAAAAGGCCCAAAAAGAAGACGAAGAGTACCGCCACGATCACACCTGCAACCCACCCCAGAATCGGCGCAAAGCGCAGCAGTTCCACTCCCGCGTCTTTTAGAATACTCGATACACCCCAAATTGCGGTTGCCGAGAACCCAAGTGTTTTTAGACTCAAATCAAAATGGTTCTTTTTGGCAAGATGGACAACCATCAAGATTTCAAGCCCGGTCAGTAATAACGATGTTCCAGGAATCGGACTCGTAACAGCTGCGAGCAATCCTGCAATCACTGCATAAACCACGATCAATATAATATTGGATTTCATGCCAGTGGCATTATAGCAAAACCCCATGACTTGGGACTTTTAGCGCAGGAACTGCATAATGAGGAAGATAGCAGCTACCAGCAGAAAAGCCCAAATAACACTTGAGACAAATCGGTTCAAGCCAAAGGCCGGTTCTGGCTCAATGACAGATTTTGCCGGGTCAATGAGCGGTTCTGATGGTCGATAAATGCTCTCATCGGAGGGCAGATCTTTCATGTTTTCTGGAGCAGATTGACGATAGATATCTTCTGTTTTTGGCAATTCGTTCAAGGGTCGCGATGAGAGAGTTCTTTCCTCCACTTTTCCCTGGGCCCGCTCGTAAATTTCCTTTAACTGGGGTGACATCTCCACAAGGTCGGTCAAGGACTTTCCACTTGCGTCAGATTTTTGGTTGGAGCCTTCCTTTTCTTCATTGTAGGCCTGACGGACGTCGAATGGCATCTCGAACTCATTATTATAGGTCTTCCCTTTAAATTCAATTTTAGGCACACAGCACCTCCATCTTGGCCAAACCCTCCCAGGTTCTTAAAGTCATAACCCTGAGAAAAGGTTCTGCCTTCATGGGGCTTAACGACAGCCTACCTGATTTGTCACCTTCTTATTTAATTTTCAGATTCGAGGATCAGCTGAACTGGTTGCTATTTTTCCAGCCACTTGTAAAGCAGGACGGCGATGTTCTTCATGACGATTTTCAAATTGATATAGAACACAACCGGCGCCTCATGATTGGCTGTATCGGTTGCGCCGCGGATTTCGAGATAGGGAATGCCGCTAAACGCAGAAGCCCGTGCTCCACCGATTCCTTCCCAGGCAACCGCCAGTGCGTTGTGCAATTCTCTTAATTCCGCTCCACGCCTGACGTCGATCACATCCTCGTCGCCGCCTGCCATAATGCCGAAGTGAACCTGGAACTTCTCACCAGACAGGTCTACTCTCCTGAGTTGTTCAATACTTTGGGCATCCCCGGCAAAGCGCGGTTTTGGGCGTTCGGAAAACTTATTGTTGTAGTCGTGTTCGAGCGTGGATGTCGCTATGATCAAATCTCCCACGCTCACCTCGGGAGCCAGAGCTCCGGCCGCGCCTGCGCAGATGACGAGATCGAATTTTTCATGATCCAATACATGCTGGGTTTGGATCCCAAATTGGGTCTTGCCATGCCCACCGAGTGCGAGGGTAAGGTTGATCTCAGGAAAACAATGGACGTCCACTCTGCCGATTCTCTCGGCGTGGGATTTTAAATCGAGAGCAGAAAGGCTATGATAGAGACCATCATATTCCTTTTGAAGAGGTGTAACAACTAAAATATGTTTCGACATAAGATTTTTCAGCTAGCTTTGCGAGATCAGATTGGTAAACCTCTCGACTACCTGTGGATCAAAGTGTTGCCCTGCTCCAGCCTGAATATGAGCCAGGGTCTTTCCATGCGACCAGGCCGCTCGGTAGGGGCGGTCGCTGGTGAGTGCATCCCAAACATCGACGATTGCAAAGAGCCGGGCGACCAAAGGAATCTCTTCTCCTCTTAAACCACGCGGATAGCCAGTGCCATCCCATTTTTCATGATGACAATAAGGGATGTCCAGGGCGGGGCGCAAATATTGAATCGGCTGTAGCATCTCGTGAGCATAGACGGGATGCTGTCGCATAATTACCCATTCCTCTTCAGTCAACGGACCTTCTTTCAGCAGGATTCGATCCGGCACACCCATCTTTCCGATGTCGTGCAGCAAGGCTCCCCAACGAACATACAACAATCCCTTTTCGTCCAAATTAAAGATCCGCGCTAATTGCAAAGATAATTCTGTGACGCGCTGGGTGTGACCCTCCGTTTCTTTATCGCGCAGATCGAGGGCGTGAGACCAGCCTTCGATGGTGGCGTCATAGGCTTTTGTGAGTTCATCATTTGTCCGCTGGAGATCTTCAAACAGACTTGTGCTTTCCACCGCGATTGCGGCCTGACCCGCAAGAGTTTCAAGGAAGCCAAGCCATTCATCGTCATGGTCGAGAAGTGAGCGATGAAAAATCTCCAGTACGCCTTTGACCTGTCCCTGGGCCGTAAGGGGAGCCGCATAGTAGCTTATAAATCCTTCTGCCATAAGCGCAGAAGCGTTTATTAAAGTCTGAGGATCGATTCGTAGATCTCTGATGTGGACGATTTGATGTTGTTGTGCAGCACGTCCTGCCATTCCTTCCCCAATCCGCAGACTTGTGTAGCGCAGCGTGGATGTTTGAAAGCCGCGGCTTGTGCCAAATTCAAGCTTTTCTTTGGTTTCATCCAGAAGCAGGATCACTGCGGCGTCCACCTGCAGCTGTTTGGTGATCTGCTCAAGAAGTATGTTCAACATTTCCTGAAGATCGCGATTAGATGTGATGGCAATATCAATCGCCCGCAATGCCTGAAGGTGTTCCAATCTTCGACGGGCATCTTTAAATAATCGCGTATTCGTGATGGCTAAGGAGGCCTGTTCCGCCAGGCCTCGCAATAGTAAAAGTTCATCCTCGGTGAAATGACGGCTTTCCCCAAGGGTAATTGCGGTTAAGCTGCCAATGACCTCATGCTCATACTCCATAGTCGCAAACGCTATAGCGCGCATATCCTGTTGTTTTAAAAGTTCAAAGTTCGGCAGGTTGGGGAAGAGTTGCATATCTGGCAGTCCAAAGACTTTACCAAACGCAGTCGTAGTCTCATCATATAAAGCCTTCGGAAACGGAGACATGTTTTTGACCAGATCAGGTGATAATCCCGTCGCGGTTGCTGAATAGAAAGCGTTTTGTTTTTGATCGTATAAAGCGACCAGGGAAACGGGAGTATTCAATGCGCGGGTAACTTCTTCACAAATCGCGGTGAGTAAAGCCTCCAAATCCAGTTGGGCATTCAGGCGGGCCGTCACCCGTAATAGAGCCTCTGCTCGTGCTGCCTCGCGACGACTCTGTTTTTCGTTCTCAATTAGGTCTGTATTGCGATCCTTTTCAAGCATGTTGCGGTGCCGCGTGATCACAATCAAAAGGATGGACATAATAAAAACAAAGCTGAAAGGTCCAATCAGTACATCATTTAATGTGACTTCAGAGACCAGGAACGGAAAGATCAGCAAGCCCAGGATTTCCACGATGATAACGCAGATAATTTCTTTAAGATTTAAGTAGAGACTTCCCAGCCAAAGAGGCAAAATCAGGTAGTCCAGGAACCCGCCCTGAACACTGTCAGGTTGAGACCAACTCGTGGCGAAGATAGCCAGCATAGCAATAAATACAGTGAGCAGGGATGCCAGGCGAAGATGCCGCGTCCGGCTAGTCCAATAAACGATTGCCAGAACACAAATCCCGGCGATGGTATCCAGATAACCAGTGTAATGGGGTCGGTTGATCAGGAGGACGGTAATCCCCTCAACCAACGCTCCACCCGCCATAAGTACCAGCAACAGGCCAGAAAGGAGACCTGCCTGCCTGCGTTGATCTCGTTCTGTAATCTTAGGGGACGGCTCAGTTAACCAGCCCCATAGCCGTTGAAAGAGGTTTTTCGTTCTAATCAGGGGAGAGATTGATGGTGTGACTTTGCCCATATCGACTTTACCACTAAAGGACAATAAATGCCCAGGTCATTTATTGTACTACTCCCTCATCCTGATGGTGACGCCTATAAAGCGAACTCGAGGTTGGGTTTGTTTAGTCAGTCAGTTATGATGATTCGACTCCCAACGTCTCGAACAATGCCCGTTTTATTTCTTGCACTTTCCTGGTCTTTCCATGTTTGAAATCCTTAAAGGCTTCATAAAACCGATACGTTTTCACAAGATGGAAGGGACGAAATACAATCGCCATCGGGTTGAAATTTCTATCTTTACCGAAATACTGAAACGCCAAAACCGGCAATGACGTTTTCCATGTTTTTCTTTCTGACCAATTCAAGATGATGGCTTGGTTTTGTAGAGGGGGAAGAATTTCTCTTTCAATGTATTCCTTCCAGGTTGGGCTATTGGAATACACAAATAACACACGTTGTTCCTTCCAAGTTAGCCAGATAGCAAAATACAAAATTGCCCCCCACAAGAGATAAAGGAATATTGCCATGATCAAAATGGGGGAAAAGGTTATTACTAGTACAGTAAGAAAGGCCTTTGAAGCAATAGTAGGCTTTTTAGGAGATATGATGCCCATAAGTATCTCTTAGACAAGAGACCATAGACCATGGTCAATCGTCGATCGTCTATGGTCCACTCTCACGCTTGCATCCTCTCCCACTCGCCTAACTTTTGATCCATCTCCTTCTGTACGCGTTCATACTCTGTTCCTAGTTTCGCGGCTTCGGCAGGTTTCACAAAGGGACTTTCCAGTTGCATGCTCAAATTTGCCAGCTTCGCTTCGAGTTCAGCAATAGTGTTTTCCAGTTCCTGTAATTGCGCGACCCTCCTTCTCTCCTCTTTCATCTTCGCGTTTTGGGCCTTCCGCGCTTCACTGTTCAAGTTGCGAGTATCGATCTTTTCAGTCTGTTGTTGAGAGAGCCGGGCAGCTTCCTTTTCTCGTTCCTCTTTCATTTGAGAATACGTGCCATTGAAAACAATCATTTGCGATTCATCGGGGTTGATTTCCCAGATCTGGGTTGCCAACTCGTCGACCAGATAACGATCGTGTGTGACCAATAAAATCGTTCCCTTGTATGCATCCAGTACTGATTGAAGAACTTCCTGTGCGGGGATATCAAGGTGATTGGTGGGCTCATCGAGTAACAGCAGGTTTGTATCTTGCAAAGCGAGCTTCGCCAGCGCTAAACGCCCGCGTTCTCCACCGGAGAGCATGGACACCTTCTTGAAGGCGTCATCGCCGGAGAAAAGATATTTGCCAAGATAATCGCGTCCTTGATGTGGCAACATGCCGGGGGATTGTGCCAGAATTTCATCCAGAACCGTTTTCTCAGGGTCAAGCCCTTCATGAGCTTGCGCAAAGTAACCGACGTGCAGGCTCGCTCCAAGCATCACCTTGCCTGCCAGAGGCTCGAGCTGACCGAGGATCGTTTTGAGAAATGTTGATTTGCCCGCGCCGTTGGGTCCGATCAGCGCCGCGCAATCTTCACGTCGCAGTTCAATGTCTGGCGTGCGGAAAAGCAACTTCTGGGGGATGCTGTTTTCTGCAGGGTAGCCAACCTGCAAATTTTTACTGCGAATGACCAAATCGCCAGAACGCTGAGTCGAACGCAGATGGAGTCCAAGGTCAGGCACGAGACGCCGAGGGGGGCGCAGGGCGCGTACATGTCGTTCCGCCTCCTCGACGCTGAACGGGCTGGTGGTTGTCTCCACATCCAGCTGCGACCAGTTCGTGTTGACGACTGCGTCCATGCCTACCTGTTCAACCGCCTGCACAACGCGCGTCAATCGTCGCAACTTGCCTTTGGCCTGCTGTACGTTTTGCCCCGAAATATTCTTCTTGATATATTCCACTTCACGCATCAACTTTTCGCGTTCTGACTCAAAGACCTCCAGGCGATGCTGCCAGCGATTCTCACGTTCGTTCAAATAGGTGGTGTAATTGCCACGATAATATTCGGCGCCGCTGATTGCCATTTCAAGCAGAGCATTGCAAGCATGATCGAGAAAATAACGGTCATGCGAGACGATGACCGCCGCGCCATCCCATTGCGAGAGATATCCTTCGAGCCATTCGACCGCCCGAATGTCAAGATGATTGGTCGGCTCATCGAGTAATAGAATGTCAGGATTCGAAAGCAGGAGACGCGCCAGATGGGCGCGGGTGCGCTGGCCTCCCGAAAGGTGATCGAGCGACATATGAAAATCAACAGGATCAAAACCGAGCCCGGTGAGCACCTGTTTGATCTGGAGTTGATAAACGTATCCGCCGCGCCGTTCGAAGTCGTGCTGCAGCGTTCCATAGCGGACCAGGGCCGGCTCCCGTTTTGCCGGGTCAGACATTTCAACTTCGAGTTTTTCCAACTCTCCCTGCATGCGGATGAGATCCGCGAACGGCTCGAGGCAAACATCCCATAATTCGCCCTGCAATTCGAAGTCCGCCTCCTGAGAGAGATACCCGAGCCGCAGACTTTTGGGACGCGTTACCGTACCCGCGGAAGGCACTTCTTCCCCGATGAGGATACGCAGAAGTGTTGTCTTGCCGATGCCGTTCGGACCGACCAGCGCCAGCCTGGCGCCCTTTGCGACCGAAAAGGATACATTGGCGAAGAGGTCTTCTGCACCAAAAGATTTGGAGATGGAATTTACAGTGATGAGAGACATGGTTTGCGTAGGAGTAATTCGAAATTTGTAATTGCGCCCCGAATTATAAAGCAGGTACTGATTATTAGACTTTATCGGTATTAAGGAAAAACATCCCGACACACCCTGGCACCGTGCGGCGCACGTGTCGGGACGGTGGACGCACATTATTTCCGATAATGTCTATTGAATTCGCTAAATATTGGACTATATTATCCAGCTAAATACCAGCCTGGATCGGCATCCAAAATCAATACCCAATCGGGCCCCGCAATAGGGGAGGTAAATGTCACCATTTCGTTTGGATGATGCCCGGCGTCATGACACATCCCATCCCTTGGGTCGAACCATTGCGCCGTGATTCCGGCACGCAACAGACTCAAATCGATTCGCAGGGTTTGTCCTGCCAATGGAAAATAGACCAACCCATAACTCCCCATTGCATCGCGAGCTGCAACGGGATGGCTCGCCCGCAAAGGATTGTAGCAATCGTCTTCCACATTCCCGATGGGTGGCGTGGGCTGGATATCGGGCAGCATGTCTAGAGCTGGGACCCGAGTGAAGTATGGACGTGAAAGCATCAGGTTCTTGAGATGGATCATTTGGGCCGCACCGGGGCGTAGGATTGCTTTCTGCCAGGTGGGCACGGGAAAGTTGATCGGCTCGCGTTCCAGATTCCAAAACTGCCAGATGGATTGATGACCGTAGGTATATCCACAGGCACCTGCAAAAACGGAACGATATGCCTGCTTGCGAACATCATAGTCCGAGAAGCGCCCATACTCAGGTTGCCATTTTCGAGTGAATGGATCGATCGGGTGGTCCTCGTAGTTGGGCTCGCCATCCAGGACAGGCTTTCTCGGGTGCCGTTCATAATCTGTGCGAATCATCTCCCAATTCGGTGCATCCAGAAAAACGTGGCAGGACTGTAGCATGTTCATATCCAGCCAACCTGCATTGTGCAGCCATGCGGATGAGCTTTTGCTGCCGATCGGGTGGTATGTGAAAAATGGTCTATAGCCAAGACCATCCATAATCCCGCATGCCATAGCATCCCAGAGATCTTCATATCCATCCGCCGGGCGGTCACCTCCCAAAATCCACAGAATGTTGGAGTCATTCCGATAGCGCGTGCCCAGGAATCTTCCATAGACATAGGCGTTTTCCGTATTGAAGATCAGCGGGCCGATTCCCCAAAGTTTGGTATGAACTTTATCGCCCCAGGTTGGCAGCAGTCCAATGTACAACTCCATGCTCGCTGCAAGATGGATGATCTCATCCACGTATCGAAAGTACTCTTCATTCGGTCGCGTCGGATCATCGCCGTTCAATGGGAGATGTCCATTTACATTCGGCGTATGCAAGCCATCTGTTTCAGCCAGGATGACCGCCTGAATCACATTGAAACCCTGACTGCGGCGTACATCAAGATAATATTCTGCCTCCCCAGGGTTCAGGCGGTGGAATAATTCCCATGCAGTATCTCCAAGCCAGAAGAAGGGCTGTCCACTTTCGGTGACAAGAAAGTGGCGATTTTTACTGACAGTAATCTTCTCAAGTGACATACCCAGATCTCATGCGATCAAAGTTGAATCGGGAATCCCTTATTTCTCTTCTTCATCATGCGTGTCAATATGCCCGGGCTTTTCCTTGCCCAACTCCAATGACCTCTGATATGCCGCCCAAACGGCACGGGAGATCGCCGTGCGGAACCCTGCCTTTTCAAGATAATATAGCGCCTCGGCAGACGTACCCCCCGGAGAGGTGACTTGATTTCGTAGCGTCGCGGGATGGCGCCCTGCCTGCTCGTAAAAGGAGGCTGAGCCTTTGAGCGTTTGCAATACCAGTTGCTCGGCGATGCGGCGTGGGAATCCCATATGCACCCCTGCATCGATCAGGGCTTCGGTAAAGAGAAACACATAAGAGGGACCTGAGCCAGATAAAGCGGTTGCCATGTCGAGATAACTCTCATCTTCAACAAAAACTTCCTCACCGAGGGCACCTAAGATCGCGCGGGCCATTTCCTGCTGTTCCTCTGTTACCTCTTTTGAAGCCGTCCAGACCGTGATCCCTTCCCCAATCTGGCCCGGTGTATTGGGCATCGAACGTACCACAGATTTGTGCTTTAACCCTGTGCTGATTTTTTTGATGTTCGCACCTGCAATAATGGATAAAACCAGCGCATCGCTACGAATACCTTTCAACCCTTTCATCACTTCGCCAAGGCGTTGCGGCTTCACGGAGAGAACAACCACGTCGGCATGAGAAGCGGCTGAGGCATTATCCGTGGAAGATTTGATTTTGTACTTCTTATTCAGGTCCGCCCCGCGTTCCTCGCGTGGACCTGAAGCCAGGATATTTTCCGGGCTGGCTAATTTCTTACGCAATAAACCTGCGATCATTGCTTCCGCCATTACGCCGGGTCCGATGAATGTGATATGTTTGTTGAGCATAGTTCCTCACTGTTTTATGATTGCATACATATAACTGTCACGCGGCACGTCGCTGATATTTGGATGAATAATATATTTTCAGAGGACACCTTCGCAAGCGAGTCACTTCTTGATCCTGAGCCCAGCCAGAAAAGATGGCAGGACCATCATCCAGGTGCGGCATGCGCAAAACAAGCCTTTCCGTCTCGATTTGCTCAGGCATTTTCATATGTTCATTATACATTGGGTATAAAACAAATGAGCGGACACCATGGGTCCGCTCATTTGTTATTATATGCTGGAAGCGAATCGCTACGTATAGGCCATCTGCTCGACGCGCTGCTTCTTGACCTGTCGCTTGTTCCTTCTTGCCGAAAGAAGCGTGTTCTGTCGCTTTTGAGCGGAGCGGATGATCAGTTTCAGGAATTTCGGATGGTTGTAGATCGGGTCATGGATCAACGAGAAATCCGCTGAACCGGGTTCTTCGGGGGAGTAAAAAATTCCGCAGTTCGGGTTAATCTCAAGCATATAGATGGTGCCATCCGCTGCCATGCGATAATCACAGCGGGCATAGCCATTGCCATCCATGGCTTTGAACAAACGGGCAGTCTGATCGCGCAGAACTTTTTCGATGCGCGGGTCCTTTACAGGGGCAACGTTCATCTTCTCGTATTCAACCCATTTCATGTTGTAATGCTTGAACGATTCGCCTTCCGGGAAGATGAATTCAACTGGCTTGAACGTAATCGGATCGTTTGGATCATCAGGGTTTTCCGCGATGAGGCAGGTAAATTCACGCCCTTCGATGAACTCTTCCAGCAGAGCGCGACCAAACTCTTCGATTTCGCGCTCGACCTGAACCTTGAGCTGCTCTACATTTTCACAGCGGGAGTCACGCCGAATCCCCACACTGGCATATCCATGGGGTGGCTTAACGAGGATGGGGAAACGTAATCGCTTTGAAATGCGTTCCACATCCTCCATACGATCGATCATTACCCAACCGGGAGTTGGTACATTCGATTTCTTTGCATACGCTTTCATTTCCTGGCGGGACGGATCAAAGAAACTGGAATCAGCACCGGTAAAGGCCATACCTAATTTTTCCATGATCTGCACGAGTCCGATCCCTGAAAGAGGATCATCAGGTGTGCCATCACATAGATTGAAGAATACGTCCACTCCTTCGCTCAAAAGATCACGCAGTTGTTTTTCAACGTTCTTCGGATTTACCTGATAATGTTTCCACTTATATCCATTCATGTGTGGCGATGGATCATAGGGAACATCATTCGCATCAGGGATGCTTGATAATACACAGAGATACATATCGAGTCCTTTTCCTTTATTGATCAATCAAGTCGTTGCATGATGATGTGCCATGAACTTGATTGGGTTGCATATTGATATCGTTGATAAATTTTTTGTTGTGTTTTGATTCAATGAATCGATTCATTGAATCAAAACACAACAAAAAATTTATCAACGATATCAATATGCAACC
>Ga0070698_100007413_pt1 | contig 11871 bp, 7 predicted proteins | sample KBSK1502metaG_FD_65477 | JGI IMG/M metagenome (GOLD analysis project Ga0070698, IMG submission 65477) | Corn, switchgrass and miscanthus rhizosphere microbial communities from Kellogg Biological Station, Michigan, USA - KBS K1-50-2 metaG | ecosystem: Host-associated > Plants > Roots >...
CGCGGCATGCACGCGATCGAGTACGACCGCCAGACCCGCGGCCAGCGCGGTGTCTGCACCGTAAGGTGCTGGCCCGCCATGAACTCCAGCGGCTGATCTGGCGCGATGGTCAGCACGGCGATGTCGTCCGCCCGGTGGTCAACCTTGACCACCTCAGCGGTCCAGGAGGCCGGGCTCATGGCGGCGTCCTCCTCTGCTGCCTTGATCATCAGCGATGAGCCGGCCAGGTAGACCTGAGTCCAGGCCTCTTCCGCCTCGCTGGTGAAGGCGTCCCGGGCGAATGCCCGAAGCGTCGCCAGCAGCGCCGCGCCCACCGCCTCATACATCTCCGGCTCGACCTGGTACTTGCGATGGTCGCGGCCTAGCTGAGAAAGGTAGGCAGCCATCTCATCCGGCGTGGACAGGCTCTCCACGATCCGGCCGAGGGCACGGAACAGCCGGTCCCTCTGCTCATCCATGGCTGGCGGGAACAGCTGGCGAAGCTGCGGCTGGCGGAGGAACAGCTGGCCGTAAAAGAAGCCGACGGCTTTGTCGCCGGCGTCGGCGACGTAGCGGAAGGTCTCCCTGATCGCCGCGATCGCCGAGTCAGGCCCGGCTGCCGCCTGCTCCGGAACGGCATCCGGCTGCTGGCCTGGCCCCGGTTTCCTGCGCTCCGCCTCGGGCGCCGGAACCTGAGGAGGCAGGACCTCCGGCGCAGCCTGGGCAGGCTGGATGTCCGGCGAGGTCCGGGGAGGCTGGGCCCGTGGCGAGAGCAGTTGCCTCGCCGGCATCTCCCGGACAAGGGCCTCATGGCAAGAAGGATCCGGCGGCAGGTCCGTCTCCTGCGGATACGTCGTGGCCCGAGAAGAGACTTGACCGGATACCGACGGGGGATCCGGCCCGTCTTGCTGCGTTACCCCGTCCTGCGGCGGTGCCAGCAGCTCTGTCGGCGAGGGCAGCAGCGCTGGTGCGGAGAGGGGCGCCTGCCCCGCGTCGGGGTTACCATCCAGGGCCCGCAGGCTCTTGTGCAGCCGGATCAGCGTATCCAGATCCTTGCTCCACGAGCGCACCCGCCACCAGGGCGTTAAGCCTCTGCGGCGATTCCGCTCGGCTTCCGTCGCGGTCACGCCGCCGCCCGCCCGACCCCGGCACCAGCCTTCAGCCGAGTCCGGTAGCGGTCGGCGAGCCTACTCGGCTGATCGCGGCAGGGCATCATTGTCTCCCATCTCGCTCATCCGCCATACTTCCCCCCAGACGTATGAACACGTAGGGTACTTATCCGATCCTATTCGGTGAGATGCTGGCAGGTCAGCCGGTCCGCGGAATTTCATCTGACGCAAGTGCCAACGCGCCAATGGCCTATGGAACATCGGCCCATCGCACGACCAGGGACGAACGGTCCTGGACGACTCGCCCACTCCTACGAATCAGATGCTCCCCGAAGCAAGCGGACCCGGGTCCGGGCGGGCAGGAACCGGGATCGTTCGGCATATCAGGCATTCCGGTGATCCGCAGCGGTCACCGGAGAGCGGGACCGTAACCCCTGCGGCCGGTGCCCGGGTTCTTCCCCTGGCGGGCACGGCAGGGATCTTCTGGCTGGCGGGCAGCCGGGACTGGTGATCACGCCAGGTCGCGGGTGGGCGTGACGTCAGGGGTTGCTGTGCAGGGGGCGGCTGAGGCTGCCTGGCGAGGGCGGCCAGGCGGGCGGCGGCGCCTTCGGGGTCGGCGGCGGGCCAGGTGCGGGGGTGCCCGCCGGCGGCCCACCACAGCTGGCGGCCGTTGGTCCAGGCGGTGAGCCCGGCAGTCACGGAGATGACGGCGATGGCGGGGCTGGCGGCGGTGTAGGTGCGGGTGATGCCGCGCCGGGCCAGCAGCGCGGCCACGGCGGCGGCGGTGCTGGCCGGGCTGTCGTGCCCGGTGACGGGCGGTGCGGCCGGGGGCAAGGCGTGCGGGCTCCCGTCAGGCGGGGCCAGCGGGAGGCTGCCGGGTGTCGCGGCTGGCAGCATTTCCCGCAGCTTCCCGATGGGTGAGAGCGCGATGGGAACAAGCATTGCGGCAGATCCGATTGCGACTATCCACAGTGCCCCGTGCAGCCCGATGGCACCAGCCAGCAAGCCCGCGGCCGGGCCGCCGATCGAGCCGCCCCCGAACATGAGCGTTCGCATGGCGGCGTTCATCCGGCCCATCAGCGAGTGCGGGGTCACTGTCTGGCGCAGGCTCATGATAATAACGTTGGAGACGGCCAGGCCAAGGTAGATCAGGAAGAGCGAGACGGTGAACATTGCCGCGACCAGTGGGAACGGACCACTCGCCAGCGGGATCAAGGCAGGGCCGAGAAACACCAATGCGACCGACACGCGGTATATGGCGCCGAGGGGAAACCGGCGGACGACGCGACCGGAGATAAGCGAGCCCAGGATACCGCCAACCGCGCCCACTGACAGGATGAGGCCCAGCATTGCCGACCCGATCGAGCGGTCCCGGACGGCATAGAGGATAAACATCGACGAAGTCGCCATCGTGACGAAATTGCAGAAAGACCCAACCACGGCTATTGCGCGGAGATACCTGTTCCCAAAGACCCATCGCAGCCCGTCGGCCAGCTCAGGTATTAGGTGCCGCCGTGCGACCGGCGCTGCTGGCGCGGACTCGGGGGTTCGGATCAGCAATAGCGAGATCAGCGACGCCAGGTAGGAGAACGCGTCAACCGCCATGGCGATGGGCGCACCAAGCGCGCCCACCAAGACGCCGGCTATGCCAGGCCCGGCGGTCTCCGCGGACGATGAGGTCACCGCAAGTTTAGAGTTGGCTTCGACGAGGTATTCGGGGTACTTGACCAAGGTAGGCACATACGACATCCAGCTCACGTCGAACATCACGGATGCCACGCCGACGCAGAAGGTGATCACGAACAACGAAGCCAGCCCGAGGTGTCCGGTCACAGCCAGCGTGGGCACCAGCCCGATCAGGATCATGCGCGCGAAGTTCGCGGCGAGCATTATCGGGCGGCGCCGGACGCGGTCGACCCAGACACCGAACAGCAATGCGAAAACAAGATATGGAACCAGTTGGGCAAAGCGCAGCAACCCGAGTTGTTCCGGGCTGACATCGAACAGCAGTACCGCGGTCAGCGGCGCAGCCAATGTGGTGACCTGCGTGCCGTAGAGCGACAGTGTCTCGCCGACCCAGAATTTAAGAAAATCCGCGTTCCGCCACAAGGTGGCGCCATGAGACCCTCTGGAACCTGGCTGTACCACCGCGGCCGTGCTGGCCGGTCCGCGAGCAGGCGCGGTAGCCGGCTCCCCGACCCTGGTCACCGCGGAATACCTGACGAGGCACGCCTGCGACCGGCGGCGTCCAGCCTGCGTCGGATGATTCCGCTCAGGATTTCCTGGCTATCGCCCATCCATATCGAGTGATGGTCCCCGGGGATGGTGTGTTCTTCAACATCGGTCGCCACGGTGTCCCAGCGCATGAACTCTGGCGCCGATTCTGCGGCCTTGATGAGCAGAACCGGGCCATGGTACTTCACGCTGATCTCATAGCTGAAAAGCGCCTTGATGTGAGACCGGAATATGGTGTAGCGGTACTGGAGGAACTCGGCGTCAATTTCAATGGGTAGTATGCCGGACCGTACTGTGTCCGCGAAGAGGCTATCGGCGTCGGCGTCGTCTGGAAACCGCGCGAAGATGCTGTCCAGTTCTGATACCTCGGATGCCGATGTGCCGGAAACTCCCGTGAGGTCATGGATGAACCTGCGGAGCATGGACTTCTCGGCCGGCGTTTCTGCCCTTACGGGCACCGCAGCGTCGACGAGGATGACCAGCGGCACGTCCGCTCCCATGCCGGCCAGGCGGACCGACATGTCAAAAGCCACCACGCCGCCCATCGACCATCCGAGCAGGTAATAAGGGTCGTGCGGCCTGAATTCCCGGAGCACGTCGACATATTCCGCGGACAGGTTCTCCACTGACGTGGCTGGACGCCGGTTGTCGTCGAATCCTGGTGCTTCGAACCCGTAGACCGGTTGCTCCGCGTCCAGCGACCGGGCAAATCCGGTATAGCAGTACGCGGAACCCGAGATGGGGTGAACGCAATAAAGCGGTGCCCTGTTGCCCTTGGCCCTGATCGGGACGAGCGTTTCGAATTCACCCACGGTTCACCTGCTCGCGCTGGCGGTCATGCCTTCGATCGCCGTCGATATGGCGCTCACCGTCGAGCTGCCATACAGCAGCCGGATATTCACTTTGACGCCGAAAGCCTTGTTGATACGGCTGACCACCCGCATGGCCTGGAGCGAGTTTCCGCCGAGCTCGAAGAAGTTCTCGTCCGCGCCCACGCGCGGCACCGACAGCACCTCGGCGAAGATCTCAGCGACGCAGGCCTCGGTCGGGGTCCGGGCGACAACGAACTCGGGCTCGTTGCCGTCCATGTCGGGCTCCGGCAGTGCCGCGCGGTCGATCTTCCTGGCTGCGGTCAGCGGGAACGCCTCAAGCAGCGCCCATGCGGTGGGCACCATGTACTCGGGTAGCTGCTCGACGAGATGACGGCGCAGGTCGGCCACTGCTGGCGCTTGGTCACCCTCGGTCGTGAAGTACCCCACCAGCCGCTTTTCTCCGTGCTGGTCGGGGCGCAGGAGCACCGCGGCCATGCGGACCTGCGGGTGCGTCAGCAGGGCAGACTCGATCTCACCCAGTTCGATGCGCAAACCGCGCAGCTTCACCTGGTGGTCAATGCGGCCGAGGAACTCCAATTCGTAGTCCGGCGTCCAGCGTACAAGATCACCGCTGCGATAGACCCGGCCGCGCGGGCGGAATGGATCCGCGACGAATTTCTCCGCGGTCAGCTCCGGCTGGTTCAGGTAACCACGGGCAAGACCCTCGTCGCCGCCAATAAGCAGCTCGCCGGCAATCCCCTTGGGCACCAGGTTTCCCCATCGGTCCACGACGTACACGAGGCGATTCTGCTCGGGATGGCCGATGGGCGGAGGTGTCTGCCATTCGACGTGCTCACACTCATACTCGGTGCAGGCCACGGCGGCCTCGGTAGGGCCGTACAAGTCCACGAACCTGCGCCCGGGCAGGTTCCACTTGTTAACCATTTCGGCCGGAACGGCGTCGGCTCCGCTCATGATGTACCGCAGGTGCGGATAAGGCTCCGCCTCGACAACCGACAGTATCGCCGGGGTCAGGCCGGCGTAGGTCACCCGCTGGTCGCGCATCAGCTTGGCGATTCCCTCCGGAGACAGCGCGTCCTCCGGGGAGAGCAGGACCAGGGTCGCCCCGGCCGTCAAAGCGGTGAAGATCTCGCCCATGGACATGTCGAACGTGAGCGCGGGGAGCTGCAGCAGGCGGTCATCGGAGGTGAAGCCGAACGTTCGCCGGTACGCCTCCGTGAAACAGGTGAGCGCGCGATGCTCGATCAGCACTCCCTTGGGCTGGCCCGTTGAGCCCGACGTGTACAAGACGTACGCCAGCGAGTCGCGGGTCGCCCACTGCGGGAGATGCTCTTCGGCGGACCCGGAATCGGGCGTGGCCTGGAGCTTGGGTTCGGGCGCGGCCTGGGTGGCATCCCAGTCGGCGTCCAGCAGCACCGTGGCCCAGCCGCGGGACGTCGGCAGGCTGTCAGCCAGCGCCGACCGGGTGATGACCAGCGGCGTTGCGGTATCCCGCAGGATGTAGTCCAGGCGCTTCGCCGGATGCGCTGGGTCGATGACGGTGAAGGCAGCGCCCGACTTCAGCACTCCCAGCATGGCGACGAGTGTGTCCAGGTCGCGGTCCATGGCGATGGCGACGATCTGTTCGTGCTGCACGCCGAGGGATCGCAGATAGCGGGCGACTAGGTCGGCACACCGGTTCAGCTCGCCGTAGGTCAGTTCCTTCCCCCGGCAGACCGCGGCCACAGCGCCCGGGTCGGCGTTGGCTACCTTCGCGACGCTGACGTGAATCGGATCGCGGGTTTGCTCCGCCTCGTCCCCGCGGCCCGCAGCCAGCAGTTCTTCCCGCTCCGCAGCCGAGGTGAGCGGCACCTGGGAAAGCCGCAATGAGGGATCTGCCACCACGGCCTCGAGCACCCGCATCGCGTGCTTGACCAGCGCCTCGATGCGCCAGCGGTCGAAGAGGTCGGTCGAGTACTCTATGTCACACCGCAAGCTGTCGGCAGACTCGAAGAAGTTGATGGCCATGTCGAACCGGGACTCCTCGGACGCCACGGGGATCGTCTCGGCCACGATGCCGGGGAGGTCGAAGTTTGCCCCCGAGGTACTGTCCCCCAGCACTTGCACGGCGACCTGGAACAGCGGATTCCGGCTCGGGTCGCGAATGGGCTGTATGCGCTCGACCACCTTCTCGAATGGGACTTCTTGATGGTCGTATATGTCCAGGTTCACGTCGGCGATCCGGTCGACCAGATCCGCGAAAGCGGGGTCGCCGGACAGGTCCGTACGTAGCACGGCCATGTTCACGAAGAGCCCGACCGTGTTTTCCAGTTCTGGCTCCGTGCGGCCGAGCAGGGATATGCCGAGTGGCACATCATGCTGATCTGTGTACCGGGCGAAAACCATGTTCAACGCGGAAATCAGCACCATGAACACGGACGCGCCTCGCTCGTACGCCAGCTTCCGCACGTCCTGAAGCAGCCAGGACGGAAAGTCCATGCTGAGGAAATCGCCGCGATAGCTTGGATTCGCCGGGCGCAGCCGGTCCGCCGGGAGTTCCAGCGTGGCAAGACCCTTAAGCTGCTCGTCCCAGTATTGGAGCTCCTGTTCCAGCGCCTCCCCCCGCAGCCGCTGCCGCTGCGACGCGACGAAGTCCGCGTACCGCACGGGCTCGACCGGGAATGCCGGCTCCCGTCCGTGGAGCAACGCGCCGTATATCGTGGCCAGCTCGCGGTTTAGTACCCCCGCTGACCAGCCATCGGTCACGATATGATGAAAATTTAGCGACAGCGCGTGATCGTCTTCAGCCAGTCGGCAGAGCCGGAAACGGTACAACGGCCCCAGCTCGAGGTCGAAAGGAGTCGCGGCATCGGCTGCCAGGGTCCGCTCAAGGGCGTGCTCGCGTTCATCGGGCTCAAGCCCGGTGAAGTCAGAAACGGCCAGCTCGACGTCTCGCGCGGGCGCGATCACTTGAAACGGGACACCGTCCATCGCGCCGAAGGTGGCGCGAAGCGCCTCATGGCGTCCGACCAGCCGGGTGAGGCTGCGCCGGAGGATGTCGATATCAAGCGCGCCGCGTAGCCGGTACGACACGCCGATGTTATATATGGTTTGGTCCGGCGATAGCTGGTCGAGAAACCACAACTGTTCCTGGCCGAAGGAAAGTGGCAGGCGCGACAGGCCGGAAGTGTATTCCGTCATTTCCTGTTCTTGTACTCTCATTTTTGTGCCGTCGATTCTTGGGAGAGCCCAGCCTCAGGTGAACCGGATATCGTTCTCTTAGCATGAGTGGATGAGCCGATTACGGCGCCGATCCGCCGCAGGCCCTCGGCCAACTCATCGGGCTTACGGGCGAAACAGAGACGGAATCCACCGTATGTGCCGAATGTTTCCGCTGGCATCACCAGAACTCCGGTCTGGAGTACCCGTCGGCAGAATGACATCGACGGCTCGCCGGTGGTCAGCCAAAGCCAGCCGAACGGGGTGCCTTCTGGCGGCGCGAGCCGCACGGCATGCGCATTGTGCACGGCCCATTCCCGCAGCTTGCCGAGCCCTGAACTCGTTAGCCGACGGTATTGATCAAGATAGAACTCCCGCCTGGACAGGACGTCGCAGGCCAGAGCCTCGCACAGAACGGAATTCGAGATCGAGGTCAGGTGCTTGCGCTCCACGCAGGCCGCCACGAGATCCGCGGGTCCGTACATCCATCCAATTCGCAGTCCGGGAAAGCCGTACACCTTGGACAGGCTGGATACCGAGGTGATCCGTCCGCCACGCACGGCCGCCGATCTCGACAGGTCGAGCGAGTACTCTTCGTCGAGCACCAGGTGAGCATCGGTTGACGCCGCTAGGTCGGCCAGCGCCCTCAGCTCACGTTCACCGATCAGACGCCCTGTCGGGTTGCCCGGCGTGTTGACGACGATCAGCTTGAGGCCGGATCCGATCACTTCGGCCACTGCGTCCACATTGATGGCGAAATCTGGGCCGAGGTCGATGACGTCGACCCGGCAGCCCAGTTGGGCGGGAACGACCCAGGACTGCTGCCATCCGGGGCGAAAGGTGATGACCTGGTCGCCGGGCCGCAGCAACGTGCGGTACAGCAGGTACAGCGCCTCCTGCGAGCCGTGGGTAACGGCAACCGAGTCCGCGTGACCGCCGTACATGTCTGCGATCAGGCCACGCAGATGTTGTGCCCCGCGATCGGATCCGTAGCCCAGCTCGATGTCGGTGGGAACCTCGAGCTGCCGCAGCGTCCCACACTGCACATGGCTGTCGCCGAGGTCGATGTCGTAGCGACCGGCGGCGTCCTCGAATACCCAGCGACGCATGGGATAGTCGCTGTCCTGGCCGGGGTCGGCTGTCACGCCCGAGGCGGCGGTCATGGTATCTCTCCTTGCTGAGGGGGCGCCGTGACGCGGGCCGGCCGCAGGCCGAGCTGACGGCGGAACTCGGGCGCGAGCTGACCGGTCGCGATCTGTTGCGCGGGACCGGTCATGGTGACCGTGCCGTCCGCGGCGATGCCGATCTCGATGACGCCTCCGGGCATCCTGACCTCGACCGCGTCGCCGGTAAGGCCGAGGGCTCTTGCGGCGCTCGCAGCGGCGCAACTGCTACTGCCGGAGGCGAGGGTGTAACCAGCGCCTCGCTCCCAGATCTCGATCTTGATCGTATGGCTGTCGATCACTTGCAGGAACTGCACGTTCGAGCCGTGCGGGAAGCGGGGATGCCGGGCTATTACCGGTCCGAGCTCATGGGCCAGCTCAGCTGATATCTCGTCCAGCGGCACGACCGTGTGCGGGTTGCCGATGTTGACACATGTAACGGTCAGTTGCCGACCGCCGGCTTCCAGCGGCTGTGCGATCACAGGTCCGCGCATGCCGAGCACGGGAATGTCCGCGGCATCGAACAGCGGCCTGCCCATGTCCACCCGGACGATGCCTGCGGCAAAGTCGCGAACCTGCACAGGCGCGTCCCCGGCAAGCGTGTGAATGACAAACTCGTCGTCTTTGACATAATGGCCCGCAAGGTAGAGCGCGAACATTCGGATCCCGTTTCCGCTCTTCTCGCACTCGCTACCGTCGGAATTGAAGATCCGAAGCTCGGCCGCACGCCCTTTTTCTACCGGGCCGATCGGTCCAAAGAGAACCCCGTCACCACCCACCCCGAAGTGCCGGTCGCACATCAGCCGCACGGCCTGCGGGGTGGGCGAGAAGTCGAGGCGATGAGGATCGATGACAATGTAGTCGTTGCCCAGGGCCTGGTACTTAGCGAAGTCGTTGATGGCACTACCTCCCGCCAGTTGATGGCGGGCGCCAAGCGCCCGCCATTGTAAGCCAGCTACGCCGTGGTCTACGCCGTGCCGTGGTCGGCCAACGCCGCCGCGTCATGGTCGTCGCCGTACCACTTTTCCTTCCAGCGAGAGAAGGCCGCGATAACGATGTCGCGATGCCCTGGCTCACCATCCGCGGAGACCAGATCGGTGACGTCGTGCGCGAGCGCCCGATCGTCCAGTAGCACGGCTTGCCCGGCGTCCAGGGTTCCGGCCCAGAAGGGCGCCGGTGCACCCGGCCGCCACAACCGGGTCTGCGCGCCGACGACGTTATTGCGCCGCAAGATCGCGATCATGACGTACTCGTGCCCGTCCTGATGCACCCCCTCCGGCGTCAGCGGACCGGGTTTCCCGCTGACGGCGCGCGTGCGATTCTGGTGTACGTTGATTTGCCACTCGTCCGAGCGATCGAGCGCGAATTCGTCGGCCGCGGCCCTGATGATTGGCGTAAAGTCGACCTTTACCGGCTGGTAGGTGCGGCGGATGCCACCGCCAACGGGGTTGAACTCCTTGAAGGCCGTATAGTCCCGGTGCGGCAAGAGCTCGAAAATCCATCCGTCGCTCTCCTGCCAGGACAGCTTGTACTGAGAGAAGCGCTTGAAGCGGGTCCCATTGCCCATGAACTCGTCCATAGGGCAGTCGTCGTAGCTGTCGAGAATCTCTTGTGAAACAGGCGGAAGTTCGTAGATACAAAAACCTTTAACGTTGACAGGCATGCTAAGCCCTTTCCTGTGAGTTGATAATTTGCGGTCTCGTAGGTTCTTTCGCTGAACTAACTCGCATGCGCCTCCGGCAGCCGTTCGTCGAGATACCGTGCTGATGAGTTCAGCCGCAAGAGGGTGCCGCGAGCGATACCGCGCCGCATGGTTTCCGAGCTCGCCGCGGGAACGACGACATTGTGGAACCAGCCCGCCGCGTGCTGCGAGTCAACCGTGATGTGCAGTCGATGGTAGACAATTCCTATATCCGGAAGCCCGAGACGATTCCAGGCGTGAACTACTTGCACGAAACGATCCGGGACCAGCCATTCGGTCATGCCGAGAAAGCCGACCGCCTCCGGGTAAAGGTGGCGGTAGCGGCAGAGCAGCACGGCGAGATTGCCAGACAGCAGGGCATTTGCCGTGAGCCCCCGCTCAAGCTCCTCGTCCGTGATGTCGAAGACCTCGAAGATCTTATTGAACAGATACGTGTGTACCTGGTCAGAATTTCCATTGCCCATCTCGTCCCAGAAGTTCGCGGCGATCTCCATCTTGGCGTCGCCGTTGCTCCCGACCTGCATCATGGCGAGCAGGTCGTCGAAGCGGCCGTCCACCACTGACTCCTGGATCACGTAGGCCCGCACGTCCTCACGCGTGGCGTGGTTGCGGATGAAGTCCATGTAGTAGGGATGCTTGAAGACCCGGTGCTCCCGGGCCAGGCCCTTCAGCCAGGAGAGATACGCTTTGCCCTGCGTAGGAGCTGCGTCAAGCAGACCGGGCTCGACCCAGCGGTCCTCGGCGGCTAGGGTCGCGTTCTCCAGCAGTCGCGTGATCTCGTGGATGACGACGGATCCCTCGGCGGTCGGAGCCTCAGGGATACTCAGGACGAGCCTGTACATCCGGTACAGCAGGAGCTGCTGGCAGTGGAATGCTTCTAGGTCTCCGGCCAGCGACCGATCGTTCATCGCACGAACCATCGCCAGTATGCGATTCCGTTCTTCCCCCGAAAACGCTCGATCGACCTCGTCGGCTGGCTTCCTTAGCCATGCAGAGATCTCCTCCACAGCCGTAGGTAGATCGGCCGTGACAGCGGTCTTTTTGACAGTATTCTCTAGAACAGGCACAGCAAACTCCATGTGAAACCAATTGATATCTCTTGCCTAACCAGCGCCTGGATGGCATTTCGCAAGCACGTCGCCATAGGACGGCTTTGGCTGGTCTACACGCACCCCCGTGCGGGTCACCTAACCCCCCGTTGACCCTTCTCTGATAGAGGGCGGCCACCGACCGCCCCGTTCGCTTGCCCCCTACAGAGGGCCTACCCGCCACCCTGATACACCGCAACTTCATCCAATTGGCTCGACTCGCCGAGGCTCCCTGGCCTGGGCGTACATCCGCCGGTGCTGGGAATCGGGCGGTCTCCGCCGCTTGGCTCATGCCGGCGCAGGGCGGGCGGTGCGGCAGCAGCCCGCGATCGCAGCCGGCGCCATGGTCGCGCGGCTCGCCACGGCCAGCGGGGCCGGTCGGAAAAATCGAATGGATTCCCAGTACCCAACGGCGAGTCCGGCCATGAACGGACCGAGCTCCGCAAGGTTCTCGCTGACACTGTGCCCGCCGACGCCGCGCCGGGCCGACCGCTAGAGCGCCGGTCAAGTAGCCGTCAGGCGGCCAGTTCGTAGCCATCAGCGGTGGGGTGGCGGGCGATGACG
>Ga0070698_100007414_pt1 | contig 11869 bp, 11 predicted proteins | sample KBSK1502metaG_FD_65477 | JGI IMG/M metagenome (GOLD analysis project Ga0070698, IMG submission 65477) | Corn, switchgrass and miscanthus rhizosphere microbial communities from Kellogg Biological Station, Michigan, USA - KBS K1-50-2 metaG | ecosystem: Host-associated > Plants > Roots >...
GGTTCGATCCGCCATCGATCGGGCGAGCGCTCCTTGCGCTTCCGATCTCCTGGGCCATTGAACGGGGACCAGCTCGGCTTTGTCGGTGGGATCCCGGTAGCGGCGACTGTCGCCGCTACCGAAAACAGCAGGGCGGAGATGTGTTCGGCACCTGAATTTTCACGGTACCACCGAACCCACCACTCGGCGTCCGGAGGTTTGCAAATGCACAAGCACCAGGGTGTTGAAATTTGTGTAAAGCTGATGTTCAAGCAAACGGACCGAACGCAGATAGGGAAGGACTGTCGAAGCATTGAATCTTTCACTCAAAACCTTGAGGTTCAGCTCCAACGCAATTGCGGCCCGAAGGGACTCCAGATCCGCTACGCTCGGGAACGGCGGTTCCGCGGCGCGCTTGTTCGCCGTGTTTTTCAAACCTTCAACCGTGCGAACGTTCTCTTGAATTTGTCGGCGAATACGGGTCACTAGATCTTCGCTCGCTCCTGACTCCTTTTCTACTCGTAGACGGCCGTGCCGGGTGAAGTAGGGCGCAAGATGCTCAAAGTAAATGCCGATGCCCTTCTTCAAATAAAAGGCATCTTCGAGAATCTGCTCGATCAAATCTTCCACGCTGGGGATTCCGAACTCTTCCACCGCGAAGCGGATATCTCCGGTTTCGAACGCCACATAAATCGGGTAACGAAGCGGAACCCGCTTTTCCAGATGAGCGCCACACATCTGTCCCTCCACCAGAATCTTTTGCCATCGGATCACTCCCTGATTGTAAAATCTCTTGTTCAGCTGAAACGGGAGATGAAAATTAACCGCTTCGCCGATCTCCAAAGGCGCCATTCCAGCCCAGAGCGGAACGATCACGCCCACTCCGCTGGAACTCACGTCCCGGAGAAGATAGGCGAAGCTCGGTTGTCCGTTTTCTCGCGAACCCAGAAATGGAGCCGAGCCCAGATCGATCGGGATACGTGGCTCCGATCGACGCCAATCCTCAGATTCTGATTGAGAGATGCTCATTTTTTCTTTTGATCCAGGACAATTGATGATCAGACCATAGAGACTTCCGCAATTACCGACTCACCGTCATTTATGAATTTGTATCCTCCTGGACCCATTGGCGATCGAGCGCGGCAACGAGCTCCGTACGCACCCGAGCGAATTCCTCCTCGGCCGCCGCTAGCAGTTCAGGTGCATTCTGCAGAGATCCGTCCCGTCCGAGCTTTTCCAGCTGCTGGCAAAGATCGCGCAGCCGCGCAGCCCCCAGGTTACCACAACTTCCTTTCAATTTATGAGCGGCCTCTTCGAGGTCGGTGGCTTGAGAGCTGCGCAATGCGGCTCTTGCCTTCTCGATGTCGAGCGGAGCAGTTTCCAAAAAGATCTCAATCAGTCGCGGAATAATGTCGCCCATGCCCGCATCAACGATTGACTGGAGATTTGTCGCCGGAGGAAGTGGCCCGGTATTTGCCGCCTCCGCATTGGCTGTGCATTGCTCCAAAGCCCGAAGCATCGCACGCGCTTGAACGGGCTTAGCCAGGTGATCATCCATTCCGGCCGCTAAGCATTTCTCGCGGTCTTCCCGCAAGGCATTGGCGGTCATCGCTATGATCGGGATATGCTTTCCTTTCCCCTCGCGCCGGCGAATTTCGGCGGTTGTCGCATAGCCGTCCAGTTCTGGCATATGAATATCCATCAAGACCGCATCGTATTCGTTCTGATCGAATAACTTCAGAGCTTCGACTCCGTTGGGAGCAAGATCCACATCGTGATCAAGCATGCGGAGTTGATACAAGGCGACCTGCTGGTTGACTTCGTTATCCTCGGCGAGAAGAATACGCAGTCGCTTGTCAGCAACCGGCGATGATATCGATTCGGTTGGTACTGTCTCGGCTGGTTCTGCCTTGATCCCAAGCACCGCGCACAAGGTTTCGAATAGCTGCGACTGCTTCACCGGCTTCGTTATGAAAGCATCCACTTCGCCGCGTACGGACTCGCTCACCTCGCCTGGTTCCATTGAAGTCAGTAAGACCACTTTCACCGATGCGATCGTAGAATCGGCTCGGATAAGTTCGATGACCTGAATACCGCTCAGTTCCGGCATGTGCGTATCGAGAATCGCAATGGCGAAAGGATCCCCGCCTGCGGCGCCCCGGCGCAAAGAATTGAGAGCGCCTGGACCACTCGAGGCCATGCTGTCCCGCATACCCCAGGAAGCAACCTGATAATGGAGAATCTTTCGGTTGGTAGCGTTGTCGTCCACCAGAAGCACGCGCACATTGCGTAGGTCTCCCGCTGCAGTCACCGGGGGCACTAGCGTCTCGGTTGGTGCAAATTTGGTAGTGAACCAGAATGTCGAACCAATGCCGGGAGTGCTCTCCATCCCGATCTCGCCGCCCATGCCCGTCACCAATTCTTTGCAGATGGCTAATCCGAGTCCGGTACCGCCGAAACGCCGGGTCGTTGATCCGTCGGCTTGCACGAACGGACTGAAGAGGAACCTCTGGTCCTCCGGCGCAATACCGATTCCGCTATCCGTGACCTCGAAACGTACATTGATGACTCCCTCATTCTGGGAAAGCCTTCGACAGCGCAGGACCACTTCTCCTTTGTCGGTGAACTTAATGGCGTTGCTCAGAAGGTTAGTTAATACCTGACGCAAGCGAAATGGATCGCCTTTCACGGCAAGAGGCACCTGCTCCTCAATTAGGAGGGCGAATTCGAGATCCTTCTTCCGAGCCGATTGGGCAAACAAATCGATGACGTTTTCCACTGTTCGATGAAGGTTGAACGGAGAATTCTCAAAGCGGAGCATACCAGCTTCGATTTTCGAGAAATCGAGAATATCGTTGATAATAGTAAGGAGGACATTGGCGCTCGACTGAATCGTTTCGGCAAACTCGCGTTGTCTGGGAGCTAGTTGAGTGTTAAGCAGGATCTCAGTCATTCCCAAAACCCCGTTCATCGGGGTGCGAATCTCGTGGCTCATGTTGGCCAGAAATTGAGATTTCAGTTTTGCGGCCGACAAAGCGGCGTCACGAGCCACTTGCCAATCGGCGCTACTCTTTCGCAGCGCCGCCTCAGCTCGGCGTCGCTCCAAAACATCGAGGTGCGTTAACCAATAGAGTAAACCTAATAGAGCGAATTGGACTCCGAATGCGATTCCAGTGGTCCTCGCGGTGCGGCGTATACTCTCGCGGTCAACGGAGCTGCGGCTTTCGTGAAGCTTTCGCTCTTCCGCCTTCATCCGATTCAGAATGTTGCGGCTTTCGTCCAAGTACCCCTTGTTTAGCTGGTCCGCCAGCATGGCTCGCGCCGCATCAACCCCGATGGTCCGTCGCAGATCGATCACTTGATTCACCGATTCCAGCCTGGTCTTCAGCGCAGAACGCAGTGACGGGATCCGCTGCTGTTGGACCGGATCGTCGGCGGTCAATTGCTGGAGTTTTTCCAACTGCGCGGGAATTCCTCGCTTGGCAGCGTCGACTCGACTAAGGAAAGTTTCATTGGTGGTCAGGAGGTATCCACGTTGGCCGGCATCCAGGTCGATTAGGGATTCCACCAGTTTATCGAGTTGCTCGATTACTTCGTCCGTATGTCTGACCCAGCGTTCGGTAGAAATGATCCCGGTCGCGTTCCGGTAAAGCACGAAACCAACAATCAACGAGATGACAAATGCGAGCAGAAAACCGGCCAGGATCTTTCTTTCAATAGCGCCAAGTCTCATGAATTGTCATAATTATACGATATTATTAGAATCCATAGAATCATTTTGCCGCCGGCCAGGCCAGCTATTTGCAGGACTCTTTCATGAAAGTTCTCATTGTTGAAGACGATCCAGGTACGCGCTTGATCCTCAGCCGGATGTTAAACGGCCGAGGCTATGACGTAGTCGCATGTGCCACTGCGGAGGAGGCCATCAAAGCCTATCACGCTGCGTATTACCCACTCTTGTTCCTTGATCTGTTTCTGCCGGGCATGGATGGGTTTTCTCTCTGCCGGTGGATTCGAAGTCAGCCGGACGGAGATCAACACCTCATTCTGGTCGGGACCACCAGCGATCGGAAAGAAGATTTGCAAAAGATCCTCGATGCGGGGGCGGATGATTACATTGCCAAGCCATATCAGGCCGATGTGCTCGAGGTGCGGTTGGTCATTGCCCAGCAGAGAGTAAGGAATATCGAAACGCGAACAACGTTAGAAGCAAATTTGCATCAGGAACGAGAGCGTCTGCGCTATCTGGCGACGCATGATCCGCTCACAAAACTATTGAATCGAGCAATGTTGATGGAAACGCTTGAGGACGCGGCCCGAGCAGCTCGAGAAGGAAATCGTAGTGCTCTGGTTTACATTGACCTGGATAATTTCAAGTTGATTAACGATTCCCTGGGCCACACCATCGGCGACAAAGTACTGGCCGAGGTAGCCACAGTCCTGCAACAGTCGATTCGCAGTCACGATGTGCCGTTCCGGCTGGGTGGCGACGAATTTGCTATTCTGCTACGGGACATCGGTTTGGAAAAAGCCAAGGTGATCTCAGATCGGATCCTTTCTCGGATACAGGATTTTGCTTTCTCCGATTCGACCAAGACCTTCATAGTCCGCGCCTCGATTGGAATTACAACTATCGACGGCACAGTAGCGGGTGAGGAGGTGATGGCCTTGGCCGACTCAGCCTGTTACAGTGCTAAGGCGCACGGACGAAGCCGAGTAGAAGTCTACGATATTGGCGACGAATCGATGGCGGAATTTCGTAGCCAGGCTCCGCGAGCTGCCGAGATCAAAGAAGCTATCGCTGCCCAGCGATTTGAAATTCTGTTTCAGCCGATTGTCGATCTTCAGATGCTCGCCCCTACCTTTTACGAGGTGCTGGTACGCCTGCCGAGCGACGGGAAGCTTCTATTGCCTGGCACCTTTCTCCCAGCGGCCGAGCGGTTTCAACTAATTCCAGAAATCGATCGTCAGGTGATCATCAAGGCTTTGCCACACCTAAGCGCAAACCATGACTTGCATCTCGCTATCAACCTTTCGGGACAATCTTTTGCCGATCAGACGTTGGCGGACTTCATCGGTGCTTCCTTCAAGACCGCTGACGTAGAACCGTGCCGCGTAACTTTTGAGATCACGGAAACAGCCATGATCTCGAACCTGCCTGCTGCGCGGACCATGATGCATCAGCTCCGCGGCGCAGGCTTCCGTTTTGCGCTTGACGATTTCGGGGCTGGCTTTTCGTCGTTCAGCTATTTAAAAGAACTCATCCCGAACTACCTGAAAATCGATGGGAGTTTCATCCGGGACGCTGAGAACGATTACAGCAAATGGATCTTTGTGGAGATGATGAACGACATCGCTCATCGGTTGAAAATCAAGAGTATAGCCGAATACGTCGAGTTTGAAACGACGCTGGAAAAACTGCGCGAGATCGGCGTTGACTTTGCCCAAGGTTTTTTGTTTGGCGAGCCCGGACCTCCGCCCGGACTCGCTTCGTCTCAATAGGAAGCGAGGCTCAGATTTTCGGCAAAGGGTGCGGGAAAGGGCGATGGTGCACGCTCTTGGACCGAGCGACATCTCCTTATTACCGTGACTGAACGTACGCCGCTAGAAATTGCTCTATTCGATTGAGCTGATCGATGACGGCCGTGCATAATGCCTCTGCTCCGTTCAGTCGGCGTGATCGTCCCATGCGCTCCAACTCCCGAAGTCGAGCCACGATGGAGATCATCCCGCAGTTCGCGCTGGCTCCAACCAATCTATGCGCCAACCCTTCGACCTCCTCGGCCTTACTCGCCTGAACTGCGGCGCTCAACTTTGGGATCAGGTCGTTCGCCTCCGTAAAATAAAGCTCAATCATTTCACGAAGTTGTTCCGGAGCGTCGCCGCTTACCTCGCGCAAACGCTGCATGTCGACCGGGCATTCTGGGTGTTCTAATGGCAGCGTGAAGTCAGCGGTTCGCACCTGACCCCCGCGACCCAGCTTCGTTTCGCCAACGGGGTCGGTGGTCGGCAACGTTATCTGTTCGATTTGCTCTCATGGTTGCCAGCGCTCGAGTACTCCTTTGAGCTCGATCAATCGCACCGGCTTGCTGAGACAGTCGTTCATTCCTGCAGCGAGGCATTTTTCGTCGTCTCCTGGCATGGCATTGGCAGTAATAGCGATAATGTGAACCGGCGATTTCCAACGACAGCGTTGGTTCGGACTCTGTTCCCGTTCGCGGATTAGACGGGTCGCTTCGTAGCCGTCCATCTCCGGCATATGACAATCCATGAGAATGAGGTCGTAAGAGATTTGCTCCAGCGCCTCCAACACTTCCAGGCCATTAGCCACGGCGTCAGCTCTGTAGCCGAGCGTGCGTATAGTTGGGCCAAAGCAACCTTTTGATTGATGACGTTGTCCTCCGCCAAAAGGATGCGCGTCTGTGGAGGGTTGGGTTCGCCGTTGTGGGCATTGGGGTAGATCCAAATAAAGCAGATCTGGTAGCAAATCCCTCAGGCGCAGTTTTGCAAATGGCTTTGACCAGGCAGTCAAAGAGGCGCGACTGTTTGATCGGTTTGACGAGGTAACCATCGATACTGGCCATCTTCCATTCGTCGGCGCTTAAGGCTTGTCCTAAATAAGATTTGTTGACTGACCCCTTTTGCACCGCCTCTGGGTCAATAAGCGCAAAACTCCTGCGCCGAAGCACGGACTAGAAATCCAGGCCTTTCTCAAGAAACAAGGCGCTGCGCCTAGGACTCGTAAGGAGCGGTAAAGATCGAGAAGCCCCTTCGAAATCGTGCCGTCGACCTTCTATAACAGAGGAATCTTTTCTCCGATTTGTATGTTGCCGCGAGATTTGACGATCACCCATCCTGTTTGGTCAGTCTCTGTTTCGCAGCTCACGAGCTCGCCCAACTGATCCAACTTGAAATCGGTGACTTCGTGTTTGTCCGGCCATTTCAGATTGATCCGCGTGCCGGCAGGAACCTCGCTTTTGAAAAAGCTCATAACGATTGCTGAATCCGCTTTCATTGTGATCCTCCTATTTAACCTAGTATCGCAACGCGGGACTGTCGCGGGTCTATTTTAGAGGACCATTATCGCCATGAGGGGAAGGCAGGCTTGCCAGGATATGTGTTCCTGTGAACACTATCCCGTGCTCGGGAAAGTCCCTGAATCATCCCGCCATCCCTAGAATGTCGTCTGCCGGTAGCTGCCTGCTTAGCGTTGAACAAGCCAGATTATCACTGCGACAATGATCCAAAAATCAGCGAGCACCGCAAGGCCGCCAAAAAACCAGCAGAGCACTTGCGCGACAATAAGAACGCCGGCAGTTCGACCAGTGTCGCGTCTGAAGCGATTAGCTTCAGTGCGGCAGAGAACAAGTGCGGGTATCAGGAAAAATGACGCTACCGGGACACCATAGATCAGAAGAAATAAGAGCAGGCCTAAAACGGTGAGCGTCAGACCGACATACCCCTTTGCTTCCATCCCGGTTGACGGCGGCGCCGGTGAGCTTTGAGACATTGGCGCGATCTTGCGTATTTCTGCGGGAACTGAACCCATCATAGGCGCTGATAAGATCGGAAAGAGCGGGAACTGGCGCCAAGACGGTGCACACTGGCGATGCACTCCGGTAGCTCGCCTGGTTTAAAGCACGTCACGCGCGTTTCATCGCCAACTTGAATCTTCAGGCGTCCCGGACCGTGCACCGAGATGTTAGCCAACTCTGCGTTCCTGGGATTTCTGAGAGGGATAGCATGAGCAGCACTACCAAACACTTCCGTGTCTAGCTGGACGTGTGAAACATCTTCAGGTACTTCGACGTCGACCGAAGCTGAAAAACGATCGCCTTGCTGTTCGAAACGGGTGACGTAACCAATCAGGGGGAACATGCCGAGGAGCTTACGGCTTGCGCCGGCGCAAACAAGGGAAGATCGCGACTCGACCAACAAGAGATTCCGAGGGGGGTCTATTCGCGCCCTCATTCATGGCTCTCTTAAAATTCCGGCTAGCCAGAGTGATCAATCCGACTACCGCAAAGTTAAGCACCAGAGCTGAAAGTCCGACGTTTATACCCGAAATCCGCGGTAACTTGGCTGCTGCCGTCCAGCAAAGGAAAAGCACCGCCCACCGGAATCCGGTCGCTAACCGTCCAGCCGGGAGAGGCAACCGCGCGCAGACATGAAGTTGTCGAGAGCATGACGATCGCGCTAACTTCACGAAAGATCCTCATCCAAATGCCCGTGAACTGAAAGGTTCTCATAAGCGAAAATCCTCAGAACAAGATTTTTAACGAGGTTTCAACGAACGGAGCATTGTTCGGTGAGGTCTGTTGCCCAAAACGAATATATTCGGTGGCGGCTATTTCGTTGGATTTCCCCTCGGCGTCACGGCGCAACAAATAGTGTATTGAGCCAAGATGCCAAGCCTGACCAATTGGTTTGGTTTGTCGCAAGACGAGGATGAAACGATCTGCTAGAGAACCGCTAAATCTGTGATTCTTTCTCCTCTGTTGTTACTATTTGCTAACGCGCTGAGTAACGATTCGAGTGTCATCGAGAGATCTTTCAAATTCGTGAGGAACGCGTTGCGTATCGAAGACGCTAGTGTCCGTTCGAACGGCACGGTGCAGGTCGGTCCCGCCGGGGCGCTCTCCTCGGATTTCGCCCGGGACGGTATGTTCCCAATCCAAAAAGGGGAGGAACCGGCGCCATTCTACCTCGCGATTTCGCCGGGTCCCGGTCGCCATACGCTTTTCAATGCCGAGATCGATTTTCTGCGGGAAGTTTGTCTCGCCATTGGGCGCCGTCTGGAAGTAATCGACCGCGAAAAAGAAAATATCGAAATGGCTCGCCGAGAGGCGCAGCTAGTTAAACAGTTGGTGGAAGCGGAGCTGCGAGCTCTTCGAGCTCAGATCAATCCCCATTTTCTGTTCAACTCCTTGAACAGTGTCGCTGCCTTGATTACGGCCGAACCGCGAGTCGCCGAGGAGATGATAATCCGGCTAGCCAAGATCTTTCGACACGTGCTAACTCATTACGATCGCCCCTTCAGCTCGATCGACAAAGAGATCTCTTTTCTAGAAACGTATTTGCAAATTGAAAAGGTCCGATTCGGCGAGCGCCTTCAAGTTCGCCTTGATATTCAGGAGTCAGTATTGCAGTTCTTGGTACCAACACTGATCCTCCAACCATTGGTAGAAAACTGAATCAAGCACGGATTAGGACCGAAGCTCGGCGAGAACCAACTGACGATTCGTGCTCGCCAGCGATCGGATTACCTTGAATTAACGGTTGAAGATAATGGTGTAGGTGCGAGCACGCCAAAGAAGCTAGTCGGAAGAAGCTCCACCGGGTTTGGGCTCCGGAACCTGGAAGAGAGGCTGCAAACCGTTTACCGCGGCAACGCTCGGTTCTTTTTTGAAAGTCAACCCCAGATCGGATCTCGCGCCCAGATTTTGATTCCTATTCCAGCGTCAACAAAAGAGATCGATCCGACACATAATTATCTTTTATCTCCTTGAGCAGCATCGATAACTTCTGCTCGGTGTCCGTGTTCGCAGTGAGCCGTTGCCTTCATTTAAGAGATCAATCGAATGAAGTTTCTAGTTGAGGCAGGTTTTTGAGCACCTGGACCTCTCCGACGCAAAATCTTGAACTGCGCGCAGCCGGCTTTTTTCAGCATGCAGGGTGAACCGGGCGATGACAAAGGCAATCACGGCGGAGATAGCGATCCCGATCACCATTGGCTTCGGCGCGCCGTCGGCGAAGACGCCAGACACGGCCATCACAGCGGCGCCCACGACGAAATGCAACGCTCCCATTAGTGCTGAAGCCGTGCCTGCGATCGCGCCATGATTTTCAAGTGACAACACAGCCGTAGTCGGCAATACGAGACCCAGGAACCCATACCCGACGAACAGGAAAATCATCATGAGCGCCAGACTGTCGGCGCCCGCCACAAACAGCACGGCTACGATGCTCATGGCGATGGCGAACCCAGAGACGGCCACGCGAATGACGCGCGTCAGACCGTATTTAGGGGTTATGCGCGCCGTCAACTGGCTGAAGCCGAAAAAGGCTGTGGCGTTGAGGGCAAAGCACAGGCTGAACATGGTGGGCGTCAACCCATAATGGTTGGTGATCACGAATGACGCGCTCGCCAGGTAGATAAAAAAGGACGAAACCCCGAACGCGGCGACAAAGGTCAATCCAAGGAATGCGGGGTCAGTAACGAGCTTGCGATAGGCCGCCAACGCACTTGCCCATGAACTTTCGGCGCGATGGCGGATTTCCCGCGTTTCCTGCAACTGGGTAGCAGCAAGCAGGAAGGCGATAGCGCCGGCGACGGTCAGTGCCCAGAAGACGCCTCGCCAGCCAAACCCCGCGATGTTGAAGCTTCCGGTGAGGGGCGCCAGGAGCGGGGAAATACTCACGACGAGCATCAGAAGCGACATGAGCCGGGTTGCATCATCGCCGGTGTAAAGGTCGCGTACGATCGCGCGAGGAACCACCATGCCGGCACACGCGCCCAACGCCTGCAGCACTCGAAAGCCGATCAGCACGTTGACATTCGGTGCGAAGGCGCACCCCACGCTGCCGATGGTGAAGATCGCGAGACCGACATAAATCGGCATCTTGCGGCCGAATATGTCCGAGAGTGGCCCGTAAACGAGCTGGCAGACGCCGAGCGTGATGAAAAACACCATGAGGCTCATCTGCACCGCAGCTGGGGTGGCGTGCAGCGCGCCCCCGATCGAGGGCAGCGCCGGCAGATACATGTCGATGGCAAATGGACCAACGGCGGTGATGAGGCCCAGTACAATGGCAAGTTGAAGAAAGCGTCCTATTTTCAAAATACTAAGTTATCCCTATCGAATGCCGCTCTAATTCGGATCAAAACCCGCAACCAGTTGTTGTTCTCCTGAAAAATAAAATGATGGATCAGCTAACCTGGATGACGAATTTGCCAAACTGTTCGTTCGATTCCAGATATTCGTAAGCGTTGAGATGCATGCTCAGATTGTCTACTTGCCAGAATCGCGCCGAAGCGGTGGGAGACACCACTGAGTTTGAGAATCGCGCCTCATAGTCGGTTAGGTAGGGCGGTCCGTCCCGGACCGCCGCAGGCGCGCAAAACCAGAAGGCGGCGCGCGCCATATCAGTTCAGCTAAGAGGTCTTAGCTTATCCTGAGCTCTAATGTTTGGAGCGGTGGTATCCTCACAGATGACGAGTTCAAATCCATTGTCTCTCTTTCGCCATTGGCCAGCGACCAGAGGTGTTTTGCTGACATTCTTGACCGGTTTACCCGACCACTTGATCGGCCCGACAATCGAATGGTAGTCTGTTGCTACAATCGCCTCCAGAATCGAAGCCGGTTCAGGCAGGTTCTTTGCCCTCTTCAGGACATCGATGGCCACCTCAAAAAGAGCGTGCTGAAACCCGATGGGTTGAGTCCAGGCCCGTCCAGTCGAATGCTCGTAGGCATCACAGAGTTCTTTGGCGCTTTGCCCGGTCAATCCCGATTTAAATGGATGGCTGGGCGACCACCAAATCTCGGAGGAGAGTCCATCTGCACGACTGCCGAGAGCAGCGACCGACGCAGGGAAAAGGAGTGCCTTTCCGACCGTGACCACTTTGGGCTTAAAGCTCTGCTGCGCGGCTTGATTCCAGAAGGTCGCGAAATCTGGCGGCGTAACCACTCCAGTCACAATTTCGATTCCCGCATTCTTGAACGCTGAGATTTGGGATCCGTAATCGTCGCTGAATGGCTGGAAACGTCCGGTATCGATGAGTTTGTAACCCGCTTCCTGTATGGCTGGAGGAAAGCCAGCTTTGGCATCCCCCAAAGCATTTCCGTCTTCGTCATTCGGGAAAAGTGCGCCAACCACTTTGTTGGTCTCG
>Ga0070698_100007415_pt1 | contig 11868 bp, 8 predicted proteins | sample KBSK1502metaG_FD_65477 | JGI IMG/M metagenome (GOLD analysis project Ga0070698, IMG submission 65477) | Corn, switchgrass and miscanthus rhizosphere microbial communities from Kellogg Biological Station, Michigan, USA - KBS K1-50-2 metaG | ecosystem: Host-associated > Plants > Roots >...
CCTCCGCCACCAGCGGAACGTTCAGGTGCTGCTCGCCGAGGTTCGCAGCGTCGACATTGCCGCGCACCGAATCGTCATGCGGGGTGGCCGTGGGGAAATCACAATGCCGTACGACTACCTGATCCTGGCGACGGGTGCTGCCCATGCGTACTTCGGGCATCCGGAATGGGCTTCGCGCGCACCTGGTCTCAAGACGCTGGACGATGCGCTCGAGATCAGGCGACAGGTCCTGCTGGCGTTCGAGGCCGCCGAACAGGAGCCCGATCCGATCGCCGCCCGGCGGCTCCTCACCTTCGTGATCGTCGGCGGCGGTCCGACCGGCGTGGAGCTCGCAGGCGCTCTTGCGGAGATTGCGCGCCAATCGTTACGGAAAGACTTCCGCAATATAAAACCAGAAACAGCGCGAATCGTGCTGATCGAGGCCAGCCGCGACCTCCTCGGTACCTTTCCCGAGCGGCTGCGCCACGCGGCTCGTCGCTCACTGGAGCGGCTCGGCGTCGAGGTTCGCACCGGTTCGCCGGTGACGTCCGTCGACGACGAGGGCGTGACGATCGGCGACGAGCGTATTGCGGCGCAGACAGTACTATGGGCCGCCGGTGTAGCGGCGTCGCCGCTGGGGCGATCGCTCGGAGTTCCGGTCGATCGCGCCGGTCGCGTCCCGGCCGAACCGACCCTCACGGTCCCAGGCCACCCTGAAGTCTTCGTCGCCGGCGACATCTGCTCCCTGCAGCAGGACGGAGCGCCGCTGCCCGGCGTCGCCCAGGTGGCGAAACAGCAGGGCGTGCGCGCGGCGCGGAACGTCCTGCGTGCGATTCGGGGCGAGCCGCTGCGGCCCTTTCGCTACCGCGATTACGGCAACATGGCGACCATCGGCCGTGGCTCGGCCGTTGCTGATATTGGACCTCTGCAGATGTCCGGCTTCGTCGCCTGGCTCATCTGGCTCTTCATCCATATCTTCTCGCTGATCGGATTTCGCAATCGTCTGGCGGTGCTCACGGAATGGGCATGGGCGTACGTCACGATGCAGCGGAGCGTCCGTCTCATCACGGGTGAACGGTTATGGCCCGCGCGCGACGCGGGCGACGCGCAACGGCCGATCGATCGTGTTCAGCCTTAGCCGGACCGCGACGGTCCGCCTGCCGCCTTCGCGCGCGAAGCGCGCTTCGGCGGAGGTGGGAAGGCGGACGCTCCGTCACCCGCCAGACGGTAGCTTTCCGCCATCTTCAAGCGCCGCCACCCTGCACTTTGCACTTGGCACGAGTGGTGCTGGTTCGAAGCAAAGCATGAGGCTGGCGTCGGTCATCACACTGTCTTTGTTGCTTTTGGCACCTCTTCACGCCCAGCAGGTGTCAGCGCCGGAACCGGCAACGAAGGCCGAGGAAACATCACTTTTCGGCAAGGTCTCGAATATTTTCAACGGCCCCCTGCATCCGATCGTGAAGGGCGTCGTCGCCACCGGAGGCCTGGGCGTGGGGCTCAGCTACGAGTTCCCCACCAACGGCCGATGGGAAACGGTGGCGCAAACAGTGGTGACGGTTCGGCGCTATTGGAGCGCTGAGCTCGATACGTCTTATCGCGGGGGCCACGGACGAGTCGGCGCCTATGCGCGGCTCAGGGAGATGTCGCAGCTCAGCTATTTCGGACCCGGGATTCAGAGCGAGATTGGCGACCGCACGAATTTCCTCCTTCGCGACCCTGTCGTCGGCGCCATGGCGTCAGCACGCCTCGCCGACTGGATCTCGGCCGGCGTGCGCGTGGAAGAACTCTGGCCCGATGTCGGTAGCGGAGTCTCTGCTCAGCATCCAACCGTGGAGGATCGATTCGCGGAAGTTGATGCCCCGGGCCTGAACGCTCAACCACGATTCGGGCGCTACCAGGGCTTCGTCGAGCTCCAGGCACCGGCGAGCGTCGCTCAAAACCTCAATCAAGGCGGGCTGTACCGCATTGGCTACGCACTCTTCAACGATCAGCAGTTCGACAGGTTCAGCTTCACCCGGCTCGATGTCGAGGCCCGGCACAAGTTCGCGGTGTTCGGCCCCCACCGGCGACTCACTCTTCACGGTTGGCTGGCGGCGACGGACACACGGTCGGGCAACTCCGTCCCGTTCTACATGCAGCCCTCGCTCGGTGGCACGGGCCAGCTTCGCAGCGTTGGCGAAGATCTCATCGGCTCCGATGGCAGTCGCGGGACGCTTCGCGGATTCGACAATTTCCGGTTTCGCGATCTCAATCTGATGCTCCTGCAGGCCGATTATCGCGTGCCTGTATGGGGACCGTTCGACGCGTCGGTATTCGTCGATGCCGGCAAGGTGGCACCACGCCGCTCCGATCTGAATCTCTCGGGTCTCAAGCACGATTACGGCTTCAGCATCAGCGTGATGCGCGGCCCGAACACGGTGGCGCGAACGGACTTCGGTTTCGGCAGCGGCGAAGGCGCCAAGATCTACGTGAGCTTTGGTTTAGGCGATGAAATCCTGCCCTAACGCGCGGGAGAAAACACCGGGCCTCGGGAGGCACGCACAGATGGATCGTCGACTGCCGCTGCTCGCTGTGTCACTGGTCCTGATGACCGCGTGCAGCTTGAACAATCGCCCGACGCTCAGTCCGACCAAAATGGCTGAGTTCTGGCAGGAGCCGCACGACGCCGCGCAGCGGGACTTGTTGAACGGCCCCGGCGGCGCCGCGCTCGCCCCCAATCCCAAGGCCACTTTCACGCTGCTGAAGGCAGACCCTACGGGATTCAGCCCGGGACTGGACGTGAAGGACGATCATGGCCAGGAGTGGAGCATCAAGCTCGGCCCGGAAGCGCGAACCGAAGTCGTCGCGTCGCGCATCGTCTGGGCCATGGGATACCACCAGCCAAGTGTGTACTACCTGCCGCACTTTGCGCTCCGCGAAAACGGCAGCGTGAAAACCGAAGGCCCTGGCCGGTTCCGATTGAAGCCGTCCAAGCAGAAAAACCTGGGCGTGTGGTCGTGGAGGAAAAACCCGTTTCTCGACACACAACCCTTCGCCGGCCTGTTCGTCCTGATGACGGTCCTCAACAACTGGGACATCAAGACGGCGCAGAACGCGGTCTACAGGACTCTCACGGATGGAGGCGGGCAGCAGCACCAGTACGTCGTGAAGGATCTCGGCGCGTCCTTCGGCAAGACCAACTGGTGGCTGCCCGGCACGCGCGACGATATCGAAGGGTTCGAGCAGGAGCCGTTCATCAGGGGAGTTTCAGGCAATCGTGTGAAGTTTTATTTTCAAGGAGCGTGGCAGGAGCCACAGCTCCTCGACAGCGTGGCGCCGAACGATCTGCGCTGGATGTGCGAGCGCCTCGCGCGGCTGACGAGCGGCCAGTGGCTCGATGCGTTTCGCGCCGGCGGGTATACGGACGCGGAGGCCGATCGATTTATCAGGCGGATTCAACAGAAGATCGATGAAGGATTGCGGATCAGATCGTCGTCCGTCCCGCGCGTGGCTCTCCGGAACAAGCCGTGACCGACAGCCCGCGGCTGCGGATTCTCATCATCGACGACAATCGCGATCATCTCGAGATCCTGCGAACGACGCTCAGTCCCAAATACGAAGTCGCCACCGCGACTGACGGCCTCGAAGGGTATTCCTGGGCGTGCAGCCACCAGCCCGACGCGATTCTCCTGGACCTCATGATGCCGGTGGTAGACGGCTATACGGTCTTGCGCAAGCTGCGCGCCAATCCCGTCACGCAGGCGATTCCAATCGTTCTCGTGACGGCGCTCGACCCCGAGTCTGTTGAAGCCGTGACGGGCGACGCCGTGGTGACGATTCTTCGAAAACCGTGTCACGCCGGTGAGGTGCTCGATTCACTGAACGCCGTGCTCAACGTTCCGGATCTCATCGGCTAAGCCATTTCCATGTGCAGTTAGTACGTGGTGTCCGGCTTCCGCCTTCGCGCGCGAAGCGCACTTCCGCCTTCGCTGAAGCTCCGGCGGACTGCGCCGCAGCCTTGGCGGAGGCTGGTTGGCGAACCTGGCCGAAGCCTTGGCAAAGGCGGGAAGGCGGACACGACGGCATCGCGAAAAGCGGTTTGAGCCCGCTCCCGCTTATGGTTTTTCGCGTTCTGTAGCTGCAGCGCCCTCAAACGCCGCAACCAGCGAAAGAGGATCGACGCGTGCCTCGTTGAGACGCACGGCCCAATGCAAATGGGGCCCGGTGACGCGTCCGGTCGCGCCCACGAGACCCAAGGTGGCGCGTGACTCGACCGCCTGCCCAGGCTGAACATCGATTCGGGACAAATGGGCAAACAGTGAGTAGAGCCCCAAGCCGTGATCAACGATGACCGTGTTCCCCGTGAAAAACAGGTTCTCTGCAAGCACGATCTGTCCGGCGTTCGGAGCGCGAACCGGCGTCCCTTCCGGGCTCATGAAATCGACCCCCGCATGCGGGCTTCTCGGCTGTCCGTTGAAGATGCTCCGAGCACCAAAATTGCTCGCGGGATAGCCACCTACGGGCATCAGAAACGGGCCGCTCCAGCGGTGAGGCGTGACGCTCTGAAAGATGGCCCCAAGGCGTTCAGACTCCTGCCGGATCCGGGCGAACTGACTCTCGGGAGGAATCGCGTAGCGTGAGGCCACGCGCAGCCGCCGGGTCGAAAATCGTTTCGGTGCGACGTGGAGCGCGTGTGTCGCAGTCAGCGCAGGCCGGCCGTCACGAATCGCTTTGACGATCAGTACATAATCGCCAGGCTGCCTCTCCACATCGATCCCAACGAGTCCCCGCCACGTCCTGCCGTCAGGGTCCGCATAGAAGACAACTTCTTGACCTAATCCTGACGCCACCACGCCATCCAGGGAATCGCGGCAGGTGACGATCATCAAGAAGACGGACCCCGGCTGCGCCACATGCGCTGCCGACGAGATCGTCAGATCGTCTTCCGCGCGCGCCGCTATCGTGATCGTGATGCCCGGCACCACCAGCAGCACGGATAGGAGCCACGACCATCTCATGCTCCCATTATCCGCGTCTTTGATCGGGCGGAAGAAACAGTTCGCGACCTCGGCCGGAACGCGCGTTCGCTGGCCGTTATAGGGATGCGCATCGCCTTGCAGCCGGTGCTTTCTTCTGCTAGGCTCCGCGGCGCCCGCTTGAGGAGGTTTGAATGCGCGTGCCTCTCCTGACGCTGGCCGCCGTGCTCGCGTTGGGCCTCCACTCCGCACCTGCCTGGCTCCAGAGCCGGGGCGGAGGCAGTGGGTTGCATGGGGGCGAAGATGAGACCGGCCCCTATGACCTTGTCGGCAACTGGCCGAGGCCGTTCGCACGATCCGGATACATTTGGGGTTCCCAGGGTGGCGTTTTCGCAGAGACGCCCGACAGAATCTTCCTGCTGAATCGCGGAGAGCTGAAACTGCCCGCAAAGGTGCCGGGTGATTTTGCTGGTGCCTGGGGAATGTTGGGCCCTGCCATCGACCCCACCCCCGAAATCCGCAACTGCATTGTCATCGTCGATGCGGCTGGAAAGCTGATCGAGTCGTGGACGCAGTGGGATCATCTCTTCAAGGGCGGCCGAGGGCCGCACACCATCCAGATCAGCCCGTACGACCCCGAGAGGAACGTCTGGGTCATCGACGATTGGCGACAGCAAATCTTCGTGTTCTCGAATGATGGAAAGCGGCTCGTCCGAACATTCGGCGAAGCGGGTGTCGCGGGAACCGACGAGAAGCACTTCGGACGGCCCACGGGCATCGCCTGGCTGCCAGACGGCACCTTCTTTGTCACCGACGGCTACACGAATTCGCGCGTCATGAAGTTCGATAAGAACGGAAATTTCCTGACGGCGTGGGGGAGCAAGGGCACCGCTCCCGAGCAGTTCGATGTTCCTCACTCGATTGCCGTGGATAGAGCCCGCCGCGTGTACGTGGCAGATCGATCGAACCACCGCATTCAGATCTTCGATCAGAATGGCAAGTTCATCCTGCTGTGGAGAAGCATCAGGTCGCCTGACTACCTCATGATGAGCGCCGACGCGCATCTGTGGGTTGCTGACGGCGTGACCAACAAGATTCTCAAGTACTCTCTGAACGGAGCGTTGCAATACTCGTGGGGAACCTATGGCACGTTTCCGGGAGGGATTTGGGGCGTGCACCAGTTCGCGGTCGACTCCGAAGGCAACCTGTACGCTGCGGAGGCCATGGGCGGGCGTACCCAGAAGTTCCGGCCGAAGATCGATGCCGATTCGGTCCTGTTGGTCACCCCCCCTTTACCGTTGATGTCGAAAGCCGCCAACTGATCGTGCTCATCGAAACCTATCGTCGGCCCTGCAACCGTTCTCGAATCCTCATAAGTATCGCCCTGCTGATCGCTGGGGCGATTACTCATGTGCGGGCGGACGATTGGCCCGAGTGGCGGGGTCTTGGACGGCTGGGCGTCTGGAACGAAACAGGCCTCGTCGATAGGTTGCCGGCGAGCCTGCCTGTCAAGTGGCGCATTCCGATCAACCGGGGCTACTCCGGGCCATCGGTCGCCAACGGCCGCGTGTTCGTCACCGACGCCCGCCGGACGAGGGGCGACCGCGTCGTCGAACGCGCCCTCGCGCTCGACGAGAACACGGGGAAGACACTCTGGGCAAAGGAGTGGGAAACCGACTACAGCGCGATGGTCGACGTCTGGGCAATCGGCCCGGTGGCCACGCCGACCGTCGATGGCGACCGTGTGTACGTGGTTGGTCGAATGGGCGACTTGTTCGCGCTCAACGTGTCGGACGGTCGAGTCCTGTGGCAGCGGAACTACGAGAAGGACTTCGGGATGATCGTTCCGCTGTACGGCACCACCTCGGCGCCGATTGTCGACGGCGATCGGTTGATCACTGTGGTTGGCGGCACCGACAACGCCAACTTCGTGGCGTTCAACAAGCTGACGGGCGATGAGATATGGAGGGGCCGCTCATCAGACCCGGAGCCGGGCTACGCTCAGCCCACGCTGATTGAGGCCGGCGGCGTCCGGCAGCTGATTGCCTGGGATCCGAACGGTATCAGCGGGCTCGATCCGGCAACCGGCAAAGCCTACTGGGATATTCCCTTCACCGTCCAACTGGCCCTCACCATCGCCACGCCGATCCGCAGCGGTCCGTATCTGTTCGTTGCCACCCAGTACAGCGGCGCGCGCATGTTCAAGCTGGACGAACACAAGCCGACGGCGACGCTCCTGTGGTCCAATGACACCAGCAAGGAGGACACGATCAACCCAGCGACGAGCACGCCCGTCATCCAGGGGGACTACGTTTATGGCCTGGGCAGCTACGGCACGCTGCGGTGCCTCGAGGTGGCCACTGGAAAACTGGTGTGGGAGAGCCAGGCGCTCACCAAAGAGCACGTCATGTACACTTCGGCGTACTTTGTGCGCAACGGCGACCGCTACTTCATCAATAACGACCGCGGCGAGCTCGTCATCGCGAAGCTGTCGCCGCAGGGCTTCGAGGAAATCAGCCGCTCCATCCTGATCACACCCACGCACCCGCAGATCCGCCGCCGTGAGGCCGGCCTGGTCGCGCACTGGTCACAACCGGCCTATGCAAACAAACACCTCGTGACGCGCAACGACAGCGAGATCGTGCGCGTCTCGCTCGCCAAGGAGTAACGGGGAACGCCTACGGGCCGCAGTCCGTCCTTGTGGGCTCGGCCATGACTACTTCGCCAGCGGATTCGGCCGCATCTGGAATTTCACCGTTTTCGGGAGCGTCCCTTTTCCGCCTTCGATGTGCCACGAGGCGTAAGTCGCGTAGCTCGCCCAGAACCCTTTGCCCTTCCAGCCTGTCTTCGGGTCGTCGATGCGAGGGGTCCCGGCACGCGTGAAGAACCCGAGCGGATACGGCACGCGCAGCGTGACGAACTGCTTGGTCCTCGAGGACAGCACCTCGAGTGAATCGGTGTTGACCGACCCGTACAGCGGCGAGTCTTTCCCGAGGCCGAACGTATCGGGGCCATCGATGTGGACGAGGTAGCTCTCAGCCGCTTTGTAGACGCTATTCGAATAGGTCGGCTCGGCGGTGTTGCGATAGATCGTCCAGCCCTCCGGACAGCTTTGCCCGGTCGCATGTGGATCGCGCGTGGTCTTGCACTTGGTGCGATCGAAGGCCGTGAAGTGGCCGCTGACGCGCCAGCCCTGGTAAATGACACCGTTGCTGTCGGATGTGACGCCGCCCGTTCCGATCAGCTCAGGGGTCTGGCCGGTCGGCGGGACGTAGATCTCGGCCTTGCATGTTTGTGGCGGGTTCGCACCTCGTTCGAGCCGCACGAGCGCCTTCTGCTCGTTGCCGATTCCCGAACACCAGACGCTCCCGTCCCTGTGATTGACCGCAATCGCATAGCAGCCGAAGGTGATCCGATGGTCCTTCTTCGGATCGATCAGCGCACCGGGTTCGGTCCACTCGCTAATCTTGCCGTCGCCGTTGGTGTCGATGACCGCAGGACACCATCCCTGCGACACTTCGGCGTTGTGCGTCTTGTCCCACGTGTCCATGTTGACCCACCCGACAGAGTCGGTCGTGCCGTAATAAATGACGTTGTCCCTGCTGAATTCGTTGTGGTCCACGGTGAAGCACGTGTCGATGTACTCGAACTTCTGCGTCCTCGGATCGTACATGGCCACCTGCTTGCCACTCTGCCTCAAGGGGAAGTACTTGCCGAACTTGTTCCCTCCGTCGCCGCCGCACAAAGCCGGCTGCTTCTGGGCTTCACGGGTGCGGACGGTCAGCCAGACGCGCCCCTTCGCGTCGATCCCCACGCTTCGCGGGTCACCCCTCCGGTTCCACATGTCCGGGCCCCAATAGGGTGACGGATTGGGTGCGGCATTGAATCCTGAAACGAGAGCGGGCGCGTCGGTCGGCACTTTAATGATCGTCGTTTTGTGCTCCACGGGATCCAGAATGTTCAGCGCGTCGTTCATCTGCGAGACGCCGTAGATGGGCCCGTTCGCGTTGACCGTCGGATTGCGGGTATCCGATGCCGCATTGTCGGCGCGGCCATCAATCGGCGATCCCCAGTCCCACCACGTGACGACCAGATTGCGCTCCACACCCTTGGGTCTCGGTGGGGCGCTCGTGGGCGCTACGCACTTGGCGATGCGGTCCGTCCACTCCGCGAACGCCTTGCGGTGCCCGCCGAACCGCTGGAAGTCCGCAGCCATCGTTGGTGCTGAAGGACCTACTCGCGTCCGAGCGTCCCATCCATCCAAGGTGGAGGACACCTGCTTGGCAATGACCGGATTCATCTCCCGCGTGGCCTTACTGCCGACATGGTGACAGTCAAAGCATTGTTTGATGTTCTGCTGGAACTTCAGCTGGTCGTCCGCTCGGTCCGGCGCGGGCACCATCGATAGCCACCAGGCGGCCGGGTAGACCTGGGCAGCGGTTCTCGCATCAGGCGCGATCTCCGCCTTGAGATTGAGCTGCTGACCAGGTCTGGCCGGCTGCCTCGCTGAATCCACGAGCCCATAACCGCGAACGAACACCTGATAAGTGGCCGTGGGGAGGTCGGGCAGTACGTACCGCCCCTGGTCGTCGGTGACGACGATGCGCGCAAACCTCGTCGGCAAGCCGGTCGTCTCGGCGATCACCCAGACGCCGGCTTCGGGCCCTTTCGAGCTCGCGACGACGCCGCCAATGTCATCAGGGTCGATGGCGACGGAGAGGGCACCGCGTTGCTGGGCGCTCGGCCCGGCCAGCGATGAGGCAATCAGCGCCGCTATGGCGACGGGCGCCGATCGAAGGCGCGTGTGTGCTTTCATCGCTCCTCTCAGACTCCCTTAGCGGCCTGCGCTGCTCGACGTGGCCGTCGTGGGCTGGCCAGACCTCAACAGCCCGAGGTCGATTGCCTCCGCCATCGCCTTGTAGCCGGCATCGCTCGGGTGCAGGTGATCGCAGGAATCGTACTGCGCCAGGAGCTTTTTCGGATCGTTCGGATCGCGCGTCGCTTTGTCGAAATCGATGACGCCGTCGTACGCTTTGCTCGTCCGAATCCACTCGTTGACGGCCCGACGCTTCGCTTCACCCACCTCGGTGTAATAGGCCGCGCCGTAAAACGGCGTCAGCGTCGCTCCGAAGATCTTCAGACCTCTCGCGTGTGCCCGTTCGATGATCTGCTTGTGGGCGCCGATGACGTCATCCGCGGACGGCGCCGGGTTCTCCCGTCCCCCGCCGATGTCGTTGATGCCCTCCATGAAGACCACGTGCGTGACACCGGGCTGCGCGAGCACGTTCTGATCGAACCGCGCCTGCGCGTTGATACCCGCAGTAAAGGCGGCGTCGCTCAGGACGCGGTTGCCGGCAATCCCCGCGTTCATGACGCCCATCCTGAGGGGAGGGGCCTGAGACAGCATCCGCCGGGCGAGCTGATCGGGCCAGCGGTTGTTCGTATCCGGCGTCGACCGCGTGCCGTCGGTGATCGAATCGCCAAAGGTGACCAGGCCCCCGACCGAGCTGGGGGCTGCGACTTCGACTCGATGCACGATGAACCAGCTCTGAGTCGTGGCGGAAATCGGCACCTTGGCGGACCCGGCGTGATTGCCCGCTTCCGAAACGTAGCTGGTCTGGAACGCGGCGTTATGCATCGTGAGCGGCGCCGCGGTATCGGTGGTCCCCGGGAGATACAGGTCGATGGCGAGATCGCCCATCTGAGGCACGGTCAGATTTACGGGGTCGCTGTACGCGACAGCTCCGGGGGGAATCGTGAGCGTCGGTTTGCCGCTGAAGGTCAACGGCCGGCCGGACCCCTGCTGGATCGCCGAATCTTTGTCGCGAAGCGCGAGGTGCACCGCGCCGATCGTGAGCGGTGACGTGCCGTACCTGTTGCTGAGCACAATGCGCACCCTCGAACCGCCGATGCTCGTGTGTACTATCTGGCGCAACGTCTGGTTGGAGAAGTGAGTGAACGTCGGCGCCGCTGGAGGGACCGGCGGGCACTGATTGGGCATGAAGGGCGGAGGGCCTGGCATCGCGACCGGGGGAGTCTGGGGCCGTCCAACTTCCGAGGTGGACCAGGTGCCGACCCAGTGCTCCGCCGCGCTCTGCGCGAGCAGAGGATGAAGCGCGACGAGAACGACCGACAGCGTGACGGCGGCCGCGAGGCGTGCAGCGGCCGCTTTCCAGATTGGCTGCGGTTTGACCGATCTCATGATTGCCACTCCTTTCGGGCGATCCCTGCGAACTACTGTAACTTGATTGAGGTCATCATCGGGTCCGGGGCGCTGGAGAGCCCGTTCTGCTCTCATCGTCGACGCTCGTAATACACCGCGTCCACCGGAATGGAAGCCGACAAGTAGTCCGTCTCCTTGAACGGATAGGAAGGCCGCGGCTGCGACGTGATGAACGCGGCCACGTGCTGCGCTTCTTCATCAGTCAGGCTGCCGGGATCGAGATACGGCATCGAATATCGGATGATTCCCGCCAGCGTGTAAACGCGAGCGGCGCCCGCGCCATCGTTCCACGAGTCGGGTCCCCACAACGGACCTGCCTTCTTATCGCCAATCTGCACGCCCTGTCCGTCCGTCCCGTGGCACGTACCACATTTATCGACGAACATCGCCTGTCCCTTGCGGGCATCGAGTCGGTCGACCGGGATTCGCGCCTTTTCAGAAATGGCATTCTGGCCCCGCCAAGCCGGACTCTGCCCGACCGGGTACCCCTTGGCCAGCCAGGTGATATAGGCCGCCAAGGCCAGAACTTCCTTCGATGTGGGCGACGGCAGCGTCTCCGCCGCCTCTTCGCCAGCGCCAGGATCGGTGCCGCCCACAAGGCGCCCCGTTCCGTTTTCACTTCTCTTGAAGCAATCGACGATGCGATCGGCAAGGCTGATGAGCCGGCCGGCGCGGGCGTTGTATTCGGGAAAGACGCCGGCCACGCCGACG
>Ga0070698_100007418_pt1 | contig 11867 bp, 6 predicted proteins | sample KBSK1502metaG_FD_65477 | JGI IMG/M metagenome (GOLD analysis project Ga0070698, IMG submission 65477) | Corn, switchgrass and miscanthus rhizosphere microbial communities from Kellogg Biological Station, Michigan, USA - KBS K1-50-2 metaG | ecosystem: Host-associated > Plants > Roots >...
CCGCGTCGAGGGTGATGCCCTCCAAGTCCCGCAACGCTTCCATGAGAACGGTGCCGGCAGGAGTTTCGTACACGCCTCGAGACTTCAATCCCACGACACGATTCTCGACCAAATCGATCCGACCCACGCCATGCCCTCCGGCAATCCGATTGAGCTCCTCGATCAGACGGCGTGGGGTGAGAACGCGACCGTCGAGGGCCACCGCGTAGCCGGATTCAAATCGAATCGTGATGTCCTGTGGCTCGTTTGGCGCATCCACCGGATCCGTCGTCAACTGAAAGAGGTCGCGAGGCGCGGCGCACCACGGATCCTCCAGGCATTCCCCTTCATGGGAGAGGTGCCACAAGTTCCGATCCCGAGAATAGAGAGCGCCCCGAGATGCCGGAACGGGAATGCGTCGTTCTGCCGCGTACTCGAGTGCGTCCTCGCGAGACTGAATGGGCCATTCACGCCAGGGTGCGATCACCGAGAGGTCGGGAGCGAGCGCGCGGTAGGTGAGCTCGAAGCGGAGTTGATCGTTTCCTTTGCCGGTACACCCATGGGCCAGCGCATCGGCCCCGACGCGGCGCGCCGCGGCGACCTGGCCGCCGGCCAGAATAGGGCGCGCGAGCGCCGTCCCGAGAAGATACCGACCCTCATACATTGCACCGGCCCGGAGGGCCGGCCAAAGAATCTCTCGGGCAAACTCGTCCCGGAGATCTTCCACGATGAGCGATGACGCGCCGCTCTGCAGCGCCTTCGCTTCCAGACCGTTCAGCTCGTTCCCTTGTCCCACGTCCCCGGTGTAGCACACCACCGAAGCACGGTAGTTTTCGACGAGCCAAGGCACGATGATCGAGGTGTCGAGTCCACCGGAGTAGGCCAGGACCACGTTTCGTACGCGAGGTTTCATGCGAGTTCCTTCTGTGGGGAGTTCAGGATCGATGGGAGAGGGACAGGGAAGTGGGCGCCTCGCGGCGTGAGGCCGAAAGGAAATCCATGGCAATCCGACGCATGATGTCGACCGCGAGATCGATGTCGGTGTCGGCAACATTCAAGGGCGGGAGAAAGCGGATGGCACGGTCGCCCGCTCGGGTGACGAGGAGTCCTGCGTCGCGGGCACGGCGAATGATGTCTTGGGGTTCCAAATCCTGCCCGTCCGCCACCACGAGAGCTTGAAGGAGACCCTTGCCTCGCGCTTCGCTGTAAAGGGGCAACGTCTTCACGATCGTTTCCAGGCCATTCCGAAGCCGGCACGCTCGCTCGTTCACTTGAAGTAAGAATTCCGGGCGTGAAATCTCGTCGAACACGCGCGTGGCCAGCGCACACGCCGCCGGTCCGCCGGCGAAGGTCGAGCCATGTTGGCCAGGTTTCAAATGGGGGGCGACCCGTGCGCCGATGAGAATCGCACCCAAAGGGAATCCCGCCGCGAGCGGCTTGGCGAGGGTGACCAGGTCGGGCGTCACGCCGTACGCCTCATACGCATACACGTGTCCGAGCCGGCCCAGACCGCATTGAACTTCATCGAAAATGAGGAGCGCATGGTGCCGATCGCAGAGGGCGCGCAATCCTTCCAAGAATGCGGAAGTCGCCGGAATAACGCCGCCCTCGCCTTGCACCGGCTCGACCAGCACGGCGCACGTTGCATCGCTGATAACGTCCGCCACATCGTCGAGATCGTTGAACGCCGCGAAGCGAATCCCGGGCAGTAACGGTTCGAAGGGTCGCCGGTATTCGGGGTGATAGGTCGCGGCGAGGGCGGCCGCGGTTCGGCCGTGGAATCCGCCTTTCATGGCTACGATTTCGTGCTTCCCTGGGCCGCCATGCGCCTGCCCGAAGATGCGCGCGAACTTGAGCGCGGCCTCGTTGGCTTCCGTCCCGCTATTGGCGAACCACACTCGCTTCGCGAATGAGGAGCGAATGAGTCGATCCGCCAACTCGAGCGACGGTTGATTGCCATAAAGGTTCGAGCAATGGCCGAGATTGGCGAATTGCTCGCGCAGGAGATCGGCGAAATCTTCGCGTCCATGTCCGAGGGCGGCCACCCCCAATGCAGAACTGAAATCGAGATAAGGACGCGCTTGATCGTCCCAAACCCACGACCCTTTGCCACGGGTGAGCATGATCCGGGGAAACGCAAAGACACCGGCCAGGAGATCGGCTTCCCGGAGTGGCTCTGGAGGAGCCGAAGCAGAGTGGTCCTTCGCGGAAATGCGCGTGCCACTGGGGAGAGCGAGCGCCATTTGGCCGGTAGCTCGAATCCAAACCTCATTTACCCCCTTGCGGGAAGCCAGGGCGGCCGCACGAAGCTTCGGGATCATTCCTGCGCTCACCTCGCCTGATAGGATGAGCGGCTCCACTTCGTGCGCCCCCAAAAAGGGTCGGACTGTGCCGTGCACGAGCACGCCGTCGACATCCGAAATCATGAGAAGGCGATCGACCCCCAACGCCGCGGCGATCGCGCCTGCGACCTCGTCGGCATTCACGTTGACCGCGTTGCCGTCTGGTCCCGTGCTGACCGGTGAAATGACCGGCGTAAAACCGCGATCGAGCAGCGCGTGGATCAGGTCTACCGATACCTTCTTGGGCACACCGACTCGGCCCAGCTCCGGCACGAGCGCCGCGCGCACGCAACTCGCATCGACGCCCGAAATCCCTACCGCTGGCAACCCGGCCCCGACGAGTGCCCGCACGATACGCTTTTGGGCGAGTCCGGAGAGGGCCATCTCCACGAACTCGAGATCTTCCGGATCGGTGACTCGCCGGCCGGCCACGAATCGCGGCGTCCGGCCCATCGCTTTCTGAATTCGATCCACGTCCGGGCCGCCGCCATGCACGATCACGAGCCGCGCCGTTATCGCGGCGGCGGCGCGGGCAAACGCCGCGAGCGCGCCGGCGTCGTCGCAGGCATGTCCACCGATCTTGATCAGCCACACCGGCCTAGTGGGCGAGGAAACAGTCTCGGTCATGCGTTCACCCAGGCATCTTGCGGAAGACCGAGCGTGTCCGGCCAACCCATCATGCGGTTCCAGTTCTGGACGGCTTGTCCGGCCGCGCCCTTGACCAGATTGTCGATCGCGGCAAAGACGAGGAGCAGGCGACCCGCGTCAGCCACGCGGATCGCCAAATCGCAACGGTTCGATCCGCGTACGTGTCTCGTTTCCGGAAGCCCGTTCCCCTGAATTACGCGGACGAAGGCTGAGTTGCAATACCTGTCTTGATAAAGCTCCGCCGCCATGGCCGGCGACACATCGAAAGCGAGCGGGATCGAGACATTGGCCACGATGCCCCGTGCCATCGGCACGAGGTGTGGGTTGAACACGAGCCGCGGCTCAACGTTCTGGGCAACGCCGTGTATGCGAATCGCGTCCCGCATTTCCACCAAATGTGCGTGTGATTCACCGACGCGATAGGGGGTAGCACCGTTCCCGCACTCCACGAAATGCGTGGTCGAGGAGGGAGCGCGGCCCGAGCCGGTTACTCCGGAAAGAGCGTTGGCAACGATGGGCTCTCCGTTCCACCAGTTCGACGCGACCGCGGGAAGAAGAGAAAGAAGGAGAGCGGTGGCGTAGCAGCCGGGGTTCGCCACCAGATCGGCCCCGCCGAGCTCCCCATTGCACCACTCAGTAAGACCGTAAACGGCTCGGGGAAGGAGTTCCTTTCCCGGATGGGGCAAACCATGCCGTTCCTCATAGGCCTTATCCGCTCCGGGCCGGAAGTCGGCCGACAAATCGACCAGTCGCATCCCAGCGTCCAGGAACCTACGCGCATGCTCTGCGAAGACGCCATGCGGCAGGGCCGAAAACACAATCTCGATCCCACGCTCCCGCCAGAGACATGGTTGAACGTCTTCGCTTTCAAGCTCGAGGTCGAGTTCAGGAAAACCAGGAAAGGCCTCGCCGGCCGAATGCCCGGCGAATTGTCGCGAGCCGAGCCCTCGAATATTCGCGCGTGGATGGGAACCGAGGAGGCGCACCAGTTCGGTGCCTGCATAGCCGGTTGCCCCCAGGATCCCGACCGGGAGGGTCTCGGTCATCGAAGCGAGCGCCCGACTGCCTGCACCAATCGCTTGTGAAGGGCCCGCGCCGCCGCACTTCCCCGGGAGACGACCAGAATGGTGTCGTCGCCGGCGATCGTTCCGGCAATTTCGGGCCAGCCTAGAAGATCCAGGGCCCGCGCCACCCCGTGGGCGTTTCCGGGAGGCGTCCGGACCAGCACCAGGTTTCCGATGATTTCGGCGGATTGGACGAATACGCCGATCTCAAGTCGTTGTTGCGATACGTCCATGACTTCGTGGGGAGGCGAGGGAAGGACGTAACGGGCGCCCTCGGTTCCGGGGACTTTGCCGATACCGAGACTTTGCAGATCTCTCGAAAGGGTCGCTTGGGTGGCCCGATGTCCACGCCGATGCAGCAGACTCGCCAGCTCTTTCTGGCTACGGATCGCCCGATCGCGGATCAACTCCACGATGGCCCGGCGCCGGGCAATGCCCTCCGGGTCGGCATGAGTCGATGCATAAATATTCATGGCCGGAAATTTTTATTCATCCGAGTGAGGGCGTCAATATCTTTTTTTGAAGCGGAAATGAATCGGAGCGCCGGGCGCGTCGGGGGGGGAGTGTGCGGGAGCGGCTCATAGTACAATCGTTCGATGCCACTCGCTCAAGGTACGCGTCTAGGCGCCTACGAAATCCTCGCTCAGATCGGCGCCGGTGGAATGGGGGAGGTGTATCGGGCCCGCGACACGCGCCTGGGCCGCGAGGTGGCGCTCAAAGTGCTCCCCTCCGAGGTGGCCATGCACCCCGACCGCCTGGCTCGTTTCGAGCGTGAGGCGAAAACGGTCGCCGCCCTCAATCATCCCAACATTGTCGTGATTCACTCGATTGAAGCGGAGGGGGGGACCCGGTTTCTCACCATGGAGCTGGTGGAGGGACAGAGTCTCGATCATCTCGTGACCTCGGGAGGACTGCCGCTTCCACACGTTCTGGATCTTGCGATCCCCCTTGCCGATGCGCTCGTGGCCGCTCACGAGCGGGGGATCGTGCACCGGGATCTGAAACCGGCCAACGTCATGGTGACCCGTGAAGGCCGGGTCAAGGTGCTCGACTTCGGACTCGCCAAGCTCGCTCAAGAAGATGTGGACAGCAAGGCGACTCAAGTCAAGACGCTGGATGCGCCGATCTCGAAGCTGGGTCAAGTCGTGGGTACGGTGCCCTACATGGCCCCCGAACAAATTCGCGGCGAACCCGTGGACGCGCGGTCGGATTTGTTCTCGTTTGGAGTGTTGGTTTACGAGCTGGCGACCGGAAAGCGGCCCTTCGGGGGAACATCGTCGGCCGACATCAGCTCCTCGATCTTGCGGGACATGCCGGCCGTGTTGCGCAGTTTCCGTGCCGATCTTCCGAAGGATTTGGAGCGGATTGTAGGACGCTGTCTGGAGAAAGACCGCGAGCGCCGCTTCCAGACCGCGAAAGATGTGCGTAACGAGCTGGAGATCGTGCGCCGGGAGCTGACCCCAGCGCCTCCTTCCGGCGCGACCGTGGCCGCCGCCAAGACCGTGGTGGCCGGAGACACGCCTTCGATTGCGGTGTTGCCGTTCGCCAACCGCAGCCGAGACGAAGAAGACGAGTATTTCTCGGATGGATTGGCCGATGAGCTTCTTAGCGTGCTGGTCAAGATTCGAGGCTTGCGGGTGGCGGCGCGGACATCCTCCGCCATGTTCAAGGGCAAGACGGTTTCGATTGCCGAGGTGGGGCGCGCACTCAACGTGGCGACCGTGCTTGAAGGCAGTGTTCGCAAGTCGGCCAATCGCGTGCGCATTTCCGTGCAACTCGTGAAAGTCGAGGATGGCTACCCGCTCTGGTCGGAGACCTACGACCGAACGCTGGACGATATTTTCGCGGTGCAGGACGACATTGCCCGCTCTGTAGTCAAGGAGCTGCGTACTACGCTCTTGGGCGAGAGCGGGGATTCGCAGGCGAGTGGCGAAGCCAAGGCAGATGTGGCCGTCGCGGCTCAGGGCCGAGGGGAAAACGCCGAGGCACATCGCTTGTACCTGCAAGGCAAGTATTTTGTCGATCGGTTCAATGAGGAAGGCATCGCCAAAGGCATTGACTATCTAGAGCAGGCGTTGAAGCTCGACCCGGGGAACGCGGCCGCATGGGTGTATCTCTCCCGGGCCCATGCCTGGGGATCCGCCTATGGATGGCAGCCGGTCGTGGATGGTTATCGCAAAGCGCGCGAAGCAGTGGATCGCGCTCTCGCGCTGGCCCCCGATCTTGCTGAAGCCTATGTCATGCAATCCCAGATCCGGCGTTCCTACGATTGGGATTGGAAGGGAGCCATGGAGTCCTCCCGCCGGGCCTTGGCGCTTGCCCCGGGAAGTGCGGAAGCGCTGGCAGAAGCTGGCGTCCTGGCCGGGGATTTGTGCCGGTTCGAGGAAGCGGTTGATCTCTTGTATAGAGCTGGGGAACAGGACCCGTTGAGCTCGAGGGGCTATAGCCAGCTTGCCTACGTGTGTCGCGCCATGGGCCGTCTTTCCGAAGCAGAAGCGGCCTACCGAAAGTCCCTCGAACTATCTCCCCAGCGAATCGGCAGCCACCACATGCTTGGGCTCGTGCTGGTGGATCAAGGGCGTCTCGAGGAAGGCCTTGCCGAGATCAAACAAGAGCCGGCGATTTGGGCGCGGCTCACCGGACTGGCCTATCTGCATTTCCGGGCCGGACGCAAAGCGGAGTCGGACGAGGCCCTGGAAACGCTCAAAGCGGAACATGGTCTCGATTCCGCATTCCAGGTCTCCGCCATCCATGCCGCACGGGGCGAGGCGGATGCAGCCTTTCCCTGGATGGATAGGGGCTACGCCCAGCGTGATTCAGGGTTCACTCTGGTCCTTTGCGAACCGAGCTTCCGTCCCATTCACGGCGATCCCAGGTGGAACCCGTTCCTGAAGAAGATGGGACTTCTGGACCTGCCCCGGGACTGAAGCACTCGGAATCATCTGGCTTTCCGACGCGCTACGCTGTATAAGGGAATCTGAGCTTTCCAACTCAGGTCTGCGAGCAAACATGTTCCGCACTTGCCTCGTCCTCTGCCTCTTGGTCCTCGCGCGAGCTTTCCCCGCCGTTGCCGCTCTTCCCAATGGTTTCCAGGAACAACTCGTCCTCGATGGCCTGAATCAGCCCATGGATTTCAGTTTCCTGCCCGACGGACGGATCATCTTCATTGAGAAGCCCGGCAGTGTGCGGCTCATTGCCAACGGAGCCCTGGTCCCGACTCCGCTATTGACCTTGACCGACATCAATACGAACGGCTACGAGCGCGGCTTGAGCGGCATGGCTATCGATCCGGCGTGGCCCACGCGGCCCTTCGTGTACTTGTACTACTCTCGCACCCCGCCGGGCACCGGCATCTATCTCTCGCGCTTCAAGGCGCTCGGGGACCTTAGTACGAGCTCGAGCACGAATTTGAGGTTGCAGAATCGATACAACATCCTGGTCGACCTTCCCGATGCTCAGGAGGAGCACAACGGCGGTGGACTGGAGTTCGGTCCCGATGGAATGCTGTACGTAAGTGTCGGGGATGATTGCAACATATGCGTGGTTCAGGACTCTTCTTATTACGAAGGAAAAATACTTCGGTTGAACGTCGCTGCTCTGCCGGACGCAGGGCCCAACCCGCCGGCCAAAATCACGTTCACCCCGCCCGATAATCCGTTCCCGTCTACAGATCTCGAAGCCGGGCTCGTGTATTGCATGGGACTTCGAAATCCGTTTCGGTTTCACATCGATCCATTGACCGGACACTTGTACATTGCCGATGTGGGAGCCGACCGGTTCGAAGAAATCAACGAATCCGTCGGGGGAGAGGACTTTGGCTGGCCCTTTCGTGAAGGAAACACCATTCGAACCTGGTCTCAATGCACGGAGCCCGGAGGCACGGGCACCCAGATCTATACGAGTCCTATCGGGGGGTTCGATCGGACGGCTCTGTTCGGCGCCGCGATCATCGCCGGACCACGGTACCGGCAGGTCCCCGGAGGCCTCTATTCATTTCCCTCTCAGTATGACGGAGTGTTTTTCTTCACGGATTATTACGGTGGATTCATTCGCGCGATCAAGCCCGTTGGAGCGGACTGGTATCCGTTATTCACTCAGCTGGGGCAGCCCAACGCCACCGATTGGGGCACCGGGATGGACGAAATAGTGAAGTTTCAGGTGGGGAAGGATGGCGCTCTCTATTACGTGGATCTTTTTCCCGGAAGCCTTCACCGAATCATATTCACCGGGTCCCCGCTGGGCGGGGGTGGTGGCGGCCCCGGTCCCAGCGTCCGGCTTCGGACCTGGCCCAATCCCTTCCGGCTCAGGTCCGGTCATCTGGAAATAGATCGCTCCGGGGGAACCGGGGATCGCTTCACCGTCGACGTCGTCAGCATTGAAGGTCGTGTCCTCCGGCGGCTGGTGAGCGAATCGAAAACGCTAGCCCGATGGGACGGACGGGATGCTCAAGGAGTCCTCGCTCCCGGCGGGGTTTACTTCCTGCGCGTCCAGGGCGAAAATAATGTAGCGCGCATTGTCCTACTACCCTGAAAAAAGATTCCGTCAATAGATTCGAAATCGTAATCAAACCTCTCGTGGAGGATCCATGAAGTTCCCTGTGTCACGAACCCTTGTGCCCGCGGTGTTGCTTTGTGGAGCGGCCTCCGTGTGGGCCCAGGCGAAGACAGAAACGAAGAAGACGGAAACGAAGCCAACGGAAACCTTCACTAACTTGAAGGTCCTGCCTCAGGACATCCCGCCAGATCAATTGCGGGCGTTCATGAGCAGCATCACGCGAGCACTGGGTGTGCGCTGCGAGTATTGCCACGATATCGAGCCAGGGAAACCGCACACGAACGAGGAATTCGCCAAGGACACCAAGCCGACTAAGCTCAAGGCTCGGGTGATGATCCAGATGACGAAAGACATCAATGAGAAGTACCTGGCCAACCTGCCCTCGCGCGAGCAGCCTCCCATACCCGTTCAGTGCGTCACCTGCCACCGCGGAACGACGGATCCCCGCACCTTGCAGGATGTTCTCATGGCCGCCTACGGCCAGGGGGGTGTGGACACAACCGTGGCTCGGTATCAAAAACTCAGGGACAAATACTACGGTCGCGCCACGTACGACTTCGGCGACGTGCCGCTGGCCGACGTCGCCCGCCAGCTCGCCCAGGGCGGGCATTCCGGCGATGCCGCGCAGCTACTCGCGCTCAACGTCGAAATGAATCCGAAGTCTCCGTTCGCCAAGCGGGCGTATGCCAATGCATCTATTCGTCGGTCGTTCGCCGACGCGGGCCCGGATTCCGGTAAAGCAACCTACTTGCGTCTCAAGGACGAGTTCGGCGAGTCGATTGTGACGGAAGAGATGTTGAACGACGTGGGCTATCAGCTCCTCAGTTCCGAGAATCCGAAATCGGCTCTGGCCGTGTTCCAGCTCAATGTGTCGGAACATCCGGAATCGGGCAACGCCTACGACAGCTTGGGCGAAGCCTTTGCGACTCTCGGCGATCGCAAACACGCCATCGAAGCCTATGAAAAATCGCTCAAGCTGGATCCAAAGAACGAGAACGCCAAGGAAAAAATCGCGGAACTCAAGAAGGGGAAGAAAGCGAAGAAACCCTAGGCCGGGCGGACAAACCGGGGGTCATTCCCATATGCCCCCCATGACCTCGTCGAAGCGCGGGTGCTGGCGAATAGAATCCCAGAAGGGGAGCGTGGGCGCCCAAAGTACGTGCGGATCCCGTTCCGTTACGGCCTTCTCGGCCCAGGTCATCGCTACATCGGGAAGCCCGGCCGCTCCCGCGGCAATGGCCAGCCAGGATGGGGACACGAACTCATGATGGGATCGTCCCATCAATTCGTCAAAGACGGCTTGGCTCAGCTTTTTGCGACCGGCTTGGCCATAGGTCCAGGCCAGAAGACCGAGGCCCCACTGATGTCGGCCCGATGCGTCGAAGAGAGCCGGTGCCTCGTGGATGGCACGCTCACATTGACCGGCCCACGCATACGCACGCATCAAATTCCAGTGGGCGAAGAATGAATCGTGATCGAGAGCGTACGAGCGCTCTGCTTCCGCCAGCGAATCGGTGTGCTTTCCGACAACTCCAATGATGAAGGAGTTCATGGCGCCCACCCAGGCGTTGAGAGGGTCATCCTTTACGGCCAGCTCTCCTTCAGACAGAGCGACGCTCGGGGGCATCCCACCGCGAACGATTCTCCATAACGCTCGCTGGGCTCGAGCCCGGGAGTGTCGCGGATCTAATTTCAGGGCGCGATCGTACAACACGTCCGATTGCGCGAAGTTTCGCTTGTATATTTCTTCCGCGGCGGCCAAGGACGCCACTGCTTCCGGCAAGTCAGGGTCGATCGACAAGGCACGCTCGGCCAAAGCTTGCACCTTGGGCATGACCTCGGCCGGGGACGATTGGCCGAAGGTTCCCATCAGCCGGTACGATTCCGCCAGCCAGGCCATCGCTTCGGCATAGTTAGGATCCAGCGCAATCGCTCGTTCGAAACAGGCGGCGGCAGGGACCAAGAAGCGACCTCGTTTGCCTTGGAGTGCGCGGCCGCGGAGCAAGAGCTCGTAGGCTTCCAGATTCTTGGTCCCACCACGGGCGCGGCTTTGTTCGGTCTCGTCACGCATCGCTCCGCGTAACCGCGTCGCTATAGCCTTCGCGATCTCGTCCTGGACCTCGAAGACGTCGGTCATCTCCCGGTCGTAGCGTTCCGACCAAAGCTGATAACCGTCCGAGGCATTCACGAGCTGCACGGTGATGCGAAGCCGAGGTCCCGATCGGCGCACGGTGCCTTCGAGAATCGTGGTCACATCCAGCTTCTCTCCGATCGCTCGCAGATCCTCACGGCGTCCCTTGAATGCGAAGCATGACGTTCGGGCCGCCACCCGTAATCCCTCCAGGTGCGAGAGCGCGTTCAGGATCTCGTCGGTGACACCGTCGGCAAAGTACTCGTCGTCGGCCCCGCTTTGATTCTCGAAGGGAAGGACGGCGATCGATTTCTCGCGTCCCGACTCGCCCCTCCCGCGGCCCGCCGCCACCTCGAGGAGCTCGAGGCGGACATCGCGGATGTCCCGAGGCCGGGCCTCCATGTCTTTTTGCAAACAACGTCGCAATATCTCACGAACTTGAGAAGGGACACTGGCGCCAAGGGCCGACCAGTCCGGATGCCGCTCCAGAATTCTTGCGATCAAATCCGAAACCGTGTCACCGGAGAACGCAGGACGTCCGGTCAGGCATTCGTACAGCACACATCCGAACGCCCACACATCGGTGCGGCGGTCGACCGGTTTGCCTCGAGCCTGTTCGGGGCTCATGTAAGCGGCTGTGCCCAGGATGACTCCCAGCACGCTTTCGGCTCCCATCACGGTGGGGGATCGGGACAGGTCGAGAGCCTCGCTCGATTCAGGATCGCTCTTCGCCAGTCCGAAATCGAGCACCTTGACCGCCCCCGACGGAGTGAGCATGACGTTGCCGGGCTTGAGATCACGGTGAATGATGCCGCGTTCGTGGGCAGCCTCGATAGCGGCCGCGATTTGTGTGGCTACCTTGATTGCCTCGCGCACCTCCAGAGGCCCGCGAGCGAGGCGGCCGGCCAGAGATTCGCCGGGTACAAGCTCCAGCACCAGGTAGGGCGCACCGGCCGCATCTTCCAGTCCATAGATCGCGGCAATATTGGGATGGTTGAGTGACGCAAGCAGGCGGGCTTCGCGTTCGAAACGAGCCAACCGGTCGGGGCCGGTTGCGAATCCCGCCGGAAGCGCCTTGATCGCCACCTCACGCCCCAACCGCGTGTCCCTGGCCCGGTAGACCTCGCCCATTCCGCCGGCGCCGAGCGG
>Ga0070698_100007420_pt1 | contig 11866 bp, 8 predicted proteins | sample KBSK1502metaG_FD_65477 | JGI IMG/M metagenome (GOLD analysis project Ga0070698, IMG submission 65477) | Corn, switchgrass and miscanthus rhizosphere microbial communities from Kellogg Biological Station, Michigan, USA - KBS K1-50-2 metaG | ecosystem: Host-associated > Plants > Roots >...
GCCGAACGAGCCTTAGCCATCGACGGTCAATTGGCTGAACCTCACGCTACCCTGGGATTGATTCATGAAGCTTTGTGGCAATTTGGCGAAGCGGAAAAGGAATTCAAACGGGCGATCGAGCTAAATCCTAATTATCCGACGGCGTATCATTGGTATTCAATTTTCCTGAAAAATGTAGGAAGAAATGACGAGGCGGCGACGACGATCAAGCGAGCGCAGGAGCTTGACCCGCTGTCGAGCGTGATCGCTGTGAATATTTCGAGAATGTATCAACTGCAAAACAACCATGACGCGAGCATTGAAAATAGTCTCAAGCTAATTGAACTCGATCCAAATTTTGGCCCAGCTTATGAATATTTGGCACTGTCGTATCTGAAACGGGGACGCAACGCGGAAGCGATCGCTGCCGCTGAAAAGGCGGTTGACTTAACTAACCGGGCGGGCATCACACTTGGCGATTTGGGTTATGTTTATGCCGCTACGGGAAAACGATCCGAAGCAGTCGCCGTTATCAAAGAACTGGAAGCTAAGTACGCCCGAAAGGAAGCGATCGGACAATATCTATCTGCCGTATATGCCGCGCTGGGGGATAAGGACAAAGCGTTTGAATGGCTGGAGAAAGACTTCCAGGCCCGAAACGGGAAGCTTGTGGAAGTCCGATGGCAACTTCAGTCTGAAGCTCTCCGCGACGACCCGCGATACAAGGATCTGCTGAAACGGATGGGTTTGCCGGAATGATTTCAATTGGCAAGCCGCCACACACCACAAGGACAGCGAAAACAATTTGAGTAAAAGCATATCCCCCGAAACCATCATTGGACCTTACCGCGTCGTCTCCCAGATCGGCGCAGGCGGTATGGGTGAGGTCTATCTGGCGGAGGATTCTCGGCTCCATCGCAAGGTGGCGTTGAAGATTCTTCCCGCGGAAATGGCCGCTAACCAGGATCGAATGCGCCGCTTCAAGCAAGAAGCGACAGCCGCGGCGGCGCTTAATCATCCAAACATTGCGCACATTTATGAGATTGGCGAGAGCGAGGGGACGAACTTCATCGCCATGGAGTTTGTTGAAGGCTCAACGCTGCGGGAAAAGATTCACCGCGAACCGGCCGAATTAAGAAAACTGTTGCGCTATCTGCAACACGTGGCCGAAGGACTGGCGAAAGCTCATGCGGCGGGCATCGTGCATCGCGATCTGAAGCCCGACAACATCATGATCACGCGTGAGGGTCACGCGAAGATCCTCGACTTTGGTCTCGCAAAACTGATCGAGCCACAACCACCACCAGGCATTAGTGACCTGAGCACTGGTGAAGATGCCACCGCGATCCTGCAACAACAATCAACGCCCGGCGTGATCATGGGCACGGTCGGCTACATGTCGCCCGAACAGGCACAGGGCAAGACGAAAGAGATCGATCAGCGTTCCGATATTTTCTCGTTTGGCTGCATCCTGTTCGAGGCTGCCACGGGCAAAAAGCCATTTGAAGGCGATTCAATCGTCAAGTCGCTCCATAGCTTGATCTATGAACCAACACCGCAGATTAAGGACCTGAATCCGTCAGCGCCTGCCGAACTGCAACGTATTGTGCGGCGCTGTTTAGAAAAGGATGCAGACGATCGGTATCAGGCGATCAAAGAGGTCGCGATTGAATTAAAGCACCTGCGGCGCGAACTGGAAGCCGGCGCCGACTTTGATACAACCGTGCCGCCGCCAACCAGGACGGCCACAGTGCCCAACACTGAAAGTGGCTCAACAATCAAATCCACTGCCCCTGTATCTGCATCGATGCCGCCGGTGCTTTCGAGCGCTGAATACGTAGTGCAAGGGGTCAAGCAGCACAAACTCATGGTTGCGATCGCGTTGATGATTTTGATTGGCTCGGTCGCGTTCACCGTTTACTACTTGCGCGCGGGCAAAAGCGACGTAGCCATTCACTCAATTGCGGTGCTGCCGTTTCAGAATAAGAGTTCAGACGCAGACACGGAATATCTTTCCGACGGCCTGGCGGAATCACTGATTTATCGTCTTTCGCAACTGCCAAATTTGAAAGTCAGTCCGACGAGTTCGGTCATGAGGTACAAAGGAAAGGACACCGACATAGCTCAGATTGCCAAAGAGCTCGAGGTTGACGCGATCATGTCCGGTCGTGTTTCCGAACGCGGTGAAGACCTGACGATAGGCGTCGAACTGGTCGATGCCAGGACAAAAAAACTAATCTGGGCCGAACAATATGACCGCAAAATGTCCGACCTACTGGCGACCCAGCGCGAGATTGCCACCACCATCGCCCAGAAGCTCGAACTAAAACTGTCAGGCAGCGAAGCGAAAGGCATCACCAAACGCTACACGGACAGCAACGACGCGTATCAACTTTACCTGAAAGGTCGCTACAGCTTTGCCAAGCGAACCAAGGGCGACATGCTGCGCGCAGTCGAGTATTTCCGGCAAGCGATCAAACTCGACCCGAAGTTCGCTTTGGCCTATGCGAGGATTGCCGAAACATATGGGAGTATGCCGGCCTATCCGTACCTATCGCCAAAGGAAGCCTTCCCTCAGGCCAAGGCCGCGGCGCAGCAGGCCCTTGAAATTGACCCTACACTGGCTGAGGCCCACACGTTCCTTGCCTATTCTTTGGTGATTTACGACTGGAATTGGGTCGAAGCCGAGCGTTCATTCAAACGCGCAATCGAACTGGATCCAAATAATTCCGCCGCACATTTTCGTTACGGGCAAATATTCCTCGTGCCGACTGGACGCCTTGATGAAGCCATCGCCGAAATAAGGCGAGGCCTTGACCTCGAACCGCTCGATATCAACATGGGAGGAACGCTGGCGTGGGCCTATCTGGTTGCGGGACAGAATGACAAGGCTTTGGAGCAAGCCAGGAAAACATACGATCTCGAACCCACGCACCCTGTAGGACGCTGGATCCTAAGTGAAGCTTACATCAACACGGGAAGGTACGGAGAGGCCATATCGCTGGACGAACAATGGCTGCAAACCGATCCCACAAATCAATTTGCGCTTCGTGATGTTGCAATTGCCTACGCGAAAGCCGGCCGACCGGACAAGGCGCAGGAAATGATCGGCAGATTCCGGGAGATCGCCAAAACGCAATATGTACCGAGTTGCCGGCTCGCGAATATCTACGCAGCTCTTGGTGACAAGGACAAAGCGTTTGAGGAGCTTAATAAGGCCTTTGAGGTAAGGGATTGGGAATTGTTTCGATCAAACGGTGACCCATACTGGATTCCACTTCGCGACGACCCGCGATTCCAGGAAATGCTGAAACGCTTGAATCTACCGAAGTGAGTTGAACCCGGTCAAAAGTTGCGGCGACGTAGTTCGTTCTGAATGTGCCAACTTGGTGTTCGAATCTTGACATAAAGATTAAAAGAACCTGAAGACGAGAGGAAAATATGGATCAACCACTTCCGCTAAACGGTCAAAGACTGTCGAACAAGGTGGCCATCATTACCGGCGCTACCGGTGGCATCGGCGAAGCAACCGCGAAACTCTTCCTGGCTGAAGGAGCCAGCGTCATGCTGGTAGGACGTTCGCCGGACAAGCTGCGTGAAACGCGCGAGCGTCTCGGAGTTAACCAGCGACTGGCTCACTTTGTTGCTGGGGCCACAGATGAAGCGGCGACGGCGGAGGCTGTGAAAGCCACCCTCGAAGCGTTCGGCGGCGTAGATATTCTGCTTGCCAATGCGGGCACGGAAGGAACCGTCGCGCCCATTGAGGCTGTGACCCGCGAGGGCTTCGAAGAGGTGCTGCAGACAAATGTCATTGGCGTTTGGCTGGCAATGAAATACTGCGTCGAACCAATGAAGCAGCGAGGCGGCGGTTCGATTATTGCGCTGGGATCGATAGCCAGCGTGGTTGGTAATCCTGCTATGGCTCCCTATATCGCCAGCAAACACGCCGTCTATGGACTCGTCAAAACGGCGGCCCTGGAGTTAGGTCCAGCACAAATACGGGTCAACGCAATTGGGCCGGGCCCGATTGATAACCGGATGATTCAGTCACTCGAATCACAGTACTCGCCCGACGATCCGGGTGCAATTAGAAACGATTTGACTTCCAGGATCGCGTTGGGAAGGTATGGCACCAACGAAGAGGTCGCGAAGCTCGCGTTGTTTCTGGCGAGCGATGAATCGTCGTATTGCTCCGGCGGAATTTACATGATTGACGGCGGCTTCACTGCGACATAAAGAAGGGGTTCTTGGAGTATTCCCACGGTTACTAAGGCAGTTCAGACGTCGTAAGCGATATTAAAATTTACTATTAGGCAATGGAGGCCATAGCTCATGAAAAGAGGAATTCATCTGGTCGCAGGTATCGCAATCGGTGCCTTGCTGGCAACAGGGGCCTTTGCCCTATCATCGCGGGGAACAACTGTTCAAGACCCCGTTAAGCAATCGCCCCAATATTACAAAGTCTTGCTTGAAAATGATCAGGTGCGAGTACTTGAATACCGCCTGAAAGCGGGCGAAAAAGAGCCTATGCATTCGCATACTGCGGGAGTTCTATACATCTTTGGCGATGCCAAAATGAGAACAACTTACCCCGATGGCCGACGTGAAGAAAGTACTGCTGGTGCTGGAGAAGTTCATTGGCGTAATCCAGTAACGCACGCACTGGAGAATATCGGAACTACCGAAGCGCATGCCCTGGCTATTGATATCAAAAAGCCTTGCAAGGCAGACTGACAGTTCGATTCAAGCAATGAAGCCAATCCGGATAATCATCTTTCTGACAGCCGCTACTCTATTGAGTCCGTTGACTCCATTGACTCAAACGATCAATCAAGCAGCGTTCGCCCAGGAGAAACGCCCTGTCAGCGCGGCGCAGACCGCCAGCCCCTACCTTTATGTTTGGACTGCAGACGACGATGAAAAAGACTCCGACTTCCTTGCAGTCATTGATGCACAGCCGTCCTCGCCAACTTATGGAGAAGTCGTCGCTACTTTGCCTGTGGGTGTGCGCGGTACAAGTCCACATCACACAGAATATGAGTTCCCGGCAGGATCCATTCTGTTTGCCAACGGCTGGGGCGGCGGACGAACGTTCCTCATTGATCTTAACAATCCGAAGAAACCGCGCCTGTCCGGTCAATTCACCCAAGCCGGGAATTATGGTTTCCCTCACAGCTTTGCGCGATTACCTAACGGTCATGTCCTCGCCACCTTCCAGGTAAAGAGCAAACCCTACGAGCCGCCGGGTGGACTGGTTGAACTGGATGCTCGCGGCAAGTTCCTGCGCGGAAGCAGCGCCGATGTTCCAAGCATTGATAACAAGAAATTGCTGTGGCCCTACAGTCTGACGGTGCTTCCGCAGATCGATCGAGTGGTATCGACGAGCTCTGAAATGGGATTACCCACCTGGGCCTCACCTGCTGCACATGGCGGTGCGGACCATCAACACACCTTCACCGATACCAACCATATTCAAATCTGGTCGCTCAAGGATCTGCGGCTGCTCGCAACTATTCCGCTGCCGGCGGCGCCAAACGGCAAAGCTCAACTCAATCCAGCGGAGCCACGCGTCCTGCCGGACGGTACGTTGTATGTGAATACTTTTAACTGCGGATTGTATCGAGTGCTTGGACTTGAAGGCTCAGATCCAAAGGCCGAGTTTGTCTACTCATTCCCAGGCGCCGGCACGAAATTCGAGTGTGCCGTTCCCGTCGTGATTGGGAAGTTCTGGATTCAAACTGATCCTTCACTGCCAGGTCTGATTGCGCTTGATGTCAGCAATCCCGCAAAGCCATTTGAAGTGTCACGTCTGATTTTTGACCACCGGTTTGAGAAGACGCATTGGGTCGCCGCGGATAGAAGCGCTAGTCGGGTGGTTGTGACAGGTAACAATAGATCCTGGGTCTTGATTGTGAATGTCGATAGGCAGACCGGCGAGCTTGCCCTGGATGAAAACTTCAGGGCCAAAGGCGCAGACGTTCCCGGAGTTGATTTTGATCGCCCGCGATGGCCTCACGGGGCTACGGGCAAAGGCGTTGTTCACGGCGCGGTCTTTGGCCCAGGCAAATAGGATCGTGAGGAAGTCGAACTTTCCACAAACGATAACGCAAAGGAACTCTTATGTCTGACACTTTTGATTTTGTTGTCGTCGGTGGTGGATCTGCAGGCGCCGTTGTCGCGGCCCGACTCTCTGAAGACCCGACCTGCCGTGTTGCCCTACTCGAAGCGGGCGAACGGCCACCTGACGTCGAGCTGATGCCTGTGGCCTGCGCGGCCATGCAAATGAACCCCGCCACGGATTGGATGTATACGGCAGACCCCGGAAAGGCCGGGCTTGGACTTAGAGGACGACGAGTCCCGGTGCCACGAGGCAAGATGCTCGGCGGATCCTCGGGACTCAACTACATGGCGTATGTAAGGGGCCATCCCGCCGACTTCGATTCCTGGGCAGAGGCTGGCGCTACGGGGTGGAGCTACGCCGAAGTGCTGCCATACTTCCGCAAGAGCGAGTGTTTGGCGCCTTGCGACGAAATCGTGATCGACGAAGAGGCACACAACAACACTGGTCCGCTGTCAGTCTCAATACGTTCACCGATACTTCAAGGCGCTCGCGAATTCGTCAAAGCCGCTGAAGCAGCCGGAATCCCTCGCGGTGACTACAACGGACGCAATCGCGGCGGAGCGGCGGGTGTAACGTCGCTGGTGCAAACGAACACGCGGCAGGGCAAACGGTCGAGTACTTACCGCGCGTTCCTGGAGAACGTCATCGAGCGCCGGTCCAACCTCACGATCATCACCGGTGCGCAGGCGACTCGCGTGTTGCTGAAAGAGACTGATGGAGGGTTGGAGGCTAATGGCGTCGAGTATCGTAACGCGATTGGTGAGCTCGATACTGTCATGGCAGGCAAGGAGGTAATCTTAAGTGCTGGTAGCGTCGGCTCACCCCACTTGCTGCTGCTCTCTGGCATAGGGCCACAACGCGAACTCGAAACTATTGGTGTTCCCTGCCTCGTCGATTCACCTCATGTCGGCAAGCACTTGAAGGATCACATACAGGTGCCGCTATTCTTCCCAGCGCCAGGCGTCGGCGTTTCGATGAGCGAAGTCGCCGTCTCCATGGGCCCAACCTTCCTGCGCCACCCAGTTGGCCCACTCCCCGCGGCTCCAAACGAAGATGACAAACTTTCTAACGAACTTAAGGCCCTCAAGCAGGAAGCAGAGCGGCAGCTCGCCGAATGGGCAACGACAGGGTCTGGGTTGGCAGCGTCCTCGCTTTACGAGGCTGGTGCCTGGTTTTCGACTGGCCTGGGTGACAAACACAGTCACGATGCGCAAATCGCTTTCATTCCCTGCGGGTACAATTACGATTTATGGCACGGCTGCTTGAACATCGACACCAGCTTGTATTTCGACGACGCCTTCAGTCGATTGGCACCAAACACAGAGAATATGATCATGCTGGCGAATCCCGTGCTTCCGCATAGTGAAGGCGAGATCGTTCTGGAAAGCGCTGACCCCGTAACCTATCCTGCGATCCGTATGAACTACTTCGATGATGACCATGATATGAAGGTCATGATTGCAGTGCTCCGCCGCGCCCTGAAGATCGTGTCGCATTGGCCGAAAAAGATCGGTTCGCTCCTGGTTCCGCCGTTCCTGGCAGAAAAGCATGGTTATCAAGATGGTGCGACGCCTAGCGATGATCTTCTGGAAGACCTTGCCCTACATTTTTCGATAACCGTTTATCACTTGACCAGTACCTGTCGCATTGGAAGCGTCGTTGACTCGCGCCTCCGGGTGGGTGGTATAGGAAAACTTCGGGTGGCAGACGCCAGCGTGATGCCCAATATTGTGAGCGGTAATACGAACGCAGCTGCAATCATGATCGGGGAGAAAGCGGCCGAGATGATTGCCGCGGACCACGATGTGAAGATCGCCGAATTCGTGGGCGAGCGCTCAGCATGATCAGATCTAATATGATCGACAGTGACCGAAAGGAATCAAGACATGGCAAGACCTTCAAAGTTTGCACACGTCGTCTATAGCACTCGACGCTTTGAGGAAATGATCGACTGGTATGAAAGAGTCTTCGAAGCGACAGTCGTCTACCAAAACCCCGCGTTCGCATTTTTAACCTACGATGATGAACATCATCGTTTCGCATTCGCCAACTTGTCAGTGCTTTTGCCTGACAGTGTTGCCGGCAAGACGCGGGACAAGGCGGGCGTAAATCACGTTGCGTACACCTACGCCAACCTCGGTGATTTGCTGACTACTTACGAGCGTCTCAAAGAGATGGGCGTCAATCCGTACTGGCGGATCCATCATGGAATTACACTATCGCTTTACTACCAGGATCCGGACGGCAATCGCATGGAGTTTCAAGTTGACGTCGGAACTGTCGAAGAAGCCAACGCCTACATGCGGACCGAGGCTTTCGCTGCGAATCCGGCCGGGGTGGAAATTGATCCGGAGGTTTTGCTGGCACAATACCGCAGCGGTGTACCGGAACAACAACTTCTGATGATGCCTGAAGGTCAGGCGTCTGCGATTCCGCACGAGCACGGCATGTCATAACAAACGTCAACTGGGCAAGTGAAATAAACCTAGCTACTACTGCCCGACATCCCGTCGCATACAAATAAATTTGCCGCGGATGAGTGCCGATGACACGAATCTGAAATTCGCGTTATCTGCGGTCATCCGCGGCTGATTCTTTCAACCCAGTAGTAGATGAATTACCTTCGAAAGCGATTGCGGTATTCGCCGGAGTTGATAAACGCCTTCACCATCTCGGCCTGCTCGAAGTTGCCGCCAAACTGATTGAGTTTGTGCAACCAGAATTGGTAACCAGCTTCGTCTGGATCTCGCCGCAGGTAGCCAAAGTATTCAATCAAGACAAACATCCCGTTGGTTTTTGCCTGAACGAATCCATCGTTTTCCACTACCTGCCGCAGCGCGGCCGATCGCTCCAGGTCACTATTGAGTCCGTTGACCAACGCGTCGCGATCACCGTTAAATCCGTTGGCATTGCTGATCAATCTGTCGACGAATTCAGCGTTGCTCAAATTCGCATAAGCCGCATGGAAGTCGCCACGCTCCAGCCACGCGTCGACAAATGCCTGCTTATTTCTCTCCAACTGCAGTGCCCAATCGCCACGGCCGACAATCACGTCACGAGAGACAAGGCGAGTGTCAGGAATAAACTCTGCGTATCGAGGAGCCCTGCCAAAGCTGGCCCGGTAGAGTCCGTCAACCAATCCGCCCGTTTGTTTGAACTCAATTGACAGGAAGTACGCTGCCGAGACGTTTATCGTCCTACTTTCCAAACAGGTAGCGTCAGTGCCGCACTGCAACATCTGATCACTCCAGAAGTTGAATCCGGCCTCATCAGGTTCCCGTCCCAGGAAATCGAGGTAATGTTGTCGGACAAAGTACTCGGGCGAATCTATGGGATTCCTTCCGTCGGCGACTCGGTTTGCCGTAAAGACTGCTTCGGTGCTTTGACCAATTTGAGTGAACGAACGATCGCTCGGACTGAACTGATAGTTCGCCCGCGCGGGCGTGACGGTATAAAAGCCGTTCGTCTCGACGTTCTCGAAAACATACCGGCCGTTGCCATCTGTGATTGTCTTGCGTGTTTGCGAGCCACCCAGATTAATGGTCACGCCTTCAATTGGATTGCCGACGTTGTCGACGATCGTACCACTCACATCGCCATCGCTGGCGGTGGGTGATGCCAGTACCGTGATCCTGAATGAGCAGGTGGCAGAGCCGCTGGCAGAATTATACGTAACGGTGGTGGTGCCCGCAGAAAAGCAACTACCTGACGCAGGGTTGGGCGCAATCGTGCACGTACCGGCGGTCGCCGGGTTAGCCCAACTCACTATTCTGCCAGGCTGTCCATCTGGACAAGTAGTGTTCGGCGTCACATTCATGTCCGGCACACATCCGTCGGTAAAAGAACAATTGGTCGTGACGGTCACCGTGGCTGTTGAGCTGTTAGCGAAAGCACCGGAAGGCAGGTCAGTAGTTGAGCTCGTGACAGTCGCAGTATTGTCGAATGGCGAGGCCGCACTGACGTTCTTGAGGACGAGCCTAAAAACCGCCACGTTGGGCTCGTTGACGGCCGAAACGCGTTGTAATGGGCCGAATGCATTGCACGTAATTGTCCCGTTTGCCCCGATCGCGGGTGTGGTGCAGTTGAAGGCCGGGCCGGATATCCGCGTGAATGAATGAAGCGTCGTGCCCGTGGGAAGGGTATCGGTCCAACTGACGTCATTCGCTGGATCAGGACCGTTGAAATTGAAGACTCGAATATCGTATTCAACCGTGCCGCCGGTTCGAACCTGATTAGTGAGAGGAGTCTTCGTAATCGAAAAATCGGCTGCGGGGGCTCCAGGATTGTGAACAAAAAACGGCGAATTACTTACAGCGGCTGCACATTTGGGCTTTGGCTGCGCGAGCCAACGCCCTCGGTTCTCCGTCCCGGGGGGTCCCTCGGTATTCGTGCTTGGCAACAGGTACGTAGTCGTTTGCAGGTCTCCCGTGGGTAGATCAGGTGAGGTTTGCCGAGTTTGACCGTGGGGATCGAAGAATAGGACGTTGAACGCGCGATTGGGCCCTGGCGCGCAATAACTTCTAGGGTCTCCATAGACTTTCGCACAGACAGTCTCCGTCAAGTTGAAGTCGGTTTTCGGAGTGTTGCAGGTAGCACTGTCGTTAAGAACGACGCCAACATGGTATAGCGCTTTGAAAGTGTCAGTAACTGTATTCTGCACGCAAATTGCGCTGTTAGGCTTATTTGTGAAATTACCGAAATTACCGGATGCCGGGATCCAGGAACCAGTGAAGGGCCCGTTTTGATCTGACGTCAGAGCAGGTGTAATTAGAACAGATCCGCTACCGAGATTAATTACGTGACCTGTGGAGGAATTGACTCCCGTGACGGTTGTAACTGCTCCACCACCGGTGGTGCAATCAAGATCGGTAAACGTCTGTTTGGTGAAGGTAGCCGTCTGAGAACCGGGAATATCAGCCAGCCCTGTATCAAGGTTCTGACGATAGTGAGTTACAACGGTTATCGTACCCGCCGGTGCATTGATGCGATTGTCGCTCGTTCGAGCAAAGGCCGGACTAATAGCTGGGCTTGCTAATTCTCTGGTTACAGAAATAGGGTTCGATGTTTGCGCTTGATTGACCCGCTGAGGCAAACGTAAGGCTTCGCCTGCCGGGACAAATAAGGAGCAAGCAAATCCGACCATAAAAATGATAAGAAGTAAGCGGCGGTATTTAGTCATTACATTTCTCCTCGCTGTTCTATGGTTGATTCGCCAGCTCCAGGCACACGCTTCTATACACATGAACCGTTGTTACAAACTCCAGAGCAGCATTGAACTGGAGTCGAGCACACACCGTTCGCCTGAGTGCATGATCCTGCCTGCGCAGCCGTGGGCGCGACCATTGAAGTCACGACCGGAAGTGCCACAGCTGCGGTTAAGCCGAGCGCCCGCATCATCTGTCGCCTGTTAACCCTGCCGCTCGTTGGCTGCGACAATCCCCGTGAAGTATCCAATGCTGGTTCTAATAAATGATCCCGCTTCAGCTGTTCTAATCCATACCAAACAATCTTTTCATCGATCATTCCCGAGGCGCCTGACTCCTCTCCCAGGCGCCTGCTGATCTCGGCAACCGATGTGCGCCCATCACATTGTTTCCAAATCAGAGCGGCGGTTTGATTCAAACAGTGGGCCTTATGCCGTTGCCGGTCGTAGACCAACAACTCGTCGTTAAAGTCCTGGACCACTAGTTTTTCTGTTCGAGACTTAGGAAACTGTTTCATCGGATTGCTCCTTCGTAGGATCTGGACGTTCTGACACCCGGACTC
>Ga0070698_100007421_pt1 | contig 11864 bp, 5 predicted proteins | sample KBSK1502metaG_FD_65477 | JGI IMG/M metagenome (GOLD analysis project Ga0070698, IMG submission 65477) | Corn, switchgrass and miscanthus rhizosphere microbial communities from Kellogg Biological Station, Michigan, USA - KBS K1-50-2 metaG | ecosystem: Host-associated > Plants > Roots >...
GCAGCGAGCGGGCCGTAGGAGACCGGGCTCGAGCAACCGGCGAACGCGGCGGTGTTGAGACGGCACTGGAACGCAACTCCCGCCTCCGGTGAGGAGAACGAGAACGTGCCGCGGGACTCTCCCGTGGTGCTGCCGTCGGGCGGGGATGCACTCGTGATCGTGACCGTCGGGGCAACCGTGTCCACGGCCCACGATCGGGCGGCGACCCGGCCGAAGCGGCCGGCTGCGGTCGCGGTGACGTGGAACGAATGCGTCCCGTCCCGCAGGCTGTTGTAGGCGATCGGGCTGCTGCAGGCGCGCCGCGGGGCTCCGTCGAGGCTGCACCTGAAGCCGTCGGCCGGACCTGTCGCCCTGAACGAGAAGACGGCGGTGGTGCTGTTGCTGAGCGTCCGCGGAGCCGAGGTGATCGTCGCTGCCGGCGCGGCCCGCGCCGGATCCAGCACGATCGCCTCGCCGATCAGCGCTGCGTGCGCACTGGTGGATGCCGCCGCCGGCGCGCGGCGCCCGGCTGCGGTGACGACGAGCTCGGCGATGTCGAGCGAGAGTCGAACGCCGTGCCGGGTCGAGCGAACCCCACCTCGGCTGCGGGCGCCGCGTGCCGGAGTGACTCGCACCGTCGCGTCGGCCGCGAAGATGCCGAGGACGATGGCACCGGCGCGGACCCGGACGGCCGGTGCCGAGAACTCGAGCTTTCCGGCGCGCCGCACCGAGCCTGCACTTCCCGCCGGAAGCCGCGCGTTGTCGGCGCCGGCGTAGGCGACCATCACGCCGACTGCATCGACGGCACGCGAGAAGCGCCAGGTTCCGGCCGTCGTGGTCCCACCGGCCGGTCTCACGTAGGTCACGAGCGTCAGTCGCCCCGTTTCGGCCGACGAGCCCACATCACTCCGGACCCGGCGCCAGCCGACCGGCGAGCCCGTGATGCCGGCGCGCCCCGCATACGCGATCGAGGCGACGAGCGCATCACCGCGGCGCGCGGGCTTGACGGCGGGAATCGAAATGCTGGTCCCGGACGTCTGAACGCGCGTTGCGCCCCGGAAGACGGGGGCCGAAGCGCGTGCGGGGGTGGCCATGGCTGTAGCCAGCCCTGCCGCAAGAAGGGTGACCACCGCCGCAGCAGTACCCCTTCCCCTCCCCGATGTTTCTGGGGCCTTACCCGTCCCCTCGTTCACCATCCAGTCCTCGCATCATGCTCACGTCCAGCAGCATTTACAAGGATTTGACAGGAGAGGCGGCGCCGGCATCACGCTCGGCGCCGCCTCTCCCGGAGGACTTGAACCGCTGACCTAGCGCTCGAAGGCGCCTAGGTCTGCTCCAGCTCCCGCCGGACGGGTGTGTCCGTCGAGATCCATGCCGGGGGAATAGTCCGCCTCCGCTCGATCGAGTGCGAGGCTCCCCGCACCAAGTCGAAGGTTGTGGCCGGCGTAGTCCACGAAGAGCGGATCGGCCACCGTGTTGGCGGTGTATGCAACGCCGCTGCCGGAGAAGTTCCCGGAGCGGTTGTTCCAGGCCAGGTTCGACCGAGCGACGTTGCCGGTCCCGACGGAGCCACCCCAGTACGTGACGACGCCGTACTGGTTCCCGACGAACACGTTGTTCACGATCAGCGTGTCCGAGGCGGTCGTACCGCCGTCGCTTCCGACGACGATTCCGCCCAGCGCGTTTCCGACGATCGTGTTCGAGACCGCGGTGACGCGCAAGGCCTGGGGATAGATCTGGATCCCGAAGCCGTGCACCTGGTCGCGGATCACGTTGCCCGCGATCAGATGATCCGTGCCCTCGATGTAGATCCCGTGATCCTGCTGGGCATTCGCGAGGTTGCCGTTGTCGTGGATCAGGTTGCGGAGGATCTGGACGCCGGTCGAAGTCGGCTCGACGAAGATCCCCTGGCGCTGGGAGAAGCGGATCTCGCAGTCGGAGATCTCGATCCGATCCGCCCCGTCGACGTAGATGTTCGTCGTCGACGAGCCCACCGCGTTCTCGATCACAAAGCCCTGCACACGGACGTAGGCGGCGCTCCCGGAGAGCACGAGCGGATAGCTCGGCGAGCTCAGGGCGGGGCGAAGCACCGCCGACTCACCCGGGTAGCTCCGGATCGTGATCGGGCTCGCTGCCGTGCCTGCACGGGTGAGCTGGAGGTTCTGGGCGTAGACACCGCCGCGGACGTAGGCGATCTGGCCGGGTCCGAGTGTCGACAGCGCCTTCTGCACCGTCAGCCACGGGCTGGCGAGCGTGCCGCTGTTGGTGTCGGAGCCATTGGTTGCCACGTAGAACGCGGTGCCGGTCGGGAGCGGCAGAGGTGCTGCAAGCATCCTGCCGACCGTCACCGTGCTCGTCTGGGTCACGGTCAGTGTGAGGCTTGCCGTCCGGGTCCGGGAACCATCGCCGGCGGCGATCGAGACCGGGTAGTTCCCAGCCGTCGTCGACGAGCCGACTGCGAGCGTGAGCTGCGAGGTCTGGCCTGCGGTGACGGTCGCGGGCGAGAACGACGCCGTCGTCCCGGCGGGAAGGCCGGACGCGGAGAGCGTCACGCTGCCCGAATAGCCGCCGGTGACGGCCGTCGAGACCGTAGCGGTGGCCGACGAGCCCTGGCTCGCCGAGACCGTGCCCGGTGCGACGCCGACCGTGTAGTCGGGAGTCGGCGGGGGCGGAGGGGGTGGAGGGGGAACCGCGCCCGCTGCAGCGCGGAGCACGACGAGCTGGCCGATGCTCCTGCTGTTCGAGGTCGCGGAGAGCGCCGTTTGGACACCCGACGAGCCGCTCGAGGCAAGGTTGAGATCGGCAGACTCGAGGGTGGCGGACGACGTGCTGGAGGAAGCTTGATCGGTCAGCTCCGCCATCGCGGCGGGCGCCGTCGTGGCGGCACGGCCGTTGTTGCCGAAGAAGCCGACGAGCTTCGTGTCAGCCGTCGGCGCGCTGACAGGCGTGGTCGAGATCTGGGCCGAGCTTGCCGTCACCTTGCCGCTGCTTGCGGCCACGGGTGCGGCGTTGTCCGCCCCCGAGAAGGCGAGGACGGTGGCGCTCCAGCCGACTGTGCCCGAGAGCACCCACGTGCTGGATGCGGGCTCGAAGGAGCCTGCGACGTGTGTGTAGAGCGCCTGCTGGAGCGAGGCGCCGCCGGAGGAGACGTCCTTGCGGACGAGCACCCAACCCGCGGGAGCGGTGATCTTGCCTCCCGGGCCGAGCCGCACCGTCACAGCGGCGAGCAGGACGTCTCCGGCCACGACCGAGGCAGGGGTCGGAACGACGACTTTGGTCCCAGCCGAGGTGGACGCGGAGCTCGACGTTGCACGAAGGCTCGGCGCAGCGACGGCGGAACCGGCGCCCAAAGCGGAGAAGGTAAGAGCGAGGACAACGAGCAGTTGTAGGCGCCGCGAGGCGCTGAGCATCGGTGAATACAAAGGAGAACCCTTCCCTGGGGGGGTGGGGTTGCGATTTGCAACGGGGGTCGATATAGGTTGAGAGGGGTTTTTCGGCCGGCAGAGTAGCGGACGAAAGCTCGGGCCGGGCACCTGCGTGCAAGCGCGATCGGACGGATCAGTCAGCTGGCGGCGGCCGGCCATACCCTCGTTACTCGGCAGGGCGGCCTCAGAATTCAGTCCTGTCCCTCGAACGGTGTACCCTCATCGGGCACCGTCGGCGGCCGGGAGAGGCTTCAGTGGGCGCAGCAAAGACCGAGCAGGACGCGCCAATCTCGTCTCCCGGCGGGAAGACGGTCCGCCCATCTCGCGCCCATCCGCTTCACGGTTGGCTCGCCGCCGCGATTCCGGCAGACGCCCGTTCGTTTCGGGTCGCAGACCCAGGGCTCGCGTCCACACTGGCCTACGCGGGAGCCGATCTCGTCGCCGATCGGCCCGACGTCGAGATCGGCGGCGTGGCAGACCTTCGTGGCGATGCGAGCTGGGCGGTCGTCGCAATCGAGGCCACCCAACCCGAAGGCGGCTCGCTGCCCGTCCGCGCAGGGCGGCGCCTGGTTGCCGCGCTCTGGGCGCGCCTCCAACGCGGCCGTGCCGCCGCGGCGGTCGCCGCGCGTGGCTATGCGGACGTCGTCACGATTCCTTGGGACATCGAGCAGGTCCTGCGGCTCCCGAATGTCACGGACAGTCGCCGGAACCTGCGGCTCGTCGAGTTTCTCCCGCAGCGGGCACTCGTGGTGGGGAAGCGTCCAGGCGAGGAGTCGAAGACCGCTCTCGAGGCGGCCGTGGAGGCTGCGGCGCGCGAATCGGGCATCCCGCTCCTGCACGGCTGGCCGCAGGCGAGGGCCGAAACTCTCGTCGTCGTTGCCGATACGGGCGTTCTCCGCGTCGCCGTCGGCCCCGGCGCGCGGGGGATGGAACGGCAGCGAGTGGCGCTCGAATCGCTTGCGGCGTTCGCGCCGCCCCCGGTCGTCAGCGACCGGGTCCCGTGGGTGATCACACGCGGCCGCACTGGGCTCGCGCACTGGTCGTTCGAGCGTCGGCTCCCCGGGCGGCCGGCGCCGCAGGTGCTCGGCGACGACGTCCTTGCCGACTGCCTCGACTTCCTCGTCGCGCTTCACTACACCGCGCACGGAAGCGCGCCTGCCCGCTCGCTGGTCGACGACGCCGAGGTCGTCGCCGATTTGGTCGACTCCCAGGGAGCCGAAACGATCCGGTCGCTCGGAGCCCGGTTGGAAGCCGAGCTCGCGGGCGTCACGCGGGGCTTCGCCCACGGCGACTTCTGGAGCGGCAACCTGCTCGTCGCCGGCGGGACGCTCGGGGGCGTCGTCGATTGGGACGTCGCGGCTGCCGGCTGCCTGCCCGCGCTCGATCTCCTCCAGCTCCGCTTGAGCGAGCACCGCGCGAGGACGCGGCAGTACGTCGGTGTCGCAGTGGTTCAGCACCTACTGCCCTGGGCGCGGCAGGGAGGCGATGAAGTGGTGCGGACCTACGCACGCCGAATCGGCTTATCCCTCGACGCGAAGCTCCTCGAGTCGCTGGTGCTCGCCTTCTGGCTCGACTACCTCAGCCAGGACCTGCGCAAGTACGGCGATCGGGCCGGCCGGCCGGTTTGGTTGCGCGACAACATTGCGGTTGTCGTCGACGCGGTCGGGTAGGGAACTCCCGGGCTGATGCGAACACCCAACCTGTGAGCTCGGCACAACAGCCCTTCTGGGGAGGCAAGCGCGTTCTCGTCACCGGTGCGGGCGGCTTCATCGGAAGCCACCTCGTCGAGGAGCTGGTCCGCGCCGGCGCATCCGTACGCGGCTTCGTCCGCTACAACTCGCGCAACGACTACGGCTGGCTCGAGGACGTCGCTCCCGAGGTGCTCGCCGAGGTCGAGATCTTCCGGGGCGACCTCGCCAACCCGGAGGCCGTGACCGGAGGGGTCGAGGGACGCGAGCTCGTCCTCCACGTTGGGGCGCTGATACCCATCCCTTACTCGTACAAGCATCCACGCGAGTACGTCGAGGCGAATGTGGTCGGCACGCTCAATGTGCTCGAGGCGGCGCGGCGGGCGGAGGTCTCCCGCATCGTCCACACATCGACGAGCGAAGCCTACGGCACGGCCCAGTACGTGCCGATCGACGAGCTCCATCCACTGAACGCCCAGTCGCCGTATGCGGCGACGAAGATCGGAGCCGATCAGCTGGCGCTCAGCTACTGGCAGTCGTTCGCCTCGCCCGTCGTCGTCGTTCGCCCGTTCAACACCTATGGGCCGCGCCAGACCGCGAGGGCGGTGATCCCGACGATCGTCGCCCAGGCGCTCACCGGAGCAATCGTGTCGCTCGGCTCGGTCACGCCGACGCGTGACTTCCTCTACGTCCGGGACACCGCGCTCGGGATGATGCGCTGCGCCGAGGTCGAGGCGATCGAGGGGGAGACGATCAACCTGGGGACGGGCGTCGAGATCTCGATCGCCGATCTCGCCGCGCGGATCTTCGCGCTCGTGGGTGTCGACGCCGAGATCGAGACCGGCGCGGAACGGCTGCGCCCACCCGAGAGCGAGGTGGAGCGACTGCTCGCCGACGTGTCGAAGGCCGCGCGGCTCCTCGACTGGCGTTCGACCGTCACGCTCGACGAGGGCCTCGCCTCCGTGATCGAGTGGATGCAGGGGTCGATCGACGCCTACAAGCCGTCGATCTACAACGTCTAGACGTCGGTGAGCACGACGCCGATGCGCCGGGCGCCGACCTCGTCGAGCGAACGCCGCACGCCGTCTGCGTCGGCGGTCGTGACCCGGCCCTGACGCGCCACCACGAGCACGTGCTCGGCGGCGGCTGCGAGCGGCAGCGCGTCGCCCGCGACGAGGAGGGGCGGCGCGATCACGACCACGTATTCAGCCGCTTTCCGGAGTTGCGCGAAGAGAGCCTTCGTCGCGTCCGGCGTGAGCGCGCTCGACGCGGAGCGGGGGGCTCCAGCCGTGAGCACGCGAAACCGTGCCGCGGCAGGACCCTCGGGGCCTCCGTTGCTGGAGGCCGCTTCGAGCGCGACGTTCTGCAGGGCGCTCTCCAGCTTCGTCGTGCCCGCGAGCACCTCGCCAAGCCCCGAGTGGTCGTCGGACACGGCCAGGTAGCGTCGCAGCTGCGGTTTTCCGTTGTTGGCGTCCACGCAGATGACCGTGCGACCGGCGAGGGCCAGCGTCGCGGCAAGGCTCGTCGCGAGCGCGCTCTTTCCCTCGTCGTGGTGCGCGCTCGTGACGACCACGGTCGTTCCCGTGTCTGCTTCGGCGCCGAACTCGACCTTCGCGCGCAGGAGCTGGAGCGCCTGGGTCGCGGAGCGCAGCTGGCGTCCTCCTCCCCGAGCCGAGGCCATCGCGGCTCTCTTGCGCATCCGTCCCGGGACCGAGCCGAGTACCGCGGCGCCGAACGACGTCTCGGCCGCCTGGCGATTTCGGATCGTGTCGTCCAGGTTCTCGAGCGCAAGAATCAGCATGATGGCGAGGGCCAAACCGAGAGCGAGCGCGAAGGCGATCGTCTTCAGCGGCTTCGGCCGGACCTGCTTCGGCTCGAGGTGCGGGGGGTCGAAGACGCTTGCGAAGAACAGCGGCGCCGACTTGCCGCGAGCCTGCGAGATGGTCGCCCGGACCCCGAGCTTCGCCTCGACCTGCGCGACGAAGACGCCGGCAATCGTCGCCAGCACGCGCACCGCCTCCTTCTTGTCCGTGGACTCGTAGCTGACGTCCAGAACGGAGCTGTCCGGACGGACGGCGACGTGGAGGTCCTTGAGCAGCTTGGTCACCGACGTGTCGATGCGCGCACGCCGGATCGCGCGTTCGGCGACGACGTTTGTCTGGAGCAGATTGGTCATCGTCTGTGTCAGCTGCTGTCCGCCGAGGACGGGCTCGGTCTGTCCCCCCGCCTGCCCTGCGACGATCTTCATCGTCGCGCGATAGACCGGATCCTGGCGCGACACGGTCACGAAGGCGACGGCTGCCGCCAGCCACGGGATGAGGACGAGCAGAAGCGCCCGCCTCCGGAGCAGGAGTAGGAAACTACGGAGAGGTGAGTCGAGGGGTTCCATTGCGAGTCTAAGAGCCGACGGACCTCATCGTAGTTGCGCCGCCAACGAGTCGCAGAGCGCGAACGCGTATCCTGAGGCTATTCGGCGCGCGTCCCTCTCGATCCTCCCCGGTGCGGCGGCGGCCGGGTTCATCGGTCTCGGCATCGCGCTCGCGCACGGCTGGGAGCCTCCGGGAGACCGGCGTCTTGCCGACGCTCTCTACGGCGATGCGATCGGGCATGCGTACTCGGCCGATCTCCTGCTCGACTTGTGTCTCCCCGCCGCCGGCGCGCTCGGACTGGGGCTGATCGGTTGGCTGCTCGCTCGCGGCCGTCGCGGCGACGCTGTCTTCGTCGTGCTTGCGTTCGGCGGGACCGCGGCAATCGACCTCGCCGGGAAGTCGCTCGTACGCCGTCCCTCGCTCAATCTTGCCGACACGGACTATTCGTTTCCGAGCGGTCATGCAGCTGCGGCCGCCGCGGTCGTCGCGATCGTGTTCGTCGTGTCGCCCCCGAACCGACGCTGGCTGTTCACCGTCTGTGCGTCGATCTTCGCGGCCGGATGCTGCGTGCTCGTCGTGGCGCGCGGCTGGCACTATCCGAGTGACGTCGTCGGCGCGGTCCTCGCCGTCCTGGCCTGGGTCGGTTTCTTGCGGCGCTTCCCGATCAAGGGCAGTCTCGGCTCACACGCGGACGAGCCCGACTCCTAGGAGGAGGCGATCGCGATGGCGATGGCGACACTCCGCGACGAGGTCGAACCGAGCGCTGCCCGCGTCCCAGTCGGCCCCGTGGGCCCGATGACCTGGCCCGCGAGCTCCGAGCTCACCTTGTACGTGCCCGCTGACATCACGTCCCACGCCTCGAGCATCGCAGGAGGTGGGGTGAAGGTCAGGCCCGTGCTGGGGCCCGCCGCATAGAGCAGGAGCGTGTTCGCTGCTGTCGTCGTCAGGGAGGGTGCGGTGAACGACGTCGAGCTCGCGTTCACCTGGCCGCCGGAGGCGTTGATCGGGCTCGTGGTCGACGCCGACCGGATGGCGGCGATTCCTCCGGCCATGTCGAGCGCCCCGCCTGCGAGCGTGAATGTGTAGCTAGCCGGCTCGGACGGGCCTGCGATCCGGTACCAGGCTCGAATGCGAGCATTCGTGCCGTCGGCCCAGTCGGTGTTCGGCACGAGCGTCCAGCCGGCGGGAGCCGAGGCGGTCCGGTTCACGCCGCCCTGGTGAGCGACGGTTGCGACGAGCACATCGTTCTGCTGAGTGCCGGCGGGGAGAGCGAGGGTCAGCGATCCCGACGACGAGACGCCGGACGACGAGGCGCGCACAGCCGGACCGGGCGCAACCGGCGGCTTGGCGTGGCACGCCGTCGTGCCCGCATCCGTGAACGTCTTCCCTGCCTCCGGGATGAACTGCCAGGAGTAGGAGCCGGGATGCAGCGTCAGCTTCAGGACTCCGAACGCATCGGCGTTGCGCACCTCGCTGTTCGGCTTCACGGTGCCGATCCCGTAGAGAAGGTAACCGCCGGTACCCACGATGAACTGCCGCACGCCGTAGGCGGGATCCGCCACCCCGCCGCTCGTCATCGGGGCGAAGCGCTCGTAGATGTGCTCGTCGCCGCTCATGACCAGCTCGACGCCCTCGCGGTGGAAGATGTTCCAGAAGCCCTGCATCTGGGGGTTGTCCCCATGGACATTCCCGGAGCTCCAGCGGGGTGCGTGCAGGACGACGCCGGTGCACTGTGACGGGTGGGCCTGCAGGTCGTTGACGAGCCAGGTCTCCTGGGCGGCGTTGTTGCACCCCGGGACGACACCCTCGGTGCACGACGCGTTCAGGTAGACGATGTGCCACTGGCCGACGTCGTAGCTGTACCAACCGCGGAGCGGGTCGAGGGCCGTCTCGCCGAACGGCAGCAGCTGGTTGCGGAAGTAGTCGAAGTGGGGCTGGCCCAGGTTGGTCGCGTATTCGTGGTCGCCGATCATCGGCCGGGTGCGCGACTTGACACGGCCCCAGGTCGGGTCGTAGCAGTTCGCGTACTCCGCTGCCGTGCCGTTGTCATAGGCGTTGTCACCCAGCGTGAAGACGATCCCGTCCGGATTGGCCACGAGGATGTCCGACGTCGCGTCGTCCCGCGTGCTCGTGCCGCAGCCGGCGATGTCTCCCGCTCCGATCAGGAACGGGTCGGTGATCGTGAACGTCGAGGCAGCGCTGAAGCCTGTGTTGCCCGCCGCATCCGACTGCTCGGCCCTCGCCGTGTACGTTCCCGTGCCGAGGTCGGAGGCGGCTGTGGCCGCCCAGGTGCCCGCGGTGACAGCGGCCGAGATCGTTTGCAGCGGCGAGCCGCTCGCGGTGCCGCCTGCATAGATCCGTACGCTCACGGTCGTCGCGTCTCCCGCCCCCGTGCTCGCCGCGCCGCTGAACGAGGGACGCGCGCTCGCCGTCGAGCCACCGTTGAGCGGCGCGGCAAGCGTGACCACCGGCGCTGTGAGGTCGATCGAGAACGTGTTGGCCGAGCTCGAGCCGGTGTTCCCGGCGAAGTCTTGCTGGACGGCTCGGGCCGTGTACGTACCGGCGGGGAGCGCCGGAGAGGCGGTGATCGAGTAAGCGCCGCCGGCAACCGTGGCAGTCAGAGTCTGGACGGCGGTACCGCCTGCCGTAGAGCCCGCATAGACCGAGACCGTGACGGTCGTCTCGTCGCCCGGAGCCGTTTCGCCCGTGCCCAGGAAGGTCGGCGTTGCGGTGTTGAGGAGGCTGCTCGCCGCCGGAGAAGTGAGAGTGACGACCGGCGGGATCGCGTCGACGGTCCACGTCCGGGCCGCCGGGGGACTCACGTTTCCGGAGGCGTCGACGGCGCTCACCTCGAACGTGTGGGTCGCGGAGGCGAGGCCGTTGTACGTGTGCGGGCTGACGCACGGGGTGAGCGCGCCTGCGTCCAGACGACATCGGAAGGTCGCGGGCGACTCGTCGCCGGAGAACGCAAACACCGCCGAGGTCGATGCGGTCGTGCCCGTCGGCCCGCCCGAGATCGTGGGGGTCGCCGGCGGCACGACGTCGACGGTCCACGTGTACACGGCACTGGCGCCGACATTGCCGGCCGCATCGGTGGCGCGGACGCGGAACGTGTGGCTGGTCCCCGAGAGGTCCGCCTGGGCGTCGGGGCTGGCGCAGCTCGTGAACGCGGCGGCGTCGAGGCTGCACGCGAAAGTCGCGCCGCTCTCGCTTGCCGAGAACGAGAAGGAGGCCGTCGTCTCGTTCGTCGGGTTCGCCGGCCGCGAGGTGATCGTCGCGGTCGGCGCGATCGTGTCGATCACCCAGGTCGCGGATGAGATCGCCTGGTTCCCGGCAGCGTCGTCGACGCGGATCTCAAACGTGTGTGAGCCATCTGCGAGCCCGCTCGCGACGTATGGGCTCGTGCAGGCGGTCGGCGTCGCTCCGTCGATGCTGCAGCGGTACGTCGCTCCAGGCTCGGTCGAAGAGAACGCGAACGCCGCGCTCGACGACGTCGAGGGGTTCGCCGGGCCCGAGTCGATCGTCGGTGCCGCAGGTGCAACCGTGTCGATGGTCCACGCGAACGAGGCTGCGGCGCTCGGGTTGCCCAGCGAGTCGACGGCGCGCACGGCGAAGTTGTGCGCGCCGTCGGCGAGGTCGACGTAGGTGCGCGGGCTCACGCAGAGCGCAAACGCGGAGCCGTCGAGGGCGCACTCGAACTGCGGCGTCCCCTCCGTCGCCGTGAAAGCGAACGTCGCGGTCGTCACGTTGGTCAACGAGGGTGGTGAGCTCGTGATCGTGGTCTCGGTCGGCCCCACGATGGACACGCTCCACGACCGGGTTGCGGGCGGACCCGGGTTTCCGTTGGTGATCGCTCGCACGGTGAAGGAGTGCGATCCTGCGGCGAGCTCCGCAAACGTCTGCGGGCTGCTGCACGGCGCGAACGCGCTCCCGTCCAAACCGCACTCGAATGAGGCACCCCCGGCGGGGCTCGAGAACGTGAAGGTCGCCGTCGTTTGCGTCGTCGTGCCACTCGGGCCCGAGTCGATCGTCACGGCGGGCCCGGCCGTCTCGACGGTCCAGGCGTGACTTGCCGGGGCACTGGCGTTCCCCGCCTCGTCGAGGCCGACCACGTCGAAGGTGTGGGCGCCCTCGCCGAGGCTGCTGATCACGTACGGCGACGAGCAGCTCTGGTTGGCGCCTCCGTCCAGGCGGCAGCGGAACACGCCCGGTGAGTCGAGCGCAAAGCTGAACGTCGCCGAGGTCGACGTCGAGGACGACGGCGGCGCCTCGGTGATCGAGACGATTGGTGCGACCGTGTCGATGGTCCAGCTGTAGATGATCACGCCGCTCGTGTTTCCGGCCGGATCCGTCGCGGCCACCTGGAGGCCGTGGCTTCCGTCGGCGAGGTTGGTGAGGGCGAG
>Ga0070698_100007425_pt1 | contig 11861 bp, 12 predicted proteins | sample KBSK1502metaG_FD_65477 | JGI IMG/M metagenome (GOLD analysis project Ga0070698, IMG submission 65477) | Corn, switchgrass and miscanthus rhizosphere microbial communities from Kellogg Biological Station, Michigan, USA - KBS K1-50-2 metaG | ecosystem: Host-associated > Plants > Roots >...
CGCCGGCCGCGCCGGCGCCGCCTCCGTGGAACGCCCCGGCGGCGCCTGCGTGGGGCGGTCCGCAGCCTGCGTCGACCGACGCCGACCTGGCGGCCGGCGCGCGAGGCGCGATGCCGGCGCCCCCGCCCCTTGCGCCACCTCCCGCGCCGGCGCCTCCTCCCCTGGTGCCCGATGTGGCCGCGACGATGGTCGCGCCGCCGCCGATGGAAACAGGCGGGGACGACCGCGAGCCGACCACGCTGATGCCGGCCTGGTCGCCGCCGCCCCCTGCGCCCCCTCCGCCAGCGCCATCTCCGATGGGCCTGCCGACGCGGCCTCCGCAGGCGGCCGGAGTCGCGGCCGGGCCGCAGGCTGAGCTGACGATCGAGTCAGGCCCCGACGCCGGCCACGCCCATCGCACCGGCGACCACGCGCTGCGCCTCGGCCGCTCGCCAGACAACGACGTGATCCTTCGCGACCCGGCGACGAGCGGTCACCACGCGCGGCTGGAGCGGCGCGGTGAGGCGTTCTGGATCGTCGACCTCGGGAGCACGAACGGGACGTTCGTCAACGGCGAGGCGATCCAGGAGAAGCAGCTCAACGACGGCGACCGCATGACCATCGGCCAGAACGCAGTCCATTTCTCTGTCCTCGGAGCCTAACGACGCTACCGGTCGTTAACTAGACCAATGCGACTCCGCATCGCGTGGGCCACGGACCCGGGCCTGGAAAGGGAGGAGAACGAGGACTCGGTCGCGGTCTGGCGCAACAAGGCAGGGCTCGACACTCTGATCGTCGTCGCCGACGGCATGGGCGGGCACGCCGCCGGGCAGCATGCGAGCCAGATCGCGGTCAAGACGGTGACCAAGATCCTGGCCGAGGACGGCCAGGAAGGGATCGACCTCGAGCGTTTGAAGAAGGCCTGCACGGAGGCCAACACTGCGGTCTTCAACGCCGCGCGCGACAACCCCGACTGGGCGGGCATGGGCAGCACGATGGTCATCGCCGCCATACGTGCTGGGGAGGTGGGCCTGCTCAACGTCGGCGACAGTCCCGCCTATCTCTTCCGCAACAGCTTCGCGAAGCTCATCTCGCAGGACCACTCGTGGCCCGCGGAGCAGGTGCGCCTGGGTCTCATCAAGCCCGAGGAGGCGGCCAACCATCCGCTGAAGCACCGGCTCACGCGCGCGGTCGGCGTGTGGGAGCAGATACAGCCGTTCACCGACAAGGTCAAGCTCGAGGAGGGCGACGCGGTCGTGCTGTGCAGCGACGGCGTGGAGACGGCGGGCGTGAGCGTGGACGAGATGGGACGGCTGCTCCTGAAGGACGGCAACCTGGACCGGGGCGCGGAGCGTGTGATCGAGAGGTGCCGCGAGCTGGGCGCCCCGGACAACGTCACGCTGGCGGTGGCGCGCGTGGAGGTCGACGTGACGAAGACCGCGGTGCTGCCGAAGCTGAAGATCTGATCGCGGTGCGGCCCGAGTTCGCTGCGGGCGCTCGCAACGCCGTGCGCACCTGCCTCAACGTCGGCGCGCCAGACCGGGTGTACATCATCCGCGACAAGCCTCGTACGGACATCGCCGAGGCGATCGAGCAGGAGGCGCTTGCGACCGGCGCGTCCGTGCGAGCGGTGACGATGGAGGATCACGTCGAACGGCCGGCGACCTCGTTCCCGCGCTCGATCGCGGACGACGTGCGCCGATTCCGGCCCACCGTCTCCTATTTCATCGGCACCGGGCTGAAGGGTGAGCTCGCGTTTCGCCAGCCCATGCGCAAGCTCCTCGTCGAAGAGCTGCGCTGCCGCCACGGGCACATGATCGGGATCGATGAACTCGTGATGACGGACGGCATGGCCGCGGATTACGAGGAGATCTACCGCGTGACCCGGCAGGTTTTCGAAATCGTCCGCGTCGCCGCCAGGATCTCAGTGCGCACGGCGCTGGGGACAGAGCTGGAGGGGACCTTCTCGCCGTCGATGAGATGGATAGCTTGCGACGGACGCTACTGGGAGCCGGGAAGCTGGGGCAACTTGCCGGAAGGCGAGACCTTCACATGCCCACTTTCGGTCGAAGGAGTCATCGCCGCCGAAGAGCTCGGTGATTGGTTCGCCGACAAGTACAAGATGCTGAACCCACCGGTGCGGCTGGTCGTCAAGGACGGGCGACTGGTCGGGGTCGACACGCCCCACGCTGTGCTGGCCGGCGAGATCCGCGAGTACATGGCGCAGCACCGAAACTCGAACCGCGTCGGCGAGTTCGCGATCGGCACCAACGTCGGACTATCTCGGATCGTCGGCAACTTCTTGCAGGACGAAAAGTTCCCCGGCGTCCACGTCGCGTTTGGCGACCCGTATGGCTTCGAGACTGGCGCTGACTGGGACTGCCCTTCGCATGTCGATGCCCTCGCTTCCCACGCCACCGTGGCGGTGGACGGCAGGACGATCATGGAGGCGGGCCGCTTCCTGCTCTGATCAGTACGAGCGGACCAATGTCTCCGCGATGTGCTCGACCTTCATGCTCGATCCTCGCCCGCGCAGGCCGGCCTCGAGCTGCATCTGGCAGCCGGGGTTGGCCACGGTCACGACATCCGCTTTCGTGTTGAGCAGGTCGTCGAGCTTCTCCTGCAGGATGCGGTTCGACATCCCAGGTTCGAGCGTGCTGTAGAGACCTGCGGCGCCGCAGCAGATGTCGGGGTGGCGCATCTCGACCAGCTGCACGCCGGGCATCGCGCGCAGCAGGTCACGCGGCTGCTTCTTGATCCGCTGCGCGTGGGCCAGGTGACACGCGTCCTGGTACGTGACGCGAAGCTTCAGCTCGCTTTCGGGTTCCGGCAATCCGACTTGCGCAAGCCACTCGGTCAGGTCTTTGACCTTGCCTTGCAGCGCCGGGTAGAAGTCCTTGAGGTGGGCGCCGCACCCCGCTGAGTCGACGACCAGCGCGTCGAAGCCGCCCTGGCCGTAGATGCGCATGTTCGATTCGCGCAGCCGTTCCGCGCCTTCGAGGTCGCCGTTGTGGGCGAACAACGCACCGCAGCACCGCTCGCCGGGCGGGAACCAGACCTCGCATCCGGCAAGCTGCAGGAGCTTGACGGCCGCGTGATGGGACTGCGGATACAGGATCGGCATCACGCAGCCGGTGAGAAACGCGACGCGATGCTTGCGTTCTCCCAACGCTGGGGCGACGTTGCCCACGGGCGGGCGGAACCGCGCCCGCAGCCGCGGCAGCATACGTCCCGACCGCACGACCGACGTCAGTCCGATCGTCTGGGCGGTGCGCGTCGCCATGCCTGCAAGGCGTAGGCGTCCCGGGTGCGCGACAAGCTGGCGCAGCGCGGTGCGGCTCGCCCAGCGCTTGAACGAAGGGCGCCGCGCATCCTCGACGTCAGCACGGCCGGCTTCGATGATGCGCCCATACGGAACGCCTGACGGACACACGGCCTCGCACGTCCGGCAGCCGAGGCACAGGTCGATGTGCTCGACCTGCGCCTGGTCGAACTTCATCGTGCCGCGCTTCCACTGCGTCATCAGGTAGATGCGGCCCCGAGGCGATTCCGTCTCGAGGCCGGTGACGCGGAACGTCGGGCACGCGTCGAGGCACAATCCGCAGTGCACGCACGTGGCGAGGTCGTCGTCGGAAAGCCGCTCGAACATCACACGACGTACCGCCCCGGATTCAGGATTCCGGCGGGGTCGAAGGCCTGCTTCAGGCGGCGCATGACATCGAGGGTGGCGGGCCTGGCGCCCCATGCGTCGAAGCCGGCGGGGCTCAGCGTCACCAGCGAGCCCCCCGCCGCCTCTGCCTTCTCGCGGACGGCGCCGAGACTGGTCTCGTCAGGCGCCGACCAGTAGGCGATCCCGACGCCGGGCGAGGCCCACCAATCGCCCAGGTCGCCGACCACCTCGCGCAGGCGCTCCTTGGGCACTGCGATCCGGGCCCAACGCTGAGGGGCGCGCCGCGAGTGTTCGGACCAGACCGACGTGTCATCGGCCTTCCAGCCCAGATCGCCCACGACGCGGCCGACGGCGTCGGGGCTCCCGAGGAATCGAGCCAGGACGCGACCGCCGGAGAAGAGCTCGAGCGCGGACGGAGCGAGGGGCGAGCCCATTGCCTGCTGTGCGGCGACCCAGCCGCCGTCGCTCGAGACGGTGACGTCGTGCAGCGGCCTCGGAAAGACCTTGAACGACGCGGCGACGATCACGCCGAGCGAGCCGAGGGCGCCGTAGTGAAGCTTCATCATGTCGTAGCCGCTCACGTTCTTGACCACACGTCCGCCGCCGCTGGCGAGCTTGCCGTCGGGCAGCGCCACCCGGATGCCGATGAGAAAGTCGCGCGGGGATCCGTAGCGCATGCGGAGCGGACCGGTCCAGCCGGTGGCGAGAAGGCCGCCGATCGTGTGGCCTGGCGAGTTGAACGGATCGAGCGGCAGGAACTGACCCGCCTTGCCGAGCTCGGCCTGCACCTCCTCGAGCGTGATGCCTGCCTCGACGCTGACCACCATGTCGGCCTGCGAGTGCTCGATGACACGGTCGAGGTGTCTCGTCTGCAGGATCAGGTCGCAGCGCTCGAGCGGATTGCCCATGCCGCTCGCCCTGCCGCCGCCTCGAGGGGCGACCGCGAGCTTCTGATTCGCCGCTTCTTCGAGGATGCCGGCCAGCTCCTCCGCGGTCGCAGGCGTTTCGACTGCTGGTGACTTGCCCAGGGGTCCGCGCGATATCGCGGCTTTGCCTCCGATCTTGTGGGGATCTGTCACCACCATTTCGCCTCGACCGCGAGGCCCGTACGCCCCGCGAGCTGGGCGGGCTTGCGCGTTGGGTCGGGGAAGATCTTGCCGGGATTCAGGATGCCATCGGCGTCGAGGACGTGCTTCACGCGCTGCATCGCGTCGAGGTCGTCGGCCGTGAAGATCCAGGGCATGAAGGCGCTCTTCTCCAGGCCGATCCCGTGCTCGCCCGACAGTGCGCCGCCCATCTCGACGACCGCGCGCAGCATCTCCTCGCCCGCGGCCTCGACCTGGTGCAGCACCTGCGCGTCGCGCATGTCGAAGAGGATGTTCGGGTGCAGGTTGCCATCGCCCGCGTGGAAGACGTTGGCGACAGGCAGCCTGTAGTGTTCGCCGATCTCTCCGACGGCGGACAGGATCTGCGGCAGGCGAGAGCGCGGCACGACACCGTCGTGCAGGTAGTAGTTGGGCTTGATCCGGCCAAGAGCGCCGATGGCGCCCTTACGGCCGGCCCAGAGCAGGTCGCGTTCGGCCGGCGTCTGTGCCTCGCGCATGGCGTAGCCGCGGTTGGCCGCGAGCACGTCGCGGATGGCGGCCATCAGCTCACGCGTGGACTCGGCGATGCCGTCGACCTCGACAAGCAGAACGGCGCCCGCGTCGATCGGGTAACCGGCGTGGTAGTGGGCCTCGACCGCACCCACCGTCACGTTGTCCATCATCTCGAGCGCTGCGGGCACGATGCCGTGGCTGATGACCGCTGACACGGCCTGGCTCGCGTCCTCGATGCTCGGGAACGCGGCCAGCAGCGTCGCCACGCTCGGCGGGATGCGCAGCAGCTTGACCTTGATCTTGGTGATCGCGCACAACGTTCCCTCCGACCCGACGAGCAGGCCGCAAAGGTCGAGCCCGACGCGGTCGGGCGTGTCGCCGCTGACCCAGTGCACGCTGCCGTCGGCGAGCACGACCTCCATCCCGAGCACGTGGTTGGTGGTCACTCCGTAATACAGGCAGTGCGGGCCACCGGAGTTTTCCGCCGCGTTGCCGCCGATGGTGCACGCCTTCTGGCTCGAGGGATCGGGGGCGTAGAACAGGCCGTGCTGGGCCGCGGCGAGCGACAGCTCCTGGTTGACCACGCCAGGTTCGACGAGCGCCGTTTGGGCGACCGGGTCGATCTCGATGATGCGCCGCATGCGCGTGACCTGGAGCGCGATGCCGCCCTTGATCGTCACGGCGCCGCCGGAAAGCCCGGTGCCGGCGCCGCGTGGCACGACCGGGACGCCGTTCTTGGCCGCCACCTTGATGACCTCGGCGACCTGCTGCGTGTTGGACGCGAGCACCACCGCGTCAGGCGTGGCGCCTTCGATGGACCCGTCGCGCTCGAAGATGCGCAGGTCGTTGCGCGAGTCGATCACCGCGTCGCGGCCGGCGACGCGCCGCAGCTCGGCCGCGACCGACTCAGGAAGCGGCATGGTTCTGGAAAGCCTCGAAGCGGCGTGTCAACGAGCCCGGTATGCCTGGCGCCTCGATAGCCTCAGCGCCGACGACCAGCAGCGACAGCCAGCGCCGGCATTCCTCGTCGGAGGGCACGCGGTCGGACCGCTCGAAGATCGCTTCCTGGATGCGGCTGTGCGGCGAGAGCTGGATCGTGTACCAGACCGACAGGCCGTCAGGCGTAACCGCGTGATGAGACTCGTCGACCTTGCGGTTGATGGGCAGGCGGAGGGGCCTCGCGTCGGCCGCGGCGCGCAGGCGTGCAGCCTCGGTCTCCATGCTCATCGACAGGTCCAGCTTAAACTCGGAGTCGGATGACGGGCCGCAGACGAGTCGAGGCCGCCCTGGCGATGGGCATGGCCGATCGCCCACCGATCGGGGCGTGGGGTCACACGTATCGCGAAGAGTGGTCGCCCGACGCTCTCGCCGCCATCACGGTCGAGCGCGCCCGGCGTTTCGGCTGGGACTTCGTCAAGTTCCAGCCGCGGGCCAGCTGCTTCGCCGAAGCCTTCGGCTCCGTGTACCACCCCTCGGGTCACAAGCTGCGCGGGCCGATTCTCATCCAGGCGGCCGCCCCGGAGCTCGAGTCGTGGTCGAAGGTGCGCCTCGTCAATCGACAGGCCCTCGACGACCAGGTGAAGTCGATCGGCATCGTGGCGCGCGGGCTGGGGGCTGACGTGCCGGTCATCCAGACGGTGTTCAGCCCGATCACCGTGGGCGGCTACCTGGTCGGCAAGTCCCAGGCGCGAGTGGTGCGCGAGCTGCGCCAGCATCCCGAGGTCGTGGGGCCGGCGCTGGAGCGGATCGCCGACGCGCTCGTCGAGTTCGGCCGGCGCTCGATCGAAGCCGGCGCGTCCGGCATCTTCTACGCGGTCTCGGGGTATGCGGGTCGGGGCGTCATGTCGGAGGACCGCTACCGCGACCTCGTGCTGCCGTACGACCAGGCGGTGCTGAATGCGATGCCGGAGGCGGCGTGGTTCAACATCCTCCACCTGTGCGGCTCGCACCTCAACTTCACCCTGGCGCGCGACCTGCCGACGCATGCGGTCAGCTGGTCGGTGCACAACCAGGGCAACCCGTCACTGGCGCAGGGCCGCGACATAGCGGCGTGCGCGGTGATGGGCGGCCTGAGCCAGCGCGCGTCGCTCGTGTACGGTCCGCCGTCAAAGGTCAGGGCTGAGGCGGAGCGCGCGGTGGAGGAGACGGCAGGGCGCGGTTTGTTGCTTGCGCCAGGGTGCTCGGTGCCGCCGCGCGTGCGCGACGTGAACCTGGAGGCGATCGCCGCGTGAGCCGCGTCGAAGGTCTGGCGGAGATCGTCTTGTGGGTCGCCGACATGGAGGCGTCGCTGCAGTTCTATCGCGACATGTTCGGGATGGAGATCATCTCGCCCCCAGCGCTGCCCAACAAATTCCTGCGGGTGGCGTCACCCGGCGGGATTCCGGAAATGATCGTGCTCATCCCACACCCGCACCCGGACTCGTACTTCCCGACCCATCGCGAGAAGGAGAAGCGGACGCTGCACCACCTCGCGTTTCGAGTCGATCATCGCGAGTACGACGCGCTCGAGACGGCCTTTCTCGAGAAGGGGGTGGAGGTGCGGCACGGTGTGCATCCGGTGCTGAAGAACGTGCGGACCTTCTACGTCGACGACCCGGATGGGAACGAAGTCGAAATCATCGGCCCTGAGTGAAGCCGGCGGCCCAGTCAAGGCGGGGCCAACCCCCGGATAGTCCGGACTATCCGAGCATTTCGCTCGGGGAGAGTAGCCGATAGAGCGGTCACACGCTCCTATGAAGTCACGCCGGCCGGTCCACTTCCTCCGGCGGGCGGCAGCTCTAACGCAAGCCACACCGCAGGCGGTGGGCAGCCGGACTATGAGCCAACCCGCCGGAGTCGCCTTAGCGTGACACTCAGTCCGGACTATCCGACGGTTCTAGCGGCTTTGACCGGCCCGGGTATTGACGTCGGCCGTGATCGTGGTATCTCTTAGCTCGTGATCGACAGGTGAGACCGGAAGAGCTGCTGGAGTCGCCTGACTTCGACGGCCGTCCCTACAGCGCCGGCGAGCCCGGCGACGAGTGGCGCAGCAGGTCTTCGGGCTGGGCGTTCGCGGCCACGATGCTGCTCGGCATCGTCGCGTTCTACACGTTGAGCAGTGGAGCGGTCTTGAGCGCGCTAGTACTGTTCGGCCTGACCGCGGGCGGACTCCTGCTGACCTGGGTCCTCGTCCGGATGGACCTCCGCCACTACATGGCCTACCGCCACCGGATCTGATCCCTCGGGGCCATCCGCACCGTTGTAATTCATATGGGCTACGAGGGAAGGCTGGAGCGCAGGCGGGTGCGCTGGTTCTTCGCCGGCCTGCTCGTGATCAGCGCGGTGATCGACATCGTCGGCGCGCTGCTCGTGCAGCACGAGACGCGGTCGCAGGTGCTGGAGACGCTGCTGCCGGCGGCGGTGACCCTCGGCGGCCGGACCGGCGCGGTGCTATCGGGACTCGCGCTCCTGCTTCTGGCGGGTGGCATCACTCGTGGCAAGCGCATCGCGTTTCGCCTGACCGTGCTCGTGCTTGCGGCGACGATCGCGTTCGAGCTGGTCAAGGACCTGGACTTCGAGGCGGCGCTGCTTTTCGCGTGGATCCTGGCCGGGCTGTGGTGGTTCCGCCACCACTTCGACGCTGACTCCGACCCGAAGCGGTTGCGGTGGGGACTTGTCATGCTGGCGATGGGCATCCTGACCGCGGTCTTCTACGCGGTCGCGGGTGCGGCACTGCTCGCGAACCAGCTGCAGCCCGAGTTCGGACTGATCACGTCGATCGAAACGCTCTTCGCGGCGCTCGCGGGCAGCCCTTCGATTTACCACGCTTTGACTTCCCGCGCCGATTGGTTCCTCAGCACCCTGCCCGTGGTGAGTTACGCGCTCATCATCGTCGCCCTCACGCAGCTGCTGCGGCCGGTGCTGGCGCCACGTGCCGCGTCCACCGAGCGCGAGAAGGTGCACCAGCTCCTCGATCGATGGGGACGCAACTACATCTCGCACCTGGCGGCTCACAGCGGCTTCAGCTATCACTGGGTCGACGAGGACGCGTGCGTCGCGTTCACGCTGCGGGGGCGCACCGCGCTCGCGCTGGGCGACCCGATCGGACCGCCGGCGCTCATGGAGCCCGCCGTGCGTGACTTCGTCGCGTACTGCGAGCGGCAGGACTGGATCGCGGCTTTCTACCAGGTGGACGAAGCGGAGATCTACCGGTCGGCTGGCCTGACCCTGGTGCCCATCGGCTCGGAGGCGGTGCTGCGTCCGGACGACTTCAGCCTGACGGGGAAGAGGCGGGCGGACGTTCGCTACGCGGTGAACCGATGCGATAGGTCAGGCGTGCGATTCGTGTTCGGCCAAGGGCCGGACATCGTTGCCGACCACAGAGAGCAGATCGCATCGGTGTCAGGGCGCTGGCTCGAAAGCCGCCGCTCACCCGAGCTGGAATACAGCCTCGGCACGCTGGCCACGTTGAACGACCCGGACGTGGTCGTCGGCCTGGCTTTCGCACGTGACGGCCGTCTCGAGGGATTCGTCAGCTGGCTGCCGGCGCCTCTTCGACGCGCGTGGACGCTCGACCTGATGCGGCGACGCCCAGACGCGGTGTACGGCGTGATGGAGGCGCTGATCGTCAAGTCGATCGAGGAGGCACGTCGCAGCGGCGTTGCCGAGCTGAGCCTGGGCATGACGCCTCGGGTCATCGCCTCGGCGGGAGGCGCATGGCGTGCTGTGTACTGGGGGCTCGACAGGTTCGAGCGCAGGCGGACGCTGCATCGGTTCAAGGCGAAATTCGGTCCGCGCTGGGAAGAGCGCCACCTCGTCGTGCCGGGCCGGTCGACGCTGCCCGAAGTTCTGGTGGCCTTGGTCCGCGCACACGTCCCGCCGCTGCCGGCCGCGGCGGCCTGGCTCCGGTCCTATCTGTTCCCAGAACGGACCGAAGGAGGCCGCCGGGCGGTGGCTTAGGTCGTCTGCGGCTTGGTCTCCGCGGCCGGTTCCGGCGCGCGAGCGACGAGGGCCGAGCCGACGCCGAGAAGGGTCAGCACCGTCATGACGATCAACGTGGCCGGCTCGGGCAGATGGATGCCCAGCGCGGCGTCGAGGGAGATCGGGCCTGGGCCGATGAGGGCCACGGCCGCGATCGCGGCGAGGATGGTCAGGTTGAACTCATACCCACCGTTGCTGGTGAAAAAGCCCTTGGGCAGGTGCACGAGGGCGATGGCGACCAGCATCGAGCCCGCGATGGCGAAGCTCGGGAGCGGGTTGAGCAGACCGACAGCGAGCCCGAGGCCGCCGGTGAGCTCGGCCAGGGCCGAAGCCCACGCCCAGGGCGCGGCCGGCCGGATCCGCATGTGGTTCATGGCGCCCGTCCAGCCCTTCATGCCTGGACCGCCCCACCAACCGAACAGCTTCTGAGCGCCGTGAGCGGCGATCGTCAGCCCGACGACGAGACGAAGAATAAGAATTCCCGCAGCAAACATTGCTATGTCAAACCTCCGGGAAGGAATACAGCCATTGGCAAGCATCTATTCCAGGGCCCGGTGCCTGGTCAAACACCCCGATCGCCCGTGGATAGACTCAGGCTCGCGGGCCCGTAGCTCAGATGGTTAGAGCGGCCGACTCATAATCGGCTGGTCGGTGGATCGAGGCCACCCGGGCCCACCCGTTCCGCGCCCGGACCAAGAAGTGTGCTGAAAACGGCCATTTCCTTGCTCAGAGGAGGCGGTGGCGGCGGTTTTCAGCACACTTTGTGACGCCCGACCTGCGTATTCGGGCGGATCGGTGCAGCAGGCGTCCCCCCGATAATGGCCTGACATGAGGCTGGACTGGGCGCTCCTCGCCAACGCGGCTGAAGCCCCACCCAACGGACTCGTCTACATCCTCGGCGCCGGCTTCGACACGCTCGTCCGCGACCAGTACCCGACGCCTTTCGGCGGCGTGATCGTGCTGCGCGTCCAGACGACACGCCTCGAGACCGAACGGCCGCACAAGATCGAGGTCCACTGCACCGATGAGGATGGCAAGCCGGTCCTCCCGCAGCCCATCGTGCTCAACCTGCCCGCGAGGCAGGTGCCGGCCGAATATCCGCACGGGTGGGACCTCGCCGCCAACATCGTCATCAACATCACCACCGTGCCCATCGAGCGGCCCGGGTTCTACAACTTCGAGATCCTCGTCGACGACCAACAGGTCCGCACGCTGCCCTTCCGCGCGGTCAAAGCGACAACGGTCCAGACCGTTTGACGGCCGCCCTCAGCCAGTTCGTCGCCACCTATGGCCTGGTGGCCGTGTTCGTGCTCATGGTCTTCGAGAGCTGCGGCTTTCCATTTCCCAGCGAGGTCATCATGCCCACCAGCGGCGTGCTCGCCGCGACCGGCCACCTCAATCTCGGCGCCGCGATCTTTGCGGGCGCGGCGGCCAATCTCGTCGGCTCGCTCATCGCTTACACGCTCGCCGCGCGGTTTGGCGAGCCGCTGCTCCTCGGCCCCGGTCGCTGGATCGGCATTCGCCGGCATCACCTCGAGATGGCCGACGGCTGGTTCCGGCGGTGGGGATTGCTCGCGGTGCTCATCGGCCGCGTGCTGCCGGTCATCCGCACCTACATCTCGTTTCCGGCCGGCCTCGCTCGCATCGACCTCGCG
>Ga0070698_100007426_pt1 | contig 11857 bp, 10 predicted proteins | sample KBSK1502metaG_FD_65477 | JGI IMG/M metagenome (GOLD analysis project Ga0070698, IMG submission 65477) | Corn, switchgrass and miscanthus rhizosphere microbial communities from Kellogg Biological Station, Michigan, USA - KBS K1-50-2 metaG | ecosystem: Host-associated > Plants > Roots >...
AAATTCTCACATCTTGGTAAAAACCTTGAAGTGATCATTAATAAAGCGCTAAAAGAAGAGAATCCTGATAAACGACTTGGCTTTGCTAATGCAGTGGCTTATTACATGAAGCTCGCTTATAATAATTGGCATAAAGAAATTGTTCATGATGATGCCATCCAGCAAGAACTGACAGGCATTACTGATGGCCAACTCACATTTACAAATACTCCATTTGTAAAAGCGTATCGTCCGCAGCAGGATATGCGTGACAGGGATAGAGGTGGTTATGGAAAACCAAGAGGAGGAAAATTTCAACAACGTGGTGGAAGTAATGGCGGTGGCAGACGCCACGATAATCGCGGAGGCGGGGGTGGCGGATACAAAAAGAAAAGATATTAATTGAATTAAATATTCTTTGATAGCCCTGATAGAAACAACAACTGTCAGGGCTTTAATTTTGAATAAACTTTTAAATCTGAAATTTAAATTTTCATGAATTCCTTTGAAGTACAGGGTGGCAAAAAGCTAAAAGGCGAGATCATTCCGCAGGGTGCAAAGAATGAAGCATTGCAAATTATCAGCGCTGTTTTATTAACCCAGGAAAAAATTACCATAAGCAATATCCCTGATATACTCGATGTAAACCTTTTGATCGAGTTATTGGGAGATATGAATGTAAAAATTGAAAGACCGCAAAGAGATACTTGTATTTTCCAGGCTGATGATGTAAATATTGATTACCTGCACAGTGAACCATTCAGAAAAAAAAGTGGAAGACTTCGTGGCTCGGTGATGTTTGCAGGACCAATGCTTTCAAGATTCAGAAAAGCATTTATTCCAAAACCCGGTGGCGATAAAATAGGAAGAAGAAGACTTGATACACATATTATCGGTTTTGAAAAACTCGGTGCCGAGTTTACTTATCATGAAGAAGATGGATTCTTTCATCTTGTAGCTCCAAATCTGAAAGGAGTTGATTTATTATTAGATGAGCCCTCGGTAACAGGGACAGCCAACATTATTATGGCTTCCGTAATGGCAGAAGGAGTTACTACAATTTACAACGCTGCCTGCGAACCTTACATTCAGCAACTATGCGGTATGCTGAACAGAATGGGGGCAAAGATCAACGGGCTTGGTAGTAATAAACTTATCATTAAAGGTGTAACTGAACTTGGCGGTACAAAGCATCGCATGCTTACTGACATGATCGAGGTGGGTTCATTTATTGGCCTGGCTGCAATGACACAAAGTGACATCGTAATTAAAAATGCGGGGATAGAACATCTTGGTATTATCCCCGAAAAATTTCAGCAACTTGGAATACAAATGAACATCAATGGTGATGATATCCATATTCCCGAACAAGATGTTTATGAAGTGCATCGCTATTTTGATGGAGGTGTGCTTACAATTTATGATCATCCATGGCCGGGATTTACTCCTGATCTGTTGAGCATAGTTTTAGTAACAGCAATACAAGCTAAGGGCAGTGTATTGATACATCAAAAAATGTTTGAAAGCCGTTTGTTCTTTGTTGATAAACTGATCGACATGGGCGCACAGATCATTCTTTGCGATCCGCATCGTGCTGTTGTAATTGGTCTTGAACGAAAACAAAAACTCAGGGGAATAAGAATGAGCAGCCCTGATATTCGTGCCGGCGTTGCATTATTGATCGCAGCCCTTAGTGCAGAGGGAACAAGTGTTATTCAAAACATTGAACAGATCGACAGAGGTTATCAGAATATTGATGAACGATTGAGAATGTTGGGAGCCGAAATAAAAAGAGTGAATTAGTAACTTCACATGATGAAACAAAAACTGTTTTGGCTGTTATTCCTTTCATTTCCCTTTTTAAACGTTTTTTCGCAATACAAAGAAAAATTCTTTAAAGAAGGATATGTTATTAGACAAAATGATACTATAAAATGTAAAATATATTTAAAAAGCATTGAGGAACTTCAAGAAAAAATTGTTTATAAATATAAAGATGGGGATGAGCCAATTACTTATTACCCGGGAAGTATAATAAAGGGATTTGGATTGACTATTGATGGAAAAAATATTCAATATACAACAGTACCATATCCATTAAATAAAAAAGGGACCAAAATTGATCTCATTTTTGCCGAAGTGGTCACCAATGGATTTCTAAAAATATTTAAATATTCTTTTTATAGAGAGAATCTTAATATGGCTGGAACAAGTACCAACTCTGCCCGTGTATTTGTACCAACAAAAACAAAAAGCAAGAAAGCAGTTGTCGATTATTTCATTTATAGGAGCGATATCGATTCATCATCTCATTTATCATCCTATATGAGCGATAATATGGTTAAGCTAAATAAAGAACTTGTTGATCATTTTTTTGGAGACAATCCTGATCTTTTGAAAAAGATCGAGCTGGATATTACGCTTGTAACTTTCGTCCAATATGTTGAGGAATATAATGCATGGTTTAAAAAGAAAAACAAAAAAGAATAATACACATAATATTTATGAAGGCCTTATTTCAAGGGAACCCTGTCCGTTAACTATTTTCCCTATCTTTTGCCAATGCTAAGCCGTAGTATAAGTAAATGGGCAATGGTCTTGCTCGTCATCAATGGTGTTATCGGTTCAGGTATTTTTGGTTTACCATCAAAAGCATTTAAAGAAGTTGGTGTATATAGTATTGCGGCCTTTCTTGTTTGTGCTGTTGCTGTCTTTATTATCATCTTATGTTTTGCAGAAGTAAGCAGCCGCTTTGATAAAACTGGAGGGCCTTATTTATATGCCCTTTCATCTTTTGGTCCATTGCCTGCATTTCTTACCGGCTGGCTATTGTTGCTAACAAGATTTATTACTTATGCGGCATTGATCAACCTGCTTGTTACTTATCTCTCTGTTTTTTCTGATTGGTTCGACTTACGATCGTCCCGGATCATCACTATCGTTTTACTAACACTTTTCCTGGCCTACGTCAATCATATCGGCGTAAAGAATAGCACACGGGTAAATAATTTTTTAACGATCGCTAAACTTCTTCCCTTATTACTATTTATAATCGTAGGTTTTTTATTTATCAAATCAGAAAATTATCAGGTGGATAAAGTCCCGGGATTTACATCATTTTCATCTACTGTTCTGTTATTGGTATTCGCATTTGGAGGTTTTGAATCAGTGCTTGTTAATTCGGGAGAAGTAAAGGATCCTGAAAAAAATCTTCCTTTTGCTTTATTGCTGGCAGCCTTGGTCATCGCAGCCATCTATATGTTGGTGCAGATCGTAAGTATTGGAACATTGCCATCGCTTGCTTCAACTGAAAAGCCACTCGCTGAAGCCTCAAAATTATTCATGGGAAAGGCGGGAGCTATTATAATTGCATTCGGAGCCATGTTCTCTGTCACTGGTACATTAAATGCGATCATGCTGGTAGGCTCAAGATTACCCTTTGCCTTTAGTGAAGAAAATCAATTTCCGAAAGTTTTTTCTTTCATCCATCCAAAATATAAAACCCCTACCTGGTCGTTGCTCCTGTTTATGGCCATAACAATAATTATTTCTTTGAACTATTCATTTTTATCTGCCGCATCACTTAGCGCTATTACCAGGGTGATGATCTATGGTATAGTCTGTATCACATTGATAATTCTGCGCAAAAAGAAAACAGACCAGAAAAACTTTTTTAAAATAAAATACGGAACAGTGATCGCCATACTTGGTGTGATAATTACTATTTGGTTATTGAGCAGCGCAACAATGAAAGAATTAAAACATGTTGGTATTGCAATTGGAATTGGCCTGCTGGTTTACTTGCTGATGGAATTGTCAAAACAAATATGGCCCGGCAAAACAAAAAATTGATTTATTGTTGTCCAATTTGTATCACCTCGTTTGTTATTAATGTATAAAACATTCAATAACATTAAAATTTAAACAAAATGGAAGAGTATGCATTAATTATGAGACATGAAGATGGTTCAAAGATCGCTTCACCAGAACAGATGCAGGAATGGATGAAGCAAACTATGGATTGGATCGGTGGCATTGCTGCACAAAATAAATTTGTAAGCGGTACAGGTTTACCTTTTGACAGCGCAAGGGTTATAACAACAAAAAACTCCAAACCTGTTGTCACCAATGGACCATTCGGGGACATTAAAGAAACCATTGGAGGATTTATTGTTGTAAAAACAGATTCAGTAGAAGAAGCTGTTGAATTCGCAAAAGGTTGCCCGGTGCTGCAAGGAGAAGGCAATAGCATGGAAGTAAGAAAAATTGCAAAAGGTGATGGTGTTCATTAAAACTGATAATGGATACTAGATGCTGGATTCAAGATGTTAAGTATCTAAAAAATTATTGTTTATTTCACTATCAAGTATCCAGCATCCAGTATCCAGTATCTAGCATCAACAGTTGAAATACCAGCAAATGCAACATCACGAGTTAATACCCCATTTATTCAGAACCGAGTTCAGAAAAATAACTGCTGTTCTTTGTAAACATTTTGGAATAGATAATATTCAAATAGCAGAAGATATTGCAAGTGATACTTTTTTATTGGCAGTCGATACCTGGACATACAAAGGAATACCTGCCAATCCAATTGCCTGGCTTTATACGGTTGCCAAAAACAAGGCGAAAAATTATTTTCGCCGAACCAATATCTTTTCTGAAAAGATCGCTGTAGAAATAAAAAGCTCATTTAAAGAATCTGAAGAACCGGAGATCAACCTTTCTGAAGAAAATATAACAGACAGTCAGCTTCAAATGTTATTTGCCATTTGCCACCCTTCTATTCCGGTTGAAGCGCAAATAGGATTAGCACTTCGAATTCTTTGCGGATTTGGGATCAATGAGATTGCCAACGCTTTTTTAACCAGTAATGAAACGATCAACAAAAGATTATTCAGGGCAAAAGAAAAACTAAGACAGGAAAAAGTAAAAATTGAATTCCCTGGTAAACCAGATATCAACGATCGGCTGGAAACCGTTCTTACAACTCTATACTTGCTTTTTAGTGAGGGGTATTATTCTGAAACTGATGACACAATACTCCGTGAAGATTTGTGCGATGAAGCCATGCGATTGACATACATGCTCATTGAAAATGAACAAACCAATCAGCCGAAAGTAAATGCTTTATATTCTTTAATGTGTTTTCATTCATCAAGATTTGCAGCAAGAAAGAATGAGAAAGGAGAAAATGTTTTATACCAGGACCAGGATGAATCGCGTTGGAACCAGGAGCTGATCATAAAAGGGATTTATTTCTTGCATGAAGCTTCAAAAGGGAATGAAGTTTCAAAATATCATATTGAAGCAAGCATTGCATACTGGCATACTATTAAATCTGATACGAAAGAAAAATGGGAAAATATTCTGCAGCTTTATAACAAACTATTGATGTTAGAATACTCGCCAATTGCTGCAATGAACAGGACTTATGCTTTTTCCAAAGTAAAAGGTAAGCAGGAAGCAATTGTCGAAGCTGAGAAACTGAATTTATCAAACAATCATTTTTTCTACACATTGCTTGGCGAGCTTTACACTGATATTGACAATGTAAAAGCAAAAGAAAATTTTCAAAAAGCTTTTGCTCTCGCAAAAACACAAACTGATAAGCAAACGGTTCAAAAAAGAATTGATGCATTAAGTCTCCAATTGAAATAACGGCTAAAGATTTTAACTTACAGTGAAATAACAGTGCTCTTTAAGCCATGAATAACTCTGATATAAAAGATCCTCTGTTCCGCGATGCTGTAGAAGCTATTGATTCGGGTAATTTATCCTCGCTTCAAAACTTATTGAAAGCAAACCCCCAACTTATAAGTCAACGTCTCGATTTTCCAACGGATGGATATTTTAAACATCCTTACCTGCTTTGGTTTGTTGCAGACAACCCAATAAGACATGAAAAGCTACCGGCAAACATTGTTGCAGTTACTAAAATGCTTATTAATGCAGCAAGAAGCTATGCTGCAGATAGTTTTCAGCAACAAATAGATTATACTCTTGGTCTTGTTGCCACCGGACGTATACCAAGAGAATCTGGTGTACAAAATGAATGGATCGATCTGCTGATCGATAATGGCGCAATACCCGAAAACGGAATAGGTGCATTAGCCCATGGAAATATTGATGCCGCAAGACATTTAATAAACCGGGGCGCTAAACTTACATTAGCAACTGCTGTTGGTCTTGACATGCAAGATGAAATCCAGAGATTATCAAAAGAAGCAACGAAAACCGATCTGCAACTTGCTATAATGATGGCTGCATTTTATGGAAAATCAAAAATGATCTCTTTCCTGGTCAGTTTAGGTGCAGATGTAAATGCTTACCTGGATCGTTCAAGTGGATTTCATTCACATGCATCGGCGCTTCACCAGGCTGTGTTTTCTGGTTCGCTTGAATCCGTCAAAATACTTATAGATGCCGGAGCTGATCTCAACGCAAAAGATCGGATTTATGATGGCACTCCTTTAGATTGGGCTGTTTATATGCAAAAAGAAGAACCAGATGAAATGAAAAAGAAAAAATATACGGAGATCGAAGTTTTTTTAAAAAGTAAATTAAAGCATCGAGGTTAGTTTTAAAAGAAAGGGCAGCCTTTCAACTGCCCTTTGAGAATCTTCACAGGTTATATTTTAAATTAATTCCGCCATAGACTACCGCTTTTGGCGGCGCCGGAATATAAGCATCAGGTAATTGGTTTATAAATATCATTATAGGGTATTGAACTCCCGTAATATTATTTACTCCAAAGAATGCATCGAGATCAAAATGAGAAGACAAGCTTCTTTTGAAACCTATTTTTCCATTCAGCAGATTATAACTACCAGCCTTGCGTAATGTATACGTCTCGGGGTTATTAGTTACTCTTTCTAAAGAAATATTTACCGGATCTCTATATAAATGTGAGAAGTTGGCATAGATCCCATACTTGGTTGACGCATCGATACCCCAGGCATTCATAATTTTTGGAACACCAAATACATTAAGACCACTATAGTTCAATGTGTCGATTCCGCCATTAGTTGTAGTTGTACCTGTTTTGTAAATGAAATTATCGTCGTATTTGAAATCTGAATAAGTAAAATTGATAAATGGAGTAACATTTGTAAAAAATCCATCACCATCTTTAACTATAGAATACTTTAATGCAAGTTCAACTCCTTTGTGATCCTGCTCTCCGCCATTGATAACATAGCTGTATGCAGTTGTTGTAGAATTATAAGGAACTGCAACAGATGTCATTTTATCAGAGAACTTAGTATGGAAAAGTGCTAATTGGTAAACAAGTTTATCATTAAATAATGATCCCTTTGTACCAATTTCAAATTGATCTCCTTTTTCTGGTTTCAGGTTATTGTTTGTATAACCACCAACCGGAGGCACAGCTGTAGGTGTCACGATAAAGAAATAAGAGCTAACCGGTGCTTTGTAGCCGCGGCTATAAGATGCATAAGCAGATATTTCTTTACTGAACACTTTGTTGACTGCAACATGTGGTGAAACCATTTTCTTATATGTTGTTTCAAAATGTGATGGATTTGTTGTAGTAGCCGGATTGAACCTGTCATCCAGTTTTATATTTTGTCTGCTTAATCCGACACCAGCAGTAATTGAAAGATCCTGTGGTAAGGCCAATGTCCATTCAGTGAACAATGAAGTTGGTATTGTTACAAATGCAGTATTCGAAGTCATTGCATTTACTACCCAATAAGGACTTACACCATATGTCCATGTTGATGGATTTGGATCATTAGGATTTGCTTTCATGTTAAATCCAACTACCTGTGCATCCTGCCGCTGAACTTCCAATCCTGTGATACCACTTAGAGAAACATTATTGGCCAACGAAAACTTCGTATCAAATAAAGAACGGAAACCATAGTTTACGGATGTTTTATCTGTCCATCCACCTGCTGAACTTGCATCACTTCTGAAGCCCATTCCAAAAATTGAAGTTGTGTTTGAAATTGATTTGCTGAATGCGTATGTATGTTCTACTGCTGCCCTGAATGTGCTGACATGGCTATGAGCATTTCTTTTGATGTATTCAGGGTTTCCTGAATAATCTTTCGCTGCCCACTGAGCAATTGTCAACTCACCCAATCTTTCATCATAACTATCTGTATAACCAAAATAGGTAGTGATAGATTGCTTTTCATTCGGATGAAAATCTCCTGCAAAATTCACAAAGTCTTTGTGTGATTTATTGTGAATTGAAAAACCATCAGATTTTTGCTTTCCATAATTAAGCAGTATAGAACTGCGTTCACCACCAACCATCAGGTGCGTAGTGTAGCGTTGCAATCCATAATTGCCAAACAGGACATCTTCACCGATCGATGTTTTTCCTTTTTCAGGTGTAAGCGTTTTAAAATTTATCGCACCTGCGATTGCCTGGCCATACAGAGTGCCAGTAGGTCCTTTCACTATCTCTACATTACCGATCGAAGCATAATCAATATCATCAAGTGTATTGATACCTTCGGCATCAGTAACAGGTATTCCATTCAGATAGATCTTATAACCCTGCCCGTCAAAATTGCTGTTGATACCGCGGGTACCTCTCGTTCCATTTCCATAGCCGCGAATATTGAACTGCTGACCTCCTGAAACAGATCTTCTGTTCATGATGACTCCGGGCACACTTGTTTGTATCGCATCGTCTAAGAATATTCCCTGTCCTCTTTTTAACTCAACAGGTGTAAGCTTGGTGATCGATTGGGGCTGGTACAAAAGTTTTTTATTAATGGATGATGTAGCGCTGATCTCAACATTATCAAGAGTTCTTCCTGAAGATTGAAGTGAGATTTTTAATTCAGCATCACAATTTTTTATAGTGACAGAATAAGGTTCATAACCAACAAAACTGATCGTAATTCTTTTTGCTTTGTTACAGTCAATTGAAAAGTTACCGTTGTTATCTGTAGTAGTACCGCCACTCCCGGCAAATGTAACTGATGCGCCCACCAATGGCTTTCCTGTTTCTGCGTCATTTACTTTCCCACGAAGTACTTGTTGTGCAAAACCGGTTAGCGATATAGCAAATAAGAAAATAGTAAATAGAATTATGTTTTTCATAATGAAGTTGATATCAATAAATATTATTAATAGATGCATTGAAAACGCAGTATGATGCTGCAACAGCAGCATCATACTGGCTTCTTAATAAGTAAAATAAGGTGCTAAACTTTTGGCGGAGGGCTGTATATTTCTTTATAAAAAGAAACAAGTGAAACTTTAAAAAAACCATATTGAGAAGAGACGGAAAAAAAACCTGGTGATTCGGGCGGATTAATAAAGACAAGATCCGGCAAAACTGGTTTTATATTTCTTCCTCTTTTATTATCGTGGTTTTTATTCACTGCTTTAACAAGATTATCCAGCAACTGCTTTTCTTTTTTATCATTGATGCAATACAAAAAAGTTTTTCCTCCTGACCTTTTGATCCGGGCAACATCATATAACACACCATCAATTGAAAACTCCTTGTCTTCTTCTCTCCATTCAATTCTGTCACCATATTGCTCGGCAATAAAAACTTCAAGTGACGATTCGGGAATTTTTTTAAGCATTTCCCTTTCCACTTCTTCTTTTATGATGTATTGATGAATAGTATAAATAAAATAATAACCAACCTGGCTGGTAAATAGTATTGTAAGAAGTGATAGGGCTACTACCTTTTTCAATTGGTTTTTCGTTGAGCGGCTAAGGTAGATATTTTTCTTTATCAGTGATATTCACGAGTGTGAATAAACACAGGAAAAACTAACTTCATAAATAAATTCTTAAACAGGCTTTTATGAAAATAAAAAATCAACCGGAAAACTTATTGGAGTGGATAGCTCTAAAAGCCAACCTTGCTCCTACTCCGCTTGTTGATACGCAAGTTGCATTCAATGCTGCAAGAGCTATTATGGCTGCCGCAGAGCTTGGTGTTTATGAAGCGATCGGCAAAAACTCAAAAACCTCAGATGAAGTTGCTTCAATTTGTAAAACACATACTGAAGCAACAAAGCATTTACTTAATTGCCTGGTTGGGATCGGTTATTTGCAATGGAACAATGGAACCTATTCATTAAAACCAAAATATTATAAATGGCTGCTGAAAGAAAGTGAATCGAATTTGATCGGCAAATTGCGTTTTCAATTAATAGAGTGGGAATGGATGGGTAAATTGGAAAACTATGTACGGACTGGTAAGCCATTAGATCTTCATGGCACAGCATCAGTAAGAGAATGGCAGCTCTACCAGGAAGGCATGAGAGATCTTTCCGTTAATGCTGCAAAAGAACTGGCTTCAAAAATTCCTGTACCCAAAAATGCAACAAGCATGCTTGATATTGGTGGTTCACACGGATTATTTTCTATTGAGCTATGCAAAAAACATCCTGGTTTATCAAGTACAATATTAGAATTACACGGTGCCATTGAAGCAGCAAGTGCGATCGCTAAAAGATATGATACAACTAACCGTGTAAATTATGTTGCCGGCAATGCTTTGAATGATGACCTTGGATCAGAAAAATATGATCTTATAATGATCAACAATGTTGTTCATCATTTTACTAATGAACAAAACATTGCACTCGCAAAAAAAGTGGCCCGGGCTCTAAAGCCTAATGGCATTTATGCTATTGGTGAATTTAAGCGTGAAAACAAACCCGGTGAAGGTGGTCTTGTTGGCGCCACAACCGGTCTTTATTTTTCATTGACAAGTTCATCGGGTACATGGTCAGTACCTGAAATAGAAGGTTGGCAAAAAAATGCAGGACTAAAAATTGAAAAACCTGTTAGGCCAATGTCGATACCCGGATGGCAGGTTTTTATTGCAAGAAAATAGCAATAGAATAAACAATGAACTTTTTATCTTTAATCAACTAATGTTCTCGGCTGACGGAACACGGAATACCACCACATCGCCAAGCCGTGAACGTTAACGGTAATTGCACAGCGACACCCTGCGATCCGATAGCTATCGGATTCAAAACTCCTCCACATTTTCTCTTTGAAAAAAATATTTTTCAAAATATTTTGCGAAACCGAATAGTTGCGCATATATTTGCAACCGATTAGCTGCACAAGTAAAATTTAAACAATATGAGACGAGACATCTTCCAGGCAATAGCCGACCCGACAAGGCGGGCAATTATTACTTTAATTGCCTTGCAGGCAATGACACCGAATGCCATTGCCGATAACTTCCACACCACCCGGCAATCTGTTTCTAAACATCTTCGCATACTTACAGAATGTGATCTGGTGAAACAGGAACAGCAAGGCAGGGAAATTTATTACTCACTACAAATTGAAAAAATGAAAGAGATCGATAAATGGATTGACCAATTCAGAAAAATTTGGGAAACCCGCTTCAATCAATTGGACAAAGTATTATCAACAATTAAAAAACAGAAAAAATGAACGACTTACTATTTGATTTTACCGTGGACAAATCAAAAAAAATGGTATTCATAAACAGGGAATTTGCTGCAGACCTTTCGTTGGTATGGGATGCTTTTACCAAAAAGGAAATTCTTGATCAATGGTGGGCACCGAAACCCTGGACCTCAAAAACAAAAATTATGGATTTCAAAGTTGGTGGACGAAGATTCTATGCGATGGTGAGCCCCGAAGGGCAGGAACGCTGGGTAATCCAAAAATATACTTCCATTAATCCAAAGACCAATTTCAAATTTTTTAATGCTTTTGCAGACGAAAATGAAAATCCCGAATTACCGGGTTCAGAATGGGATCATAGTTTCAGCGAACAAAACGGAACTACAAAAGTCAGTGTGACCATTTACAATGAATCCCTTGAACGCATGGAGAAGCAGATCGAAATGGGCTTCAAGGAAGGATTTACAATGACATTAAA
>Ga0070698_100007427_pt1 | contig 11857 bp, 6 predicted proteins | sample KBSK1502metaG_FD_65477 | JGI IMG/M metagenome (GOLD analysis project Ga0070698, IMG submission 65477) | Corn, switchgrass and miscanthus rhizosphere microbial communities from Kellogg Biological Station, Michigan, USA - KBS K1-50-2 metaG | ecosystem: Host-associated > Plants > Roots >...
GTGAAAGAGTCGGCTGGGCTAACGAGCGACTTCCGCTTGGACGTGTTGCCAAAGGTCCTGGCTCCGAACGCCATGCCTACGCCGTCGCTGACTTTTGATGGGGTCCCGCACACCGTGGCAAACGTGCTGCCGCCCGACACCAATGGTGACGTCGGACCAAACCACTTTGTGCAATCAACCAACGCCAACTCTGCCGGGCAGACCGCAGTTGGTGTCTTCAACAAGTCAACCGGCGCATCCATCACAACCTTCGCGATGGCGAGCCTCTTCGCAAGCTTGCCTGCCACTGACGGGTGCCGTACCCACGATGACGGAGATCCGATCGTGCAGTACGACCCATTAGCCGACAGATGGCTGATTAGCCAGTTTGCGATCGACCAGGGAGCTCCTGCGTCGCGTCAATGTATCGCGATCTCGCAGACGGCAGACCCGACTGGCTCGTATTATGTATATTCGTTCGCGATGCCGGACACGACCACTGTCAACGATTATCCGCACTTTGGAGTGTGGTCAGATGCCTACTACATGTCGGACAACCAGTTTAACGATCCCGTCACGGTGTTTCTAGGCGCCGGTTGTTTTGCGTTTGATAAGAACAAAATGATCGTTGGCGATCCGACCGCCAGTTACATCTACTTTAATGTATTTCCTATCGATGCGACGGCGGGCGGCATGCTGCCCACAGACTTTGACGGTCTGGTGGCGCCACCGGCAGGCTTGCCGCAGTTGTTCATGGAATTCCGCGCGACGGAATTTGGCGATCCGGCGGATACGCTTCGTCTCTATGAATTCGTCCCGAATTTCGTTACGCCTGCGGCTTCGACGTTTACCGTGCGGCCGGACTTGCCTCTCGCAGCTTTCGACGCGAACCAACCGTCAGTGCGTGCCGTTGCGGAGCAACCCGCTCCCGGTGTGGGGCTCGATGTGATAGCCGACCGCCTGATGTTCCGCCTGGCTTATCGGAATCTCGGTGGCACTACCAACTCCTGGACTGGCAACTTCACGGTCAACGTAAGCGGCGGCGCCGGAACCACCGCCGCGACTTATCAGGCCGGTGTCAAATGGTTTGAATTGCACAGCGCCGGTTCGGCTTTGCCGACGGTTTTCGACCAGGGTATCCATGCCACTGGCGCCGGTAATGGGGCAACCGGCTTGAACGACTTTATGGGCAGTATTTCTCAGGATAACTCGGGGAACCTTGGCCTCGGCTTCACGCAATCCGGCACCACACAAAACGCCAACATCGTGATTGCCGGGCGCACCTCCGGCAGCGGCACACTCAACGAAGGAGAGGCCTTGTTCTTCGCTTCGAGTGGCGTCCAAACTTCTACCACCAGTCGCTGGGGTGACTACAGCGAGATGAGCGTTGACCCCGCAGATGAGTGTACTTTCTGGTACACCCAGGAATACTACGGCGCGACCTCGGCGGCGACCTGGAATACGCGCATCGGCAAGTTCAAGTTTCCCGGTTGCACCACACCAGCGCGCGGCACAATTTCCGGCACCGTCACGAACTGCCAAACCGGACTGCCGATTCCTAATGTGTTGGTTAGCATCAGCGGCGGCTACTCGCGCGGCACCGACCCTGCTGGAACGTATGCAGCGCTGCTGGCTCCGGGAACCTACAACGTCAGCGTTACAGGCTTTGGATACGATACAGCTTCAACTACTGGCCTGGTGGTCGCCAACGGCGGCGTCGCAACTTTCAATGCCTGCCTGAATGGCACTCTGAAGCAACCGGTGGCTGACACTGCGAGCGTTACAGCCGATGCCTGCAACTCCAACGGTTTCATCGATCCAAATGAAACGGTAACGGTCAGCCTTGGCGTCAAGAATACGGGCACGCTCAATACGGCTAGTCTGGTGGGCACCTTGCAAGCCACTGGCGGTGTTACCAGTCCCAGTGGTCCGCAGAACTACGGAGTCGTGGTTGCAGGTGGCGCCACGGTCTTCAGGTCCTTCACTTTTACGGCGGGCAATCTCGCCTGCGGAGCTCCATTAATCATCAGCCTGCAATTGCAGGATGGAGCCACCGATTTAGGCACCGTCACTTACAACCTTACGACCGGTACCATTGCCGTCAGCAATTACACCACCGGAGACATAGCTACCCCTATTCCGGATAATGCTGCGGCAATTAATATTCCGATTACGGTTGCAGACGTAATGACGCTTTCAGATGTCAACGTCAGTTTCCGCATCAATCACACATTCGACGGCGACCTGCGGATCAGTTTGGTTCATCCTGACGCCACGGTTATCCCGCTGGTTACCAATCGTGGTAGCAGCGGTATCAATTTTGGAACGGGGACAAATAGCTGCGCAGGTGTGCCAACCCTGATCGACGATCAGGCGACCGTCGCAATTACAGCTGGAACCGCACCGTTTGCCGGATCCTTCCGGCCGGAATCACCGCTGACCGCGCTCAATGGGAAACCGTCTAACGGCACCTGGAATTTGAGAGTGCAGGACACCGCGAGCCTGGACACCGGCACAGTTGGCTGCGTCAAACTCGAGCTTAACAAACGTAGCGTGTGCTGCGGCGCCTTGATCAACGCCTCTCCACCTGCGGTCATTACGGCGGAGAGCATCAGTCCGGCCAATAACGCAGCGGATCCGGAAGAGACCGTGACCGTCAACCTGTCCCTGGTCAACGTAGGCGGCAATGACACGACGAATCTTGTCGCCACGCTGCAACCAACCGGCGGCGTTGCTGGTCCGAGCGGTCCGCAGAACTACGGCGTAGTTGTCGCTAGTGGCCCGCCAGTCACGCGTCCGTTCACCTTCGCGGCGCAGGGCACCTGCGGCAGTAGTATCACCCTAACGCTCGCGCTGCAGGACGGCGCCACCAATCTGGGAACGGTCACGTTCACGATGACGCTGGGCGCGCCCGCCACTACGCCTGTGTTCACCGAGAATTTCGACGGGGTTACTGCACCGACACTTCCTGCGGGCTGGGCCACCGCGGCCTCCGGCAGCGAATCGGCTTGGGTCACTTCGGCCACCAATCCCACCAGCGCGCCAAACGATGCGTTTGCGCCTGACGCTACCCCGGTTGGCAATACCGTATTCGACACGCCAACTATTAACGTGCCCGCGACGGGTGGGGTGTTGACCTTCAGCAACCTATACAACATGGAAGCTGCCGCCAGTCCTACGGGGGCCGGCTTTGACGGCATGGTGCTGGAGATCAGCATCAATGGCGGTGCTTTTGGAGACATCACGACTGGCGGCAACGCTTTTACGGCCGGCGGCTACAGCCGCAACATCTCCACCTCTTTCGGTAGTCCGATTGCAGGCCGGCCAGCCTGGAGTGGACTCTCCGGCGGTACTACCGCCGCTCCGACCTATATAACTTCATCCATCAACTTGCCGGCCGCTGCCAGCGGTCAACCAATCAAGTTGAGATGGCGGGCGGCAACCGACACCAGTGCTGTCGCTACCGGGGCTGCCGGCGTGCGGATCGACAACATCTCAATCATCACAAATGGCTTTGTCTGCAACTCACAAAGCTGCACAATCACTGCGCCAAACAGCATGACGATTCCGCCGGGTACTTGCGGAACGATCGTCAACTACAGTCCAGCAGTGTCATTCACCGGCGCCTGCGGATCCATGGTAGTAGACCCGCCGACGGGCTCCTTCTTCGGCATCGGTACGCGAAATGTCACCGTTCGTGGCACGAGGGCTGATGCCTCGTTCACCGATGCCTCCTTCCTGGTGACGGTGCAGGAAAGCGAAACTCAAGCGACGGGCCTGGGTGCAAACGTCACCAACAACTATTGCAATACCACCATCACCTACACCGCGGTGACAGGGGCCGGATCGACCACAGTGGTAGATGCGCCGGCTCAGACATTGCCGCCGCCGTACGTCCACTGCACTGCCTGTCCGGAGTTGAATATCACAACCACGAGCACCTTTATCGCTCCAGTGACAACCTGTATCACTATGCCGGCGTCCACTGACTTAGCTACCTTCCGTCAATTGCGCATCTTGCACGGTGAGCCTGGACTGGTGAATCGAACCGTATCTAATAACTTCGCCACCAAGACCATTTGTGCGAGAACGTCCTCGGTCTCGCCTTTTGTTGTCGCGCGTGATCCCAATGCACCGACAGCCACACCGGTTTCGATCAGCGGCAGGGTTATTTCTCCGGACGGCACACCGCTCGCGGGCGTGACCATGAAGTTGTCCGGCGCACAATCGGCGAAAGTTATCACCGACAGCAATGGCAATTACATTTTCAACGATGTCGAGCCGGGGAACTTCTATACCGTCCTGCCGGCAATATTGAACTATCACTTCAGTCCTGAGAGCACTTCTTTCTCGCTAGTCGGGAACAAGACGGATGCAGTGTTCACGGGTTCGCGCGATGCGGTTGTTCACGGCAACGTCATCGACACGCCAGACTACTTTGTCCGGCAACACTACATTGATTTTCTCGGTCGTGAGCCTGATGTTAGTGGCTTCAACTTCTGGAGCGACCAGATAATTTCATGCGGCGATGACGTGGGTTGTCGCGAGCGACGGACAATAAACGTGAGCGCGGCCTACTTCCTGTCAATTGAATTCCAGGAGACGGGTGGATTGGTCGATAGTCTCTATCGCAGCAGCTTTGGACGGGCGCCGCGCTACGCGGAGTTTATGCCTGACACCAGAACCATCGCCAACAATGTCGTTGTGGGCGTCGGCAACTGGCAACGAGATCTGGAAGCGAACAAACAGGCATTCACCAATGCCTGGGTGCAGCGTCCGGAGTTCCAGGTGGCTTACGGCGGGTTGAGCAACGAAGGCTACGTCGATACGCTGATTGGCCACACCGGAATTGTTTTCAGCCAGAGTGAGCGAAATGATCTCATTGACGGTCTGGTTAAGGGCACCTTGACCCGGGCCGGCGCGCTAAGACTGATCGCCGAGAACCAGAACTTCGTTAACGCAAAACGCAACGCAGCGTTTGTGATGATGGAATACTTTGGCTACCTGCGCCGTGATCCCGATCCGAGTGGCTTCCAATTCTGGCTCAACAAGCTGAACCAGTTTGGTGGAAACTTTGAGCAGGCAGAAATGGTGAAGGCGTTCCTCAATTCCGGAGAGTACCGGCAACGGTTCGTTCAGTAGGAAAGTTGCCGCCTTCTTCAGAGGCTCCGGCCTCGGAAAATTGTGGCCGCCGGGACAGTTTCGGAGCGATTTAGAGGACAAAAACAAAGCTGGCTATTGACTAGTTGGCCTGCGGGGAGATATTGTCATCAAGCTCGTACAGGCCAGCGCCTCTAATCAGCGAACACCGATTTTTTTGCACCAATAATATCTGCTTTTCTTTTTGGGTTAATCAGGTAGGTTCCGGATAATCGAGTTTCAGTAGTCCGGAGGCCAAAGGTATCGGCGGAACGAGTCTTAATCACTCCGAATTGGTTTTTTCGGAACTTACAACGACTAGTTTTTCAGGACTGCGATAAGGAGCTGCACATGGAAAAGATGCCTCAGGCGCGAAGAGCCGGACTAATAATTCAGGAAGTCGACAGTGAGATCCTGATCTATGATCAAGACACGAACAAGGCATACTGCCTAAATCAGACGTCCGCAAAAGTATGGAAGTATTGTGACGGGGAGACCACATTAGCCGAGGCTTGTAACGCGTTGTCGTCTGATCTGGAAACTCCTGTCGATGAGAAACTGGTTTGGTATGCGGTCGATCAGTTCTCCAAAGATAATTTGCTCGAGAAGAGTATAGAGCCGCCGGCCTTTATTATTGCCGGCATGAACAGACGACAGATGGTGCGAACACTGGGATTAGCCGCAGTAATAGCCGTGCCGCTGGTAACTTCGATCGTCGCTCCTACGCCCGCCCAAGCTGCAACTTGTACCGCGTCAGGTCAACCATGCGCCACCAGCGCGCAGTGCTGTTCCGGGCTGTGCAGTGGTACCCCGTTGGTTTGCGCCTAGGGCTTTTTGTCCAAAAACTGCCGCAGTCGATGCAGGCTGCGGCAGTGCACCTTTCTTGACCTAATGAGGAAACACGAAAGGCGGGGATTCACTCCCCGCCTTTTCCTTTTTGCCGAACTAGTTCGAAGCCGTTCAAGCAGTTTAGAGTTCAACCTTCAGGTTGTCTTTTGCTGAGTCTGCAAACTAAAGTTTGAACTCTTAACTTCGGCCAGACTCTAACCCTGCTTGACAGTTAACTGCGCCTGACTGGGTTCGGTCTGGCGAGAAACCGCATCCGGGTGACCGCTGGAAACTATCGGCGGTGGTGGCGGATTCGCCACCAAGACCTCCAGGGCGGCATCAATCACATCACTAATCCGCGCGACAAACACTATCTGCAATTCCTTACGCACGTCGTCTGGTAAATCTTCGATGTCCGCTTCGTTGCGTGCTGGTAGCAAAATGCGCCGAATTCCGGCTCGATGAGCCGCGAGGATTTTTTCCTTTAGACCGCCGACCGGAAACACCAAGCCTGAAAGGGTAATCTCGCCAGTCATCGCAGTATCCGGACGTACCCGTCGTCCCGTGTAGAGCGACGCCAGGGCTGCTGTGATCGTCACGCCCGCGCTCGGACCGTCTTTGGGAATGGCCCCGGCAGGCACGTGCAGATGAACTCCATATTCCTTGAACATCTCAGCGCTGATGCCAAACTCATTAGCGTGGGACCACAAATAAGACTGGGCAGCACGCGCCGATTCCTGCATCACCTCGCCCAGTTGACCCGTAATGGTCAGACCGCGGCCGCCGGGAAGCAAAGTAGCCTCGATGAAAAGCACTTCGCCACCCATCTCTGTCCAGGCCATGCCAGTGGCCACGCCCGCCGGCAACTCTTTACGCGCCTGCTCAGGATAAAATCTCGGCGCGCCGAGATAGTCGTGGATGTCGCCGGCATCGACGCTAACAGCTTCTGCCTCGGCCTGCGCAATCTTAAGCGCCACTTTGCGCGCCACACTGCCAATACTTCTTTCCAACTGCCTTACGCCAGCCTCGCGCGTATAACGCGTGGCGAGCAATTCAATTGCCGCATCACTGATCGTCAGTTGTCCGGATTTGAGCCCGTTCTCTTCGATCTGTCGCGGCAGCAGATAGCGTTTGGCGATCTGCAACTTTTCCATGTCGCTGTAGCCGGCGAGGGCAATTACTTCCATACGATCGCGCAGCGGCGGTGGAATCGGCCCCAGCTGGTTGGCGGTCGCGATGAAGAAAACACGCGAGAGGTCAAACGGCAGATCGAGATAGTGGTCCCGAAATGTGCCGTTCTGCTGCGGATCCAGAATCTCCAGCAGCGCCGAAGAGGGATCGCCACGATAGTCGTTGCCAAGCTTGTCGATCTCATCAAGCATTAGAACAGGGTTGTTTACTCCGGCACGTCGAATCGATTGAATCACTCGTCCCGGCATGGAACCGATGTAGGTGCGCCGGTGTCCGCGTAACTCGGCTTCGTCGCGCATGCCGCCCAGCGACATGCGTTCAAACTGGCGACCAAGCGCGCGGGCGATCGAGCGACCAAGCGATGTCTTGCCAACTCCCGGCGGACCAACGAAGCAAAGTATCGGACTCTTGGTGTCAGGTCGTAGCTTGATGACCGCCAGAAACTCCAGGATGCGTTCCTTAACGTCCTCGAGTCCGTAGTGATCTTCATCGAGAATCTTTCGAGCTTCTTTGAGATCCAATTTATCTTCAGACGATTTTAACCAGGGTAACTCGAGCACATATTCCAAATAGGTACGGATGACGTGATAGTCAGGCGCGGCCGCGGGAAGTTTTTCCAGTCGCTTCAGTTCTCGCTCGGCTTCGGTGCGCACCTCCTCCGGTAAATTGGCCTTCGCCAGGCGTTCGCGCAGCAGCGCGGCCTCCGCCTGCTCTCCACCTTCGTCTTCGCCCAGTTCCTTCTGAATAGCTTTCATCTGCTGGCGCAGAATGTAGTCGCGCTGAGATTTGTCCATCTCCGACTGCGCTTCCGTCGCGATCTTCGAACGCAGTTGGATAATTTCCAACTCCCGGGCGAGATAACCGTGCGCCAGTCGCAGGAGCTCGTCAGCCGTATTGGCTTCGAGCATCTTCTGTTCCTGCTCCACGCCAAGATTTAGAATCGAACCGAGAAAATAGGCGAGGCGTACGGGTTCAACTGAGCCGAGCATGGCAACTCTGACTTCGGGCGGAACACCAGGCAACAGGGCCAGCGCTTCCTGCACCATCGCCTGCACGTTGCGTTTTGTCGCTTCGACTTCTTCCGCATCCTTGATGTCGACTTCGGGAAGGACCTCCACCATCGCACGCAGATACGGATCGTCTTGTTTCCATTCCACAACCTTAATACGATCCGTTCCCTGAGCGATGATGTGCATCGTGTCACCGAGGCGTTCCATTCGCTTGATCATGGTGAGCGTGCCCACCTGATAGAGATCGGCGGTGCCGGCATCCTGGTTGGTGTTGGTCACGTCGGCCCGCACAGTGATGCAACCCAACAACTTTTCTTCCGTTGCCAGGGCCGCTTCGACCGCGGCTACAGAGCGCGGCCTTCCGACCGCGAGCGGAACTACCGTTTCGGGAAAGAGCGTGGTGTTTTGCAACGCCAGCACTGCGATCTCGAACGGTTGGCCCGGCTCGCGATTTGTCGCCGGCTGTTCTTCAACCGCGGCCGGCTGCTCGCCGTTGTCCGTAACCAGGTTCGCTTTTTCCAGTATCTCTGACATCTTAATCTCTTTGCTTCACGTCTTCTGATCGACTAATCGGATTACTCGCAGCGGAGGCTAACGATCAAAAAGCCGTCACGATATTCGTGCGTGATCGAGTTGTGCTCGATAGCACAGGGAAACTGTATCGTCTTCTCAAACTGGCTATAAGTAATCTCCATCTGCTGATACGAAAACCCGTCTCTGACAAGAGTGTCGCGCCGGCACCCGCGGATTCTGAGGTCTGAGTCGTAGACCACGATTTCCAGGTCATCGGCACAAATGCCCGCCAGATCCACCTTCACCACCCAGCCGTCGGCGCTGCGATAGACGTCGGCCGCAGGATTCCACAACCGGCCAGAAGGCCGCACCCTTCGGGCGACGGTTAACAACGCAACCTCACGATTCGACTTTGGCATAATTAGATAGCTACAGGATAAGGGAAATCCGTGTGAGCCTCAAATTGAACAGCGAAGGGGAGAGGGTGATTCACTGCGCCGTTGAACCCAGGTTCGTTGCTTTTAGCGCTGACCAACTTCAATCTCCGCGACCAATTGCACCCGCGAAGTAATGTCCAGCGTGCCTACTTCGATAGGCGTCGGCGCTGCTGACATCGTTTTCATTTGGAACTCCTGATACATCGGGCGTGGCGGCTGCACGCCTTCCTCTTGTACTTCCACGATGCGTACCAATCTGCCACCAAGCGCAGTTGCAATCACTTGCGCTTTGCTGAGCGCCTCGCGAGTAGCTTCAGCTAAGGCCTGATCACGCGCGGGTCGATCCTTCCTTAACGTAAAAGAAATTCCCGAGATGTCGTTTGAACCTGCCTGCGACGTAGCGTCGATTACCGTTCCGACTCTGGTTAGGTCTGACATCGTCACCGTAACGCTGTTGCGCGCTTCGTAGCCGGTAATCGTCGGAGGCTGTCCCTCTTTGTAGACCCTAATCGGTTGCAGGTTGTAGCCACTTGTTTTTACCTCCGCGCCGGCTCCAGCCGCGCTTTTAAGGGCCTTCACTACCGCATCGCTCCGATTTGCATTCTCCTGTTGTGCTCCTAAAGCGTTGCGTCCCTGAGTTACGACCGAGACTGTCAGGATCGCGGTGTCCGGCTGTGCCTGAATTATCGAGTCGCCGGTCACTGACACTTTGGTGAGACCTATCAAAACGTTTTGATTTGCGCCCGAGCCGCCTTGCGTTAAAGGGTACATGGTGCGCACTTCGAAAGGGGTACCCTCCATGTAAGTTGTCATAACATCGGTCTTAGTTTCACCACTTGATTCAACATCATTACCTTCAGCAAACCATTTCTCGGATAGAAAACTCTGCGAATTTAGGATTAGATATTTCTGGTTGCCGGCGACAATTACCCACCCTCCGGGCTCAACTGTCTTTTGTAGCCGCCCCTGAACCGTCATCTCTTTTGCAAAAGCCGGCGTCGTTAACAGCGTCACAAGCGCCAACGCTCCCAGCATAGTTATTAGTTTTGTTTTCATTCGTCTTCCTCTTTCTTTGGCTCCCAATGTAGCGCGCCAACACTTCGCGCGTCACGGAAGAACGTGCCGACCGACCGACACTTGCTTAGCTGCATCATTGCATTTTGGTTCTCAAATACTGTTTTGTTACGATTCAGGCAATGCAATCAATCGATACTCACGAACACGAAGCCGAGCAACCAAAGGAGGCCCGAAAGGCTGTTGACGCGGGCCGCGTTGAAGATCTTCGCGAGGGAAGCTGCAAGACAATTGAACTCCCGGGAGGGCGTGAACTCGCTCTCTACCATGTGGATGGCGAATTTTATGCCAGCGAAAACTTCTGCCCGCACAAAGGGGCGCCCCTGGCCGCGGGCACGCTCTGCAATCATGTCATTGAGTGTGAATGGCACGGCTGGCAATTTGATGTGCGCACCGGAGAATGCCTTTCCGTTCGGGAGAGAATCTCGACGTATGAGACTGTGATCGAGGATGGCTTCGTGAAAATCTTGATCTGAAAACTAACCGCCAAGACGCCAAGACCGCCAATGTCTTGTCAGAACGCGAGCGATAGCGACCAGGTCTGAACCAGGAGTACGCCTCAATTCTTATCGCCACGAAGATGCCAATGCACAAGCAACCCGGCGTTACTGCTCCCGGTTTCTGACAGAGTGCTTGGCGACCTTGGCGGTTACTTCGTCCCGTTTTGTTCGCCGTCATTGCCAATCGCTTCAACCGGACAACAAAGAACCGCTTCTTCACACGCGGCAATTTCTTCTTCAGTTAGCGGTTGCTTGTAGACAAACGAATAACTATTGGCGTCGGAGCGGCAAAAGTTTTCCGGCGCGGTATCGCGACATACATCGCAGTCGATACACGTCGAATCGACGTAGTAAGCGCCGGGCAGATTTTCTTTTACTCGATCGGTTCGATCAGGCATAGATGATTTCGGATTGTAGATTGCGGATTGCGGATTGGCAGTTTCCTATGCGATTGAGTAAAAGCGAGTCTAGCAGGTCGCCCAGCGAAAATTACAAATCCGCAATCAGCAATCCGCAATCGTTACGGGTGTGTCATCTCCTCCGGTTTTACGTATTTATCAAATTCTTCACCGCTGAGGAAGCCCAGGGCAACTGCTGATTCGCGTAAGCTGATTCCTTTTTTGTGCGCATTCTTTGCCACCTGTGCTGCCTTGTCGTAGCCGATGTGAGGGTTAAGCGCCGTCACCAGCATCAGCGAATCCTGCAAATGCTCATCTATCTGCTCGCGATTCAATTCGATTCCGCGGATGCAATATTCGACAAACCCATGCGCCGCGTCGTGCAGCAACCTAATCGAGTGCAGGAAATTGTGAATCATCACCGGCTTGAAAACGTTCAATTCAAAGTTTCCCTGCGAACCGGCGAAAGTAACCGCGGTATCATTGGCAAACACCTGCACGCAGACCATGGTCATCGCTTCGCTCTGCGTCGGGTTCACTTTGCCAGGCATGATCGACGAACCGGGCTCATTTTCCGGAAGAATCAATTCTCCAAGCCCGCAACGCGGACCCGATGCAAGCCAGCGAATGTCGTTCGCGACCTTCATCAGCGAAGCTGCAAGCGTCTTTAGAGCGCCGCTCGCGAAAACGATCTCATCATGAGCTGAGAGCGCGGCAAACTTGTTTGGATGCGACTTGAAGGGCAGGCCGGTTAGTTCGGCGATTTTCTTCGCGGCGCGTTCGCCAAA
>Ga0070698_100007428_pt1 | contig 11856 bp, 6 predicted proteins | sample KBSK1502metaG_FD_65477 | JGI IMG/M metagenome (GOLD analysis project Ga0070698, IMG submission 65477) | Corn, switchgrass and miscanthus rhizosphere microbial communities from Kellogg Biological Station, Michigan, USA - KBS K1-50-2 metaG | ecosystem: Host-associated > Plants > Roots >...
GGCAGCTGGCCTTGGTCCGGCTGCTGGCCCTGGTTCGAGGGCTGGCCCGGATCCTGTGGCGGCGGCTGGCTCATGGCGTCCTCTCTAACGCGGCGCGAACGGCCGCGCGTTCTGCTTCAGTAGACGCACCAACAGCCGTTACGGTGCGCGGTAATGCATCGCCGTGCGCGACGTTTACTCACCGCGGGAGGGTGAGCCAGCCCGCGCGCCTACTTTTGTGAGAACGTCGGACCATGGATGCTGCCCCTGTGAACGCCTATTCACCGGCGGATTCCGCGCACGTAGCGACTAATTACCGAACTGCCCCGGTAAGCCCGGCAGCAAATCGGGTCACGACCGTCGCGGTCGTGCTAGCTTTGTGAGCCGGGTTTGCGATCAGGGTAGTCCGTGCCGGGGCCCCCTGTGGTGGGCGTTTGCGAGGGGTGGGGTCATGACCGCTATTGCGCAACCGTACTCCTTAATTCCGCGTGTCGGGGTTCCCGACGGCCCGGCCCTGCTCGCTCCCGCTGCGCCTGGCGGCAGAGGAGGGCAGTCGGAAGGCGTGCGGGCCATGGGGGTGTGATGGGCGATGAGGCGCCCGGCACGGTCGGATTCCTGGCCAGCCTGGCTGTCGGTTCGCGGGTTGCCGGATACCAGCTGGAGGAGGAGATCGGCCGCGGCGGGATGGCGGTCGTCTTCCGTGCCCTGGACGAGCGGCTCGGCCGGCAAGTCGCGCTGAAGGTACTCGCGCCCGGGCTGGCGGCGGATGAGACGTTCCGGCACCGTTTCATCCGGGAATCCCGGTCCGCGGCGGCGGTGGACGATCCGCACATCATCCCGGTGTTCGAGGCGGGCGACGCGGACGGGGTGCTGTTCATCGCCATGCGTTACGTGCCCGGCGGCGACGCCGGGACGCTGGTGCGCCGGCTGGGCCCGCTGCCCGCGGCTCGCGCGGCGGCGATCATCTCGGCGGTGGCCTCCGCCCTGGATGCCGCTCATGGCGCCGGGCTGGTGCACCGCGACGTCAAGCCGGCCAACGTGCTGGTCGATGCCCGGCCCGGTCGGCCCGATCATGTGTACCTGTCGGATTTCGGGCTGACCAAGGGGGCACTGTCGTCGGCCAGCCTGACCGGGGCGGGCCATTTCATGGGGACGTTGGACTACTGCGCGCCGGAGCAGATCCGCGGGCTGAAGGTCGATGCCCGCACGGATGAGTACGCCCTGGCCTGCGCGGCGTTCGCCCTGCTCTCGGGCCAGCCTCCGTTCCCACGCGACGAGGGCACGGCGGTGTTGTACGCCCAGTTGTCGGCGGCGCCGCCACGGCTGACGGAGCGTCGGCCCGGTGTTCCGCCCGCCGTGGACGAGGTCCTGCTGCGGGCCCTGGCCAAGGCTCCCAGGGACCGTTACGCCAGCTGCGGCGAGTTCGCCGATGCCCTGCGCGTGGCGTTCGAGCTGAAGCGGTACGACTCCGACGTGGCCATCGCGCTGCACCAGCGGACCCTCACCGACCAGCAGCACAGGCGCGGGCTTGACCACGCGGACACGCTGGCTACCCACGCGAGCCTGGCGGCGGCGCGCCGGGAGGCCGGCCGTTCGGATAAAGCCATCGTGCTGCACCAGCGGACCCTCACCGACCAGCAGTACACGCTGGGCCCGGATCACCCCGACACGCTGGCCACCCGGTTCCGCATCGCCGAGGAGATGGCGGCCCGCGGCGATCATGCCGTGGCGGAGAACTCGTTCCGGGAGGTGTTCGCGGCCCGTCAGCGGACGTTCGGCACGGACCACCCGGACACGCTGGCGGCGCGGTCCGCCATGGCTGGGGAAATGGCGGCCCGCGGCGACCACGCCAGGGCGGAGGATGAGTTCTGGCACGTGTTCGCGGCCCGAGAGCGGACCCTCGGCCCGGACCACGCGGACACGCTGACCGCCCGGTTCCGCATCGCCCAGCAGATGGCGGCGCGCGGCGACCACGCCGGCGCGGAAGACGAGTTCTGGCAGGTGTTCGCGGCCCGGCAGCGGACGCTGGGACCCGACCATACCGATACGCTCGCCGCCTGGTTCGCCATCGCTCAGGAAATGGCTGCGGCCGGCGACCACGGCGGAGCCGAGATCGCCTTCCGGCACGTGCTCGCGGCCCGGCAGCGGACCCTGGGACCCGACCACCCGGACACCCTGGCCGCCCGGTTCGCCATCGCCCAGGAAATGGCCGCGGGCGGCGACCACGGCGGAGCCGAGATCGCCTTCCGGCACGTATTCGCCGCCCGGCAGCGGACGCTAGGCCCCGACCATCCGGACACGCTCGCCACGAGGTTCAGCATCGGCCAGGAGATGGCCACCCGCCGCGACCACGCCGGGGCGGAGACAGAATTCCGGCATGTCCTGGCCGGCCAGGCGCGAACCCAAGGCCCCGATCACCCAGACACGCTGATCGTCCGGTACAGCATCGCCAGGGAGATGGCGGCGCGCGGCGACCATGCCGGAGCCGAGAAGGAGTTCTGCGACGTCCTGCCCCACTTCGAGCGCAGGCTGGGCCCGAACCACCCGGACACGCTCGCGACCCGGTTCGCCATCGCCCAAGAACTGGCGGCGCGCGGCGACCACGATGCGGCGGAGAAATCGTTCCGAGCCGTGTTCGCGGCCCGGCAGCGGACGCTGGGCGCGGATCACCCGGACACCCTGGCCACCAGGTTCGGCATCGCCCAGGAAATGGCAGCCTGCGGCGACCACCCCGGAGCCGAGGCCGAGTTCCGGGGAATGCTGCCCCACCTGGGGCGCAGGCTGGGCGCAGATCACCCGGACACCCTGGCCACCAGGTTCGCCATCGCCCGTGAGATGGCAGCGTGCGGCGACCACGCCGGGGCGGAAGCGGAGTTCCGTGACGTCCTGCCGAACCTGGAGCACGGGCTCGGCGCAGACCACCCGGTCACGCTGGTCCTGTGGTTCAGCATCGGCCGTGAGATGGTGGCCCGCGGCGACCACGCCGGAGCGGAAGCGGAGTTCCGGGACATGCTGCCCCACCTGCGGCGGAGGCTGGGCGCCGACCATCCCGACACGCTCGCGGCCGCCGAGTGGATCGACTACATCCAGGCGAAGAAGGACGGCCGCCCGGCCGAGCCGGACGGCCCGCCGAGGCCGCCCTAGAGGGCCAGGTCCCGGCCGCTCTTGCGCAGGCGCGCCAGGGCCGCTAGGAGCGGGTGAGCCGGCCTGTAGGCCGGGTTCTGTGCCCTGCTCGCGCGGGGCGGCGGTCATCCATCTAGGACTGCCGTTGCCGGCAGCCTCGTGCGGTCTACCCGCGAGCATCGGGCGGGCCGCCCTCGATCGCTCGCGCAGGGAACCTGTGGTTCCCCTCTTGACCTTGCTCCGGGTGGGGTTTACCGAGCCACCGCAGTCACCTGCGGCGCTGGTGGTCTCTTACACCACCGTTTCACCCTTACCCCCGCGCTGCGCACGGGGGCGGTCTGTTTTCTGTGGCACTGTCCCGCGGGTCGCCCCGGGTCGGCGTTACCGACCACCCTGCCCTGTGGAGCCCGGACCTTCCTCACCGGGCCTGCGCCCGGCGCGACCGCCCGGCCGACTCACCCATGCCCAGGATACGCCGAGGCGCAGCACGTCGGCGTAATGAAAGCCCGGCTTCACGGCGTTCTGACGCGGTGCGTGTTGTCACAGCTGATGTTGTCGGCGAAGGGCGCGAAGCCGGGCGCGTAGAACTGCAACTCCACGAAGCCAGCGCCTGGCGAGCTTGCGCTCGGCGAGCTTGCGCTCGGCGCGTTGGCGTCGAACTCGGGCGTACAGTGCAGCATCGGCGTGGAGTTCGGGTCACAGACGGTGGTCGAGATCCACGGCGCGATGGTCAGCTCGAACGTGTGGGTCGTGTCGCTCCCGGGATGATTCGCGGTCGGCAGCTGCGGGGGTTCGACCCGGGAGCCGCTCAGCCGAGCTGGCCGGGCACCTGGCTGGTGAGATTGTCCTGCGGCTCGGGGGCCGGCTCCCCCGGGGCGGGGACCCTGGCCGGGACGAACGCCAGGCCCGCGGCCAGGCAGGCGAACGGCAAGACGGGGAGCAGGTACCGGTAGTCGAAGTCGGCCACCGCGACCGGGAACACCAGCAGCACGACGGCGGTCAGCCAGGGCAGCATGCTCCCGCCGCGCGGCGACCAGGCCAGGGCGGGCAGCCGTCCCTGGCGGCGCCTGATCCGCAGCGCCCCGCCGAGGCCGGCCAGCAGGATCAGGCCGAACAACGGGCCGTAGGTGTAGAACGCCCGCTCCCACCCGTCGATCAGGACGGCGAACGGCTTCACCACCCGGCTCGGCACGGCGTGACCGTAGCGCACCGCGTCCTGGTACGCGGTGCCGCCCGGGATCCAGGAGTGCTGCGCCGGGATGGTCTGCGGTGTGAGCTGGAAGTAGTAGTAGTGCACCGTGCCCGGATCCGGGTACTCGTGCCGCGGCCACTCCACGGTGAGCGCCAGGCCGCCCAGCACCGCGTGCAGGTAGCCGAACGGCTGTGCCTCGACCGCGCGGATGGCGAAGTCGCGCAGCAGCGCGTTGTTGGCCGCGCTCACCGGGCCGCCCGCGATGTCGCGCACCTGCGGCGCGTGCCAGATGTAGTCGCCGGGCGGCGTCCGGCTGGACGGCGGGCCCGACGGGCAGATCTTCAGCTCGTCGGCCGGCGGCTTGATCACCGGGCACTCGGCGAACGAGGACATCCGGCCCCATAGGTAGAACCCGTCAGGGCGGGTCAGCCCGTACGAGCCGTACCAGGAATGGAACCACCCCACGTAGCCCGCGACGGGCGCAGCGCAGCCGACGGCCATCACCGCGGCTGCCAGCCAGCCCCGCCAGTTCCGCCAGGCCCACACCCCGTCCCTGCGCAGGCCGCGCAGCAGCAGCACGAAGGGAAACAGCACGAGCACGGGCAGCCCCTCGCTGCGGACGATCACGGCGTACCCGGCCAGCAGGCCCGCCAGCAGCGCGACCGGCCAGGAGACCCGGCTACGCCACAGGACGAGCAGCATGGACAGCATGACCAGGAAGGTGAACAGCGCCTCGGCCATCACCATGTGCTCGTCCTCGATGACGAACCCGTCGAGCAGCACCGGCAGCGTCGCGACCGTGGCCGACCGCTGCGACACGCCGTTGCGCCGCAGCAGCAGGTAGATCAGGACCGCCACGCCCAGGCCCATCAGGTGCTGCAGGGCGGCCACGAGGGTCAGGCTGTGGAACGGCTCGAGGGCCTTGAGGAACAGCGAGTACCCCGTCGTCTTGGACAGGTTGGGCCGCAGCCGCAGCGCGGCGCCGACGTACAGGTAGGAGTCGCCCGCGAACCACAGGGCGCCCGGGTAGCCGAGCATCGCCAATAGCCGCAAACCGGCGCCTGCCGCCAGCGCCAGAATAAAAGGGAAAGGGAGGGTGAACGGCAGGTGACTTCTGCGCACGTTATGGAATCCGGGTTTCATAGCGCGGTGGCGGCAGTCGGTTTCATGGCGCGGCAGTCTCCAGATTTTGCCCACGTTTCCAGCTGGGCGACAAATTCCCGGGCATCCGATGGCCAGCCTAGCGATGAATACGCGGCCTGGTGTCCGCGGCGGCTCATCGTCGTTCGCAGCGAGATATCCGCGTCCAGTGCGAGTACCGCGTCCGCCGCCGCGGGCACGTCACCGAACGGCACCACGAAGCCGCACTCGTGACCCCGCGCGAGCTCCGCCGCGGCGGGCAGCGGGGTGGTCACGACCGGCACGCCGCGGGCCATGTACTCCACCACCTTGGTGGGCAGCGAGTGCCGGAAGTTCGGCTCGTCGTGCAGCAGCGACAGGCCGGCCAGGGCGCCGTCCAGCATCGGCATGGCCTGGTCGTTCGGCACGAAGCCGCGCCAGCGCAGCAGGCCCGCGGCGTGGGCCGGCTCGATCTGCGCCCGGGCGCGGGCGTCGGCCGCGCCGACCAGTTCCACCGTGATGCCGCGCGGGCGCAGCAGCCGGGCCAGTTTCACCATCTCGGCGCTGCCCCGGTCCGGCGACAGGTGCCCGACGTAGACGACCCGCCGGTCATCGCCCGGCGGGGCCGGGACCTCGGGCACGTAGGTGGTGTTCGGCACCACCGGGTGCGGCCGGGCGAACCGGGCGACGTACCCGTGCTCGGCCAGGATCAGGTGCACGTACCGTTCGGCCATCCGCTCCGCGGCGTGCACCGCCAGGGCGGCGGGCGGCCGGAACGGCCGCGGCAGCCAGGGCTTGGTGCTGAGGGCGGCGGCGGTGTCCTCGTGCACGTCCCAGACCACCGGTGGCCGCCTGCGCCGGGGAGGCAGGGCGAGGAGCAACTCAGGGTCGTGGATGAGCATCAGGTCGGCGCCGGCCGCGTGCCTCTTGAGGGCCGAACGGGCGGCGAATATCGCCCCGGCGCGGCGTCGTCCGCGGGCCCGCGGAACCGCCGTGAGCTGGAGCGAAGACCCGGCCCGTTCGGTATCAAAATCCCGCGAGCCGACCGGAGCGATGTACCTGACCTCGTGCCCGGCGTCGAGCAGCGCCCGTATCTGCCGGTGGTAGATGCGGGCGTCGGCCGGATGGTGGACGATCGTGGCGACCACTACCTGCATCGTGCGCTCCCGTCGGTCAAAGAGCCTCCACGCGCGGCGACTCCGGCACGACGCCGCGGGTGTCGAGCAGGAGCCGTGCGGTGCGGGCGATCTGGGCGAGGTCGTAGTCCCTGTGCGCCTGGAGCAAGATGACCAGGTCGGCCTCGGCCAGGGCGGTGTCCAGGTTGGCGGCGCGGCGTACCGGCTGCCCGTCGACCTGCCATTCGGGCACGTGCGGATCGTGGTAGGCGACCTGGGCACCGCGGGCGCGCAGCTTGCGGGCCAGCGGCCGGGCCGGGGATTCCCGCTGGTCGGCGACGTCGCGCTTGTAGGTCACCCCGAGCAGAAGCACCCGCGCGCCGTTGACCGGCAGGGCGTTGCGGTTGAGCAGCTCGGCGGCGCGCTCGGTGACGTAGCCCGGCATCCGGCCGTTGATCTCCTGCGCCAGCTCCACGAACCGGAACGGGTAGCCGAGCGTGCGGACCTTGTAGCTGAGGTAGTTCGGGTCGATGGGGATGCAGTGGCCGCCGACGCCGGGCCCCGGGTAGAACGGCTGAAACCCGAACGGCTTGGTCGCCGCGCACCGGATCGCGTCCCACAGGTCCACGTCCAGCTCACGGCAGAAGATCGCCATCTCGTTGACCAGGGCGATGTTCACGTGCCGGTAGGTGTTCTCCAGCAGCTTGGCCATCTCCGCCTCGCGGGCCGACTTGGCCCGCACCACCTGGTCGCAGATCCGCCCGTAGAAGGCGGCGGCGGCGTCCGAGCAGGAAGGGGTGACCCCGCCGACGATCTTCGGCGTGTTCGCGAAGCCGTAGTCGGGGTTGCCCGGGTCGATGCGCTCCGGGGAGAACGCCAGCGAGAACCCGATCCCGGCGGTCAGCCCCGAGGCCTTCTCCAGCAGCGGGCGGACCACCTCCTCCGTCGTCCCCGGGTACGTGGTGGACTCCAGCGACACCAGCGTGCCCGGCCGAAGCAGCCGGCCCGTGGTCGCCGTCGCGGCCCGGACCGCGCTCAGGTCGGGGCCATCGGCCTCGGACAACGGCGTGGGCACGCAGATCACGATGACGTCCTGCGGTCCGGCCCGCGCCTCGTCGGAGATGGCCGCGAAGCCCGCGCCGAGCATGCCGGCCACCTCGGCGTCACTGACGTCGTCCACGTGCGAGCGCCCGGCCATCAGCCCGTTCACGACCTCCGGCCTGGTGTCGTAACCGGTGACGCGGAAGCCAGCCCGCGCCGCCTGCACGGCGAGCGGGAGGCCGACGTAGCCCAGCCCGATGACCAGCACGTCCTGCCCCGGCATGCATCCCTGCCTAGATCGCTCCCAGGGACGCGTAGGCGTCCCGATACCGTGCCGCGTTGTGCGCCCAGGTACGGTCTCTGGCCACCCACTCACGCGCGTTGTCCCCGAGTTTTCTCCGGATATCCGGACTGTAAAGCAGGTGTTCAAGGCAATCGGCAAGTGACACCGGATCTTTTGGTACTGTTTGCATCCCCGTCACTTCCTGTTTGACAATTTCGGCTAGTGCCTTGACTTCACTAGTCACCACGCACAGTCCGCTTGCCATTGCTTCTATAGGCTTCAACGGGGTCACCAGCTGACAGACCCGGTCTGGCGTGCGCGGGACGACGAAAATATCGAGGAGCGCGTGGAATTGGCGTACTTTGGCGGCGGGAACGCGGCCGGTGAAGACGGCTGCCTGCGCCAGGCCGGCTTCGGCCGCCTGACGCTGCAGGGCCGCCCGTTCCGGCCCGTCGCCGACGATCAGCGCGCGGACGGGCAGGCCCCTGGCCCGCAGGATCGCGGTGGCTTGGAGCAGCGTGCCGATTCCCTCGTGCGGGACCAGGGTGGACACCACGCCGATCACGTGCTCGTCTTGTTCGAGGCCGAGCTGGTCTCGCAGCGGGCCGGCGTCGGGCAGCGGCTCGAGGAACTCCTCGGAGACGGCGTTCGGCACGATGAGGATCTTCTCCGCCGGGACGCCGCGGGCCACGATCTCCTCCCGCATGGCCTCGCCGAGCGTCACCACCAGGTCCGCGGCCAGCATGCTCGCGGTCTCCAGGTCGCGGTTGCGCTGGTAGAGCTCGCTCTTGGCCAGTTCGGCGGCGCCGGGGTGGCGAGAGAGCCAGGTGTCCTCCCAGAAACCGCGCACCTCGTACACCACCGGCAAGCCGTACCGCTCGCGCAGACCGAGGGCGAGCCTGGCGTTGGCGAAGTTGCTCGCCGCGTGCAGCACCGCGGGCCTGATCTGCCGCGTCAGCGCGGCGGCGAGTTTTTTGTTCAAGTCGGCCGCCGCGTCCGGGCGGGCGGGCATGAGCCACGGAAGCAGGCGGTGGTAGGGCACGCCGTCCAGCACGACCAGGCGGCGGCCGTCGAGCACGCCCTGGGTCACCGGGTAGCCGCACCGGGTCGCCACGTGCGGGTCGAGCCCGGCTTTGCGCTGGGCCAGCGCGATCTCGTGCGTCCTGATCGTGTACCCGGCGCTGGTGGCCGGCTGCGCGTCCGTCACCAGGTGGAGCACGCGCCCCGGCACCCGCGGCGCCGGGCTGGCGTGGGCCGCGCCGCGGTGTGTTTCATGATCGCGGGCAGTTTTGGTCCGTATGCGGCCCGAACTGCCCATGATCATGGAATTGCCCGGTGGGGGCAGGAGGGACTGCTGGGCGGTGAGGGTGCGGCGGAGGCGGCGGGCCTGGCGGCCCCGCGCCTCGCCCAGGGTGCGGAGCGCCTCGGTGAGGCGGCCTTCGCGCCAGGCCAGGCGGGCGGCCAGGACGGGGCGGGCCTGGTCGTCTTGGCTGAGGCGGTTCACGGCCGCCGCGGCGGCGGCCGGCTGATCTGCGGCCAGGCTGAACGCGGCCTGGCGCCGGGGCGACGCGGCCAGGACCGCCAGCGCCGCGTCGCGCTCCCCCGCGCCCCACAGCACCGTCGCCCGCCCGTACGGCCCGGCGAACCTGAGCCAGCCGCGCAGCGGGGCGGGCAGCACCCGCCAGGCCAGCAGCACCGCCCGGACCGGGTCGGCGGCGGCGTGCCGCCAGCCGATCGAGGCGGCGAGCGTGAGCGCGCGCGGCGACGTGCGCAGGCCGACCAGGCGGCGGCGCGGAGCGGATGTCGTCACGGCGGCGGATGGTAGCTGGTCCAGGTGAACGGAAAGGATGCGATGCGGGCACCCATAACGCACGTGCTCGGGGCGAGGCCGAACTTCATGAAGGCCGCGCCGGTGATCCGCGCGCTGGCGGCGCTCGGTCCCGACCAGCGGATCGTGCACACCGGGCAACACTACGACGAACGGATGTCCGAGGTTTTCTTCGTCCAGCTGGCCCTGCCAAGGCCCGACGTGAACCTGGGGGTCGGCTCGGGCAGCCACGCCCGGCAGACGGCCGAGGTGCTGACCGGCATGGAGCGCGAGTTCACCGAAAATTCACCCGCGCTGGCGGTCGTCTACGGTGACGTCAACTCCACCATCGGCGCGGCGCTGGCCGGCGCGAAGCTCGGCGTCCCGCTGGCGCACGTGGAAGCCGGCCTGCGCAGCTTCGACGACTCCATGCCGGAGGAGATCAACCGGCGGCTGACGGACCAGCTGTGCGCGCTGCTGTTCGTGACCTCACCCGAGGCGGTCGGGCACCTGGCCCGCGAGGGCCGGCCGGCCGGCGCGGTGCACCTGGTCGGCAACCCGATGATCGACACGCTGCTGGCCAGCATGGAGCAGTTCGATACGGCGGCGGTCCGGGCAACGCTCGGGCTGCCGGACCGGTACGTGGCCGCCACCTTGCACCGCCCGTCCAACGTGGATGATCCTGCGTCCGCGGCCGCCCTGGTCCTGGCCTTGCACGAGGTGGCGGACGAGCTGGACGTGATCATCCCGGTGCACCCGCGAGGCCGGGCCGTGCTGGAGGCCGCCGGGCTCAGCGCGCACCCGCGCATTCACGTCGCTCCCCCGCTCGGCTACCTGGAGTTCATCGGCCTGGTGCGGGGCGCGCGGGCGGTGATCACCGACTCCGGCGGCGTGCAGGAGGAGACCACCTTGCTCCGGGTGCCCTGCCTGACCCTGCGGCCGAACACCGAGCGGCCCATCACCATCACCAGCGGAAGCAACCGCCTGGTGACCCGGCACGAGCTGGCCTCGGCGGTCCTCAAGGCCTGCGACGACGGGCCGTACGCGGGCGAGCTGCCGCCGCTGTGGGACGGCCAGGCCGGCCCGCGGATCGCCCGCATCATCACCGCATGGCTAGATCAGGAGGGCGCGTGAGCTCGGGAAGGCAAGTGAGCGAGCCGAAGGGGCGCGGCGGCGACTGGACTGAGGAGCGAGGAACGAGCGACGAGGGAAGGAGCCGCCTCGAAAGCGCCCCGGAGGCGAGCGGAAAATACAGCCTGGCCGCGGAACGGGACCGGCTGACCCGGATGCTGCGCGAGACCCGGCTGCAGCTGGCCATGACGCAGGCGCGGCTGGCCGCGTTGGAGCAGTCCGCGACGATGGAACTCGGCCGCACCCTGGTCCGCGCCGCGCGGCGGCCCTGGTCGCGTGGCGTGCAGCTGCCCGCGGACCTGGTCCGGCTGTGGCGGGACCGCGGCGGCCTGACCGGGCCGGGCGCGGCTACCCTGGCTCTCGCGTCCGCGCAGCTCGGCGACCTGGCCGGCGCCGGGGAACGGCTCTTGTCCGCGCTGACCGCGCCGGGTCTTGGCGCGCCCGGATCGGAGGCAGCGGGCTGGACCCCGCCGGGCCTGGTCATCACCGGCGTGCTGTCGGCGCGGGCCTGCGCCACGCTGACCCCGGACGCGGCGGTGCACCCGCTGCTGCCGCATGACGCCGACGTGGTGCTGGAGAGCGCGGGCGCCGACCTGGTTCTCATCGAAGCCGCCGCCATGCTGGCCGGCTCGGCCTGGGCTTACGCGGGCGATCCGGCCGCCGCTGACCGCGGCCGCCGGCTCGGGCGGCTGATCGCGGCGGCCCGCGCGCTGGGCAAGCCGGTGATCTTCATCCGGAACGTGCCTGCGCACCTGGCGCCGGGCCTGGGCTGGGTGGCCGACAGCTGCGACGTGGTGTCCGACGAAGGGTTCGGCGTGCCGCTGGCCCGGTTCAACCCGATCGGGCTCGCGGGCTCTCGTTCCGGCGACCCGGTGTACGCGGACGCGCGGGACCCCCGCGAACCGCCCGCCGTGCGGGCCCTGCTGGACGCGGTCGCCTCGGCGCGAGCGTCCGGGTCGGGCCCTGCGCCCGGCCCGGTTCAGGTGGCCGGATCGGTGCCGTGGCGGCGCAGGCCCGCGCTGTACCGGGAGCACGCCCTGTTCGTCACGGCGTCCGCGGACCAGGC
>Ga0070698_100007429_pt1 | contig 11856 bp, 7 predicted proteins | sample KBSK1502metaG_FD_65477 | JGI IMG/M metagenome (GOLD analysis project Ga0070698, IMG submission 65477) | Corn, switchgrass and miscanthus rhizosphere microbial communities from Kellogg Biological Station, Michigan, USA - KBS K1-50-2 metaG | ecosystem: Host-associated > Plants > Roots >...
AACGGACCTGCGCGGCGGGACCGAACGCGGCCAGCGGCACCGTGACGAACCGTGGCAGCGTCACCGTGTTGGTGTAGGAGGCCATCGGCACGCAGCCGGTGTTGACCCCCTCGGAGCTGAGTGTTCAGCGAGTGGACGGGCGCAGGTAACCGGGGACCAGGGGGCCGCCCCGGCGGTCAGCAGGCTAAGGCACGGTGAAGGTGACCGTGGCGGCCCGCCCGGTCTGCTGCTTGAAGTTGACCGGCAGCACCGTGGCCTGGTAGTTGCCGGGCGCCAGCCCGGTGATGGTGACGCTGTTTTTCTGCGTGATTTTCACCGGCGCACCACCTGGCTCACCCGGCCCTTGCAGGAAGACGTGATACCGGAGGCGAAGGCCGGCGTCGGGCCAGCTCAACGTCACCCGGCCGGCCGCCGGCCGGGCTCGCACCGACGCCAGCGCGGGCACCGGCGGGCAGCCGTCCTGGTAACTCCAGGCGTCGAACCACTGGGATGGGTTCTGCTGCACGATCTGCGGATAGCCGGGCGCTCCGCTCCTCGCCTGACTGGCGTGCGCGCCAGCGCCAGCGCCGTCGCCGAGGGCGGCCATCGGCACGGCGACGAACCGGGGCAGCGTCAGCGTGTTGGTGAAGGCGGACATCGGCACGCAGCCGGTGGTGACCGCCGCGGAGTTGACGTTGTAGCTGATCACCAGCGTGTTGTGGGTGGAAAGGGCGGGCTCGGCCCGCGCCTCGTACAAGATGCGGTAGTCATGCGCGGCGTCGAGCCCGATGGCCGGGTCCCGGTACAGCAGCCGCCCGGCGGTGAAGTCGAACGGGCCCCACGGCGTGCTGGCCGGGTAGCCGTTGATGTCCGGTGCGACCTGCGCCGTCGCGGCCTGGATCAGCCAGTAGCGGTGCCCGGCCTGGACCACGCTGAAGCCGGACGACGCGTCCGCCCCGGCCTGCACCGGCCGGGCGCCGGACTGCGTGGCCGACCACGTGCCGGCGCCAGCGTAGAACTGCCAGGCGGAGAACGCGGTCAGCTGTGACACCGGGACCCGGGCCAGGTAGAGCAGGCGGCCCGGGGCGGATAGTCTCGGGCTCTGCGTGCCGTAGATGTAGACCGTGTTGCCCGCGCGCAGCAGGGATGCGCCCCACAGGATCGGCGAGCCGCCCGCCGGCGGGGTGTAGGACGGCAGCGTGATCAAGTCCGGCCGGACCACCCCACCGTACTGGTGCACACGGCCGGCCGAGCTGAGCTTGCTGACACCGAAGGTGGCGATCACCGTTCCGTCCGGCACGTACGGGATGGTGCCGCCCAGGTAATGGTTGTAGAACTTGACGATCGTGCCGCCGGTCCTGATGCCGTCCTCCTCCCAGTACCGGTCGGCCGGCACGCCGGATCCGGTCGGCGGTGGCCCCACCACGGGGGCCGCGTCGCCCGGGCGACCCGGGCCGGGGCAGGCTCCGCCGCCGGTCAGGGTGACGAACGTGCTGCCCGGCCCGGTCGTGGTCTGGACGACCAGCGAGTTGTGCATGAACCCGGACAGGTGCGAGAAACCGATGGTGGGACCGGCCGGGCCGAGATAGGTGTCGGAGAAGAACCAGGCGAGCTGCGAGGAGTTCAGCCGGATGGCGGAGACTCCGTCGCCGCCGGCCCAGTCGGCGCAGCTGGACTGATTCGAGTAGGCGGCCCACTCCGCGTCCAGCGCGGCCGGGTCCGGTTCGGCCGATGCGCCCGGGCTCGATGCGCCGTGGACCAGCACGGGCGGATGGCTGCTGTACACGACCGGGCGGGGCGGCTGGCCGCGGGTCGAGATCAGCCAGCCAAGCGCGATGCCCACCCCGGCGACGATCCCGAGAACCAGGCCGGCGATCTCGAGTCCGCGTCTGCGCCGGCGACGGCCAGGGGCATGTTTCGGCTCAGTTCTGGTGCCGGACGCCTGCGCCATCGGGGAATTATTCCTTTCGGGCGTGTACCAGCAGGATGGACGCGGCAGCAGGCCACCGGCAGAACGCCCGGTCGAGCGGGCCCAGCGGCCGCGGCACGTCGTGGTACCGGGCTCCGGTCACGGTAACGCAGCGGAACCCGCTGGCGGTGAGGAACTCGGTCAGTGCCCGCCGGGTGAACAGGCGCAGGTGACCCGCCACCACGCGGCCCGGCCTGCCGAACACTCCGCGCAGGCTCACCTCGGAGAAGATCGGCTGGATCCCGAAGGCGAGCAGCCCCCGGTTGTACCACGCGGCCAGGTTCGGCGTGGACAACAGCAGCGAGCCGCCGGGCCGCAGCACCCGCCGGACCTCGGCGACCGCCCCGTCGGGGTCCACCAGATGCTCGATCAGCTCGCTCATGATCACCACGTCCGCGGCGCCGTCCGCGACCGGCAGGCTCGCGGCCACGCCCGCGCGCACCACCGTGAGGCCAAGGGCTTGCGCGCGCCGCAGGGCGTCGCCGGACCAGTCGATTCCGGCGAACCGGTGCGCCGGATTGTGCTCCGCCGCGGCCGCGAGCGCAGAGCCGTCGCCGCATCCCAGGTCGACGATCACCGCGGACCCGGCGAAGCCCTGCAGCATGTCGGCCAGCATCCGGGCCTGGCGGCGGGCCCGGTCCGGACCCGAGCGGAGCGGGACGCCGGGACTCTCGTAGAACTCCTGAAGCGGGTTTCCCGGCGCCGGGGCGGTTACCGACATGTTGGGTTCCTCCCGCGCTTGATGGCCTCGTCGGCCACGTCGGCGAAGCCTTCCACCGCGGCGGACCAGTGCAGCTGCAGCGCGCGGGTGCGCGCCGCCCGGCCGAGTTGCTCGCGCCGCCGCTGGTCGATCGCCAGCGACGCCCACTCCGAGGCGAACTGACCCTCGGTCCGCACCAGCATCCCCGTCTGGCCATGCACTACCGAGTCACGCAGGCCCGGCACGTCGAACGCCACCGAGGGAGTGCCGCGGATCGCCGCCTCGGCGACCACGATTCCCCAGCCCTCGATCAGCGCCGGGTGCAGGAACAGCCACGCCGCGCACATCAGCCGGTGCTTTTCGGCGTCCGACACCCGGCCGGTGAACTCGACGCCGGGCCCGGCCATTGCCTGCAGCCTCGGCCGCTCCGGCCCGTCCCCGGCGATCACCAGCTTCCCGCCCACCACGTGCCGCACCCGGTCCCACAGCCGCAGCAGCAGGTCGAGGCGCTTGTAGTCGGCGAGCCTGCCGAACGCGAGGAACATCGGCTCCGGCGAGCGCGGGGTCGGCGGATCCGGCGCCTCGACGCCGTTGCAGATCTGCCGGATCCGGTCCTGGCCGACCCCGATCTGCTGCAGCGACTCCGCCGTGGAGGGGGACACGGTGAGGAACAGGTTCTCGCGGTGCACCCGGGGCATGACGACCCGCTCGATGTTCCGTCCCACCGTGGAGAACGGCGGCCGGAACCTGATCGACCACAGCTCTGTGTGCATGTGGTTCACCAGGCAGAGCACCGGGCGCCGGGACCACAGCGGCGCCAGGAAGGGCATCCCGTTGCAGACCTCGACGATCAGGTCGTAGCTCCTGAAGTGCCGCAGGTAGGCGAGGGGCGCGCGGAGGAACTGCGTGTACGTGCCGCCGTTGCGCACCACGCGGTACGGCCGCTCGGCGACGGTTCCCCCGCACAGCAGGGTCACCCGGTGGCCACGGGCGAGCACGCCGGACGCCAGCCGGTCAACCAGCACCTCGGATCCCCCGGCCTGCCGGTTGGCGAGGTCTCGCCAGGCGACGAAGAGGATGCTCTTGCGCTGGTAGCCGCCGCCGAGCGGTTCCGGCAGCCCGTAATCCGGCCACGGCGCGGGCACGGCCAACCGGTCCGGCGCGGGCGTGAAGGCAGCTCCCGGCTCGTCAGCCAGGCTTGTCTCCGCAGGCAGAGCGCCTGAATCATCGTTCATCTCGCGGCTCCAGGCCACTGGATGACGCGGGGAATCCGCGTCAGCAGCCGTCAGGTCGGGACCCCTCAGGTGAGGATTCCAGCATAGTGATGTGGTTACTTGCCGGTAGTTAAAACACCGGAGTCAGCGCCCCGGGAGCGGGAGGAGCAAAGGAGAAGCCTACAAGACGGGAGCGCCAAATCTCCGCAGAACGCGCCCAGCAGCCTCCGTACCGTTGCTGACGAGCCAAGAACTATAAGGCGAAGATCAACTTATCCGGAACCGGTTAGATAACGGTTCGCGCTCAATCCTGCCCGGCGCGCCGAAATCCGCGCTTATGCTGCGCTCCCCGTCTACTCCGCAGTAGCATGCGTCAACGAAATTACACGAGGCTGACACTCTCCGGTCACGGTCACGGCGGGAGAGAGGTCAGGCTCGTGCTTCTACGCACGGACCGTGCACGACGCTTGAGGACTTGCATTGAGCCTGCTGGCGCCGACTCGCCAACACTGTGCCGATCAGGCGCCCCCCTCTGGCCTGCTCCGGTCGGTCAGGCTGTTCCGCTTGTTCCTGGCCGAACAGAGCGACCCGGAGAAGTTCTACGCGAGCCTCGCCGAGGATGCCGTGCAGCAGGTGGCCGAGCACGCTGAGCTCGGCGGCCGGACCGTAGTGGACGTCGGCGGCGGGGGCGGCTGGTTCACCAGCGCCTTCCGGGCCCGCGGCGCGCACTGCTATCTGTTCGAACCCGATCCCGCCGAACTGTCCTTCCGGACCGCCGCGCCGGTCGGCGCGGTGGTCGCGGACGGCTACTGGCTGCCGGTCCGCGACGGCAGGGCCGACGTGGTGTTCTCCTCCAACGTGCTCGAGCATGTCCCCGATCCGATGGGGCTGATCGAGGAGATGATCCGCGCTACCCGGCCAGGCGGGCTGGTGTACCTGTCCTACACCAACTGGTACTCCCCGTGGGGCGGGCACGAGATGTCTCCGTGGCACTATCTGGGCCCGCGATACGCCCAGCGCCGGTACATCAGGCGCTTCCAGCGCCAGCCCAAGCACGAATGCGGCGTCAACCTGTTCCGGGTGCACGTCGGGCCGATGCTGCGAGCGCTGCGGGCCCGGCCGGACGTCGAGATCGTGGCGGCGCGGCCCCGCTACTACCCGCGATGGTGCCGCCTGCTGCTGCGACTGCCTGGCCTGCGTGAGATCGCCACCTGGAACCTCATGCTGATCATGAGACGCGTCGAATGACTATCCGGGCCGGCGGCGAGCGACTCGCCCGCCTGGCGATGCCCGCCGACGCGGGCGAGCGGGAGGGGATATCCGGCAGGCGGCCGCGGAGCCCGGTGCTGCGCTGGGCCGGCCTGGTGTGGCTGGGCGCATTCCTCGTGCTCCTCGCGAACGACCCGGGCCGGATGTTTTTCGAGACCAAGCTCAGCGTGGACCTGGATCCGGCCGGCTTCTACGCGAGCCTGTCGCACCTCATGGATCCGGGGAACACCTTCGGCGCGCTGAACAACCAGGCGATCGGCTACGCCATGCCGATGGGGCCGTTCTACCTCGCCGGCCACCTCGCGCACGTCCCGGTCTGGCTCACGGAACGGCTGTGGCTCTCGCTGATCATCGCGGTCGGCTTCGCCGGGCTGGTCAAGCTGGCGGAAGCGCTCAGCATCGGGTCGCCGGCCTCCCGTTTGCTGGCCGGCCTGGTATTCGCGCTGTGGCCGACGTTCACCATCGTGATCGGGTCCACCTCGTCAGCGGCGCTGCCCGGGATGCTCGCCCCGTGGGCGGTGCTGCCGCTGACGACGGCCGTGCGCGGACGGGGCGGCGTGGTCTGGGCCGCTGCCCGCTCCGGCGCCGTGGTGCTCTGCATGTCCGGGGTGAACGCCACCGTGACCCTCGAAGCGCTGCTGCTGCCTGGCCTGTTCATCCTCACCTATGCCCGCGGGCGGCGGCTCGTGGCGCTGGCCGTCTGCTGGGGTGGCGCGGTGGCGATGGCCACCGCGTGGTGGGCCCTGCCGCTGCTGCTGCAGGGCAAGTACGCCTTCAACTTCCTGCCCTACGTGGAGCAGGCGTCCACCACCACCGGCACCGAGTCGGCCGCCACCGCGCTGCGCGGTGCCGGCAACTGGACCGCCTACCTCAACCTCGGCACGCCGTGGCTGCCCGCGGGCTGGGCCATGGTGAGCACTCCGATGGCGATCGTCGTCGGCGCCATCGCGGCCGCGTGCGGCCTGTACGGGCTGGCGATGCGGAGTATGCCGGCCGCGGCCTGGCTCCGGCTGTCCGTGGGCATCGCGGCGGCCGGCGCGCTGGCCGGCTACGGCCGGTCGCTCGGCGGCCCGTTTCACGGGCCGGTCGACCACCTGCTGGACGGCGCGCTCGCCCCGTTCCGTAACGTGTACAAGCTGGAACCCGTCATCGCGGCCGCCCTCGCGCTCGGGCTGGCGCACGCGGCCGGGGCCTGGCTGGCGCGGACCCCCGGCCGGAAACCAAGTCCCATCCAGCGGGTATTCACCCTGGAGGCCAGGGCCGTCGTCGGCGTCGTGCTGATCGGGCTCATGCTGCCGTACCTGTCCGGCGAGGTCCTCAACCCGGGTTCGTTTTCCGCGGTGCCGCGGTACTGGTATCAGGTCGCCGGGTTCCTGGCGGCCCGGTCGCCGGTGAACACCGCTCTGGTGGTGCCAGCGGACACGCACGGCACCTACCTCTGGGGTGATCCGATCGACGACCCGCTGGTGGCGCTGGCCAAGTCACCGTGGGCGGAGCGCGGTCTGGTGCCCTACGGCGGCGCGGGGTCGCAGATCCTGCTGGACACCGCGGAAAACGCGGTCGAATCCGGCGAACAGGTCAGCGGCCTGGCCGGCTACCTGCAGCGCGCCGGCGTCCGCTACATCGTGGTCCGGAACGACCTGGACCCGCAGCAGGTGGGTTACACGCCCGCGGCGCTCGTGCACCAGACCCTGGCGCTGTCCGGCTTCACCCGGGTCGCCTCGTTCGGTCCGCCGATCGGCGGCGCGCAGATCGAACCGCGGGCGACCCGGGCGCAGCAGGCGGCGGTGCCCAGCTTCCCCGCCGTCGAGGTCTATGCCCCGGCCGGGTCCTCGGGCCTGCCCAGCCCGGTCAGCGCCCTTCCGGTCGGCCAGACCCTGCTGGTGAACGGGGGACCGGATTCGCTCCTGCAGCTCACCGGGCAGCACCTGCTCGGCCCCGGCCAGCCTGCCATCATCGCCGGCGACCCGTTGCCGGCCGTGGCGGCTTCCGGGGTCTCCGGGTCCAGGCCCGCGCAGTGGGCGGTCACCGACGGGCAGCGTCGCGCCGACACATTGTTCGGCCTGGTCAATGCCAATGTCTCCTACACCTACACCGCGACAGAGAAGAACCCGTCCGACGCCGTCCAGCTCGGCCGGGCGGGCGGCCCGCCCCGGCAGCTGCTGCCGGTGCCGGCCGCCGGGCACCAGACGGTAGCCGTGCTGTCCGGCGCGGCGAGCGTGACCGCATCGTCCTACGGCTCCTGGATCGCCGACACCCAGCAGGAGGACCCCGCCAGCGCCTTCGACGGCGACCCGGCGACAGCCTGGGAGGAGGGCAACGAGTGGTCGCCGGTGAAACAGTGGATCCAGATCGGCTTCGCCGGCGGTACGGACCTGCCGGCCAGCATCCGGATACGCCTGCTGGATGACAGCACGACCCGGGAGATCGCCAGCCTGCTCCGGGTGTCCACCGCGGCCGGCAGCGTCACCACCAGGGTCGCCGCGACCGGCGCGATCCAGCCGCTGAAGGTGGTTCCCGGCCGTACCAGCTGGCTGCGCATCACGATCGCCGGCGCCCGGCGAGTCAACCTGGGATATCCGGGAGCGGGAATATCGGACGTGCTGATCCCCGGGGTCCGCGTGACCCGCATGCTCCAGCCCGCACAGGATCCGGCGGGCAGGCAGGCGGGATCGGCTGTTTTCTCCTTCCACCAGCAGGTGCCATCGCCGTTCGCCCTCGCCGACCCGGCGGCCACGGTGCCGATGGCCCGGACGTTCACCACCGCTGGCCCGGTGACCCTGCGACCGCAGGCCTCCGCGCTCGCCCTGCCCGGCCCCGGGCTGGACGCGATGCTCGGCAAGATCAGCCCGCCTGGCCCGGGCCTGCTGCAGGTCAGCGTCGCCTCGACACCGGCCGCGGAGCCGGCCGGGTTCCCGGCGAGCCTGATCAGCGGATCGGGAGGCATGCCGTGGACCGCCGAGAGCGCCAGTCCGGTCATCCACCTGAGCTGGCATGGCCAGCGCCGCATCGGGTCGCTGATCGTGCGGCCGGCCCGCGGCCTGCCGTCGGCACCCCGGACCGTCGAGATCACCAGCCCGGACGGCACCCGGCAGGCGAGCATCGGAGCAGGCGGCCTGGTGAGGTTCCCGACCCCGCTGACCACCGACCGGATCGACGTGTCCTTCCCGCGCGTGCGCCCGGCCACCATAGTCACCGCGACGGGCCAGCTGGCCACGGTTCCGGTCCGGCTGTCGCAGCTGTCGGTGCCCGCCCTGGCCGGCCTGCGCGCGGTCACGCCGGATCAGCAGACCAGGTTCACCCTGGCGTGCGGCCAGGGCCCCGCGCTGACCGTCGACGGGCAGTCCTACCAGACGTCGGTCAACGGCACGCTCGGCGCGCTGAGCGGGTATCTCCCGCTGCCGGTCCGGGTGTGCTCTGCGGGCGGCACGCTGAGCTTCGGCGCGGGGCGGCATACGCTGACCGCGGCGGCTCCCGGCACTTTCGCCGTCACCGACCTCAGCCTGACCAGCATCGCTCCGGGTCCGACGACCGCAACCGCGTCCGGCGCGTCCCGCGCCGTGACCATCCGCAGCTGGCAACCGGATCAGCGCCGGCTCAGCATCGGCCCGGGAGCGGCCTCCTACCTGGAGATGCACGGGAACTTCAACACCGGCTGGGACGCCGTCCTGGACGGGCACGCGCTTAAGCCGGTACGCCTGGACGGCTGGCAGCAGGGCTTCATCGTGCCGGCCGGGGCGGGCGGGACGATCACGCTCAGCTTCCGGCCCGCCGCGGCCTATCATCTTGCCCTGGCCGTGTCGCTGGTCGTCGCCGCCATCCTGCTCGCCATCGCGGCCTGGTCCTTCACCGGCCGCCGGCGTCGCGGGGGCGGGCGCGGTCCGGACACCGGCCAGGCCGGGCGGGAGATCTGGTCGCCGCCACCGTCCGCGACCGCCGACGGCCACCGGCGCGCCTGGCTGGGCGTGCTCGGAGTCACCGCGCTGATCTTCGTAGCCGGCGGCCCGGTGGCGCTGGCCGTTCCGGTGCTCGCCTACCTGTCATGGCGGCTGTCGCGTGGGCCCAGGCGGACGAGCCCCGGGACGTGGTTGCCCTGGGTCGCCTTCGGCGGCGTGGTCGCGTCGGGACTGCTGTCCGCGGTGCGACCGTTCGGCGGTGGCCTGCTCGGTTCCTTCGGCGGCCCCGCGCAAGCGTGCGCGCTCATCGCGCTGGCCGCCGCGCTGACCCCCGCTGTTACCCTCCCGGCCTGGCGCCGGCTCACTACGACCGAAGGGGAGGCTGACAGGTGAATGCGGTGACCTACACCGGAATCCTGCTGGCGCTTGTGGCCACCACGGCCTACAACGTGGGGCTGATCCTGGAGAAGCGCGCCCTCGGGCAAATGCCGACTCTCGACATCCGCCGGGTGCTGCGCGTCATCATCAGCCTGCTGACCAGCCGGGCCTGGCTGACCGGGTTCGCGCTCATGCTCACCGGACTGGCCTGCCAGACCATCGCGCTTACGTTCGAGCCGGTCAGCGTCGTGCAGCCGGTGCTCGCCTCCGGCGTCGTGCTGGTCCTCGTGCTCTCCCGGCTGGTGCTGCGGGAGCGCCTGCACGGCGGCGAGACGTGGTGCGTGGCGGCGATCGCCGTCTCCGTGGTCCTGCTGGCCATGTCCGCGACCGGCGCAAAGGACAGCCATCATGCCAGCCCGGGGTGGATGGCGGCGGTCATGGTCCCGTCGGCCGTCGTCGGCCTGGTGTTCGCGGCCGGCTCGCTGCGCGCTCGCAGGCGGGGCACCGCGACGGCCGGAGTATGGGCCGGCATCGGCACCGGGCTGCTCTACGGGGTCGCGGCGCTCGCCATCAAGGGGCTCTCCGGCATCCTGGTCCGCCACCAGACCGTGGCCGACCTAGCGATTGGCGTCGTCTCGTCGCCGTACCTCTACGTGCTGGGCGGCTCCCTGGCGGTGGCGATGCTGCTCTTCCAGGCCGCGCTGCAAGCTGGACGTGCGTCGATCGTCGTCCCGGTGTCCAACGTCACCGGCAGCGTGTACTTCATAATCGCGGGCACCTGGCTGTTCCAAGAGCACCTGCCAGCAAGCCCGGGCAAGCTCGTCCTGCGCCTGGCCGGGATCGCACTGGCCGTGCTGGTGCTGGTCGCGCTGCCGCGGCAGGCGCCGGAGCAGGTTCCGGTCCCCGCCGCGGCCGATCCCGCGATGGCGGGCGGCAAGCAGCTGGCAGAGGTGAGGAGATAAAGATGGCCCTGGAGGAGGCACTGCTCGAGATCCTCGTGTGTCCCATCGACAAACGCGGCCTGCTCTACTTCGCCGACGACGCGGTGGTGTACAACCCGCGGTTGCGCCGGCTGTACCGGATCGAGAACGACATCCCGCTCATGCTGCCCAAACTGGCCGTACCGGTACCCGACGAGGAGCACAACCGGCTGATGAAGTGCGCCCGGCGCGGCGAGGTCACCGCGATCACGGCGGGCGAGGCCGACATGCTGGCCGACGACCCGGCCGACGATGTGGCCGACGACCTGGCCTAGCCCGGCAACCGATACACGGTCAGGCCGGGCTGGGCCACCAGGACGACCGCTCCGGGTAGTCGCGCGCCTGGGCCGGGTCCGTCCGCGTCGTCCACCACGAACCTGACCCCGGCCGCACCAAGGGCCGCGGTCAGCGGCCCGCCGCCGCGGATGGTGCCATCGAGCCGCCGCGCACGCGGGTCGTCCGGCGCCAGCCCGACGTCGCCGACCCGGGTCCCGTCGTTCCAGATCACCGGGCGCGACAGCAGCTTGGACCACGGGTCGAACACCGCCTCGCCGTGGTTCCAGGCCGGCCTGCGGTAGGTCTCCCACGGCAGCAGTAGCACGGCGCCGCGGGCCGGACTGGCGTCGATCATGCGCGCGGCGGCCAGCCATCCGATCGGGTACCAGGCCGGCCTGAGCCGCCCGGCGGCGCCCCAGGCCAGGCCGGGCAGCAACAGCACCGGCGCCAGCAGGGCGAGCACCCCGAGGGCCACCCCGGACCGGTCCAGGCGGGCCGGCCGTTCCCGCATCCCCCTGGTCCCGAACGCACCGGGATTCATCGCCCTGGCCACCGCCACGCCGAAACCGGCGGCTTCGGCCAGCGCGAGCGGCGCCACGAACTGCTGGGCGTCGCGCAGCACGGCGGCCCCGGGCCACGCACCAGTCACCGACCTGAGCAGATCCCGGCCGGGCGCGGTCACGCCGATAAAGGCGATCAGCAGCCCGGCGATCGCGGCGATACCGAGCCCGGGCCAGCGGCGCTGGCCCGGGGGGACGGCTGTGCTTGCTCCCGGGGGGAACCCATCCCCCCGGACCCCCCTGGCAGACCCCCCCGGGAGGGCATCCCTGACGCTCAGCAGGTAGCCGGCCAGGGCGACGATCACCACGGCCAGCCACAGCGCCGACCAGGCTCCGCCGTAGCCCTTCGGGACCGTCTGCGCGTTCCACGCGCCGCCCAGCATCAGCAGGCTGCCGAGACTGCCGAACGGCGTGTCGGCTCGCGCGGCGAACGCGGCTACGCCAGCCGGATCGGCGTACACCGCGTGCTGCAGGGAGGGGATAAGCCACGGCAGGCTGCCCACGGCCAGGACGGCGAGCGCGATGGCGGCCCGGCGCGCGCTCCTGGTGAGTAGCGCGGCCGGGACCAGGACCAGGGCGGTGATCGCCATCGCGGCGAACCCGCCGATCACCGCGGGCAGCAGCGACAGGCACAG
>Ga0070698_100007430_pt1 | contig 11856 bp, 10 predicted proteins | sample KBSK1502metaG_FD_65477 | JGI IMG/M metagenome (GOLD analysis project Ga0070698, IMG submission 65477) | Corn, switchgrass and miscanthus rhizosphere microbial communities from Kellogg Biological Station, Michigan, USA - KBS K1-50-2 metaG | ecosystem: Host-associated > Plants > Roots >...
CCGCGGCCGAGCTGCTCGGCCGCGATCCGGCGGGTGTCGTGATCTCGCCCGGTCCCGGAGACCCCGATGGCGCGGGGATCTCGATCGCTGCCGTCCACGCGTGCGCGGAGCGCGGCACGCCGCTGCTCGGGGTCTGCCTCGGACACCAGTCGATCGGCGCGGCGTTCGGCGGGAAGATCGTTCGCGCGCGACGGATCATGCACGGCAAAGTGTCGGTGATCGAACACGACGCAAAGGGCGTGTTCGAGGGGATCGCATCGCCGCTCGAGGCGACGCGCTACCACTCGCTCGTGATCGAGGAGTCGTCGTGCCCGGAGGAGCTCGCGATCACGGCGCGCACCGCCGACCGCGAGATCATGGCGGTGCGCCACCGAACGCTGCCGATCGAGGGCGTGCAGTTCCACCCCGAGTCGATCCTCACCGCGTGCGGCAAGCAGCTGCTGGGCAACTTCCTGGCGCGCTGTCGCGAGCGGAGCGCGGCGTGAGCATACGCGCCGCGGTCGAGCGCGCGGTGCGCGGCGAAGAGCTGCCCCAGGCGCTCGTCGAAGCCGCATTCGCCGAGATCGCCGCGGGCGAGGCGAGCCCGGTGGGCATCGCCGCGCTGCTCGTCGCGTTGCGCACGAAGGGCGAGACGGTCGGCGAGATCGTCGGCGCAGCGCGCGCGCTGCGCGCCGCCGCGGTGACGGCGCCGTGCCTCGATCCGCGCACGGTCGACACCTGTGGCACGGGCGGCGACGGTGCGCACACCTTCAACATCTCGACCACCGCCGCGTTCGTCGTGGCGGGTGCGGGCGTGCCCGTCGCCAAGCACGGCAACCGCGCGGCCTCGAGCAAGTCGGGCAGCATCGACGTGCTCGAGGCGCTCGGCGTGGTCGTGGAGCTCGACGTGGCGGCTTCCGCGCGGGTGCTCGCGAAGATCGGCATCGCGCCGTTCTTCGCGCGCGCGGCGCACCCCGCGATGCGCCACGTGGCGCCGGTTCGCCAGGAGCTCGCGATCCGCACGCTGATGAACTGCATGGGGCCGCTCTTGAATCCGCTCGGCGTGCGGCGCCAGATGATCGGTGTCTACGACCGGGCACTCGTGCCCGCGCTCGCCGCGGCGCTCGGCGAGCTCGGCTCCGAGCGAGTGCTCGTCGTGCACGGTAGCGACGGTCTCGACGAGGTGACGACGACAGGCCCGACGCACGCGGCGCTGCTCGACGCGGGCCGCGTGCGCGAGTTCGAGATCTACCCGGAGACGCTCGGCGTGCCGCACGCGACGGGCGACGCGCTGCGCGGCGGCGATGCCGCCGAGAACGCGGCGATCGCGATCGCGGTGCTCGAAGGCGAGGGCGGGCCGCGCCGCGAGATCGTGCTGCTGAACGCCGCGGCCGTGCTCTGGGTCGCGGGCGCGGCGGCCGACCTGGGCGTTGGGCTCGCGCTCGCGCGCGCGAGCCTCGATTCGGGTGCGGCGCGCGCGAAGCTCGCGGCGCTCGTCGACGCGGCGGGAGCGGAGCAGCGATGATCCTCGACGAGATCCTCGGCCACAAACGCGCGGAGCTCGCCGCGGCGCGTGCGCGCGAGGCGCCCGAGAAGCTCGCGCGCCGCGCCGAGGAGATGGCGGCGCCGCTGCGCGACTTCGTCGGCGCGATTGCGCGCGGCCCCGAGCCGCGCGTGATCGCCGAGGTGAAGCGCCGCTCGCCGTCGCGCGGCGAGATCCGCGCGGACTTCGACCCGGTGGCGTGTGCGCAAGCCTACGCGGAGGGCGGCGCCGCGGCGATCTCAGTGCTCACCGACGAGTCGTTCTTCGGCGGCCACCTCGACTATCTCGCCGCGGTGCGCCGCGCGGTGGCGACGCCGCTCCTGCGCAAGGACTTCGTAGTCGACGCCTATCAGATCGACGAGGCGCGCGTCGCGGGCGCCGACGCGGTGCTGTTGATCGCCGCGGCGCTCGCGCCGGAAGAGCTCGCGTCGCTGCGCGCGCGCGCGGAGGCGCTCGGGCTGTGCGCGCTCGTCGAGGTGCACGACGAGGCGGAGCTCGAGGCGGCACTCGCTTCGGGCGCGCGCGTGATCGGGATCAACAATCGCGACCTGCGCACGTTCCACACCGATCTGGCCGTGACCGAGCGGCTCGCGCCACGCGTGCCGGAGGGGGTCGTCGTGGTTGCCGAAAGTGGCATCTTCACGCGCACCGACATGGCGCGGCTGGCCGCGTCCGGAGCGCAGGCATTCCTGATCGGAGAATCTTTGATGCGCGAAGCGGACATGGCCGGCGCACTGCGGCGCCTGCGGAGGGCCTCGTGAACGTTCGAATCAAGATCTGCGGAATCATCCACCCGGACGATGCCGAGGGCGCGATCGCAGCGGGCGCCGATCTGCTCGGGCTGAACTTCGTGCCGAGTTCGCCTCGTTATCTCGACCTGAAGACGGCAGTCGCGATCGCCGAACGGGTCGACGGCCGCGTCGAGCTCGTGGGGGTATTCCAGAACGCCGAGCGCGAGGAGATCGACCGCGTGCTGCGTCGCGTCGACCTCGATCGCCTCCAGTTCCACGGCGAGGAGAGCGAGGAGCAGGTCGAGTCGGTCGACTTGCCCGTGATCAAGGCGATCCGCGGCGCTGACAAGGAGGCCGCCGAGCAGTATCCCGGCACGATGCTCTTGCTCGATCACCCGACCGAGGGCGGCGGGCGCGGCAAGCCGTGGAAGTGGTCGGACGCCGCCGAGCTGATCGAGAGCGGCTGTGACGTGATCCTCGGCGGCGGACTCGACCCCGACAACGTCGGCGGCGCGCTCGCGGACCTCGGCGACCTGCTGCCGTGGGGCGTGGACGTCGCGTCGGGCGTGGAGGGGGCGGGGCACCGCAAGGACGCGGAGAAGATCGCGCGCTTCGTCCAGGCGGTGCGCGCGGCCGAAGCGCCGGCGCCGGAGACCGAGAAGGCGAAATGAGCGTCCGAGCTGGATTCTCGAGCCGGGCCGACGAGCGCGGCCGCTTCGGGGACTACGGCGGGCGTTATGTGCCCGAGACGCTGATCGCGGCGCTCGACGAGCTCACCGAGGCCTATCCGCGCGTGACGCGCGACCCCGGGTTCGTTGCCGAGCTCGAGGGGCTGCTCGCGAGCTATGCGGGCCGGCCGACGCCGCTCTTCCACGCGCAGCGGATCAGCGCAGATCTCGGCGGCGCCGAGATCTGGCTCAAGCGCGAGGACCTCGCGCACACCGGCGCGCACAAGATCAACAACGTGCTCGGCCAGTGCCTGCTCGCCAAGCACATGGGCAAGCCGCGCGTGATCGCCGAGACCGGCGCGGGCCAGCACGGCGTCGCCACCGCCACCGCGGCGGCGCTGCTCGGACAGCGCTGCGTCGTCTACATGGGCGCCGAGGACGTCGAGCGCCAGGCGCTCAACGTGTTCCGGATGGAGCTGCTCGGCGCCGAGGTGCGCCCGGTCGAAAGCGGGTCGAAGACGCTCAAGGACGCCACCAACGAGGCGTTGCGCGATTGGGTGACGAACGTCCGCGACACCTACTACTGCATCGGCTCGGTGATGGGCCCGCACCCGTATCCGACGATCGTGCGCGACTTCCAGCGAGTGATCGGGATCGAGGCGCGCGCGCAGATCCTCGCGGCCACCGGGCGGCTGCCCGACGCAATCGTCGCGTGCGTGGGCGGCGGCTCGAACGCGATGGGGATCTTCCACCCCTTCCTCGCCGACGCCGGCGTGCGGCTGGTGGGCGTCGAGGCGGCCGGCGAGGGGCTCGCGACGGGCCGCCACGGCGCAGCGCTCTCCGCGGGTTCGCCGGGCGTCCTGCACGGCATGAAGAGCCTGCTCCTCTTCGACGACGACGGGCAGGTGTTCCCCGCGCACTCGATCTCCGCGGGGCTCGATTATCCCGGCGTCGGGCCCGAGCACGCACACCTGCGCGACAGCGGACGCGCCGAGTACGTGACGGCGACGGACGAAGAGGCGTTGGATGCCTTCCTCTATCTCTCGCGCAGCGAGGGGATCATCCCCGCGCTCGAATCCGCGCACGCAGTCGCGCACGCGCGGCGGCTCGCACCCGAGCTCGGCCGCGGCAAGCTGCTCGTGATCAATCTCTCCGGGCGCGGGGACAAGGATGCGCCGCAGGTGCGCGAGCTCCTGGCGAAGCGCCGCACGCAATGAGCCGGCTCGCCGATCGCTTTGCCGCGCTGCGCGCGCGCGGCGAGAAGGCGCTGATCCCGTTCGTCACCGCGGGCGATCCCGATCTCGCCACCACCGAGGCGCTCCTGCCCGCGCTCGCGCTCGCGGGTGCCGACGCGATCGAGCTGGGGATTCCGTTCTCGGATCCGATGGCCGAGGGCCCGACGATCCAGCGTTCGAGCGAGCGCGCGCTCCGGTCGGGAGCGTCGCTGCGCAAGGTGCTCCAGCTGGTCGGGCGGGTGCGTCCCCGAGTCGAGATTCCAATCGTGCTGATGGGCTATGCGAACAACGTGCTCGCGATGGGCGAGGAGGAGTTCGCGGCCGCCGCGGCCGGAGTGGGCGTCGATGGGCTGATCGCGGTCGATCTCCCGCCCGAGGAGGGCGAGAGCCTGCACGACGCGCTGCGCGCGCGCGGCGTCGACCCGATCCTGCTCGCCGCACCGACCACGCAGCCCGCGCGGCTCGAGATGCTCGCGAAGCGCACTGCCGGCTTCCTCTACTTCGTGTCGCTGACCGGCACGACCGGCGCGCGCCAGGAGATCTCGCAGACGATCGAGAAGGAGGTGCGCGCGGTGCGCGCCGTGTCCGACGTGCCGGTGTGCGTCGGCTTTGGCGTGTCGACGCCCGAGCAGGCGGCGAGGATCGCCGCGTTCGCCGACGGGGTCGTGGTCGGCAGCGCGATCGTCGACCGGATCGAGCGCGCCGCGTCGCCGGACGCCGCGATCGATGCCGCGACCGCGTTCGTCAGCGAGCTGAAGAAGCCGCTCCGCAGATCGTAGGGCGGGCGGGAGGAGCCGAGGCGCCGAAGGCGCCGACGGCGGATCCCGCCTTTCGCGTGTCTGTCTCGCGGCGCGATGTCCAAAAGGCGAGATCCGCTCGCTGCGCTCGCTTCTCCCGCCCTACGAGCTACGCGCCGCCGGTGAGCTGCTCGTACAGCGCGCGCACCTGGCGCTCGGTGTCGGCGAGTGATCCGCTGTTGTCGATCACGTGGTCGGCGAGCTCGCGCTTGCGGTCGAGCGGGAGCTGAGCGCGGATGCGCTGGAGGGCGTCCTCGCGCGTGCAGCGGTCGCGCGCGATCTGGCGTTCGAGCTGCACCGCCTCGGGCACCCAGACCACGACGGTCGTCTCGACCTTGCGCGACGCGGCGCTGCCCTTGCCCGATTCGCGGCCCTCGAAGAGCAGCGGGATGTCGAGCACGACGAACGGCGCCTTCGCCTCGATCGCGGCGGCGAGTCGGCGCGCGAACTCGGCGCCGACCTGCGGGTGCACGATCTGGTTGAGCCGCAGGCGCGCGGCTTCGTCGGCGAACACGAGCGCGCCGAGCGCCTTGCGGTCGAGCGCGCCGGTCGCGTCGAGGATTTCGCGGCCGAACTCCTGCGCGAGCTCTTCGACGATCGGCATCCCGGGCGCCTGGAGCTCGTGCACGATTGCGTCGGCGTCGATCACCGTCGCGCCGAGCTCGCGGAACATCCGCGACACCGTGCTCTTGCCCGAGCCGATCCCACCCGAGAGGCCGATCACGATCGTCACGGCGGCAGGGTGGGGGATGCTGCGGCGATTGCAAGGACGCTGCGGCGCGTGCACGCGCTACGGGCCCGGCGGATCCTCGGGCATGTCGTCCTCGTGGACGATCACGCAGTTCTTGCCGTCCGCCTTCGCGCGATAGAGCGCCTGGTCGGCCTTCTGGAAGAAGCGCTTGCGGTTGCCCGTGAACGCCGCGACGCCTACCGACACGGTCACGCGCAGCGGGCGCAGCGAGTCGTCGACGATGAACGACGACTCGGCGATCGCGGTGCGCACCTTCTCGGCCAGCGCGTAGGCGCCGTGCGTGTCGGTGCCGGGCGCGAGGATCACGAACTCCTCGCCGCCGTAGCGCGCACACAGGTCGCTGCCGCGCACGGCGCCGTTCAGGATCTGCGCGATCCGCGCCAGGATCTCGTCGCCCGCGGCGTGGCCGAGGCGGTCGTTCAGCCGCTTGAAGTCGTCGATGTCGATCACGAGGATCGCGAGCGGTTCCTGGGTGCGCTCCACGCGCCGGATCTCGCGCGTGAGGTGATCCTGGAAGAAGCGGTGGTTGTGCAGCCGCGTGAGTCCGTCGGTGATCGAGAGCTGGTTCAGCACCTCGTTCGCCTGCTGGAGCCGCAGGTTGCGGTCCTTGAGGTGGCGGTTGGCCTCCTCGATCTCCTCGCGCTGCGCGCGCTGCTGCTGGATCATGTCGTTGAACGTGCGCGTGAGCAGTCCGATCTCGTCGCGCGACGACACTTCCGGGATCTCGAGCTCGGCCTGGCCGAGCATCACGCGGCGCACCGCCTCGGAGAGCTGTCCGATCGGGCGCACCACGCGCGCCGTGATGCGGTAGGCGATGATGCTGAACGCGAGGATGATGCACAGGTCGATCGCGAACACGCGCGTCACCACGGAGATCGCCGAGGCGTAGGCGGTCTCGAACGGCGTCACGATCGCGACGTTCCAGTCGAGCAGCGCGACCCGCTGCGCGGCGGCGATCACGTGCTCGCCGGCGAACTGGGTCTCGCGCAGCGCGCCGCGCGAGTGCAGCGCCTTCACGTCGATCTTCTCGAGCGCAGCGCCGCCGGGCGGTTTGCCCGCGCGCACCAGGACGTGGCCGTCGCCGTCGACGAGCGCGAGCATCGAGCTCTCGTTCGGGAGCTCGACCTCGAGCAGCGGAGCCAGCCGCGCGAGCGACACGATCGCCACCAGCTCGCTGCCGCCCGCCGAGGGCACGAGCGGCGCGACGGCGAGCGCCCAGCCGCCAGTGGCGAGGCGCACGACGGCCACCCGCTCCTTCGCGCGCAGCGCGGCGCGCGCCTGGTTCGGTGCGGTGCCCCACGCCGCCTCGCGCGAGCCGTCCGCCGCGTACACGGCGAGCCCGTCGAGCAGATCGCTGCGCGACGCGAGCACGGTACCGGGATCGCGGTGGCGCGCGGCGTACTCGAGCTGGAGGCGGACCTGACAGACCCACGGCTCGATGCGCTGCGCGGCGTGATCGAGCGAGAGCGGGTAGAGCCGGTCGATCACGCCGCGCAGCGATGCGCTCGCGGACTGGATCGAGATCCACGACACGATCGTCGCGGTGATGAAGGTCGACGCGAACACGAACAGAATCAGCTTGGACGCCAGACCGCTCCACGGAGCCGGCCGGTCGCCCGCCGGGTCGGAGGCGGGTTCCTGGGACGCTGCGGTGTTCACGCGCTGCGCTTATCGACCTCGCTCGCAGAGCGCTTGACGGGCCAATAGCGCGAGCGGATTCGCGAGGTTGCAGCTGTCCCCCGCGGGAGGGAGAGGCCCGACACGGCAATCTCGCGGTAACCTGCCGAGAAGCCACGGGAATCGGGCGCGGGCGCGTTTGCGACCCGCAGATGGGTCGCCTACCTTGCGCCCTGATTTTTCAAGGGGTTAGCGCCTTTTCTCCATGTCTCGTGTCGAATCGGATCGACCTGCGCGCGATCGGGAGCCCTCCCAGATCGAGATCGAGCGGCTGCGCGCGCGCATCGACGCGGTGGACGACGCGATCGTCGCGCGCCTGAACGAGCGCGCCGAGCTCGTCGAGCAGGTCGGCAAGGCGAAGCAGGCCGAGGGCAGCTCGGTCTACGAGCCGACCCGCGAGCGGCGGATCGTCGACCGGCTGCGCGCGGGCAATCCCGGCCCGTTCCCGTCCGAAGGTCTCGCTCCGGTATTCCGCGAGATCATCTCGGCGACGCGCTCGCTCGAGGAGCCGGTGCGCGTCGCCTACCTCGGGCCCGAGGGCACGTTCTCGCACCAGGCGGCGCGCGAGCATTTCGGTGCGCTCGCGCTCCTGTGCGGGGTCGGCAGCATCTCCGACGTGTTCGCCGCGGTCGAGGCCGGGCGCGCGCAGCTCGGCATCGTCCCCGTCGAGAACACCACCGAAGGCGTGGTGACCCAGACGCTCGACGCGTTCGGCGAGCGCGAGGTCACTGTGTGCGCCGAGCGCGTGGTGCGCGTTTCCGCCGCTCTGCTCTCGAAGAGCGGCCAGCTCGGAGACGTGCAGCGCGTGATCTCGCATCCCCAGCCGCTCGCGCAGTGCCGCCGCTGGCTCGACCAGCAGCTGCCCGGAGTCCCGCGCGAGGAGATGGCGAGCACCGCCTCTGCCGCGCAGCGCGCGGCCGAGGATCCGGAGTGCGCGGCGATCGGGTCGCTGCTCTCGGCCGAGGTCTACGGCCTCGTCGTGGTCGCGGCCGGGATCGAGGACCGCCGCGACAACAGCACCCGCTTCGTCGTAATCGGGGGGGATCCGCCCCCGCCCTCCGGCCGCGACCTGACCTCGGTCGTGTTCACGATCCGCCGCGACGAGGCCGGGGCGCTGTTCCGGCTGATCGAGCCGTTTGCGCGCGAGGGGGTCAACCTAACGTCGATCCAGCTCCGGCCGATCAAAGGGAAGCCGTGGGAATACCTGTTCTTCATCGACTGCGAGGGACACCGCTCCGAGGCCGCGGTGCACCGCGCGCTCGAGAGCGCCGCGCGCGTCGCGCACTCCACGCGCGTGCTCGGCTCGTTCCCACGCGCGGAGGACGACCGGGCAATTGCGGGAGGTCGGTGACGTGAGCCTCGAGCGCATCGTCAAGCCGCACATCCGCGAGCTCGCGCCGTACGAGCCCGGCAAGCCGCCCGAGGAGCTCGAGCGCGAGCTCGGGATCGAGGGCGCGATCAAGCTCGCCTCGAACGAGAGCCCGATCGGCCCGTCCCCGCTGGCGATCGCCGCCGTGCGCGAAGCGCTGGCCAGCGCGCACCGCTACCCCGACGGCGCGTGCTTCGACCTGCGCGCCGCGCTCGCCCGGCGCTTCGCGATCGGCGAGCAGCAGCTCGTGTTCGGCTGCGGTGCCGACGAGATCCTCGAGCTGGTCGCGAAGGCGTTCCTCGGCGCGGGCGACGAGGCGGTGTTCGCGTGGCCGTCGTTTGCCATGTACCCGATCGTGGTGAAGGGGATGGGCGCGACGCCCGTCCTGGTGCCGCTCGACGGCGCGCTGGTGCACGACCTCGACGCGATGCGCGCGGTGATCACGAAGCAGACGCGCGTGGTGTTCGTGTGCAATCCGAACAACCCGACCGGCACGAGCGTCGGCGCGGACGCGTTCGACGCGTTCGTGCGCTCGCTGCCCGCCGAGCTCGTGCTCGTGGTCGACGAGGCCTATCGCGAGTACGCGCGGCGACCCGACTTCCCCGACGCGATCGCCTGGACCGCGCGCCGGCCCGGGACGATCGTGATGCGCACGTTCTCGAAGATCTACGGCCTCGCCGGGCTGCGCGTCGGCTACGGCATCTGCGATCCCGAGCTCGCCGACTACCTGAACCGCGCGCGCCATCCGTTCAACGTGAACCGGCTCGCCGCAGCGGCCGCGCTCGCGGCGCTCGACGACGAGGCGCACGCGGAGCGTTCGCGGCGCGTGAACGCGGAGGGCGTCGAATACCTGACGCGCGAGCTAGGCGCGCTCGGCGTCGAGGTGTGGCCGACCGACGCGAACTTCCTGCTCGTGCGCGCGGGCGAGGGGATCTTCGACAAGCTGCAGCGCGAGGGCGTGATCGTGCGCCCGCTCGCGGGCTTCGGCATGCCCGACTGCATCCGCATCTCGATCGGGCTGCCCGAGGAGAACGAGCGGCTCGTGAAGACGCTGGCTCGGCTGCGGGGCAAGTCGGTATGAGCGGGCCGTTCGATCGCGTCGCGGTGATCGGCCTCGGCCTGCTCGGCGGGTCGGTCGCGCTCGCGGCGCGCGAGCGCGGGGTGGCGCGCGAGGTGGTGGGTGCCACGCGCAGCAGCGAGGCGTGCGCGCAGGCGCTGGCTTCGGGCGCGGTCGACCGGATCGCGCCGATCGCGGAGGCCGCGCGCGGCGCCGACCTGGTCGTGCTCGCGACGCCGGTCGGTGCGATGGCGCCGGCCGTGCGCGCGTTTTCGCCCGGGCTCGCGGCCGGGTGTGTGCTCACCGACGTCGGCAGTGTGAAGTCGCCGCTCGTCGAGACGCTGCCCGGCCTGCTGCCGCCCGGCTGTGTCTACGTCGGCTCGCACCCGATGGCCGGCAGCCACGAGCGCGGCATGCCGCACGCGCGCGCCGACCTGTTCGAGCGCGCGGTCTGCATCGTCACCGAGGCCAGCGACCCTGCCGCGGGCGCGCGCGTGGTCGCGTTCTGGGAAGCACTCGGAATGCGCGTGGTGCGGCGGACCGCCGCCCAGCACGATGCCGAGGTCGCCTGGGTGTCGCATCTGCCCCACCTGCTCGCGTTCGCGTTCGCGGGCTCGCTGGCGCAGGCCCCGGGCGCAGCCGCCGAGCTGGTCGGCACGGGGTTCCGGGACTTCACCCGGATCGCGCGCAGCGACGCCGAGCTCTGGGCCGACATCCTGACCGCCAACCGCAAGGCACTCGCCGCCCCGATCGGCGCGGCCGGGGCCCAGCTCGAGGCGATCGCGCGCCTGCTCGAGGCAGGCGACGCGGAGGGGTTGGATCGTCTACTCTCCGCGGCCCGATCCGCGCTGTTTGCGGCGCCTCTGGCGTCCCGACCCGAAACCGTTTCCACGGCCGCCGCGAGCTTGCGCGGCGATCGTTCCAAGGGAGATCCCGATCAAGGCCTATGAGCAATTCCGAATCCTTCGCTGACCTGTTCGAAAAGAGCCTCCGCTCCGTGAAGGAAGGCGAGGTGGTCAGGGGCCGCGTGCTCGCGATCGACGACGAGCACGTGTCGATCGACATCGGCTTCAAGTCCGAGGGGATGGTCGCGTCCTGGGAGTTCATGGACGAGGACGGCACCGTGCTCGTCGCCCCGGGCGACGAGGTCGACGTGCTGCTCGAGGAGGCCGAGGGCGAAGACGGCCGCGTCGTGATCTCGAAGGAGAAGGCCGACCGGCTCAAGATCTGGGACGACATCAGCCGCGCCTACAAGGCCGACGAGGCGGTCGAGGGCATGGTGCTGTCGCGCGTGAAGGGCGGCCTCGCGGTCGACATCGGCGTGAAGGCGTTCCTGCCCGGCAGCCAGGTGGACCTGCGTCCGGTGCGCAACCTCGAGCACATCGTCGGGCAGCGGCTCCAGTTCAAGATCATCAAGTTCAACAAGCGCCGCGCGAACATCGTGCTGTCGCGCCGCGCGCTGCTCGAGAGCGAGCGCAAGAAGATGCGCGAGACCACGCTCCAGACGCTGGCGCCCGGCCAGATCGTCGACGGCGTGATCAAGAACCTCACCGACTACGGCGCGTTCATCGACCTGGGCGGGATCGACGGCCTGCTCCACGTCACCGACATGTCGTGGGGCCGCGTGAACCACCCGAGCGAGATCTTCCACGTCGGCGACGAGATCAAGGTCAAGGTGCTCAAGTTCGATTCCGACAACGAGCGCGTGTCGCTGGGCCTGAAGCAGATCCAGCCCGATCCGTGGATCGACGCCTCGATGCGCTACCCGATCGGCAAGCGCATCTCGGGCCGCGTGGTGTCGCTCGCCGAGTACGGCGCGTTCCTCGAGCTCGAGCCGGGGATCGAGGGCCTCGTCCACGTCTCCGAGATGTCGTGGACCAAACGCATCAAGCACCCGTCGAAGGTGGTCAACGCCGGCGACACCGTGGAAGCGATCGTGCTCGATGTCGACGAGCGCGACCGCAAGATCTCGCTCGGCATGAAGCAGATCGAGCCGAACCCGTGGAGCGTGATCGAGCAGAAGTACCCGGTCGGCACGCGCGTGTCGGG
>Ga0070698_100007431_pt1 | contig 11854 bp, 7 predicted proteins | sample KBSK1502metaG_FD_65477 | JGI IMG/M metagenome (GOLD analysis project Ga0070698, IMG submission 65477) | Corn, switchgrass and miscanthus rhizosphere microbial communities from Kellogg Biological Station, Michigan, USA - KBS K1-50-2 metaG | ecosystem: Host-associated > Plants > Roots >...
ACGCAACTCCGGAAAGACAAAGCGGTTGAGACGATCGCGTTCGGCGTGCATATCGCGGAACGTCGACGAGACAAAAACGCGCACCACCCGTGACGTTGTTTTCTTCAACTCGGCGCCGTTCGTCATCTCACGTACTAATCCGGTCCCGTAACATTCTGACTTGAGGATAGCACTAGTGGCTAGCTCGTTCGGCAACTTCACGATGACTTGCTTGAGCCACACGAAGTCAGCATTTCGATAAAACCAGATTCTGATTTGTAATTCAAAATTTTGTTGACAGGTGGACCACGTAGGCGTAGAGTGGCGCGCATCTCCTCGATAGATCGATTTGAGCGGCTTCACACTTTGCCGCCAACACCATTAGCCCATTAGCCCATTAGCCCATTAGCCCAGAGTCTCGTGTTTCACGAATTTCGAGATCGCAATTAACTGGAGAACCTCATGTGTAGAACACACGCACCAAAATAACTTCTGGTCCATCAAAATCGCGGAACAGATCAGAAAGCCTCTGACCTAAGTTGTGTCCAGGTGGTGAAATGTAAACACCGCCTGCGAGGAACAGCGAGTCGAGTAAGGCTGTTCAAAGTTCAAGTGTGTCCAATTGAAGTAATTATCCCTGAATGCTTAAACGCAAGGAGAGCATCATGACAAGAAAGCAGCGAAGAGTTCTCTGGCCCACGTTGTTAATCGCGTTACTGGTTTTGAGCGCAACGGCGTTTGTCGCGTCTGGCAAGCTACGCGGCTTAATGACCACAGGCTCCAAGACTAGCAACCAGCGCAGTAACAATCGAGCAAGTGTCAAACGAGATGGTTACGTGCGTCGCAGCAATCTCTCGCCGAAATTAGTTTGGCATCTGAATGCGTTGGGCGATCGGCTTGAGAAACAGGGAAGAGAGCGTCTGAGTGTAACCGGCTCGCTGAGCAGAGCGGGCGGTTCGGAATCGGAGCAAATTGACGCGGTGCTTGAATTCCCGGAGCGAATAAGTCTGACAACGCAAAAAGGCAATCAAAGGCGCGTCATTAAATCTGACGGCGAGCAAGCCAAAGCAGAAGGAAATCCGGTTGATACAGCGGAGCAGGGCCTGATTGAAACGCTGGTTTATGGATCGGCCGAGCACTTCTTCAACACGCAGATGGAGGGACTGGCGACACGTTTTTTGGGTTCGCGTTTTCGCCTTGATGATGGTTCAACCGCTGACTACGACGGTCCCTACTACGACATCTACAAGGTAGCCGATCAAATCAATACCTCAGGCGAACAGATAGAGCGACTCAAACTCTTCTACTTCAATTCAGAAACGTTGCTGTTGGAGCGAGTGACTTACGAAATTGAGCGTAATGGGTCAACAGTAAACGTTGAAGAGAGGCTTGGCGATTGGACTAAGGAACAGGGACAACAAGTGGCGCGACGAATCGAGCGCTTTGAAAACGGCGAGTCAGTCTTTGTATTCACGGTGCGCAGCGCAGGACTCAGCGCGCGCGCCGATGACAAAGTTTTCGAAAACTAAGTACGAACCGAAAGACCTTTACACGAACGATTTCCGCGGAGGCATCATGACTCAGACAGGTTTACGCTCAACAAGCATCAGAATGGCCGCGCTTTTTAGCGCTAGCCTGCTTTTGATTCTCACCCTGCAAGTGGTGGCGTTGGGTCAGGGATCAACGCCAGAGCGTGGTTTTCAATCAGGTGGTTCTTACACGCTCTCCGAAATTGAAACGATAAACACCACCAACGGAAATCTGAGTCTGCAATTGCCTCTGGGAAGGCTCGCACCCGGGCGTGCTGGTTTCATGGGGCAACTAGGTCTGCACTACAGCTCCAAGTTATACGATAGCAAGACCGAATATTATCAGGACTGGGACTACCTGGTGTTTGGTCAACCGCATGTCGCGATTCGCAATATGCTGATGAAAAGCGATCAGGGCGGTTGGCATTACGGCACTGGCTACGAGATGCAATTAATCGATCGCATGAGCCAGTATCCACCTGAAGTCGCGCCACAGTATCCGGCGTCGGAAACTATCTATCATTACAAAGTGCGGGTCGTCTTTCCCGATGGCAGCGTGCACGAATTCATGCCACGCGTCGGTACGCCGATCGATCAGGGCTATTCCGACATTCGGCCCGACGGTTTTCAGGCGAGATTTGTTGGCGGAATGGTTCAGGACGTTTCTTATTTCACGACCAACCTCTCGTACTTCTCCATTGATGGCACCTACATCAGGCTCGAGGTGCAGCACGACTCGGATAGCAGCTGGTGGAATAATCCGTGGACGCTTTATTTCCCAGACGGCACCAAGGTTACTAATTCCGGCACCCGAATAACTGATCGCAACGGTAACTACATCGAGTTCAGCAGCGTAACCTACAACGGCCATCCTGCGACGCAGTTGATGGATCAGTTCGGACGCAAGATCGTCGTTGAATACGGAGGCATCAGCAATGGAGAAATTGTTCACGTGCCGGGAGTGGGCGGCGCTGACATGGCTTACCATGTGCACTGGAAAAGCATCCAGGTCTACAAGACTTATTCTACGACGATGCCGGAACACGGCAGTCAGGCAAGTGAGAATGGGTATCCGGAAATATTGGGAACTCATTTCGCCATTTATGAGATTGATCTGCCCGCCGAGGCAGGCGGTCTGAAATACCTGTTTGGCTATAACGCGGCCGATTTCAACAACACGTGCTGCACTCCTTCATACGGCTGGGGCGAACTGAATTCGGTAACTACACCCACGGGCGCGCAGACGCAATATCAATACAATTTGAATGGGCAAAACGGGCCTGGAATGAACTTTCTTTGGCGCGATGTCCTAAATAACTCAGTCACACAAAAGACGCTGACGTACCAACAGCAATACGACGGTGCATCCACTCCTGTCACCGAAACATGGACTTATAACCCGGAGGTAATAGGCGGCAACGGCGGCATTACCAACCCTGACGGCGGGATCGTGAAACAATGGAATTCCGCGCACCGAAACTATCGCACCGAGAATCCGGACGGCACCACTACTGAAAAGATCTGGCAAGCGAACCGGCCGCAGAATTTCAGCTCAAGCTCCGCTTTTGACGAGTACACCGGAGTTGACCCTTACGATCCCCAGAGAATTAATAGTTTTGTAAAAACGGAATTTACTTCCATCAAGGATGCCAGCGGGAATCTCACGAAGACGGCGATCAAGGATTACAACTACGACAAGAACGGCAACGTTACGCGTGTTGCAGAATACGATTGGGTCGACTATGCAAGCGTGCCGCGCGGCGGATTATTCAACCTACCCACAAGTATCCCTGCAAGTGCCGTTCTGAAACGCGTAACTACTAATACGTTGGCGCGCTCAACCCCCGATGCATCCGATAGTACATCGAGTGTTGCCGATAGTTACTGGAACTCGACTGCTCCGAATCTGCGAAATGCAATTGCGTCGACTGAGATTAGTAACGGCACGAGTTTGCTTAGCCGCACCGAGTTGACTTACGACAATGCGGGCACGACGGGGAATCTAACGCAGCAGAAGAGTTGGGACTCGACGAAAGGCGCTTACAGTAATCCGCTTTCCGGCGCCAACTCGATCTCTGTTTCGAGCGTGTATGACGGTTATGGAAATACAACTCTGAGCACCGATGCGCGTGGCTACCAGACGCAGTTTGTGTACGGCACTATTGGTGGTTTCACGGCTCTTTATCCTACCCAGGTCAAGACTGCTTACCAGACGAGTGTGCAGCGCACCCAGACGCGCGAATACGACTTCTCAACTGGCGCGCCGACACGCGCCACGGATGTGGACAACAACGTTTCCACCTCGACCACTTACGACATCTTTGGCCGACCAACGCTAGTAAAAGCCGCTGAAGGCAAGGCGGAAGAGGCGCGCACAAAGACCATTTACTCAGATGTCGATCGGCGCGTGATAGTGAAGTCTGATCTCAGCGCGTTGGGTGATGAAAAGTTAGTCAGCATTCAGCACTTCGATCAATTGGGGCGAGTGCGCCTCTCGCGACAGTTGGAGGACGCCGCCACGGAGAGCGCTACCGATGAGACGACAGGGATCAAGGTACAGACTCGTTATCAATACAGCGGCAACTTTGCGTACGTGCTGAGTTCAAATCCATACCGTGCTGGCGCCAGTGCAAGCGCGGGCGGTGAAACGACGATGGGTTGGACCAGGAGCAAGGTCGATAACGGCGGTCGAATGATCGAAATGCAGACCTTTAGCGGCGCCGGCGCGCCGGCGCCCTGGGGAACAAATACCTCGAGTTCTGGCACGGTGACCACTACTTATGACGCCAACTTTACCACCGTCACCGACCAGGCCGGGAAACTGCGTCGCAGTATGACTGACGGCCTGGGCCGACTAGCCCGCGTGGATGAGCCGGATGCAAGCGGCAATCTTGGTACCACCAGCTCACCGGCACAGCCGACCAGCTACAGCTACAATGCTTTTGATAATCTGCTCACGATTAACCAGGGCGTGCAGACGCGCAGTTTTGTCTACAACTCACTGGCTCAATTGACTTCGGCGACGAATCCCGAGAGCGGCACCGTCACCTTTCAATACGACAACAATGGCAACCTGACGAACAAAACAGACGCCCGCAACATCTCGACCACGTACGTCTATGACGCTCTGGACCGCAATACGTCGGTTAATTTTTCGAACACCACGATCGGGAATCCCGACGTACCCGACATCACGAAATTCTACGATGGCGCAACCAATGGCAAAGGACTCTTCTGGTATAGCTACCGGGCGGGAAACAATACCGTTGGTAACGATGTCGAGCAGACTGCAATAGATAGTTATGACGCGCTGGGAAGACCGCTGGTACAGCGACAGTTGTTCAAGCTCAACGGTACCTGGAGTCCGGCATATCAGATCTCCCGTGCGTATAACCGGGCAGGAAGCATCACCACGCAGACCTATCCCTCGGGTCACACAATAACCAATTCATTCGATGCGGCCGGACGTCCCAGTACTTTCACCGGCAACCTGGGCGATGGTAGTAGCCGCACGTACGCCTCCAATCTCATTTACGCGCCCTCCGGCGCGCTCAGCAGAGAACAATTCGGCACTACTACGCCGCTATATCACAAATTGTTCTACAACAGTCGCGGCCAGTTATTTGATACGCGCCTCAGCAGCGTGAACGACACGTGGGATTGGAATCGTGGTCGTCTCATTCTCTACTACAGCAGCAATCACGCGTGGGGAGAAAGCGGCACTGACAACAATGGCAACGTGCGCTTTGCGGAAAACTGGATTCCGCCCGAGAACGCATCGGTGGACCAGGCCGACACCCTTTTCCTCGACACTTATAGCTACGATGCTTTGAATCGACTAACCAGTGTGGTGGGAGACCGTACGAGTGTGGCCACTGGTTGGGGCACGTGGCAACAGCAATTCCGCCAGCAATACACCTACGACCGTTATGGCAATCGCACCATCGATGCGGCCCAGACGTCGGGCACGGGAATCAATAACAAACAGTTCACCGTAGACACTGCGACTAACAGGCTTGGTGTGCCCAGCGGCCAGTCCGGCGCAATGACTTACGATCTGGCTGGCAATCTAACGAATGATACATACACCGGTGCTGGTGCTCGCGAGTATGACGCCGATAGCAAGATAACGCGCGCCTGGGGCGGTAATAACCAGTGGCAGGAGTATACCTATGACGCCGACGGTCAGCGAACACGACGCAAGATTGATGGCCAAACGACGTGGCAGATCTACGGCCTTGCTGGTGACTTACTTGCCGAGTATTCCGCTAATGGCTCACCGGCTACACCGCAGAAAGAGTACGGTTATCGCAGTGGTCAGTTGTTAGTGACGGCTGAACCTGCGGCGGCGACGCAGGGCACGCAAAATGTAACCTGGACCAATGCTGTTGGAGTGTCAGTAAATGGAAACAATCTGACCAAGACAACCGCAGACAATTGGGCCAATAGTGGCGCGTCATCGAGCCAGGCCATTGTCTCAGGCGATGGATACGTCGAGGTCACGGCAACGGAAACGAACACCTTCCGCATGGTTGGTCTGAGCAATGGAGACTCAAATCAGGACTACACCGACATCGACTTTGCCGTTTACCTGGCCTCAGGAAGCCTTTGTATTTACGAAGCCGGCATCAATCGCGGCTGCGTGAGTACTTTTGCAACCGGCAACGTGATCAGAGTTGCGGTCGAGGGCGGTGTGGTTAAGTACAAGAAGAATGGCGCCGTGATTTACACGAGCGGTGTCGCGCCAACTTACCCGCTGCTGGCAGACTCGGCTTTATGGAACAACGGTTCGACCGTTAATAACGCGGTCATCTCGGGCATTCTCAGTGGCGGTGGCGGCGGTGGCGGAGGTCCACAAAATGTCAGTTACACCAATGCCGTGGGAGTGTCAGTAACTGGAAACAATCTGACCAAGACAACCGCAGACAATTGGGCCAATAGCGGAGCGTCATCGAGCCAGTCCATTGTCTCAGGCGATGGATACGTCGAGGTCACGGCAACGGAAACGAACACCTTCCGCATGGTTGGTTTGAGCAACGGAGACTCAAATCAGGATTACACCGACATCGACTTTGCCGTTTACCTGGCCTCAGGAAGCCTTTGTATTTACGAAGCCGGCATCAATCGCGGCTGCGTGAGTACATTTGCCACCGGTGACGTGATCAGAATCGCGGTCGAGAGTGGAGTGGTTAAGTACAAAGAGAATGGAACGGTGATTTACACGAGCAGCGTCACGCCAACTTACCCGCTGCTGGTGGACACGGCTTTATGGAACAACGGTTCGACCATTAATAACGCGGTCATCTCGGGCAATCTGAGTGGCGGTGGCAGTGGCGGCGGTGGGGTGCATTGGCTCATTACAGATCACCTCGGCTCACCGCGCATGATTGTTGACCAGACCGGTACGCTGGCGAATCTAAAGAGACACGACTATTTGCCATTTGGTGAAGAAATATTCGCAGGTGCTGGCGGACGTAGCACATCGATTGGCTACACGAGTGGCGACGGTGTTAGACAACAGTTCACCGGCAAGGAACGCGAAGTTGAATCTGGCCTCGATTACTTCGGAGCCAGATACTCCTCATCTACACAGGGTCGTTTCACGAGTGCTGATACCTTTGGTGGATCTCAGCAATCTCCTCAATCGCTCAATCTCTATTCGTACGTTCAAAATAATCCGATCCGATACACCGACCCAACCGGACACTTCGGTATTGACTCATCGATTGATCCCTACGACTGCCCGTTGTGCGACACGCAGGATCCCCCGCAAAGACCTACCGCGACAAAACCAAACGTGCAGGTGCCCGAGGGTTACGAAATCAGACCGGATGGCTCGCTCGCCCGCTCGGGCGGAGGCGCCGTTGTAAATGAAACCGTAGTGGTAAATGGAAGCGTTCAGGTAAAGCCAAAACGGAATTTCTTTAGTCGGGCTTTCAGAACCCTCGGGCGATCTGTCGGAAGGCCCTTATTCGGCGCGGCTAATATATTTATCGGCTGGATGATACACCCAGAGGAGTTGGATGGAGGCGTAACGGGTGGAGGCAGTGCAGATATACATCTGGACGATTGGGAATTTGCCGATAAATACCTAGACACGTTCCAAGGGAGAATTTACACGCCCGAAACGTTGGACCACGACGAAATATTCTATCGGGTATATAGTGATCCAGCCGCAATGCAGGGGAAGTTTCTCACCTCGATTTATTTCACGAGCTCTGAGATGGCGATCAGCATGCTGGCGCTACATCCATCTTTTGGCAACAACGCAACACACATCGTTGCCGTAATAGTACCAGCGGGCACAATGATTGCGAGAGGTATAACGGCTCATCAGGAACCGAAGAGCAAGTATCCCGGAGGAGGCACTCAGATTATAATACCCAATCCGCAAGATCCGCGGATACGATGGACAAATCCACAGCCGATAGGAAAACGATAACATGCACTATGACGACCAGACGCTAAATGGGTTTGTAAAGCTCATTGATCGCACGATCGAAATTGCGAAAGAGAGAATCAAACACCGAGATCAGGGGAGTCCGGACGTTGCTCCTCCTGGTGCTTTAGAAAACGTTGTCAAAGCTTTGTACTTTCGTCGGGAACAAGCGATGAGCGGCCAGCTTGAGCCATCGGGAGGCGAAGTTACGTTAGGTTTCCTCCGTGCGGTTGGCGACTGGGCGGGCGAGCCTCCAGACTCAGCTCTCGTCAACGCCGCTGCAGATTTGGAGAAGTACTATCTTGATGAGATGAAATGAAAGTGATTGATTACTTGAACATAACCTTGCCGTAAATTAGATCTGCCGAGAGCGGTCCCCAAAAACGCGAATCATTCGAGTTGTCGCGATTGTCGCCGAGAACGTAGTAGGTTCGCGGCGGTATCGTTCGATCTTCCCTAATCAACTTACTTGTATTCAGCTTGCTATCCAAATAACTCTCTTCGAGTAGCTTTTGATCGATATAAACTCTGCCCTCCCGTATCGATATGACTTCACCAGGCAGGCCTACCACGCGCTTGATGAAACGCTGTTTTTGATCCCCGGGATACTTAAAGACAACAATATCCCCTCGTTTAATATTTTCAATCTGATCGCTGATAAAGACGGTTTCATTAACGCTGATGGTCGGCTCCATGTCCGCGCCTATGTGGGTCACTGCCTGATAGTGCCGTTTGCTGGTGCTTATCAAAATTGCGGCAGCGACGATGCACAAGATAATGAGGATCGGAATGACTATCTTAATGGGACTAACCTTGAGTTTCATAAGTGGATTATAGATTAAGAATTGTCGAAAGCCAGGCGTTAATACCGCAGCCCATTTTACTTCAGAGTGGCGGCTCCAGTCGTTGGTTATTACCTACGAGTTAGATGCCATGAGTGTTCTTATCCGACCAATGGGTTTGTGAGAGGCCCGGGTAACACTTTTACGGGAGAGAAGGGGTTCGATCAGGAAGATCTGGTTGGCGTCTATCACCTTGGAGTCGGTGAACAGAGGACCATCACAGACCTGCGCTCCCACGGGGTCGAGCCATTCCGCATCACGTTGCTGAATCCGCTGCCGCCACTGCCGCCGGCGACCACTTTTGAGAATCCCACGAAGACGATCGACGTCGCGAGCGTTCGATCTGAGAATATGCCTAAACCCGCGTACGTTGTTACTTTCCGCAACGGCTCAGACAAAACTTACTAGCCGTGCGAATCGACGTTAAAAGGAATGGAAACTACGTGTCGGCCAGCCTCTTTAACTCTGAAGACGGTCAACCGATCATCGTGCCCGGCGGTACTGCCGAGCGCTACATCTCAGTGGAAACGCCACAAGCAACCGCCACCGGTGGTTACGAGCCCGGCACAACACACTTGTTATTCGCAGCGCCATTTTTGCGGACCTGAGTTTTGAGGGAGAGGTGGAGCCAGCTTGTCAGGTTGAGTCGATGGTGATGGGTCGGCGTGTCTGGCTCAGACACGTTCTGCCGTTGCTCGAACAGGAGTGCAGCGGCCATAAGCGATAACATGGAAGCCGCTCGACAATTCAAGGAGAAGTTTGCAGCGCTTGAATACGGGTTCAGCGAGAGCGAACGCAATCAGGATTCATCTGTTTCAGGCGAATGAGAAACTGATCGAGCTGGCGGAAATAATGCCCAAAGCATTGAAACTGAGGATGCTGCGCGATCTGATGTGATCATCACGAAGCGTCCCTCGCCACCAGTCAACTTCAAAGCCTGGCTCGCTCGTCTATAGATCACGAACTCTGATAGTGTCGCTTTCCTTTTACCGCCTGAGGGCTTTACTGAAGAGTCAGGAATGGTGGTCAGTACAGGGAGCGGTAGCGACCTGGTTAACCATTAGAATCAAAATCGTTAGCAGATATCGCAGGCTGAGCGCTGACCAGGTCGCTACCGCTCCCCGTACTGACCCCATCCAAGAATCGAGCCGGGGCACATTCATAATCGGAAGGCGCCCCTATTTACCGCATCCAAAATATGTTTTCGACATGCAATATACTCTGTAGTTGAAATATACAGACCCTTGTGAGCTTGCAACTGACCCTACTCATGAGGCATCATAGGCACTGGTTAATCCTTCTCTCGCGCATCGACGGTGATGCGCCCCGCGCATAAATCGATCAGCGCTGGCGTTTGGAAGTTCGAGAGCAGGCTTGTTTCACACTTCGAAGCCGCTCTTTAGAGAATCCGAACCTGGTCCTTCGACCGCTACCGTTTCGCCGAAGCCCATCCGATTCGCAGCTTCTTTTCAACCCCGAAGGGGGAAAGGTATTTTTTATGTCAACGAAACTTTATGTTGGAAACCTCGCTTTCCAAACCACTAGTCAGGAACTGCAGCAATTGTTTGGTCAGGCCGGCACGGTTCAATCCGCCAGTGTTGTGGAAGACCGCGACACCGGACGCTCGAGAGGCTTTGCCTTCGTCGAAATGTCCAGTGAGGAAGAAGCGACTTCAGCAATCGCACAATTCAATGGCAAGGAAGTCGGCGGACGCGCCTTGAAGGTCAATGAAGCCAAACCACGCGAAAATCGCGGTGGCGGTGGCGGACGTGGCTTTAGTGACAATCGCGGTGGTGGTGGATATGGCGGCAACGGTGGCGGACGCCGCTCTGAGCCTCGCTGGTAACAATCAGCGCTCCACGCATGCTTGGATCTCCGTGATGTCTTTTCATCACGGAGATTCTCTCTGCTACCGAATCAATTGGGGCGCGTCAGTTGCGCACACTTGTGCCCGGCGACAAGGCGGGGTTGTTACATGAACGTAGAAAAAGAAAGCCAGGACTCATCCGCGAGTCAGAAGTTCCAGATCAATTGGGCTAAAGGGAATTGGGGTACCGGCACTTTCCTCGTTATCGCCCATATCGCTGCGGTCGCAGCGCTTTTTTTCTGGAGTTGGCCCGCGATAATCACCGCCGTTGTGTTTTATTGGATTGCCGGCAGTCTTGGTATCGGCATGGGCTACCATCGTTTGCTGACCCACCGCGGTTACAAGGTGCCCAAAATCGTCGAATATTTTTTGGTGACGTGCGGCACGATGTCCCTCGAAGGAGGTCCTATCCAATGGGTAGTGACGCATCGCATACATCATGCGCACACAGACCGCACGGGCGATCCACACACTCCACGCGATGGAGGCTGGTGGGCACACATTGGTTGGATATTGTGGGGCACAGCCCAAAATCATACTGAGGCCACACTCGCACGCTACGCGCCCGACTTATTGAACGATCGCTATTATCGCTGGCTTACCCGCAAGTACTACGTTCCTCTTTTAGTTGTCGGAGTGATGCTTTTTATATTTGGCGGATGGGGAGTATTGTTATGGGGAGTTTTCCTCCGGCTGACGCTGGCGCTGCATGCCACCTGGCTTGTCAATTCAGCGACGCATCTGTGGGGGAGAAGAAGATTCGAAACCGGTGACGATTCGCGTAACAGTTGGTGGGTGGCGCTGCTGACATTCGGCGAAGGATGGCACAATAACCATCACGCTCATCCAACCTCGGCGCGGCATGGTCTACGTTGGTATGAGATTGATTTAAACTGGCTAGGTATCAGGGCGTTGCAATTTCTCGGATTGGCCCATGGCATAAAGCGCGTTCGTTTCAATCGTGTTTCTTCTGCCTGGCAGCCCATCGCAGGGCGGGTTAAGTCCGAACGTACTTGAGAATCAGCCGGAGACAGGAGATATCGTGGACGAAAAGGCCATTTACAAAGTTGGAGATCGCGTCGATCAGATGTGCGTTACTTGTAATGAGGAGCGGGGTCACGTCGTAGTTTCTGTCAGCAAGAAGGGAAGTATCACGCGCGTTGGTTGTCCAATGTGCGGGTCACGAGTGGTGTATCGG
>Ga0070698_100007432_pt1 | contig 11854 bp, 16 predicted proteins | sample KBSK1502metaG_FD_65477 | JGI IMG/M metagenome (GOLD analysis project Ga0070698, IMG submission 65477) | Corn, switchgrass and miscanthus rhizosphere microbial communities from Kellogg Biological Station, Michigan, USA - KBS K1-50-2 metaG | ecosystem: Host-associated > Plants > Roots >...
GAGCAGCTGGAGATCTACGCCAACGTGCTACTTTTGCAGCTGAAAGACATCATTGGCGCAATCAGAACGCTCCAGGACTTTGACATCCCACAACCACCTGACGACGTCGAGATGCTGATAGCCGCGACGATGCCACCACCGAAAGCCTCCGACGCACAAGAAACGGTCGAACCAGAACCACGCCAGCCGGAGAGACAAAATGAAAAAACGACTGCCGGAATTGACCGGATCCTACACGTTCTCGCCTCTCGCTATCCCATGACATTTACCAAATCACAGCTTGCGACCTTAGCCCGGCTCTCCGCCCGTGGCGGTGCGTACGTCCGGTATTTGTCGCAACTGAAAAGTCAAGGATACATCAGTATTGAAAATAATCACGTCACTCTTACAAAGGAGGGGTTCGCAGCAACTGGCCCGCTTCCCCACCAACCAGAACAACCAGTAGATATGTGGCGCGGCAATTTATCCGGAGGCGCACGCCGCATCTTTGATTTTCTGGTCGCCAGCTACCCGACTGGATTTACCAGAGAGGATATCGGCGGCCAAGTCGGGTTAACGGCACGAGGTGGCGCATTTGGCCGGTACTTGAGCATCCTGCGAAACAACGGGCTGATCGACGTAGAAGGTAACAAGTTCAAAGCATCAGAGACACTCTTCCTACGATGAATCAAATCCTGCTTCCTAAAATCTAACCAGCCGTAATCAATATATTGTGCTAAGCGAAAGGGGTTACGACCACTGAGGCATCCTTGATCTAGTTTGATAACATCGACTCTTTTAGTTCCAAAACTACAGCAGGGCCACTCTCTCCCACCCCGCTCGCGTTCAAATATTTTTCCTTATGTGTTTTTTTTTGCGTTTTTTTGTTGCGGTGTGTAGGGTACGGGGGGAATGGTGTGATTCCCCGAAGAAGGGTCTGGGTATGGTACTGGTTGGGTGTTGGAGAAAAGTATCCAGAATTGGGTACATTTTATGCACCGCGAATTTGCGTTCCTTGAAAATGACGTGACACCTGGTTGCATAGCGCTGGCACTTGCCCATTTCTGTCGCGAGGCCATGTTACAATACCCATTGGGAAGCTCACTCACAGGAGACAGCCGATCACCCAATAATCGGGATAGCGACGTTCAAGCATTGCAAAGTGTCAAAAACACCGGTGCAACCGGAGAGGATAGATTAATGAAACAATTCAAAGTGACGTTCACCCGGATACTGACTCATGAGGAAGTCATTGAGGCAGCGTCACTTGAAGCAGCTCGGAAGCGAGCAGATGAACGGGAGCGAGAACTAACTATCGATGACTTCGCGACTTCAACCACAACCTATGATATTCAGGAGGCGAACGGCGACAATCAGAACAATTAGCACGTTTATTCTGATATGGAAGCAGAATACTTGACACCGCAACAAGTAGCGCAGCGCTTGCGGGTGAAAGCCTCCACCGTCAGAGTGTGGATCCGCAGCGGTGCATTGGAAGCTGAAACAGTGCACGAGGGCAGGCGCAATAGACACCGTATCAGGAAATCGGTCATTGAGGCGCTTGAAGCTATGTCCTGCGCACATTTACATACCAACCTGGGGTAAGAAAGGTATATCCAGCTTGCGACTTTGCGCTTGTTGTCGGGCAAGCTTTATCGATCGAATCTAGGAAATTTGTCCTAGTTCTCTTTAAGTATAATTGCATGCCTTGCGCCAGCATGATATATTCCTTGCACCCGTCAGATATATACGTCCCGGTTCTTATTGGCAGCAATGTAGATGGGAGGAAAGGTCACGGATAGTACCTATGCTGTTATATACCATCGAAATTAAAAATTATCGCTCTCTTGAGCATATCAAACTTGATAAACTTCAGCACTTCAATGTACTTATTGGCCGTAATAATGCAGGAAAGTCTTCGGTTTTTCTTGCTCTCTCACAGCTTGGTCAAATACTTCAGGGACAATCCATGCCACCTGAAGTGCTGACAGACCGAGACCAAAGACGCTCAGTAGAAATAGACGTAACATTCAAACCCACGAGCCAGGAACGGGAGGCCCTAATTGATCTTCTCATAGCCGCTGGGTTTAATAGCAATCACCGAGAAAAGATTGCAGATAGTCCGTTTTTTCGCATGGTGCAGTTCTCGTTTCGCTCTGTTGCTGGTATTCCTCATCTATTACATCTTCGAGAAACCAAGCTGCTAGCGCAAGATAGTATGTGGGCAACTATTCAGCGTATGATCGGGGACGAACGAGTAGCCAACCCACAACATAAGTTCCTTAACCTTGGAGCAGCGAGTAAGGAGGCCGAAACGGCTCTACCTAGCCAAAGATTAAATATTGAAGGTTCCAGCCATTCATATGTGATAAATGCTGCGCCGAATCAATTTGCATCGGTTAATCCGGATGAACAGGTACGAATATGGTTATATGGCCGTCTCTATCATTATTTTTCCTCCGCATACTTTTTCAATCCCTTTCGTCATAGTGATCCGATAGTAAACGTGCAGTTAACATATTCCCTAGCTCAAAACGGCTTCAATCTTGCTCAAGTGTTAAATACCATTATTACCAATGATAGAGACACATTTGATGAGATTGAGCGATTTGTTCACGGTGCGCTGCCTGATGTTGGGAGGTTGCAACCTCCTCTTATCAACAATAATCAGACGCAGGTTGTGTTTCGTGTGCCCAAAGGAAAATACAGTATCCCGCTCACTGATATGGGCGGAGGAATTGAGCAACTCTTAATGGTCGCGACAGTCCTTTTGACAACAAATGCGGAAAATACCATCTTCGTTGAAGAACCAGAAAGCCACCTCCATGCAGGTGCCCAACGCTATTTGTTGGATAAGTTGTACTACGATGAACGACAAGTATTTATAGCAACTCATTCCCCGACATTTATCAATCTCACCAAACCGTTTAGCTTATACCAAGTTCTGCATAAAAATGGACGAACGCAGATTACCTGGTGTGATCCTGAGTCACTTGAAGCTGTGCTTGCGGATATTGATGTTCGTAACAGCGATGTGCTTTTTAGTGATGCCGTGCTGTTTGTCGAAGGGCCAGGAGATAGAGATGTTATCTCCATATTCAGTGAAAAGCTCAATATGAACGTTGCCCAACGCAATATCAATGTGTTACCAATGGGAGGCGGTAAACACGCTGAACGGGGTGCCCCGATACGCAGTGACCTTTTGAACAATATTTCACGAAAAGCAACCGTCCCCCACGTGTTTTTGTTAGACCGCGACGAGCGGAGCAAAGAGGAAATTCGGAACTTAGAAACACAACTTAACGATAACGTACATATCTTTAAAGCGCGAGAGTTAGAAAACTACTTGCTAGTGCCACGTGCTATATTTGCAGCACTCAAATCAAAACACCGGGATGACCAGGCTAAACTGGAGCAGCTAGCACTAATAACTGAAGATCACGTCAAACAGCTTATTATCGATGCTGCTAAGGATCTCTACAGTACTGTGCTTATAAAGCGCATCCGTACAGAGATTGGAGGACTTAGAGAAGGTTTACTTCCAACCGAGGCTATTCCAACTCTCACGCCTCAAGCGACAAAACCCGAACTTTCCGCACTCATTTTGCAGGAAATCAAATCGCGCTTTGAGAGCTATATATCAGGTAAAGATATTGCGGCCATTGTTGCAGCTGAGAAAGAATCATTAGACAACGAATGGGCTACCTCAGAAAATCGTTTGCATTTAGCGCCGGGAGAAGAAATCTTAACAGCAGTATTCAGTAAGCTTGGTTCGCAGTATGATAAACCAAAAGATACAGTCCGTATTGCCAGGGAGATGCGCCCCGATGAAATTGAAGAAGAGATCAAAGGTTTACTGAAAAAGGTATATACGTTAAGTCCTTATTGACCCTGCCGTAGTAAACCGGAAAAAACAACGTTTTCAGTTAGCAACGGCAAGGAGTGATCTTTTTTCTATCCTGGTCGCGGAGGATTGCCTCTTCCTCGCATGATATTGACAACAGTCGTAATAAGAGCAACGACGCTTCCGAGCGACAACGGATTGATCGCTACAAGAATGAAAAGAGTCACTATTCCTGCCGCTACTATCAAGACACATACCGATAAGATTATTTGTGCAAGTGGGGTCAGTCGCCGGAACCACTCGCAGAGCTGCTTAAAAGAAGGCATGATGAGGCTCCCTTTGGAACGAAAGCCAGTTGTCTTCTTTTAGTGGGGCGACTGGCCTTCTCGAACATGACAGACAGCTTGTGCGCCAACACGAACTGACTATCTTCACTTTCACATATAGTTCCGTTCAAATATGAATACGAATGAGTGCAAAGTCTGGTTGTAATCTAAATCGCTGCTTCTAAAATACACATCTGAATTAGAACGAAAATCGTATAAAGTGTAGGAACAACATGGACTAAGATTGCAACCCTCGCATTTTCTGTTCGTACATGTGGCTAGGAAAATCCCTTTGGGATGTGGAACCTGGTGTTTTCTTAGTGGGGCAACCAGTTTCCTCGAACCTGACGGACCGCCAACGCGCCAACGTTGGCGGTTTTGTTTATAAGGGTTCCACCGAGAATTGTCCGTAAAGTACTCATAAGGAAATAAAGTTCTAGCAAACCTATGCGAAACCAAAGCACCGCTCACGCGGCATTGAAAGTCCCCCGCCCCACGTGGCTACCGTCTCCACCTTGACTTTACGTGGTAAAGCCTAAAGGCCGAAACGACCGACCGACACGACCGACGCCAGCCCCGCCACCTTCGGTCATTCGTTTCGCTCTGCGAGTTTACCACATAGTCAAGGTAGTACGGCTTTACGCCACTTCCCCGCCAGGTACGTGCCTCACTCTCTCCCTCTACTCCCTCTGCTAGCCTTGGCCCTTCTCCCCCGTCCCAGGACGCGCCGGCATAGCGTATTTTTGTTCGTATATTTTATTCACTTTAGCCTATCCTGGCAAGCTATTCTCTTACACCATTCTCCAATCAAGGGCACCAGTTGAGTTTTAATCACCAATCCCAAAAGTAATAGGTGTTCTTTGGTCGGTAAATTCTATAGTTACAGTCCTAGTCCCTATTTTTCCTGGGACAAAGGAGACGGAGGATATGCCGTCTATAGGGTTACTTATTGGTTGGTCTGCAAGAACCTGGATAAATACATCTACAAAATGTTTCCAGTGTCTATCATCTTGGCAAAAGTTAGCTCGTAACCCATGTATTCTAAATAAGTTGGACATCTCTTCTCTTAGCTCTGATAGTGAAAAGATGTTAAAAGCGTCTTGTGTGGGGTGAGGACTCCCGTTACTAAAACTGTTCTCTAGCCTTTCCATTATGTCCTGAATATCGGCTAGGTTTCTGTCCTTTGACGTGTGAACCGTCCAATCGCAATAAAAACGTATTTTTGGAAACTGATCACTCCCATGCTCTCGATCAAGTAGTTTACGAAGCTCAACCATTAAGTAAACAGCATCACACTCTTCTTTAAAGGGAGCATGCCTATCAAAAAACTTATTGAGCTTAATTATAATTTCTGGTGTCATAAGCGGGAGTATATCCTACAAAAAGATTTCACCGACATTTTACCCCATCTTTCATAAAATGTTACACGGTTTAGCCTCAGATACGACACGGAGCAGGTTTTTGAGGGTAAAAACGTGATTACTAGGCTGCTAATTTTTGATCAAAGCGTTTTTCAATTTCTTCCCTCTCTATTCTGGCTTTGCGAATATCTTCTCTATGACTTTTTTCCTGATCTTCTCTTGGCGAAAACATTGACATAAACAAATCATTCATATACTTACTTACTTGATATGAACGCGTGTAGTTGTACCAATCTAAATATATTTCGTATTGCTGCTGTAGTGGTTGGTGTTTATATCTTTCTTTCAAGCGGAAAAATTTTTCCATCATATCTTTGAATTCTTTTAATTCCTGTCTATCAAATTTCAGGATTTCCTGTATCTCGTCTTTCGAATATATGCTTTTGCTGGATTTTTTTCCTGTATATAGATCATATGTATCTTGAAGCTCTTTTTCTAACTTACCTAGTACTTCGCTATAAAATTGATTAGCTTTTTCTTCTAACAATTCCAATTGCTTTACAATTTGTTTTGTCCGCTCATCTGGTTTATTTGCTTTTTGAGCATTATAAACTAGATAGCAGGTAATGATAACTAAGATAATAATGAACCAGATCATTTTGTTTTAATTTTAATCTATGTTAATAAATATTTAATTATTGCTAACAGGAGAAGTATCCCCAATGTAGTCAAAAATATCTTCTTGCCTCTTGCAAACAGCAAGTTATGAAGCCTTTGCATTTTATAGCCATCTTTCATTGAGTCATCCGCTTTTTTATAACCAGACACAGCTTTATCGAGATGCTTGCCTAATACTTCGTATTCAATTTTGTCCATTTTTTCTTCGTCTGTCGTCATATCCTCAAGTTTCCCTAAGATAATTTTTTCACCGTATTTTTTTTCAAGTTTAACCCGCTCATTGTGTGCCACTCTTACCGGTATGTTTTTGCCCGCATATTTCTGTTTTATGTTTGCGAGCCGCTCTTCTTGATTAAATGTTTTTGGTCTATCGGTCATATTGAGTTTTTTTATTTTTTGTGAGTTTGCAGGATTGCGCTTAATATAAAAGAAATAACAATTAGACCTATGAGACCTGCTATAAAATCTATGGCTGTGTTTGTAGTTTCTCCAAGCAAGCCGAAGAAGATTAAAACGGCACAAATTACCCAAACCGTTTTCTGCTTTTTGTTCTCAAATAAGAATTTCATACTATAATTGTAAAAGTATCTTACTATATCATACCGCTTGCCAGTTGTCAACTATAGGTTTAAATGTACCTATATTCCCTTCCCCTGCATCTGCGAAATCTCCACCCACTCCGCAACGTGTTTTAACTGCTTTCGCTAAAGCGACCGAGCGAAGTATACTGCATGGTCACCTGGCACAGTCGCTTCGTCTTCCAAGCCTAACACATTGTTTCGGGGCAGTATTTCTCCGATGCCAACCCCAGGACGTGCTTTAGCTCCCTTGCTCGTGATGGCATAGCCTGTATTTGTTCGTATATTTTATTCACTTTAGCCTATCCTGGCAAGCTAAACTCTTACCCCATTCTCACATTGAGTTGCCATAATCAAATGGTATCAAGCGACCAGTATTCGAAGTGCATGATCGGTTGGTATCTTTTTGTTTTGTGCTCAGTTGAGCGCACCTTGAAAATTGTTGCAGTTGTGTCTGTCCAAGAGAAAACGACACAAAAGGAGGTGTCATGGACGCACCAGATTGGAACAAACCATTTGCCGTCCTCACCATCAGCAGGACGCAACTCGAAGTGCTGGGTATTGCCCGTGACCAGGTTGCACGCCTCTCTGACGAGGACATGGCTCGTATAGCAGCATCTGTAGCAACAACGTATCCCGACTTTGAAAACAGAGTGAGGATTAACGTCAGGGCGTACCTTGTGAAATGAGGAGGATAACTTTGCAGTACACAATCATCGAAGAGCCGGCAAAGAGCCTTTGGTATCCCATGTGGAGAGACAAAGACCAGGAGATCTGGAAACACTTTTTCTCAGCAGGAGAAATCGTATCTTGCCCCACCCGTCCTGAAGCGCAGGCGTATATCGACACGTGGGAAAGGACGTTCCCGGTCCTTGTTATCAGCAGGGCCTACCTCAATGGCATCGGACTTTCCATTGCCCAGGTCAATTCCCTGACTGACGAGGAGATGGAACGTATCGCGGACATTTTAATCGCGCACCATTTTGACAGTGAGTTTGACGACGACGTCGTGTTCACCGCACGACTGGTTCTTGCAGGAAAGAGGCAATAATGAGTAAGAACCCATGGTGTTTTTCCAACAGAAAGGAGTAGCAGTATTGGCATATCCCTATTACCTTGCAGCACGTTTTCCAAGCGCGGAAGAAGCGGGATCAGTGTATTTTCCACTGCAACAGATGGTCTTTGCAGCGCATGATGACTGCGACCTCTCTGTGTACCGCATCAGACATGAAGGCGTCTGGCTTGTGGTAGTCCTGGGAGAGCCGCCGCCAAAGGCGCTACACCTGCGGATTGAGGCTGCGCTTACCAATGGGACACTTGTCACACTCAGAGAGGATGTGTTGCGTTTTCTGCAAGCCAGACGCTCCCAAGTGGCACCACTTGCACCCTGGGTAGAACTTCACCATCACGAAGAGGAAGAGAGGTAAGCAGTATGAATGATTGGATTAAGCCATTTCCGGTTATGTGCGTGTACCGTTTTGACTTGTATCGCATCAGTCTTACCCAGGAACAGGTGAACGCTCTCACGGATGAAGACATGCTCACAATCGCAAACATCGTACGGATCAAGTACCTGGAAGGCGGCTTTTATTCCCACCTCTTAGCAGCAGTAGAACAGGTCATGCAAGAAAAGGAGGCGAAGCAGCAATGGAACTCTTGACAGAGGAGCTGAGGAAGCAGCTTCCCCCACTCTATTCTCAGGAACACGTTAAAGACCCAATGGTCATTTGTAAGTTTTTCCATCCCCTGTCAAACATGACTTGGTACGCCATTGAAGGCGAACCTTCGGGTGGAGATTTCATTTTCTTTGGCTGGGTGTACTCAGACTTTCCAGAGCTTGGCTACTTCTCGCTGAACGAGATGCAGGACGTGAAAGTCATGGGACTTGGCATTGAGCGTGATCTGCATTTTACCCCGAAGAGACTGTCGGAAGTCAAGAAGGAGCACGGAGTACCCTGATGCTGCCACAAACCAGACGAGCAGTTGACGCGTTGAAAGAAGCCGGACTCACCAGAGACCAGTTTCGTATCAGAACGCCTTGGAAGCAAGACAAGGGATATGGGAAAACAACGATTGTGCTACTCTGCTCCTACGCGCAGACCGCTCCCTATCTCCAAAAGCTTGCGAAGTCATTCAGGGTAATTGTTACCATCTTTGACGGTATTCCCTGCTCAGTCGCAATTGAGATAGCACGGGAGCCGGGACTCTATAAGCGTGAGAACGGACAGGTAGCACAGGTCAACGAAATTGTGTCGAAGAGCAGCTATGAGCAGCTTACCTTTGAAGAGGTTTTGGAAGCAAGCACTCTGTTCTGAAGTCGCCAAACCAAGAGACAGAGTACTTGCCGAGTCGCGGATGTACCGCTGGGGATAGTATATCTCACGCGGTACTTCCCTATCAAAAGGAGTACCGATTCTCATGTATCACTCATTCCGTTACCCTCGAAACTGGCAGCAGTTAGCACATGCGTGTAAAGAGCGTGCAGGCTGGGAATGCGAAGTGTGCCATATCCCACAAGGTGAAGAGCGCATTTCAAAGCGTACAGGCGCAGTCTACCAGGTGTTCTTGCATGCAGCACATACTCAGCTGCATGATACCAGTAACCCGAACCCGACGCTCAAAGCGCTCTGCCCCACCTGTCACGGCCAGCTTGACTGGCAATTGCGAAAAACTGTTGCAGACGGAACGCTTGAACAACTCAAGCATGAGTTTCTTCTGTCATCGCGAAAGTAAACAGGGACATTTCAGAAAGGAAAAAGGCCGTGGCAACCCTTAACCAATGCAGTTTCATTGGACACCTGGGCAAAGACCCCGTCCTTGAGGTCACTTCAGAGGGAAAACCATTTACTAAGTTTTCGCTGGCAGTTGACCAGGGCAAAGGGAAAGATCCTATGTGGCTCAATATCACCACGTGGGATAAGTTGGCAGAAACCGTCGAACGGTTCGCTCACAAAGGCACGCAGGTATTTGTACAGGGACGATTAAAGCTCCAAAAGTACAAAGACCGGAGCAATACCGAGCGGCAAGGTGTCGATATCGTGGCGACAATCGTCCAGATATTAGACAAAAAGCCGGAAACCGACGAGCAGCAGGCAGAGCAACTGTAACAACGCTTTCCATTACCTATCGGGCTTGCGTTGCAATGTGGCAATCCCACAGAGCATACGCAAGCCCTAACACTTCCCTACTAAAACCGGAACACCTGTTTTCCATGCCCCTAGACTTCACAGGATGCGATTTTAGGCCATAATGTGAGGAAAATGGAACGTATGTATCCGCGAAGAAAATGGGGCTTTAGAACCAGTTTTCAAAATTCTTCTTGACAATAAATATGAAACTCTGCGATAGTATATTGTAAGTCAAAATTCGCGGAAATAACTCTGTTGAAGGGTTTTCCAAGAATTGAATGCACTATGATTATTTCAATAGCCTCACAAAAAGGCGGCGTCGGCAAAACGTCCACCGCCATTTCTCTCGCAGCAGGTATCGCGCGCCGGAACAAACGGGTCCTCTTAATTGACATCGACTCTCAGGCAAACAGTTCAAAGGTACTGCATCCCAGTTATCAGTCAGTCCCAAAAGAACAAACGCTTTTTGCGACGCTCCTCCACCGCTTGCCACTTACCATTCATCCTACTGCAATACCAAACCTTGATATTGTCCCCTCTCATATTTTGCTGAGTAACACGGATGTTGAGTTAACGCTTGCAAAAGATCATCGCGAGGAACGATTGAAACATGAACTCGATAAGATCAAAGACCAATACGAGTATGTATTCCTTGACTGCCCTCCTGCTCTTGGCTGGCTCACGATCAACAGTTTCACCGCTTCGGATAAAATTCTGGTCATTGTCTCCCCTGGCTATTTTGAGCTCGACTCGTTGGTGCAAATCGGAAAAACGATTGAAGAGGTGAAAGAATTTTACAATCCCTCCTTGCAACTCTTAGGCTTTTTATTTACGATGAGCGACCAAACCATCAATACTTCTACTTCTTTGCAGGTACTCCGGCAGACGTACACGGACAAAGTGTTGAAAACCGTCATTCCCCGCAATGTTGACTTGAAAGATGCTCACATGGTGAAAAAAGACATCTTTGGCTACAATCCTCTTTCGCATTCAGCAAAAGCGTATTCACGGCTTATCGAGGAGGTATTTTTCCATGAGTAAAAAGAACTTACATGCTGATAACCTACTCAATGAATTAAAAGGAAATTCGTCTTTCTTTCCGGTGCGACAACTGGAACCAATCAAACAGAAGCAGCCATCCCCTATCAAGGAAAAAGCAGCAACGCCATCGCAAGAAAAAAACGAACCTCCTGTTCCTGACACCGTGATACCACGATACCAACCACGATACCAGGGTATCAAGATACCAAGCAACCATGACACCACGATACCATTAAGTGAAGCGGATATGGTTGAAGCGGTACGAAAAGCAGTGAAGCAGATCGGGAAAGAACCGGCAACGCAACGACTGACCTTAGAAGAAAAGCAAGCACTTGATGACATTGAGTACAGCTATAAACGGCAGGGGATAAAAACAAGCGGAAATGAAATTATCCGTATTGCAACAAATTATATCGTCAGAGACTATCGGAAAAACGGAGAAAATAGCATTCTGGCAAAAGTATTACACCGCTTAAACTTCTGATACCGTGATACCACGACACCAACCACGATACCAGGGCATCATGAAACCACGCAACCAAGGTGCAATTTATCGCTTGACAGTAATCTAAGTGTAATGTTAACAATAGATGTGCTTAGAGAAACTTGAGCACAAAAAAAGGCTTTCCAACAAGCCGTTTAGGGACTTATTAAAAAACCTCTTCTATCTCGACACTAGCAGAGTAGCAAATCCCCTAAACCCTTGTCAAGCCCACAGATTTCTATGCGCTGCCCGACTATATCAAACCATATCCCACTACCTACAACTAGAAACCTTTGCCCAGGGTCTCCTTTTTTCGCCTCCAGATACAGCAACCGTCTTTTCCATACGTGAGTATGGTTTTGAGGATCATAAAGACTTGGCTGGCCCGGGAACTTCGATACGGAAACCTCAATGCAACGGGTTGGTTTCATACCA
>Ga0070698_100007433_pt1 | contig 11853 bp, 8 predicted proteins | sample KBSK1502metaG_FD_65477 | JGI IMG/M metagenome (GOLD analysis project Ga0070698, IMG submission 65477) | Corn, switchgrass and miscanthus rhizosphere microbial communities from Kellogg Biological Station, Michigan, USA - KBS K1-50-2 metaG | ecosystem: Host-associated > Plants > Roots >...
CGTGCGCTACGAGTCGGAAGTCTTCCTCCGATTCTCAGACCGTATTACGGTTAGCGGTTGGCGGTTGGCGGTTGGGCGGTTAGACGGTTTTTGCAGTGAGCGCCGAGTTCTTCTGGCGGGCGTCCCGGAGGGACGCGATGAAAGTACCCCGGTACGAAGTGCCGGGAAAACGAGAAGAAGGCAACGCCGTCCCGACAGGGACGATCGAAATGTCTCTCCTTTTTTCTCTATCGTCCCTTATAGGTAGTCCGAAGTTATTCATCAATCTGGGGCCAAAGTCCCAGGGGACGGCACCATCTTTTCTCATTCCCGCCGGCGCTTTCGTACGGGCTACTGTCACATCGCCCCTTGACGGGACGGACGTGTCTCTTTGCTTTATTCCCAGCCCCGAACGCTTTCGGGGCTGCGCTACTTTCATAGTGTCCCTGGCGGGACGGCGTGCATCTTGTTAGAAGCGCTAATCCAGGCGTAATTGAGAAACTTCTATGCCAATCAAGATCACTGACCTCACCGTTCACGATATTCGTTTTCCGACCTCGCGTGCACTCGACGGTTCCGACGCGATGAATCCTGCTCCCGACTATTCGGCGACATACGTAATCCTCGAAACGAATGCACCGCAGGGACTTGCAGGCCATGGATTAACCTTCACGATCGGTCGTGGGAACGAGATCTCCGTGGCGGCGGTGAGGTCGCTCGCTCCACTCGTCGTCGGTGCGACCTTGGAGGATATCGTCGCTGACATGGGCGGATTCTGGCGCTACCTCACCACCGGGGATAGCCAGTTACGTTGGTTAGGTCCAGAAAAAGGCGCCATTCATCTGGCCACCGCCGCAATCGTCAATGGTGTGTGGGACTTCTGGGCAAAGTTCCGGGGTAAACCGATTTGGCAGCTACTGCTTGATATGAGCCCACCGGAGTTGGTGCGGTGCTTGGACTTTAGTTACGTAACCGACGCGCTGACGCCTGACGAAGCGATTGCGCTCCTGGCGGCCAACGCCCCGACCAAAGGGAAGCGGGAGCGTCAGATGCGAGAATCCGGTTATCCGGCCTACACCACCTCGGCGGGCTGGCTTGGGTATTCGGACGAAAAGGTCCGTCGTCTGGCGCGCGAAGGAGTTGCCGCTGGTTGGACCCATTTCAAACAAAAGGTCGGCGGCGATATCGAAGAAGACGTTCGTCGTGCTCGAATCCTGCGCGAGGAGATCGGTTGGGAACGCAAGCTCATGATGGATGCTAACCAGGTGTGGGACGTCGACCAATCTATTCGCAATATGCGTCGTCTGGCCGAGTTTAGACCGTGGTGGATCGAAGAACCGACCAGCCCGGATGACATTCTGGGGCATGCCACTATTCGAAAGCAGATCGCTCCGATCGGAGTGGCAACGGGCGAACACTGTCACAACCGCGTCATGTTTAAACAACTGCTGCAAGCAGAGGCTATCGACTTTTGTCAGATTGACAGTGCACGACTGGGCGGCCTGAACGAGGTAATTATCGTGTTGTTGATGGCGGCCAAGTTTGGGGTGCCGGTTTGCCCGCACGCAGGTGGCGTCGGCTTGTGCGAATACGTTCAGCACATTTCCTTGTTCGACTACATTTGCGTCTCCGCTTCGCTGGAGGGCCGGGTGATCGAATATGTCGATCACTTGCATGAGCATTTTCTTGATCCGGTCGTGATCCGTAATGGACGCTACATGCCTCCGGAAAAGCCTGGGTACAGCATCACCCTCCGCCCCGAAACTCTTGAACAATTCGATTTTCCCAATGGACCGGCCTGGAAGGGTCACAGTAACGAGCAGTCAGCTTTCAAAGCCGAAGCCCGGAGCTAGAATTCAGAAGCTAGAATTTGGAATCTAAAATGCAGAGAGGCGCGAAGCGCTGCTAGTAGCCCGGTGGTCGCCGGAATTCGCCAGTCACCGGCGAGAGAGCCTTTGCGATCGCCAGCAGACCGGATTCATTCCAGCGCTTTCCAACTAACTGCACCCCGATCGGTAGACCATCACGATCGAGCTTGAACGGCAGCACGACTGCCGGATGACCAGTGTAATTGAATAAAGTGCCGTGAGCGCTCACCATCCAATAATTTACATCCTGACCGTCGACGCGGAGCGGCGCGCCCGGCTCACAGTGGGGAAATGCTGTGATCATGGATGCTGGGCAAATCAGCGTGTCCCACGCCCGGAAAAATTGCTCCCACGCGATAATTGACTCGTCGCGCCGGTGGAGTGCCTCCAGATACTGTGGAAGGGTGGCTGGTTGTTCCCGCTCTTCCTGCTGGAACGCTCCAATCATCATGCCAATTAATTGGCCGGCGGCAGCCAGTTCCTGATGGAAATCCAACTCCGGCAGAGTCGCTTCCTCAATCATGGCACCAGAACGATCAAGCTGTTGCGCCAGTTCATTGATCGCGTCACGAACATCCGCGGCGACTGGAAATCCCGGGAACGTTTGGGCAAACGCGATCCGCAGCTGATTGAGCGAGGGTGTTGGCGCATCGTCTACCGGCACAGGCTGCACTTCGGTATCGCGTACATCCGATCCTGCGATCACCCCAAAAAGCAGGGCTAAGTCCTCGACCGTGCGCGTCATTGGCCCGATACAGCTCATGGCGCGGACACTTCGGGGTGTGCCGTGAGGATTGGGGATCAGTCCAGCCAGCGAGACCCGTCTTTCAGTCGGCTTAAGGCCAAACAGGCCACAAAAATGTGCTGGCAGCCGAATAGAGTTGGACAGATCGGTCCCAATCTCAAACGGGGTCATCCCGGAAGCGAGCGCTGCTGCCGCGCCGCCACTGGAGCCGCCCGGAGTGCGTTCTACATTCCACGGGTTATTGGTCCGGCCAAAGACCGGGTTTTTGGTTTGATAATCGCCCAGCATCACCGGCACGTTTGTTTTGCCGATCAGCACGCCTCCGGCCTGCTTGAGGCGAGCCGTCACGGTGCTGTCTTCCGCCGGTACGTGGCCGGCCAGCGGCGGAAATCCCACGGTCGTGCGCATACCTGCAGTCGAATGGGCGTCTTTCAGCGTAAAAGGTACGCCATGAAGCGGTCCCCAGACTTCATCGCGGGCCAGTGCTGCATCCGCCGCACGCGCCCCGTTCCTGTGCCTTGCCGGCATCGATAGTGGTGACGGCGTTGAGCGCAGGATTGTGTATAGCAATCTGCGCCAGATGCGCCTCCAGCACTTCCGCCGCTGAAATCTGCCTCGTCCGGATTGCAGCAGCTAATCTCGTCACGCTGGAGAAAATGACGTCTGCCATGATCGGTGTCGTAGTCATCGTTTTTTCGTTCGGTTCAATGGTACGACGAATCGGTGTGCAAGTTCGGGACAACAAAGAGTAGTGTATCTGCAACCCCCGGGGTTACCCAGAGGGTCAGAGATTCTTCATATCCGTCGGACCGCTAAGCTCACTCTTCCAGTCTGACCGGCGGCTAGCTAGTTTGCCAGTTCGCGGGCACATCTACGTAGGACCGATCGAGCGCGGCAATGGACGAGCAACCGAGTAGTTTGAGGGTGCGTTCCACATCGGCCCGCAAGATTTCCAGGGCTCGTGTTACCCCCGGCCCTCCGGCGGCACCAAGCCCGTACGCGTACGCGCGACCGATCAGAACTGCGCGAGCTCCGAGACAGACGGCCTTGACGATGTCGCTGCCGCGGCGAACACCGCCGTCGACCAGTACCTCAATGCGGCCGTTCACAGCAGCTACCACTTCCGGCAGCACTTGTAAGGCTGGCGAAACGGAGTCGAGTTGGCGTCCACCATGATTCGAGACGACGATTGCAGTCGCACCTTCATCGATGGATCGCCGTGCATCATCGCCGGTAAGCACTCCTTTGATAACAATCGGGCCCGGCCAAACGTTTCGGATCCACTTTAGGTCTTGCCAAGTGAATGCTGACTGAGAGAGAGCCGCGTTCACGTCAATGAGGGGCATCGGTCCCTGATCAGGGATAACAATATTAGGCAACTTTGGAATACCTCCGTCCCGGAAAAAGCTGGCCAGCCATCCCGGACGTGCGAGCAGCTGCGGCAGGAACGGGATCTGGTCAATAGGACTACCGCTCAGCAGTTCTTTCATCCCGTTGTGGAAATCTCGTTCGCGCATTCCGGATACGGCGGTGTCGACGGTAATAACCAGGGCCGAGAAACCTGCGGCTCGCGCCCGTTCAATAGCTGGTTCGGCGGCCGCCCTGCCACCAATCAGGTAGAGCTGGTAACACACGGGCCCGGAAGAACCCGCCTTGACGTCTTCCAACCGGTGTCCGGAGATCGTCGAAAGAATGTATGCGGTACCGGCCGCTCCAGCCGCCCGTGCGGCTGCCACTTCTCCGCCAGGGTGCATGAGGCGGCTGTATCCTATCGGGGCAAGAAGGGCAGGGAAAGAAATATCCAAACCCAGTACCCGGGTGCGCAAATCGCATTTGGACACCGGTATTGCCTGACGCGGTCGGAAAGTAACCGCTCCAAATGCTCGGCAATTCGCCTGCAACGTGACTTCGCCGTCGGCGCCTCCGTCCAGATAGTCGAATACGACCTTCGGCAGACGGCGCCGAGCTAGGGAACGTAAGTCGTCAATGTTAACGACGCGGGATTGTCGGAGCGCATAGGGGGTGTTAGGCATCTAAATGTTCCAAAATCTTGAGCCCAGTTGACTTGCCTTGTGATTCAAGTGCAAGGGGAACATAGAATCAAAAGTTACGCGGGAAAAAAGATGACGCTACAACTCGATGTTTTTGCTACGGACAGACGCAATTGCCAACGACGGCGGAAGCGGTTCCGATCGCAAGAGCAGCGTGACATCGGATGTCCGACCTCCTTCCGTGATTACGCGCTTGCCTCAGATCAATGGCTTACGGTACAAATTGGGAACGTTGAGAGGGTGCGACCTCGGCGCGATGATACGGGCGCAGGGCATGGTCGCCAGGCGAGCCCGATCTCCTTGTCGCTTCCACAACCTAGGTGAGGTGAAGGCGTGATCGGTAAAAAGCTTTCTGCTCCCAACTATACCCAGAGGGTTGAATGAGTCCTTCCTCGTCCAACGCGTGTAGCGATCGCGAATTCGGAGTTTCACTATGTGGCAGCTTTCGATCCGTTCAAAGATTATTCTCATACTGCTGCTGACCGGTTTGGCTTGCCTCGCGGCAGGCGCGATCATCGGCTACCGCGCTGGGGATGCAGCACTGAGGCAGTCCGTTGAGGATCGGTTAACCGCGCACCGCGAGATCAAGCGTCGGCGGGTCGAAAGTTACATCGGTAATCAGCTCCGGTTTGCTGCCTCGATCGGTGGCTCGCCGGAAACGATTGAGGCCACCAAAGCATTCATAGCAGCAGTCCGCGAGATGCGTGCTGACAACCAAGTGAATTCGGCGGCCTCGGAAGCTGACCGCGTTGCGCTGGAGGCGTGGTACACTAAGGAGTTCCTGCCACGCTTGGACAAAGTCGCTGGTAGTCACACGCCGCTAGAAGGCCTGATGCCAACCGATCCGACCGCCAGGCGCCTGCAGGCCGACTACGTTGCCCACAACCCAAACCCGGTGGGTAAAAGAGACCAGCTTCTGGCCGGGTCAGGCGGTTCCCGCTATGACGGCGTGCACGCCCGCTATCACCCTGTGCTAAAACGCGCGGCAGAGACGGTCGGCTTCTATGATATCAACCTGATGGATGCGGCCACCGGTGACGTGGTCTATACGGTTGCGAAAGAGGTCGATTTTGCCAGCAACATGTATCGTGGCGCCTTCACACAAACAGGCTTCGCCCGGGCGGCGCGGCGCGCGCTTGATCCGCTTAACGGCGGCAAAGCAATAATCGAGGACTACACGGCTTACACGCCGTCGGCATTCGCGCCGCAAATGTTCGCCGCTGTGCCCATCGTGGCTGACGGACAGACGATCGCCGTGTTCGTCGCCCAGATCGACATCCGGACTCTCAATAGCCTACTGAGCGACAACAACGGCTGGCGCTCGACTGGTCAAGGGGAGACCGGGGAAGTGCAACTGGTCGGTGAGGACCGCTTGCTGCGCAGTCAGTCGCGTTTTATGGTCGAGAACCCGGATAAGTTTCTCGCGCAGGCGCAGGCAAACGGCTTATCAAGGTCGATCGCCGACCAGATTCGGACGCTTGGCACCACCATTCTCTACATGCCTGAGCGGTCCGAGGCGGTGGAGGGGGCCTTCCATAATCGAACGGGCGTAGCCCGGTTCCTGGATTATCGGGGCGTTGAGGTAATCTCGTCCTATGGCCCAGTGGAAGTTGCAGGTCTGCGCTGGGCTATCTCCGCGAAGCAGGACGTGGCAGAGGCCTTCGCTCCCGCGCTCCGACTTAGGCGCGATCTGCTAGTGGCGGCGGGCGTCGCGGCGATTGCGCTCACCTTCCTGGCGTTGGTCTGCGCCGGATTGTTCATGCGCCCGCTGCGGCGTGTTGTTACCGGTATGCAGGCCGTCGGCCGCGGTGCAACCGCCTCGCGGATCGAGATTCAAGGCAAGGACGAGTTCGCGGAACTGGCACACGGCTATAATGGGATGGCCGAGGCGATTGAGCAACGTGACAAACGACTGGCTGAAGCCGAACAGGAGAAAGGCGAACTGTTGCGTGGCATGTATCCAACCGGGGTAGCCGAGCGCGTGCGGAGCGGTGCCGAGCTCACAGCCGAAACTGTCCCCAATGTCACTGTGGCCTTCGTCTTGATTGACGGGCTCGACCTGCTAGCCGCGAAACATGGCGCAGCGGAGGTTCTTACGATTCTCCAGACCATGCTGGATGCGCTCAACAACGCGGCGGCCAGCCATGGAGTCGAGCCGGTGCGCTCGCTCGGCGAGAGCTACATCGGCGTCTGCGGCCTGTCCTCGCCACGGTTGGATCATGCCACTCGCACTCTCGCGTGGGCGCGTGCCGCGACGCTAGCCTTGCAACGCCTGGGGGAGGATTGGGTGAGTAGTGTCTCCCTTCGTTTCGGCCTTGCCTCCGGCGAGGTCGACGTGTTGCTGATCGGTCGTTGTCATAGCGCCTATGATATCTGGGGTCGCCCGCTGAGTGTGTCTCGTCGCATTGTACAAGAGGCCGAGCGGGGCTTCGTGCGCCTGAGCGACAGCACCTATGCCTTGCTGGCCGATGTGGACGGGTTCGAGCCCTGCGCGCCCATTGAAACCGTGGCCTTCGGGACGATCAGGACCTGGAGCCGCGCTGTCATACCGCCCGCCGCCGCCGAAATGGTCACCCCCACTGGCCCGCAAGAATCACGCAAAAATCGAGGCAACGAGATCCAACCGATAGCCCATGTGGCGGAGTGAACGTCCATGTCTGATCTCATGCACTGGCCTAATTGGCCCTTGATCCTGGTCTTGGGCTATCCCGCATTTACAATCGCGATACTGGAATTTGCCCGACATCTCGATGCTCGCGCTCCATCCGCCTCCAGCATCCTGCGCTACGTGGCCTATGTGCTGTTGCCTACTGGCGCCCTTTGGCTGATCCTGCGCCTGCTAGCCGGACTTCCGGCCCACGACAATGCCGTCCGGCTGGCCGAGACAGCGTTTGCGCTCCCTGGCCTCTACCTTTTGCTCCGGGTCGCCCAGGCCGTGCTGATGAGCTTGGTCGAAGAACAGATGGGTGCGCCGAAACTGCTCCTCGATATCGTGCGGATCGGTTTATCCTTGGTCTGGGGCTCAGTGGTGGTGTCGAACATCTGGAAGATCAATCTCGCGAGCCTTTTAGCGGCCATGGGTGTCGGCTCCATCGCGCTCGCCTTCGCGCTGCAAGAGTTTCTGGGCAATCTGCTGTCCGGCATGGCGCTGCTGTCGGCGCATAAGTTCAGCATCGGCGACTGGATCATGGTTGAGGGCAAACCCGCTGAGGTCGTCGAGATGGATTGGCGTACCGTTACGTTGGTGACGGCCAACGGCGACCGAGTGGTGGTGGCGAATAGCACGCTGGCCAAAAGCAACCTGACGATCGCAGCAAAGGCAAGCGAAAGGGCATCGCTCACCGTGCCGCTTACGGTTGGGGCTGATATCCCGCCTGAACACGTTCGGGACGCAGTGATCGAGGCTGGGCGTGCCGTATCCAATTTAGCGAAGCCGGATGGAGTCAAATGTTTGGTCACCGGCATCGGTGATGGTGCCGTTAAGTACAATGTAGTCCTCTCAGTGGCGAACCCGGGAATCCTCGCCGGTCCTTGTGATGAGTTCCTCAGCCGGTTCTGGTATGTCGCCCAACGCCGCGGGCTCCGTCTCGATCAGTCGCCTGCGCCCGATGTCGCGGCCCGCCTGCAGATGTTGGAGCAGGGAGACGCTTTTCATCGCGATGCGGACGCTCTCCCGCAACTCGCGAGCGCAAGCGCGTTCCGTCGTTACCGTCGCGGGGATTTGTTGCTTGCAGCGGGCGTGCCCGCGACTGAAGCCTTTCTCGTGGTCGTAGGCCAGTTGGCGGCGATGGTTCCCGTCGGCGAGAGCGAGGTCCGTCTTGAGTTGGCAACACCTGGTCAGCTCGTGGTGCTGCAGGAGATGCTGGCTGGCGGCTTGAGCCCAGTTCGGGTGATAGCGGACCAGGATACGGATGTGCTCGCGATCCCGGCCCGGGCGCTCATCGACGCGATGGATCGCAGTCGGGTGATCGAGCGCGACATTAACGCCGGAGCCGAAGCGCGGCGTCAGGCGATCTTACCGTTGAATCGCGGACTGCGGGTGGTGGCTTGAGACCGGTAGGAACGCGCTCTCGACTTCGCAAAGCCTTCGTCGCGGCCAAGCTCATGCGGTTTTGCCAACCCAAGGCTAGGGCGCGCCAAAGCGTAGCGACGGCGGCCGGCGCGTCCATTCTGCCTAAATGAAAGGAAGCACTCGCCATTCGCGGTTCACGAACGGACACGGAGCGCGTCCCTACCGATCGTTGCGTAGACATATGTTTGCTGCATTCGTAGCTATCGAATCATTTATGTGTCCACGTTGCTGCGGCGATTCTTGGGTTATTAGACTTGTGAGTAGACTATAATTCTGAGAAACAGGGGGCCCTCCATTATGAAGGCATTCACCCGACCCGTTTGCAATTTTTTCGCCGCTATTCGGCTGCGGATCGCTCGATCGTTTATCGCTGAATTTTCACTTGCCCGTTTAGTAAAATTTCAGCTGGTTTTTTGCTTATCGGTGTCAAGCGCCTTTGCCCAAACCAAATACAAGATTATTCAGATCCCGACTCCCACTGGATCAACCAGCTCGGCCTTGGGTCTAAATGAGAACGGTCAGGTCGTCGGATATAGTTTTCAAGGCGAAGACTACAAAACGTTTCTCTATGTTTATCCCAGCGGAAAAATTGGAGAGATCGGATCGCTCGGGGGAAAACTGAAAGCGGCCTGCGCGATCAATGATAGCGGCGCTATCGCAGGCTACAGCCAGGACAGTAACGGAAATCTCCAAGCCTTCAGTTATACTGATAAGAGCGGGATAATTTCACTCGGGACTTTCGATGGCGGTTCTACCAGTGAAGCATTCGGGATTAATGATAACAACCAGATCGTTGGCGATAGCGCGACCAGTAGTGCCGCGCACCGCCCCTTTCTTTATTCAGGAAAACTGCAAGATCTCGGTATCGGCACGAACGAGGCAGCCGACGCATTCGAGACTGCATATGGAATTAGTGACAATGGAATCGTGGTCGGGCGATCGGATTCCGGCAACGGTATTTTTCACGCTTTTCAATGGAGCAACGGCCAACTCAAAGATCTTGGTACATTGGGGGGTAGTAACAGCGAAGCACTTGCTATCTCCAAGCGTACAAATTCGGTAGTGGTGGGAGACAGCGATACGGGGAATGGACCGACGCATGCCTGCGTCTGGAGCAACGGTAATCCCAACGACCTAGGCGTTCTCTCTGGATTCGACAAGGCGAGTTCTGCGCGCGCGGTGAATAGATCCAACCATGTGGTGGGAGATAGCGATAGCGACGATCAAAAACGCGCGTTCCTGTACACCAACAACCAGCTTTATGAGCTTGATCAACTTGCGGTCAATCTGGACACAGCCGGCTTTACTTCGCTCGACATCGCCTACGGGATCAATGACAACGAATGGATCTGTGGTTACGGCACGACCAAGGACGGAGAGACGCACGCATTTTTAGCTATCCCGATAGAAGGCTCCGCGGCCCAGGAGACCGTGCGTCCGGCGATCCAAACGGCGGAGAGCAGTGATTCCCTTGATGTTTTTTATGATCAACTCACACCCCTCGGCGACTGGTGTGACTGCGGCCAATACGGTCACGTATTTCGACCGCGGGTGCCGCATGGCTGGCGCCCCTACTGCAACGGGCACTGGATATGGACGGATCGCGGTTGGTATTGGGACTCGGATGATGCGTTCGGGTGGGCCTGTTTTCATTACGGTCGATGGATTCATGAGGAGGATTGCTGGTGCTGGGCCCCCGGCACCGAATGGGCGCCGGCTTGGGTTTCATGGCGCACCGGGCCCGAACATTGTGGCTGGGCTCCCTTGCCGCCAGAGGCTGGTTTTGGTCCAGGAATTGGAATCGGTGGTTGGTGCGACCACGCTTACGGTCTAGGACCCGGGGCCTATTTTTTCATCGCCTTCTCGCATTTTACCGCACCTAACTACAACAACTACATTTTACCGCCCGCGCAGAACGTGACCATTATCAGGAATACCGTTAACGTCACGAATATCACTAACAATAAGAACGTTATTAACAATTTCGGTCCATCGGTCGCGACGATCCAGCAGAAGACGGGAGCCCAAATCAAGCTGGTATCGCTCAACTATCAAAATGGAAAGACTCCCGGTTCGAACATTAGCAACGGAGTACTGAAAGTGACCGGGCCCGGAACAACCCTGAATCCGACTGCAACCAAGCTTCCGGTCGCGACGATTAAGAATGCAAATCCGGTCGTTGATAAAGGCTGGAAAGGGGTCGATACAAAAACCGAAAGCGAACTCAGGTCCAAGTTTGTCAGAGAAAATCCGACTCCGTCGAATCTTCCAAAGCCAACGGTCACTCCTGGTGTGAAGCTTTTGAAAGGAGGTGCATCGCCGGCTGCAAGTCCAAAACCGGGCGCGACAGTATTCGGTGCTTCGACTCCTCCCGGTGGCGTCAAGCCGTCGGGTACCGGCAGCCCCAAAGGGACCGCTACGCCATTCAGAGGGAATAAAGGAGGATTCAATCCGGCTAATCCGGGTGCTGGCACCGGAACGAAGTCACCTTCGGCGACTCCAAAGCTGACCGGCACACCGCGCCTGCCGGGAAGCAGCGTTACACCTGGTACTCAGCTGCAGGGTTCGCCCACTCCAAAGCCGACCGGGCGAGGAGAAAGTGCGACTCCGACGCCGCACGTAACCGCTCCGGTATCCACACCGAAACCGGTCGAACATTTGGCTACACCGCCGCCTACCCCTCATCATTCGGCGGTTCCTACCTCGACGCCACATCCGACCGTGCATTTGGCTACGCCAACGCCACATCGTGCCACATCGACACCACATCCCCACCCGACCTCAACGCCGAAAGTCATACGTCAGCAGGAGGGTGGCACCGGTGCGGGCCACGCTACGCAACACAATCAACCGGTGTATCATCCGGGCGGTGACGGAAACAAACCGAGCGGGGGTGGTGGCGGAAATAAACCGGCTGGCGGCGGCGGCAAACCCAAGCCAACCCCAACGGCGAAGAAGTAGAACGCCGGGAAACGCCGGCAACGCCGGCAGCGCCGACAACGCCGACAACGCCGACAGCGCTGACAACGCCGACAACGCCGACAGCGCCGACAACGCCGACAACGCTGACAACGCCGACAACGCCGACAACGCCGACAACGCCGACAACGCCGACAACGCCGACAACGCCGACAACGC
>Ga0070698_100007435_pt1 | contig 11851 bp, 9 predicted proteins | sample KBSK1502metaG_FD_65477 | JGI IMG/M metagenome (GOLD analysis project Ga0070698, IMG submission 65477) | Corn, switchgrass and miscanthus rhizosphere microbial communities from Kellogg Biological Station, Michigan, USA - KBS K1-50-2 metaG | ecosystem: Host-associated > Plants > Roots >...
GGAGCGATACACGAGGTAGCCGATCGCGATCAGCCAGGAGCCGAAGAACGCCAGGAAGATGTTTTGCGACTGCGCGTTGAGATTGAGGAACACGAGTGACAGCGCTTCGCGCTGCTGCTGGGTGAATGCGCCGAGCGCATCGGATCGCAAGATCACGAGTGGACCGAACAGCAGGATGCCGGTCACCGCCTGCAGCGTGCTTCCGACGACGAGCAGTAGCAGTGAGAAACGCGCGACCGTCCGGTCAATGACCTTGAAGAGGTCGTAGAGGAGGAAGCCCCACAGGAGGTGCCAAACGACGGCGAGCAGCCCGGCGGCGAGCGCGGCGCGATAGAGCGCTTCATTCCCGAGGATGTTGCTGGCCGTGGCGGTCGCGTCGTGAACCTTCACGACCGCACCGGTCAGGAGCTGCTGGCCTGCAAGCGAGAACGAGCCTTCGAGGACCTCGAACACGCCGGCGAGTCGGGCGATGCCCCGCGGTGTGAGCGTCATCTCGTGGACGTTCGCCGCCGTGTGTGACGGAGTGACGAAGGATCGGTCGAGGACAACGCGGGATTCAAGGCGCGGTCAGCTGACTGTCGCGTGCCGCGTTGCCGAGTGGCTTAGGCCTTGGTGATGCTGAGAACTCCACGCGCACCATGCGGGGCATCACGCCGCGGATGATAGGCCGGTCGGCCCTGGTTGCAGTCGATCCGTCCGATCTCGAGCTCGATGCGAAAACGAAGCGTCTCGATCTCCTGATACGAATAGCGGTGGCAGAACACCAACGCACCCGCGCTGTCGGCCGCGCGCACTACGCGCGTCCGCGCATCACCGCGGTTCTGCGGTATGCGCCACGTGTCCTGCGCACGTCCGTCCGGCGTGAGAAGGCGCCGACTCTGCGGCGCGTCCTCGTACCAGAACGTGAGCGTCGTGGCCGTACCGTTCAGCCGTGCGAACGCAGCCGCGGCGAGTACCGCGACCGCGATGGTCACGATCTCGGGCACCCGCGCTAGATTTGCCGCGGTGTTACCGCATGGGTGGGCTCCAGGCACGTGACGCTCGTTGCGCTCGATAGCCGACAGGCCCGCATCACACGGCTGTTGCTCGCCGACACGCGGCCTGCCACGCTCGAGGCGATCGCGCAGCAGCTGAACCTCACGACGCGGGTCGTCCGCTACAACCTGCCGCCGGTCGAAAGCTTCCTCCGCGGCACAGGCCTCTCCGTCGTTCGGCGGCGCGGTGTCGGTATCTGGGTGACCGGCGACGCCGACCAGCGCCGACAGACGCTCAGTGATCTCGAACCGGGCGCCGCGCCTCGCGTGCTCGCGGGAGAGGACCGGAAGCTGCGCACGCTCGTCGCGCTTCTCGACGCGGCGCCGCAGCCGGTGGCCCTCGGCGACCTCGAGAACGACCTCGGCGCATCGCGTCCCACGATCCGCCGCGACGTTCGCGCGACCGAAACGTGGCTCGAGGAGCACCACATTCACCTGCAGCGACTGCCGGGCGTCGGCGTCGCGGTGCGCGGCAGCGAGATCGAGATCCGGCGGGCGATCCTCGCGCTCGTCCTGGAGACGCTGCCCACCAACGCGCTCGCCGAAGCGATCGAGCGGACGGCGAGGGCGGTCCCGGCGACCGGCGCCGGCGCAACGGTCGAGGAATACGCGGCGGTGCTGGATCTCCCACGGTATCGACGGATCCTGAGCGACGAGCTGGCCGGTCGTGACGACGGCGGATCGATGGCGATGATCGAGACGCTCTTCGTCGCGATCGTCGCGCGACGCGTGCGGCGCGGTCGTCACGCCGCGTTTCACAGCGGTCAGCTGCGCTCGCTGGTCGATCATCCGATGGCCGATGCGGCGGCGCGGATCGCCGCAGCGGTCGGTCGCGTTGCCGGCCTGACGCTCACCGAAGGCGATGTCGCGTCGATCACCGAGTTCATCCTCGGATTCGTCGAGCTCGTCGATGCCGACGTCCCGCCCGAACCGAACGATGCGCCGCTCATCGAGCGGGTCGTCACGCTCGCCGCCCAGCGCCTCCATCCATCGCTGGCCGAAGACGACCAGCTGCGGCGCAACCTCGCCGAACATCTCCGCAGGCTTCGCGTCCGCCTGCGCTACGGCCTGCCGATCACGAACCCGCTCGACCAGGAGGTTCGCGAGCGCTACGCGGACGTCCACGCGGTCGCGACGGGCATCGTCGCGGAACTGGCGGCGAGCGGGGCGGTCGCGGTGCCCGCGGAAGAGATCGGTTTTCTCACGATGTACCTCGCCGGCTCGCTCGAGCGACACCGGCTCCGTCAGAAGGTGCGGGTGACCGTCGTGTGCCCCGCCGGCATGGCCACGGCCTGGATCCTCGTGAGCCGCCTTGCCGCGGAGTTCCCCCAGATCGAGGTGACGCGGGTCGTGTCGCGCAGCGCGTTCGAGGAGAAGGTCGACGTGGAATCGACGGACGTGGTGGTGAGCACCGTGCCCCTGGAGCAGCCGACGACGGTACAGACCATCGTCGTGAGCCCCCTTCTGCGCGACCGCGACGTGCGCCGCCTGGCGCGGGTGTTCGGAGAGCCGACCCATTGAGCGGTCTGATCGGAATTGTCACAAGTCGTGTTCGCCAGATTGGGAGTTGTTGAGCCGACAGCCCGCTCCGATGATGCCGCCCGTCTCGCGACGTTAGGAGGGGGTGCTGTGCAAGAACGCATCCAACGCTTCGGCGGCAATCTGGCGTCCATGGTGATCCCGAACATCGGCGCGTTCATCGCATGGGGACTTATCACCGCATTCGTCATCCCGACAGGCTGGACCCCGAACGAAACGCTGGCCAAGCTCGTCGGGCCGATGATCACGTTCCTGCTGCCGATCCTCATCGGATACACCGGCGGCAAGCTCGTCTACGGCCACCGCGGTGGCGTCGTCGGCGCGATCGTCACCGCCGGCATCATCGTCGGGTCGAGCGTCCCGATGTTCCTCGGGGCGATGATCGTCGGACCGCTTGGCGGATTCATCATCAAGAAGTTCGACCAGGCGACCGGCGACAAGATCCCGAGCGGCTTCGAGATGCTGACGAACAACTTCTCGGCCGGCATCTTTGGGGCCATCCTCGCGATCCTCGGTCTGGTCGTCGTCGGACCCGTGCTCGACGCCGTTTCCAACTTCCTCGGTGGCGTGGTGCAGTCGCTCGTCAACGCCGGCGTACTTCCGCTCTCCGACATCCCGATCGAGGTCGGGAAGGTGTTGTTCCTCAACAACGCGATCAACCACGGCGTCCTCGCGCCGCTCGGCGTCATCGACGCGGCGAAGAATGGTCGCGCGATCGAGTTCATGCTCGAGACCGACCCGGGTCCGGGCCTTGGGCTGCTTGCGGCGTTCTGGTTCGCCGGGAAAGGCCTCGCCAAGGCATCCGCGCCTGGCGCCATCATCATCCACTTCCTCGGCGGGATCCACGAGATCTACTTCCCATACGTCCTTTCGAATCCGCTGATGATCGTCGCGATGTGGGCCGGCGGCCTCACCGCGGACACGATCTGGGTCGCGACCGGCGCCGGCCTCGTGGCGACGCCGTCCCCGGGAAGCATCTTCGCGTACCTCGCGGTCACGCCGCCGGGTCAGCACGTCAGCGTGCTGATCGGCGTGTTCGCCGCGGCTATCGTGTCCTTCGTCGTCGGCACGGCCATCCTGCGGTTCGCGCCTGCGAAACAGGAAGACACCGAGGAGAAGACGACCTCGACCACCGTTCCGGGCTCGGCCCCGGCTTCCGCATAGTTCCCTCCTTTCCAGGACAACACGCCCACCGGTCCCGCGTCGGGACCGGTGGGCGTGGGGGATGGTGATACATGGCCACACGGCGCGCGGCCGACGTTCATCTCGTCGCGTTCGTCTGCGAGGCCGGCATGGGCTCGAGCCTGATCGGCGCGAACCAGTTGAAGAAGCGCATCGCCTCGCTGCGCGGCGACATCAAGGTGATCCACTCGCCGGTCAACCAGGTGCCCGCTGACACGGACGTGATCGTCGCGCACGAAGGCCTCGCCGAACGCGCGCGCAAGGTCGCGCCGAACGCGGTCGTCCTCACGTTCAAGAACTTTATGAACAACACCGCCTCCGATCGACTGATCAAGGGCCTCCAGGCAGGGTCCGAGATCAGCGCAGACGGCCCGGCGTGAGCGCCGCGGTCCTTGACGCGTCCTCCGTGAGCGTGGGCGCGACGGCGGACGACCGAGACGCCGCGATCGACGTCGTGGGCGGGATGCTGGTCGCGAGTGGCGCGGTGACCGCCGACTATGTGACCGAGATGCACGCTCGCGAACGCATCGTGTCGACCTACCTGGGCAACGGCATCGCGCTCCCGCACGGCACGAACGAGGGGCGCTCCGCGGTCCGGCGGACCGGGCTCGCGGTCGCGCAGTTCCCGAACGGCGTCCCGTGGGGCGACGAGCCCGCGTACCTCGTCATCGGGTTGGCAGCGCTCGCCGAGGAGCACATCGGGGTCCTCTCGCGCCTCGCGACGATCCTCGGCGACGAGGACCTCTGCCGGCGCCTGGCGAGCACCACGGATGCCGGCGAGATCTATCGCACGCTTTCGCAGCCCGACAGCGATCCAGCCGCTGAGGCCGAGCCCGCCCAGCGGCCCGGCGAGCTCCTGCGCCAGCTCAAGATCACGAATCCGCACGGCCTGCATGCGCGACCGGCGACGACGGTCGTCGAGCGCGCGCGGAAGTTCGACGCGAAGGTCACGCTCGAAGCGAACGGGCGCCGTGCCGACGCGCGCAGCATCACTGCGCTCCTCGGCCTGGGTGCGGCCGTCGGCGATGAGATGCGCATCCTCGCGCAGGGGCCGGAGGCGACGGCCGCGCTCGACGCGATCTCCGAGATCCTCACCAACGCGAACGAGGACTGACGTGGCCCGCCTCGATCGGGATGCCCTCCTCCGCGCGGCGCGCGAGGCCCTGCGCGCCGCGCCCGACCCGGACGGCGTCTCGGATCTCGTTGGCGAGAAAGGCCATCTGAACGTCGCGGCGACCCCGGACGACCTGAAGACCGCGGTGCAGCGCCTCAAGCCGCTCATGGGCTATCGGTGGATCGTCATCAACGGGGCGGACCTCTTCGCGGCGAGCCCGCTCACGCTCGGAACGAAGATCGGGATCCTCGACCCGAGCGGCCGGGTGTTGAAGAACGCGGATCTGCCCCGTTCGAAGTGAGCGGCCGTAGCGCGTACGCGGCCTTTCACGAGATCCCGCGCGCGCCGCGCTCCACCCTGGCGTGGAACGTGTACGGCAAGGGCATCGAGAGCGTCGGACGCGATGGCCGGCCGGAGATCGTGCCGGTGGCCACGCCAGCCCCCGACCAGCTGCTCGTTCGAGTCGACGCAGTGGGGCTGTGCTTCTCCGATGTGAAGCTGATCCGGCAGGGCGGGGAACACGCGAAGCTCTACGGGCGCGACCTCGCAAGTGATCCGACGCGCCTTGGGCACGAGGCGACCGTCACGGTCGTCGCCGTCGGCCGCGACCTCGAGTCCCGGTACCAGCCAGGCCAGCGACTCGCGATCCAGCCGGATATCTACGTGAACGGCCGCAGCACCGCCTACGGCTACACCGTCCCCGGCGCGCTCATCGGGTACCACCTCATCGGCCCGGAGGTGCTCGCGGCGGACGACGGTGCCTACGTCATCCCCGTCCCGCCGGACATGGGCTACGCCGATGCCGCGCTGTCCGAGCCGTGGGCGACCGTGGAGGGCGCGTACGCCCAGCGTCGTCGGGTGCGGCCGGCCGCGGGTCGCACGCTCGTGGTCTTGCGCGCGGGCGACGACCGGCGGTACCAGCTCGATGACGTCCTGTCGAAGGCCGCGAACGTCGTGCGCGCGGTGGATGACGTGCCCGCCGGGCCGTTCGACGACATCATCATGCTCCGCCCTCGCTCGGCCGCCCTCGTGTCGCGGGCCTCCGACGCCCTCGCGTTCCGCGGCCTGCTGAATGTCGTGAGCGATGAGCCGTTGGATGGTCCCGTCGATGTCGACGTCGGCCGACTCCACTACCACTACGTCGCGTACGTCGGCACGCGCGAGCTCGAGGTGTCGCGCGCCTACGGTGAGGCGCGCAACCGCACGGAGCTGCGGCGTGGCGGTGTGCTCGTCGTGGTTGGCGCGGCAGGGCCGATGGGCCAGCTGCATCTCGAGCGCGCGCTCCGCATGGCCGACGGCCCGCGCGTCGCGATCGGTGCCGATCTCGACGCGGGACGCCTGGCGCTCGCGCAGGAGCGTCTGGGGCCGATCGAGCGCGCGACGGGTCGTCGGCTCATTCTGACCGCCAGGGACGTGGCTGCGGTGGTGGCAGAGCAGAGCGCAGGCCGCGGCGCGGATGACATCGTCGTCACCGCACCGAGCGTGGCGGCGGTGACGGCCGCCGATGCGATGCTTGCGCCCGACGGCATGCTCGTCGTCTTCGCGGGCGTGCCGGTCGGTACACGGGCTTCGCTCGACCTGTCGCGCGTGCACCTCTTCGGCGCGCAGTACACCGGGACGTCGGGTTCGCGCATCGCGGATCAGGAGCGCGTCATCGCCAAGACCATCGCCGGTGAGCTCGCACCGGGCCGAGCCATCGCGGCGGTCGGCAGCATGGAGGCCGCGCCGGACGGGCTGCGCGCACTGATGGAGGGCCGTTTCGCCGGGAAGATCGTCATTTTCCCGCAGCTGCGTGACCTTCCGCTCAGCTCGCTGGCCGACCTTGCCGCGCGGGACGCGGACTTCGCGGCCGCGCTCGGGGAGGGCGGCACCTGGACGAACGCGGCCGAGTCCGTGCTCTTTTCGCGGTACCTGCCCGCGGCCGTCGCGAGCCCGGGATGATCGTCACGGTCACGCCGAATCCAGCGATCGATCGCACCATCCGCGTCGAGCGGCTGGTGCCTGGCCAGCTGAACCGCGCGCACAGTGTGATGGAGGAGGCCGGCGGGAAGGGGCTCAACGTGTCGCGTGCGCTCGCGACGGAGGGGATCGAGACCCTGGCCATCGTCCCGCTCGCTTCGCGATCCGCGGCGCAGTTCCTGGCGCTCCTCGGGAGCGCGGTGCCGACCGTCGTCGTGCCGATAGCCGGCGAGGTGCGCGTGAACGCGAGCATCATCGGAGCCGATGGCACGGTCACCAAGGTGAACGAGCCCGGTCCTCGCATCAGCGTCTCGGACGCCGACGCGATCGTGACCGCCGCCGCGGCCACACCGGCGGGCTGGATCGTCGGCTGCGGCTCGTTGCCGCCCGGCGCGCCGCGAGATCTCTATGCGCGTCTCGCGAAGCTTGCGACCGCGGATCGTCGTGTCGCCGTCGACGCGAGCGGCGACGCGCTCGCCGCAGCGGTCGCGGCAGGCGTTTCGCTCATCAAGCCCAACCGCGACGAGCTTGCCGCGCTGGCCGGACGGCCGCTCGAGTCCATCGGAGAGGTGATCGACGCCGCGCGCCTGGTCATCGCGCGGGGGGGCGCGGCGCTCGTCTCGCTCGGCGTGGACGGTGCGGTGTATGTCGACGCGACACGCACCGCGCACGCCGAAGCGCCGATCGGCGACGCGTCGAACGCGGTCGGCGCCGGGGATGCGCTGCTTGCAGGCTTCCTGGCGGCTGGCGCACGCCCCGACTCGCTGGCGGTCGCGATGGCCTGGGCCGTCGCGTCCGTGCGCTCCGCCGGCACCCGGATGCGCTCGGTCACCGAGGCCGACCGGGCCGCGGTCGTCGTGTACGCGCACGTCGATCCCGCTCGGCGGTTGCGCGCGTGAGTGCGGTCGCGGGTCGCGCGGCGCGCGGCGTACCCGCCGCGCCCGGCATCGCTGTCGGGCCGTACGTGATCTTCGAGCGAGCGGCGCCGGTCGGGCCGGCGCTGGCGTCCGACGTGGACACCGAGGTCGCGCGGCTGCGCGCGGCCGCGGAGTCGGTCGCCCGCGACCGCGCCGCGCTCGCCGACAAGCTGCGCCGGGCGGGCCACGTCAGCGAGGCACGTATCTTCGACGCGCACGCCGAGATGGCGCGTGATCCCGCTGTGCTCGACGACGCCATCGAACGCATCACCGGCGAGCGCGCGAGCGCGAGCGTGGCCATCAGCGCGGCGTCGGCCGCCGTCGCCGAGATCTTGCGTGGCCTATCCGACGCAACGCTCGCGGCGCGCGCGTCGGATGTGCTCGACGTCGGTGACCGCATCGCGCGCGAGGTCGCGGGAGTGCCCGCCGCGAGCGTCGAGCTCGGGCGCCCGAGCATCGTCGTCGGCGACGATCTCCCGCCGTCGCTCGCGGCGACGCTCCCCCGCGAACGGCTGCTGGCGATCGTGCTGAGCGGGTCGTCGCCAACGGCACACGCCGCGATCCTCGCTCGCGCCTACGGCATCCCGGCCGTCGTCGGCGTGGCGCAGCTCCGCGTGCTGCTGCGGACGGCGCCGGAAGACGCGCAGCTCGCGGTCGACGGTGCGAGCGGTGAGGTCGTCATCGCTCCGGACGCGGGCGTCGTCGCCGACTTCGCCGCCCGCAGCGTCGCGCTCGCGGACGAGCGCGCGCGGACCGTGTTCGAGGCCACGACGCCGGCGTCGACACGCGACGGCACGACCGTCTCGCTGCTGGCGAACATCGGCAGCCCGAGCGAGGCCGACGTGGCGCGTGCGTCGGGCGCGAGCGGCGTCGGACTGTTCCGAACGGAGTTCCTATTCCTCGAGCGCCGTGCGCCGCCGAGCGAGGACGAGCAGGCCGCGGCCTACGGGGCGGCAGCGGCCTCGTTCGCGCCGCTCCCGATCACCGTGCGGTTGCTCGACATCGGCGGCGACAAGCCGATCGAGTATCTCCCGATGCCTCGTGAGGACAATCCGTTCCTCGGAGTGCGCGCGTTGCGCCTGGCGTCATCGCAGCGCGGGCTCTTTCTGGAACAGCTGCGAGCGTGTTATCGGGCCGGGCAACGTGGCAATGTGAAGGTGATGGCGCCGATGATCGCGGACGCCGACGACGCGATGCTCTTTCTCGATCTCGCGCGCGAGGCGCGCGCCGCCGTGCCGCATCCCGGAGAAGTCGCGCTCGGGGTGATGCTCGAGATCCCTTCCGCGATCCTGGTGGCGGATAGCTACTTCGAAAAGATCGCATTCGCGAGTCTCGGGACGAACGACCTGCTGCAGTACACGCTCGCCGCCGATCGAGGCAACGCCGCGCTCGCGCGCTACCGCGACGCGTTGCATCCGGCGCACCTCGCCCTCATCGCCCAGGCGGTCGACGCGGCGCGGCGGCACGGCGTAGAGCTCTCCGTCTGCGGGGAGATGGCCGGCGAGCCGGCGGCCGCGCTCGCGCTCATCGGCCTCGGCCTTCGTGCGCTCAGCATGACCGCATCGTCCATCGCGGCGGTGCGACGCGCCATCCGCGCATCGTCCCTCGAGCGCCTCGAGACGGAAGCGCATGCGGCGCTACGCGACCGCAGCGCCGGCGCCGTCCGTGAGCGCTTCGCGAAGATGCTGGCCTGACCGCTCGAGTCCCCCGCGGACGCCGAGAACGAATCACGCCGCGCCCGTCGCTCCGATACCGTGGTCGGACACGCACAGGGGAGGCGCAGTCAATGGCCGTCGAGACACAGCCGCGCACCGAGGCGCCCAAGCCCATCGACCGTTCCTACATGGACACGAGCGTCCGCCCTGGCGACGATTTCTTCGAGTACGCGAACGGCACGTGGCTGAAGAACACGACGATCCCCGATGACGAGGCCGGCTGGGGCGGGTTCACCGAGGTGCGCGACCGCAACCTCGCCGTGCTTCACGAGATCCTCGAGGACGCCGCGAGGCGGCCGGGCAATCTCGTCGGCGATCTCTACGCGAGCGGCATGGACGAGGCGGGCATCGAGCGCGCCGGCCTCGCGTCGGTCGCCGACATCATCCGTCGCGCCGATGCACTCGCCGATCGCGCGGAGCTTCCGCGGCTCCTTGGCTGGCTGCGGCGCCGCGGTGTGAACGCGGCCCTGACGACCCGCGTGATGCCGGACGCGTTCGAGAGCCAACGGAACATCGTGCACATCGCGCAGAGCGGTCTCGGGTTGCCCGACCGCGACTACTACCTCAAGGACGACCCGAAATCGCGGGAGATCCAGGACAAGTACCGCGCGCACCTCGCTGCCATGTTCGTCCTCCTCGGCGAGGACGAGGGCCCGGCGGTCGCGCACGCCGCGGCCGTGTACGAGCTCGAGCACGCGCTCGCGACCGCGCAGATGCCGCGCGTCGAGCAGCGCGACCCGTACAAAGTGAACAACCCGACGACGCGCGCTCAGCTCGACGAGCAGGCACCCGGCTTCGACTGGGACGCGTACCTCGGCGAGGTCGGCACTCCCGAGGTCACCGACCTCAACGTGCGGCAGCCGACGTACCTCGGCACGCTCGCGCAGCAGGTGAAGGATCGGCCGCTCGACGAATGGCGCACATACCTGCGCGCGCGGATCATCAACGCCTTCGCGCAATTCCTCCCGAAGCGTTTCGAGGACACGCGCTTCGACTTCTACGGTCGCGTCCTCGTCGGACAGGCGGCCCAGAAGCCGCGCTGGAAGCGCGTGCTCGAGATCGTCGATGGCGAGCTCGGCGATCCGCTGGGGCAGCTCTACGTGGCCAAAGCGTTCCCACCCGAGGCGAAGAAGCGGATCCTCGATCTGGTGGCGGATCTTCGCGCGGTCCTCCGTGACCGGATCGACAGCCTCGACTGGATGGGCGACGAGACGAAGAAGGCGGCGCGCAAGAAGCTCGACGCGTTCGCGGTGAAGATGGGCTACCCCGACAGGTGGCGCGACTTCTCCGCCCTGGCACTCGATCGCGGCGCGTACGTCGACAACGCGATGAAGGCGCAGCTCTTCAACTTGGACTACGAGATCGACAAGCTGCAGCGGCCCGTCGATCGTCACGAGTGGCTCATGAGCGCGCCGACGGTGAACGCGTACTACTACCCGCCGCGGAACGAGATCGTCTTCCCGGCGGGGATCCTCCAACCGCCGTTCTTCTACGCGGACGCGGACGCGGCGGTGAACTACGGCGCGATCGGCGCGGTGATCGGCCACGAGATGACGCATGGGTACGACGACCAGGGAAGCCAGTTCGACGAGGTGGGAAATCTGCGCAACTGGTGGACCGAGGACGACCGCAAGACGTTCACCTCGCGCACCGACATCGTCGTGAAACAGTTCGACGAGTACGAGCCGTTGCCGGGTCTACACGTGAATGGCAAGCTCTGCCTCGGAGAGAACATCGCCGACCTCGGCGGCGTGCGCATCGCGTACGCCGCGCTGGAGCGCTATCTCGCGCGCGAAGGCGAGCCCGCTCCGATCGATGGCTTCACCGCGCGGCAGCGGTTCTTCCTCGGGTACGGGCAGGGCGGCTGGCGCTCGAAGCTGCGCGATGAGGCGCAGCGCGTGCGGCTCACGATCGATCCGCACTCGCCCGGCCGCTACCGCGTGCTCGGTCCGCTCTCCAACATGCCGGAGTTCTTCGACACGTTCGGCCGCGACGGCACGGCGATGGAGCGGCCGGCGGAGCTACGCCCGACGATCTGGTGAGCGGCTAGAAGACGGTGACCGACGCGGTGCCGGTCACGCCACCGCCGGTCGCGGTGACAGTGAACGTCCCGGGCGTCACGCCGCTCGTGAAGAGCCCGGTCGCGTCGATCGTCCCGTCCGGATCGTCGACCGTCCAGCCGACGGTCGCCGTCATCGCCGTGCCGAACTGGTCAGTAGCCGCTGCGCTGTATTGCTGCGTGGCGCCCCCGGCCGCAACCGTCGCCGACGCCGGGGCCACCGCGATCGCGCTGAGGGTCTGGGTCACGCTGACCGCCACGCTGCTGGTCGCGCTCAGCCCGGCGGCATCGGTGATCGTCGCGGTGAGGGTGTAGCTGCCGGCCTGGGCGAA
>Ga0070698_100007436_pt1 | contig 11851 bp, 6 predicted proteins | sample KBSK1502metaG_FD_65477 | JGI IMG/M metagenome (GOLD analysis project Ga0070698, IMG submission 65477) | Corn, switchgrass and miscanthus rhizosphere microbial communities from Kellogg Biological Station, Michigan, USA - KBS K1-50-2 metaG | ecosystem: Host-associated > Plants > Roots >...
TCGCTGACCCGCTCCTTGAGCAGCGTTTCTTCCTGGTCCTTCGCCACGTTGTGCGAGATCAGGGCAAGGACGGCCGTCATCACCAGGGTGACGAGCACGACCAGCACAGTGGGCAGGTGGGCCATCCATGGCCGTCCCCCGCTGCTGTTCACCGGCTCCTGTGCGGGTATTTCAGGGCGCGCCAAAGCATCAGGTCCCCCACCCGCGACCGAGTTCACACTCTTCCGCATACGCCCTCCCTCGACGTATCGACAGAGTCGCAGGCGTCAACCCCAGCCCGCAATCACCCGATCGGCGGACGTTGTGGTCAAGATGGGTCAATTCTCGGGCATTCATTCGCTCGTAGCCCTCTGCAATGACGAAAGCCGCCCGGAGGCGGCTTTCGTGCGTTGGGTGGAGGTGATCGCAGACTCGAATGAAGTCTCCGGATATCCCGGGGCGGTCCACGAGCCAGCTGACCTACGGCTCAGGCCACAGCTGGCTGGGCTCGAAATACTCCATGGTGTCCTCCGCCTCCACACAGACACCCGCAACGACGTAGCCGTCGTATGCCGGGCTCCGGACCGAATAGATGACCGTCTCCCGGTCCGGAAGGAATCCTGTTTCCCGAGAGATGCGGTCGGCCTCGTCCGAGTCGGCCTCAGCGATGACGAGCCCGTGAAGCAGCGTCGGCAGCTTGAGCGCCTTGACGTTCTGGAACAGGACATCGATGCGGGAAGGAAAGCTGTCGCGCCTATTCGACCTCAGCAGCAGTCGCTTCATGCTGACGCTGTACTGCCACATCTGGAAGACCCGGTCAGGGTGATCTACGACGTGAGCCATCACGGCACCCACGGGTTCGGAACGACCGAGTCACCGCGCATGAACGTAACGTCACCAAGGCGCCCGCCCTTGTAGAGCTGGGTCATCTCCCACTCGGTCAACTTCCCCACAGGCGTAGCACCCCTAGTGACGGCACCCATCACCTGCGAGTTGATCGTCGAGCCAGAAAAGCCGTCCAGGCTCACCGTGAACTTGGTCGACGGATCATCGATCGCCCTTAGCAGGGTCTGTCGCCAACCCTCATCGCCCATAAGGGTGCGCCCGCCAACCTTCACAGCAGTCGCCTCCGAGCCCTCGTCGAGAATACCCAAGACGCTGTGGTCACCCTGCGCTGCGGCGTTCACGGCAACACAACCGCCCTCGCAGACGTTGAGACGCCCGACGGGGACCTGAACTTGCCCCTGGGTCGTAGCCTTTACGCCCGCGATCGGCGCGAGCGCTGCGATGGCGTTGTAGGTGTAGGCGCCCCGGGTGGGAGTGGCGTCTGAGCGCGACTCAGCGCCGTGCGACGAGCGGTCGACGCCGTCGTTGGTGGCGTGGTGGTCGTACGCCGCGGCGAGCGGCGGTCCGCGCTCCGTGGTGTCGACCGTGGGCTGACCGCCGTCGGTCGCACCGTACACATGGGTCGTTGCCTCCGTCGTAGCCCCGTCAGCGAAGGCTGCGGTTGGCAAGACGAGTCCGAGCCACGCGGCAATCACTGCAATGACGACGGCCGCGATCAGGCGTTTCATCGGCCGGCCTCTTGCTCTGGGACCGCCCGTGCGAGTGCAGCACCAGTTGGGGTCACCATGTCCCGACAAGTCTCTCCATCGCCGGGAGGGGGTCGCTTGATGAAGCGGAGGCGACCATGGCTACACGTAGCAATGCACCGCAGCGCAGGAAGGCCATCGGCGACGAGTCGTGATCGATAGCACCTCCGACGATTGTGAAGATCCCTCCCGGAACGGGGTCTGCAGCGGGCGCGGTCACGAAGCCCTCGGCCGCTGCCTCAGCCAGTTCGGGTGGCAAACCCACCGTGATCGACAGCCCCAGTGGGCCCGCTATCGGCGGTCCACTCAGATCAAAGGCCGCACCCTTCACGACGTCCAATCGCATGCGATCGTCTCCCGTCGGCTGGAAAGTCCCCGCAAGTAGCGCGTGAGGCTGCATGCCCGAGATTCGATGGAGCACTTCAACGACAATCTCGGTCGGCTGGGCCAGCCCTGGAGCCTCGGCGACGAGCGAACGATAGACAGGGGCGCCCTGCGAACTCACGATGTAGGTGGAAACGTCGTTGGAGACGCCAATGCGCCACGGGCCGAGATCCAGCTGCGCGTTCATCTGGTGATGCCCCAGTACTGGAAGTAGGCATCGCTGAAGTGGTCAGAGAACTCCTTGATGACCTCCGGTGAGTAGTTGGAGCCGGGCGGGTAGACCTTGAGAACCGACGCATGAGCCGCCTCCTGCGAGAGCCCGCCCCGCACGAGCTGGGCCTCAAGCAGCTCATGATCGAGGAAGGTCCTTTCTGCAGCCGTGAGAGGTCGGCCAGCAGTGTTCGCGCTCCGAATGCTGTCGAGCATGGCCCTGTTGGGGCCGTACTCCAGAGCATCTGGGATGGACGCAAGGTGGCGCTCTGCTGCAGCCAGATCGCCCGCGATCGAACTGCCGCCCTTTGCGGCAACACTGGATCGTGAGACAAGGCGTGCTTCACCGTTGACGGTACCGGCTGCTGTTCGAGCCACGGCGTGACCGCGGTCGACACGCACAAGCTGTGCGTCAGGGTCGTAGGTGGTGTAGCCGCAGGTTGTGATGCCTTCGGGGCGCGCCGGAGTGCCGTCCGACCCAGGGTCGACGGCGCCATGGGCGGTGTAGCCATAAGCAGACGCAGGTGGGCCGCGCTCGGTAGTGGTACGAGCAACTCGTGCCGCGTGGCCCATGTCGTCGTAACTGACGACGGTCGGGGTCGGCGGCTGAGGGACCGCCGCTGCCGAAGTCGACATGAAGAGTCCAGAAAAGAGCGCGGTGATGACCGCGCAAGCGACGCGCATCATGGCATGCCTCGGCTCCAAACAAGTCCTTCACGTGATGCACGCTCAGCCAAAGCATCGACATCCAAGGCGGGTGACTCGACGTCCCGGAGGTCTTGCTCGATTCCGACGAGGGCAGCTTGCACCAACTCGTGGCCGGCAAGCTGCGACTCAGCATCCGGACTGTTCAGGTCAAGGTCAGGCAGCAGTTGCTGAACTGCGTAGTCCGCGAGCTCATAGACCTGCCTTGCAGCCCAAGCGGCCTCCTGAGCGTCGTCTGTGAGCCAGGTTCGCACGGCGTATGCGCAGCATGCGGCGGCATTCTGGCCATAGCCCATCTCGAGGATCCAGTCGTCGTCCTCCTGCGGAACCTGATCCTCGGCAGCCGCCTGAACTGCACGTAGGTCGACCGAAGCGCCTTGCAGCGCGTCCCAGACCCGTGCCAATGCCTCGTGGATGATCGCCGGATCGGCGTGGGTTGCGGCGGCGAAACGACCATAGAGCGGGAGTAGTCGCTGCGCGCACGCTGCCGCGAACGCCGCTTTCCGAACCCGATCAAGCCGAGAGAGGCGTCGGACGTTGGCTGCCTCGTCATAGGTGAGCATCAGTACCACCATGCCGTGAAGGGACTTGTGATGGTTGCACCGGCGTCCTCCAGGAACGAGATGCAAGCGGGACAGATTGGGCGTGAGACTCCGATCCCCTGGGGTGTCAGGCCCGCGCTTCGCGCGCCATTGACAGCCGTGACCTCAGCGTGGAGGCCAGGGCCCCGCGCGATCACGTCGCCGTCGCGGGCGAGGGCCCGCTGCGCAGGACTCAGATCACGCCCGCCGCCAGCCAGAACATCCCGTCCCTGTCGAGTTCCAAGGACGGCCGAGGTACGGCTGTTTCGCGCGATCGGGTCCAAGGCCCCCGAGAGTTCGTCAGCCCGGGACGTCAGCCGACCCGTGTTTGCGGCCGCGCGTCTTCCCAGCAAGCCGCCGACCAGGCGCGATCCTCCCTTGACGCCACTCTTGATCGCAATCGCGATGTCGCCACCGCCTAGCGGAATGGTGACGATCGTCGCGAAGTCGAACATGCTGGTCATGCATTGCCAGGCGCCGCCGTAGCACCCTCGGTGCTCCGCCTTGACTCGCCACGAGAGTTCGACCTCTAGCTTGGTCCACTCCCAGCACCGCAGAGCATCACAGGTCTGCTCGAGTTCCATCCTGTGTTCGACCGTGTTGGTCGTGCCTTGATTGTTGGCTCCCGTACTTTCCGTGTTCGATGAGTCGCCATCGCCGCCGCCATCGCCGCCGCCGTCGCCGAAAGTCTCTGGGTACTGCTGTTGCAGCTGCTCGGTTACGTCATCCTCGCACGCCCCGGTGCAGGGCGAGCCCCCCATTTCGGGCGTAGGCCCGAGGCCGCTGGGGTCGGACAAGGCGATTGGGTTGTTGCCAGAGTAGGCGTATGGGTTGAACGACTGGGGGTTTCCGACTGCGAGGAGAGGGTCGGGGGTGGTGAGGGTGTTGAGGGTCGGGGTGTAGTTGCGGTGATCGAGGCGTACGTCGCCGCCAGGATCGTGGGGGTGGTTGAGGTAGCCGTGATCGCCGCCGATGGCTGCCGTGTCTGGTGTCAGCGCTGCAAGTTGACCCGCTTGCTTGATGGTGGGCGTGGGCGCGCCAAAGGGGTAGTAGTTCAGGAGCTCGGTGACGTCCGTGGCGGTGGTGGTGCCGGTGCTGGTGCGCGTCAGGCGGATGTTGTGTTGGCCATCGGCCAGCAACCACGTCCACTCGGCATGCGCGTTGGTGCCGGCGATGGCGACGGTCTGGGTGGCAATCGGCGTCCCAGCAGGCGTGGCGAGGTGCCTGCTCGAGGACAGGGTGACGACATCGGTGGTGATCGGGTCGGAGTCGTGCTCGACGGTACGGGTGGCCTCGGTGGGCCCTAGGTAGGTCACCGTAGTGGTGCGGGTGGTCAGGTTGGTCCCGGTGCCGGTGGTGTTGGCGGTCTTGCGAGCCAGCCGGATCCCGCTGGCGTCATACGCGCTAGTGGTGACCAGGCCGTCGATGGTGACGCCAGCGTCGTTGACGGGTTCGATGGTGACCACGTTGGACAAGGCGTCGTACCGGTACCTCAGGGTCGGCTTTCCGTCAGCGGTCGGGTCGAAGGTGAAGACTCGCCCGGCCTTGTCGTACGTGAGCTTCCCGGCGGTGGGCAGCGCAGCGGGGGCGCCGCCACCACTAGGAGCGCTGATGGTGCGCGGGTGGTGGATGCCGTCACTGATGCCGATGGGCTTGCTGCCGGGGTCTGCGGCATAGCCGGTGGTGTAGGTGGAGGTGGTGGCACTCGTGCCGGTGCCGAGGGTGACTGAGGTGAGGTGGTCTTGGTCGTATGAGTAGCCGAGTTGGTAGTCGGCCCCGGTGACACTTTGGTCCTGGGCGTCCACATCACAGGTGGCCCCGGTGCCGGGTTGCCCGGTGGTCGCGTTGGTGAGCCGGTGGAGGCCGTCGTAGTGGTAGCACCAGGCCGCGGTGTGCGCCGGCCCGGGTGTGGTGCCGCCTGGTGTGGTGGGTGCAGTGCGGGCGGTGGTGGTGACCCGTAGCGGGCTGCCGACCTGGTCATAGGCGTAGCCGAGACTGAGGTAGGTCAGCCGGGGGTGGGAGCTGGTGCCGACCAGGTCGTTAGTGCCCGACAGGCTGGTGAGGCGACCGGTTTCGAGGTCGTAGTCGTATGTGCGTTCCAGCGCGTTGGCCGCCACGAAGGCCAACCCGTCAGGGGTGGTACTGCCGTCGGTGGACTCCAGCAGCGTGGTCTGGTTGTACAGGTTGTAGTCGGCCTCAGCCAGCTTCACCGGCGTACCGGGGACGGTCATGGTCTTCAGCAGCCCGTAATCGGTGGTGGCGGTGTGCACGCTGAGGCTGCCCAAGTCCAGGACACCCGGGTAAGTGGTGTCGGTGACGTTGCCGGCCTGGTCGTAACCCACGGTGGTGGTCTTGGACACCGGGTTGGTGTACCCGGTCAGGGCGCCGGGGAACGTGGTGGTCACGCTGGTCGGCTTGCCGGTGGTGTCGTAGCCGTCCACGGCGTCGGTGAAGGTGCCCAGTTGGCTGGTGGTAGTGGTCGTCCAGGGCATGCCCAGCCCGTTGGCCAAGCTGTTGGTGGTGGTGAGTTTGCCGTCGTAGGTCCAGTCCGCGACGACCGCGAGGTCGTCAGGGATGGTGTCGGAGTTGTCGGTGACGGGTTGGGCGTCGCGGTGGGTGGGCCGGTTCAACCAGTCGTAGCTGGTGGTGATCTGTGCGGTCGGGGTGGTCACCACCAGAGGGTTGCCGTCGGCGTCGTAGCTGGTGGTGGTGGTGCCCGTGTCGGGGTCGACCGCCCTTGTTCGGCGGCCAGCCCAGTCGTAGTCGTAGTCCCAGGTGCTCGTGGTGGCGCCCGCACCTGTGCCGAAGATCTTGGCCATGGTGTCGAGTTGGCCAAGCTTGGTGTAGGTGTAGCTGACCGCGTCTTCGGGGATCTGGTTGCCGGTGCCGTCGCCCAGGAACTGGCGGACCAGGGTGGGTTGGCCCCACCGGTCGGTGGTGGTCTTGGTGACCCCACCGGTCGGCGGGGTGGTGATCGTGCGGTCACCCTTGTAGTCGGTCAGGCTGGCCCACTTGAAGGTGCCTTGCGATTTCAAGGCGGTGCGGATTGGTCGTCCGGCGGCGTCGTAGGTGGTTTCGGTGTACCGCTGGACACCGTTGGGGTCGGGGTTGACCGGTGCAGTCCAGGAGTTGGTGGTGTTGGGGTTGGCCACTGCGGGCATCGAGAAGCGGACCTGGCCGCGATCGTCGTAGCCGGTCACCGAGACGAGACGGCCCTGGTCGGTGCGGTCGGCCTGGTGGACTTGGGTCTCGATCGGTCGGCCCCAGCCGTCGTAGAAGGTGTAGCTGTCGTCGCGGGTGGACCCGTCACGCAGGACACTGGACTTGACCCGGGTCGGGTTGATCGCCGAATCGGTGTAGGTGTAGATCACCGAGTCCGCACTCGAACCGGTCGGCAGATCCACGGTGGCAGTGCGGCCCAGACCGTCGTAGCCAATCGTGGTGGTGTTGCCGTTCTCATCGACCACGCTGGTGGGCAGCCCACGCCGGGGGTCCAAGGTGGTGGTCGAGGAGAGCCGGATTCCGTTCGGGTTCGCCGCCGAGGTGATCAGCGGTGAGGTGACGGTGACCTTGGTGATCAGCTCGTTCGGCGCAGTCCCGTTGTTGTAGACGGTGCTGGTGGTGTGTCGTCGCGGGTCCGTGACCGAAGTGAGCCGACCGTAGTTGTCGTAGGCCAGGTCGGTATCCAACCCCGTTTCAGGAGTCGTGGTGTCGGCCGGGCTGGTGTAGATACGGGTCCGGGTTAGGCGTCCGCGGATGATGTCGGAGCCGGGGTCGGCCTCGTTGGTGTCGGATTCCTGGTTGTCGTAGTAGTAGCGGGCCTTGGACAGCCTGTTCGCATCTAGATTCGCCGAGCCACACGCAACTCCGTAGGAAGTGGCGTAGTGGGGCACACGGATCCAGGCGCTGGTGTTACCGGTCCACTCGGTCGCCTGGCAACGGTCATCAGCCCCGCCGTCGGGGTCGCCCAAGTCGCTGACCGACTTGATCGCACCGGCCAGGATGCCGCGGTGGTCTGTCCCGCCGTCCTCGACCGCGGTCCAGACCTCGTGGATCCGGTCGGTGGGGCCACCGGCGGTGTCGAAGAGGTGGGTGTGGGTGCGGGTCAACCGGTCGTTGATCACCCACGCATGCTGGCCCGCGGCGTCCAGTGCGGACTCCAAGTATTGGTACTCGTGATAGGTCCGGGTCAGCCAGGTACCGGTTGCATCGATGAGTTCGCTCTCGGCTACCCGGCCCTGAAGGAAGTTCAGATCGAGCGGCTCAGCGACTGTCGTCGCATTCTCCTCGGTTTCAACGTGCACGACCGACATCGTGCTGCCGTCATTGACCTTGGTGTTGTTCATGCCCCGGTAGACCACAACCCGGCGCACCGACTCATCATCGGAACCCAGTGTTTTGTTGTCGGTGGTCTTCCGGGTCCGGATCTTGGTTTCGGCGTAGCCGCGCCAATCGTTCCAGGTCTCGTCCGCATCAGGGATGTTGCGCGACCGCACATACCGCCACGCGGGTGCACCCTGGTAGTCATAGTCGGTGACCTGCAACTGGCCCAGGACCGTGCTGGCCGCTTGGGCGGACTGGCCATACCGGTAGCCCAGCGCGTCATCAGAGGCCGCAACCCGGGTCACCACGTACTTGTGGAACCACTCCCACCGCTCACTCCCCGACAGCGGGGTGTACTTCTGCGGAAAACACTCCCGATCCGAGGCATAGCGTGGAAGTGCGGTGCTGTTAGGCCCGCCGGTCTGGACATAGGTCGCGGTACATGCCCGGCCCGATGCGTGCCCGTACTCGATATCAAGGCGGCCACCGGCCTCGTTGTGGAGGGATCCGATCCGGAACTTCTTCAACGTCCGCGGATCGTTCGTGCCGACCGCGACCCGGTTCTGCAACGCCACCCCGTCGAAGTCCACCGGCGGCAGCGTGACGCTGTCGGACTGGGTCTGGCCCGTCCGGGTGATCAGGTTCAGCCACAGGTCCGGCTCATCCGGATTCGCCGTGCCGGCGCCGTCGGGGTCGGGCAGCTGGTGCTGGAAGGTGTAGGTATCCACCGTGTACGGGGTGCCGTTGCCCGCCACGGTCTTGGTGACCACGTTGGCGTAGCGGTACCAGGAGAAGAACGACGGCGAGGAGTTGTCACAGTTGTCGTTGCCATCACAGATCAGGTCACCGGGCACGTCGGGCCAGATCGACGGGTGCGCGCGCGGCCCATCCAGGCCCGTGCATGAGGCCGAGGGGTCGCTGAGCCGGCTGGTACACCGGAAGTTGTGTCCCACATCCACGACCGCGCGGGCCAAATGGGTGGCCCTGTCGTAGGAGTACTCGATCTTGTCCAGCACCCCACCCCGGTCATAGACCTGATGGTTGGTGACGGTGGCGTAGCGGGAGTAGTAGTTGGTCTCGGGGGTGTAGGTGTAGTCAATGACGTTGCCGTCGGGGTCAATGACCTGATCGAGGTTCCACTGCCACGCCTGTTGGCACCACATCGCGCTGGCTGCCTTCGAGCTGTCATAGCACGGTTCGCCCGCATTGTTTCCATACACGGGGACCGTCCACACCGACTCGGTCGCCGCCCCCCCGGTCGCGGTGCCCTTGCCGAACCAGTACACCGTGCCGTCGGTGCTGGTGACCTTGAACGCCTCGTTGTTGTTGTCGTCGTTATTGACACCCTCGGCACCGTTGGAGATCAGTTCGACCTTCCAGCCCGGATCGTCAGCCAGCCGGTACTGCGCGGTCGTGCCGACCTTGACCAGCCGCGAGGACCGGCCACCCAGCACCAGGGTCAGGTCGTTGACCAGCCCGATCCCATCGGTCTTCCAGCACAGGTCGCCCTTGGCCGACATGCCGTCCTTTGCGCATGAGGTGTACTGGCGCGAGACCGAACCCGGGTTCAGCGACCAGCCCACTCCGGCCGGGGAGGCCTGACCGTTCTCCACGAACGTCATCCCGTCCACCGACCCCGACGAATAGTTCAACGCCAGGCTCGGCGCCGACCCGCCAGTGGGCGTCGGCAGCTCGAACGGGTAGGAGTAGGAGAACTCCCCCGACCCGGTCCCGACCTGCCAACCCGTCGAGGGCGACAGCGGCGTCGCACCATAGTTCCCGGCACCGGCCTGCACCGAATACACCGTGCCGCCAACCGGGGTCGCCGCCACCGACTGCACCGCCAAGCTCATCGACCGGACCGACACCGCCGGCACCGCCACCATCGAACCGGTCCGGCCCACGACCCCATTCGCAGGCGCCGGAGACGGCGAGGGGGTCGCGGAGTCAGACAGCGTTCCGCTGCCAGTCGATGCTGAGGCATCCCCGGCGGTCAGCGCGGCCAGCTCCTCGGCCGAGATCGTGGTGAACGACAAGACGCCGGTCGTCGGGTTGCTGACCGCCGGAATCGGAACGCCCTGCGCACACTCGGGCAACTCCGGAGTCGTGGCGAAACACTCCGGATAGGCGACCACCTGAAGCCGCTCCGCCCACCCGCCACCAAACAACGAAGCGAACGGCTTGTAGTTCACCCGCACATCCAGGCCGACCACATCCGCGCCACCCACACCGTCTGCACCCGGCACGCCCGGAGCGGTCGACGGATCAATTGAGGGGTCGACGCTGGGAGTAGTACTGGGACCGCTGGAGGGGTCGGACGTGGGACCCGGCGTCGGGCTGGCGGTGGGGGTTCCCGACGGATCCGCGGCCGCCGAGGGACCCGCCGATGGCTCCGGGCTCGGAGTGGGTGACGCCTCAGGAGAGCTGGTGGAGGCGGAGTCGTCGAACGACAGCACGAACGCGCCCTGCGCCATCTGGTCGGGACGGATGAGCGAAACGTCCACGGCCGGCGTGTCGTCGGCAGGGTCCACCGCCGGATCAGTGGTCACATCAGTGCGAGCCAGCGCATCCGACACCCCACCCGAGTCCGAGGTCCGGAAGGCGACCTGCGGGTCGACCGTGGTCTCCTCATCAGCCCGCACCGTCAACGGCAACCCCGGGACCTGCGTCCACGACGATCCCGGATCGACCGTCGACGACCCATCGTCGGGCAACGCCGACTCCACGTTCGGGAGACCGACGATCGACTCGGCCGGATCCACCGGTTCGGGCAGGCTCGGCAACGGCCGCGACGGCGTCTCCAAGGATCCGTCAGGGTCGGCCGCAGCAACAATCACTGGGGACGCCGACGCCGGCAACGCCACGACGCTCAGACCAGACAGGGGGACCGCCACCGCGGTCAACCCCAGGACAACCCGCCGAACACCCGCACGCCCGAGACGCACACCCATGCCGAATCCCCCACCCTCACGCCAACCCACGCCGGCACTAGCCAATCCAACAGCAGCGAACCCGGCCCAACAGCAGCGAACCCGGCGCGGTCAGTTGTACCGAGCCATTAGTAAGACGACGAGTGTGCCGGGCGCCTTACGCGGAAGACACATCAGTCGATCAAGTGGGCGAAATGTCTCCCAGATGGACTAGACCAGAACTGCGCAGAGAATGTGGTCAGGTCGGGTCATTTCGCGCGAATCTCCTGCTCCCAACACGAACACTGGCTGAAATGACGAAAGCCGCCCGGGGGCGGCTTTCGTGCGTTGGGTGGAGGTGAGGGGACTCGAACCCCTGGCCTTCTCGATGCGAACGAGACGCGCTACCAGCTGCGCCACACCCCCAACACGACACGGCCTGCACCGTGGCGCGAGTCGAAAAGATATCACCCGCGCGGCGGGCGCTCCCAATCAGGACCCGACGGCCTGCTGGCCGTCGGCGTCTCCGGTCGAAGGGCGCGCGGCGTCGGCCTGACGGGCGAGCTGGGAGTCGGCCTCGGTGCGACCGGACGTCCACACGTCGCTGTCGTCGAGGGCGATGGTGCGCACCGAGCGGCGGGTGGCCACCGGCTTCGTGACGTACGTCGGGAGCGTCACCGGCAGCGGGTCCCACAGCAGGGGGTCGCCGACCACGACAGCGGGGATCGAGGTGGTGTCGGAGCCAGGGGCGACTTCGTCGAAGCCCTGCTCGTTGCGCTCGACGATCACCGTCTCCGGGTCGTCCACCGCATCCTCGGCGGGAGCGACGATCGACGGGATCACCGGAGCAGCCACAGCGCGCTCCTTCTTGACCATCAACCGACAGGTGACCAGCCACGCCACGATCATGGCGGCCGGCGCGGCGGTCCAGGTCCAGGCGATGAGGTGCCCTGCGGCCAGCCCGACGACGGCGGCCGCGATGATGAGCAGCGAGCCGAGCACCCGGCGCCGGCGCCGAGCGGCCTTGCGGGCAGCGGCACGGCGGGCGCGGAGCTGGGTCGGCGTCGGACGGACCGCCTTGGTCTCGACCACGGTCGCCGAGGTTGCGCGACCTGGTGCCACGACCAGGCGAGAGTCGCGCCGGGAGACCGGCTCGCGCCGGGCCAGC